>JAESFV010000092.1_pt1 | contig 167781 bp, 162 predicted proteins | sample 9269471 | NCBI WGS metagenome assembly JAESFV01 (sample SAMN14502647, study PRJNA617108) | algae metagenome | isolation source: Symplocastrum torsivum CPER-KK1 and co-occurring heterotrophs from... | place: USA: Central Plains Experimental Range, Colorado | collected 2001-01-01
GGATGACGAAGGCGTCACCCCAGGGATGACGAAGGCGTCACCCCAGGGATGACGAAGGCGTCACCCCAGGGATGACGAAGGCGTCACCCCAGGGATGACGAAAACGTCACTCCGGGGCGCCCGGCCTTCGCCGGACCACGGCGGCGGCTCTCCCCGAACCGCCGCCGGGCGCGCCGTGCGCCGCCCCGGAGTGACAAGGCCTCAGAACTGCGCCGTTTCCGTCGAGTCCTGCATCGCCGTGGTGGCGCTCATGCCTTCGCTGAGCACGGTGGCGATGGCGTCGAAATAGCTGGTGCCCACTTCGCGCTGGTGGCGCGTGGCGGTGAAGCCCTGCGCTTCCGCCGCGAATTCGCGCTGCTGCAGCTCGGAATAGGCGGCCATGCCGTCCTCGCGGTAGCGCCGCGCCAGCTCGAAGGTGGTGAAGCACTGGTTGTGGAAGCCGGCGAGCGTGATGAACTGGTACTTGTAGCCCATGGCCCCCAGCTCGGCCTGGAAGGTCTTCATCTGCGCCTTGTCCATGTGCTTGGCCCAGTTGAAGGAAGGCGAGCAGTTATAGGCCAGCATCTTGCCCGGATGGACGCGGTGCACGCCCTCGGCGAAGCGGCGGGCATCGTCGAGGCTGGGGGTCGAGGTCTCGCACCAGAGCAGGTCGGCATAGGGCGCATAGGCGATGGCGCGGGCGATGCCGGCCTCGAAGCCGCCATTGTAGCGGTAGAAGCCTTCCTGCGTGCGCTCACCGGAGATGAAGGGCCGGTCCAGCTCGTCAATGTCGGAGGTGATGAGCCGGGCCGATTCCGCATCGGTACGGGCCATGATGATCGTGGGCACACCGAGCACGTCGGCGGCGAGGCGGGCGGCGTTCAGCGTGCGGACGAACTGCCGGGTGGGCACCAGAACCTTGCCGCCGAGATGGCCGCACTTCTTCTCCGAGGCCAGCTGGTCCTCGAAATGCACCGCCGCCGCGCCGGCCTCGATCAGCGCCTTGGTGAGCTCATAGGCGTTGAGCTGGCCGCCGAAGCCGGCCTCGGCATCGGCGATGATCGGCACGAAATAATCGTGCTCGGGACCCTTGGCGCCGTCGGCGCGCTCCATGGTCTGGATCTGGTCGGCGCGCATCAGCGCCTTGTTGATGCGCCGGACCACGGCCGGGACGCTGTCGACGGGGTAGAGGCTCTGGTCCGGGTACATGTCGCCGGACGAATTGCCGTCGGCGGCCACCTGCCAGCCGGAGAGATAGATCGCCTCCAGCCCGGCCTTCACCTGCTGCACCGCCTGGATGCCGGTATAGGTGCCCATGGTCGGCACGAAATCCTGCGTCTGCAGCAGTTCCCACAGCCGGCGGGCGCCATTGGTCGCGAGCGTGTGCTCGATGCGCAGCGAGCCGGCGAGGCGGGCGACCTCAGCGGGGGCGTAGCTGCGATGGATGTTCCGCCAGCGCTCCGGCGCCCAGTGCGGGGCGGGGAAGGTGTCGGGGGTGGTGCGAAGCTGGTCCAGCATGGTCGTTTCCTGCAGCAATGTCGGGGAAGGAGAGAGACGCGGGGGCCGAGGAGGGCGCGGCTCCCGCGCCGGCCGACCCGCCTCGTGCGTCCTCGAAACGGGACGGCCGGAAGTCGGGCAGCCTGAAGTCGTGCGGTTTGAACCGGGGTCTTGCGGCCATGCGCCTAGCGGGGCCGCCGCGCATAGGTGGCTGCCACCAGCCGCCCGCCGAGCAGCGCGCCGACGAGCGCGCTCATGTCGTCCTGGCCGGGCGCCATGGCGATGCGGTGGCGGCCGATGCGGTGGACGATGGTGAAGTCCTTGGCGGCCAGCCCCTGGTCGCGGAAGACCTGGCCGATCTCCTCGGCGTCGCCACCGATGATGGTGACGAATTCGTCTTCGCCTGAGGTGGTTTGGCTATGGGTGGTCGGGCTCATGTCAATTCCTCCCTGCGATGTCTGGTGTAAAGATTTAACACTCGACACCGAAAGGCAAGAAAGATAATGATTTGAGCGTGTTAAGCTGATAAGGCTTGTAAAGTTTACAGGTCGATTTTGTAAAGCCAGCAAAGGGCCGGGCCATGCTCGCCACCACCGAACCGCGCATCGGCAGCCGGGTGCAGAGGCTGCGCCGCGCCAAGCGCATCTCGCAGGCGGACCTCGCGACCGCGCTCGGCATTTCTGCGAGCTATCTCAACCTGATCGAGCATAATCGCCGGCGGATCACCGTGCCGCTCCTGATGAAGCTGGCCGGCTATTTCGGCATCGAGCCGGGCGAGCTGGTGGAGAACGACGAAACCCGCCTCGTCGGCGACATGATGGAGCTGTTCAGCGACGAGCTGTTCGCCGAGAACGCGCTGACCAACCAGGACATACGCGACCTCGCCACCTCCAACCCGGCGATCGGGCGGGCGGTGGTGCGGCTCTACGACCAGTTCAAGACGCTGCGCGAGGCGCACCGCACCGGCGGCACCGGGGCGCTGGACAGCGAGGCTGGCTATCACCCCTCGACCGATGCGGTGTCCGATTTCATCCAGGAAAACGCCAACTACTTCCCCACGCTGGAGGCCGAGGCCGAGCGCATCCGGCGCGACATCGATTTCGCCTCGGATTCGTTCGAATACGGGCTGAAGAGCTACCTCTCCAACGTGTTCGGCCTGAACTGGCGCTCCGCCTCGCTGCCGGCCGGCATCGCCCGGCGCTTTGATGCGGGGGCGCATGAGCTCATCACCGCCGAGGTGCTGCCGCCGGAATCGGCGCTGTTCGTGGTCGCCCACCAGCTCGGCCTGCTCGCCGCCTCGCGCCAGATCGACGAGCTGATCGAGGCCGGCAACCTGCCGGCGGACGCGCCCATCGTCACCCGCAACGCGCTGGCGAGCTATTTCGCCTCGGCGCTGGTCATGCCCTATGAGCCGTTCTTCGCCGCCTGCCAGGAAACGCGCTACGACATTGAGCGCATCCAGCGCCGCTTCCGCACCAGCTTCGAGCAGGTGTGCCACCGCATGACCACGCTGCAGCGGCCGGGGCGCTCCGGCATTCCGCTGCATCTGGTCCGCACCGACATCGCCGGCAACATCTCCAAGCGCTTCTCACTGTCGGGCATCCACATTTCCCGCCATTCCGGCGCCTGCCCGCGCTGGAACGTCTATGCCGCCTTCTTCCATCCCGAGCGGATCAATGTGCAGCTGAGCCAGATGCCGGAGGGCCAGCGCTATTTCTGCATCGCCAAGTCGATCACCAAGGGTGGCCACCGCCACAACGCCCCGCGCCGGCACCTCTCCATCGGGCTCGGCTGCCACATCAGCCACGCCCACCAGATGGTCTATTCCGACGGCATGAACCTGTCCGATCCCTCGCAGACCGTGCCGATCGGGGTCGGCTGCCGCATCTGCCCGCGGCTCGACTGCGAGCAGCGCGCCCAGCCGCCGACCGACCACCGCTTCACCCTGAACGAGATCGACATGTCGGAGAGCTTCTACGCCCCGGCGCGGCGGGGGCTTTAGTCGAACTTTTCGCCCGTCACCTCGGCGAGCCGCCGGCCCATCTCGTCGCTGTAGCGCTTGACCGCGTGCGCCTCGCTGAGCACGCCGGCCACCGTGCCATCGGGCAGGGTGACGGCGAGTGCGTCGGCCTCGGTGCGCTCGAACAGGTCCAGCGCCTCGCGCAAAGTGGCGGTCGGGAGCAGCGAGGAGTCGGCATGGCGCAGCAGCGCGCGCAGCGTCGGCGGCGGCTCGCCCTCCACCGTCTCGAACAGCGCGGCGGGCGCAATCATGCCGGCATAGCGGCCCTGTTCGGTGGCGACGAGATAGGCGGTGGCGCCGGGTGGGTAGCGATGGCGGGCCTCGATCAGCGCGGTGTCGATGTCGATGAGCGGCACCTCGCGGCGCATCAGCGTGGCGACGGTCAGCTCGCGCAGCCAGCCAATATCGTGGGCGCCGCGAATGTTCTCACCGCGCAGATGGAAGCGCCAGGTGGCGAAGGAGAAGCCGAACAGCCGCCGCGTCGCCAGCGAGGCGGTGCCGGCCGCCGCCAGCACGGCCAAGGTCAGCTGCAGATTGCCGGTCATCTCCAGCGCCAGCAGCGTCATCGTCATTGGCCCGCCCACCACCGCCACCGCCAGCGCGCTCATGCCGATGAGGGCGTAGAAGGCGTGGGCGGGCACGAGATCGGGCAGGATAAGGCCCATGCCGGCGGCATAGACGCGCCCCGCCATCACCCCCATCAGCAGCGAGGCGAAGAACAGGCCGCCGCGAAAGCCGGCGCCGATGGAGACGGAGGACGCCGTGACCTTCGCCACCAGCAGCAGTGCCGCCATCGCCAGCCCGGTGTCGGCGGCGAGGAAGTGATAGACCGCGCCATGCCCGGCCGAGAGCACCGCCGGGTTCCACAGCGCGAGCGCGCCGACGATCAGCCCGCCCACCGCCGGCCGCAGCCAGGCGGGCAGGGCGGAGCGGCGAAAGCCCGCCTCCACCAGCGTCGCCCCGCGCATGACGGCGATGCCGACCAGCGCGCAGAAAAAGCCGAGCAGCAGCACCGAGGGCAGGTCGGACAGCTGCGGGGCGCTGAGTTCAGGCAGCGGCGGATGGTGCGGCGGCGCCAGCACCTGCTGGGTAAGGGCGGCGGCGAAGGTCGCCGTCATCATCGGCACGAAGGCCGGGATGGCATAGGTGCCGAGCACCAGCTCGAAGCCGTAGAAGGCGCCCATCAGCGGTGCGTCGAAGGCGGCGCCGATCGCCGCGCCGGCGCCGCAGCCGACCAGCAGGCGCAGATCCGCCCGCCGCACATGGAACACCCGGCCGAACCAGGAGGCGAAGCCGGCCGCCGCCTGGGTATAGCCGGCCTCCAGCCCGACCGAGGCGCCGACCCCGCTGGAGAACAGCGTCTGCAGCGCGACGATGAGGCTGTCGCCCAGCGACATCCGCCCGCCCTGCAGCGCATTGGCCTCGATCGGGTCGACCGGCGGGCTGGCGCGGGTGCGCAGGAAGGCCCGCACGCACAGCCCGAAGGCGAGGCCGCCGAGCGCCGGGGCGAGCAGCACGAGCCAGGGGGCGAGGCCCTCGGTGATCGAGAGGTGGCCGGCGGCGGGGATGCGGAAGAGGAGTTCGTGCAACAGCTGCAGCGCCGCGTTCATGGCGATGACCACCAGTCCGGCAACCACGCCGACAAGCGCGGCCAGCGCGACGATGCCGAGCTCGCTGGTCCGCACCAGCCGGCGCAGCCTTTGCCTCAGATGTCGCTCGCCGGTGGTGGAATCGGGGGTCACGTCACGCTCGCTCTCGCCCTGTCCTGCCTGCACTAGGCAAGGACACGGCCGCGCGCAACCGCCCTGAAGCTGGCTGACGCAACGTTGCGTCGCTCCGATGTGATGCCGTCGGGGATGACCGGGCCGGTGGCGCGGCTAAAGTCGGCCCGACGCCACACGGATTCGGCGGCGCCCCAAGGGTCGGCCGCCCCACGCATGGAGAATTGCCTATGTCCGAAACCACCGACTACACGCCGCCCAAGGTATGGACCTGGAACAAGGCCAATGGCGGCGCCTTCGCCAATATCAACCGGCCGATCGCCGGGCCGACGCATGAGAAGGAACTGCCCGTCGGCACGCACCCGCTCCAGCTCTATTCGCTCGGCACGCCGAACGGGCAGAAGGTGACGATCCTGCTGGAGGAACTGCTCGCCGCCGGCCACACGGGGGCGGAATATGACGCCTGGCTGATCAAGATCGGCGAGGGCGACCAGTTCGGCTCCGGCTTCGTCGAGGTCAACCCGAACTCGAAGATCCCGGCACTGATGGACCGCTCGGGCGACACCCCGGTCCGGGTGTTCGAATCCGGCGCCATCCTGCTTTATCTCGCGAAAAAGTTCGGCGCCTTCCTCCCCGCCGACCCGGCCAAGCGCGCCGAGTGCCTGTCCTGGCTGTTCTGGCAGATGGGCAGCGCGCCCTATCTCGGCGGCGGCTTCGGCCATTTCTACGCCTATGCGCCTGTTAAGATCGAATACGCCATCGACCGTTTCGCCATGGAGGCCAAGCGCCAGCTTGATGTGCTGGACCGGCGCCTCGCGGAGAGCCGCTATCTCGCCGGCGACGACTACACCATCGCCGATATCGCGGTGCTGCCCTGGTATGGCGCGGTGGTGAAGGGCTGGACCTATGGCGATGCCGGCACGTTCCTCTCCGCCCATGAATACACCAACGTGCTGCGCTGGGCCGACGAGCTGTTCGCCCGGCCGGCGGTGAAGCGCGGGCGCATGGTCAACCGCATGACCGGCGAGCCGGCCGAACAGCTGCGCGAGCGGCACGACGCGCGCGATTTCGACACGCGCACGCAGGACAAACTTGAGGGCTGACAAGTTGGAAGCGGCCGGCTAAAGGCCCGCAAACGAAAAAGGGCGCCCCGCGCGGGGCGTCCTTGCTCTCCATGGGGCGGCGTCAGGCGCACAGGCGCGTGAGCTCGCGGATATCGCCCAGCTGCTCCAGCCGGCGCACCGTCTCGACGATGGATTCGGTCTTGGCCTTGTCCCATTTGGCGAATTCGGCGCAGCCGCGGAACTTGTCGGCGGCCTCGTCATAGGTCATCGGGTTGGCTGGGCTGCCCTTGCCGAAATCGGAGCGGCCGGAAATGGTGCGCCCGTCCTTCATGTGGATGTCGATGATGGTGGTCATCTTGTCGTAGCCGGCGGCCTCCGCCTCCGGGTGGACATGGAAGTTCACCCGCTCGATCATCGCCTTTACGTCGTCGCGCTCCACCGTCTCGTCGGTGAACTCCGGCAGGCTGCCGCGCCCGTCGAGCAGCAGGATCGCCATGCAGAATTCCATCGAGAACTTGGCCTGAAGCTCGTTCTTCGGGCGGTGATGGATCAGCGCGTTCGGCATGTTCTGGTTGGTGCCGACATCGACCCGCTCCACATCTCCGGCCTTGATCCCGTGTTCACGGATCAGTTCCAGCATCTTGGTCATGCCGGGATGGGTGAGCGAGCCCGACGGATGCGGTTTGATCGAGACGCCGGGGAAGGCGAAGGTCCAGGGCTGGCCGAGCTTGCCGACAATGGCGGTGGGATCGAAGCCGCCGCCCGCCGCCTGGAAGAAGCCGCGCGGCGCTTCCAGGATTTTGTCGGTGGTGGTCCAGCCCAGCGCGGCGAAGTCCGCCGCCACCACGCCACTCTCGGAGGAGCGGCCGGCGTGGAAGGGCTTCATCATGGTGCCGAAATTCTCCCGCAGCCCGGCCGACTGGCTGCCGGCGCAGCCGAAGGCGCGCACCATCTGCTCGACATCCAGCCCCTTGAGCTTGCCAGCGGCGGCAGCGGCGGCATAGGTGCCGCAGGTGGCGGTGGCGTGGAATCCGTGCTGGTAATGGCGCGGGTTGATCGCCTCGGCGATCTTGCACTCCACCTCGACGCCGAGGTGATAGGCCAGCATCATCTCGGTGCCGGAGGTGCCGGCGGCCTCAGCGACGGCGAGCGCGGCCGGCAGGGCCGGGGCGGTGGGGTGGGTGAGCAGGCCGTAGACGCGGTCCTTGCCGACGGCGAGCTGGGTGTCGTCATAATCGTCGGCATGGATGCCGACGCCATTGGCGAAGGCGGCGAAGCGCGTCGGCACCTTGAGCGAGGTGCCGATGACGGTGGCCGGCCCTTCCTGGATGCCCAGCCCCTTGAGATAGGCCTGGATATGCTCCCCGCTTTTCGCCACCGAGCCGGAGAGGGCGAGGCCGATGCCGTCGAGGATCGACTTCTTGCCGAGCTCGACCACCTCGGCCGGCAAATCGGCATAGCTCGTGCCGACGACGAATTCGGCCACGTCGTGGGTCAGGCCCTCGACAATGGGCTGGGCCTGGGCGGGGTTGGTCTGGTGCAGCGTCATGGGGCGTTTCCTTAGGGCTCGTTGGGCGGTGGTCAGGCCGCCGAGGCGCCGGCCGAAGAGGGCAGGGCGCCGATGATGGCGTCGGTCAGTTCGTGGGTGCCGGCGGTGCCGCCGAGGTCGCGGGTGAGGCTGTCGCGGCGGGCGAGCACGTCCTCGATCGCCTGCTCGATGGCGGCGGCGGTGGCTTCCTCGCCGAGATGGCGCAGCATCATCGCCCCCGACCAGATCTGGCCGATGGGGTTGGCGACGCCCTTGCCGGCAATGTCAGGCGCCGAGCCGTGCACCGGCTCGAACATGGAGGGGTAGTCCTTCTCGGGATTGATGTTGCCGCCCGGCGCGATGCCGATGGAGCCGACCACCGCCGGGCCGAGATCGGACAGGATGTCGCCGAACAGGTTCGAGGCGACCACCACGTCGAACCAGTCCGGGTTGCGCACGAAATGCGCGGTCAGGATGTCGATATGGTACTGGTCGGTGGTGAAGCCGGGATATTCCTTTGAGATCGCGGCGAAGCGCTCGTCCCAGTACGGCATGGTGTGGCTGATGCCGTTGGACTTGGTGGCCGAGGTGACGTGCTGCTTGCGGCCCTTGGCCAGCTCGAAGGCATAGCGCATCACCCGGTCGCAGCCGCGGCGGGTGAAGATGGACTGCTGCATCACCAGCTCGTCCTCCAGCCCCTCATAGAGTCGGCCGCCAATGGAGGAGTACTCGCCCTCATTGTTCTCGCGCACGACATAGAAGTCGATCGAGCCGGCCTCGCGGCCCTTGAGCGGGCTTTCGACGCCTTTGAGCAGCTTCACCGGGCGCAGATTCACATATTGCTGGAAGCTGCGGCGGATCGGGATCAGCAGGCCCCAGAGCGAGACATGGTCCGGCACGCCGGGAAAGCCGACGGCGCCGAGGAAGATCGCGTCCTTGTCGCGGATCTGGGCGAGGCCATCGGCCGGCATCATCGCGCCGGTCTTGGCAAAGCGCTCGCAGCTCCAGTCGTAATGGGTCCAGTCGAAGGAGAAGCCGCCGATGCGGCTCGCCGCCTCCAGAACCCGCTGCGCCTCCGGCACCACCTCCTTGCCGATCCCGTCGCCGGGAATGACCGCTATGGAATAGGTCGTCATGCAAACTCCTGGATATCGGCGGCGGCACCGCAACGCTCTCCAGGCGAGACTGTTCAATGAACCGACAACTGTCAACAATTAATGGACGCAGAGACGCACTTCTAGACAGCCGCGTTCCGCCGTCAACTTCCGTTCCTCCCGCCTTTAATACCGACGAATGAAGGGTTTATAGCTCTCTCGCCGGCGGTAATCGGGAGCTGGCGGGGCAGCGGCCGTCGGTGCCGCATGAGGCAAATATCGTCTCTTTGGTCCATCATTGTTGACAATCGGCGATTATGCGGGCCAGATAGCGCCATGCTCCGCCCTGCCGCCCATCCCGCCCGCACCCCGCGCACCGCCTCCTTCGTGCCGCTGATCCAGCGCGAGATCGAGCGGATGATCGGCACCGGCGAACTCACCGGCGGCACCCGCATCAATGAGAGCACGCTGGCGCTGCGGCTCGGCATCAGCCGGGGGCCGGTGCGTGAGGCCTGCCGGGCGCTGGAACAGATCGGCCTGCTGCGCAGCGAGCTCAATCGCGGCTTCTTCGTGCGCGAGGTCTCCACCAAGGAGGCGCTCGACCTCTATGACATCCGCGCCGGCCTGTTCGGCACCGCCGGGCGGCTTTCGGCCGCCATCATCACCACGGTGCAACTGCGCGGGCTGGAAGAGCTGATCGCGCAGATGGACGCAGCGATCGAAGCGCCCGACATCGCCACCTTCTACACGCTGAACAACGAGTTCCACCGCCAGGTCGTCGTCGCCTCCGACAATGACAAACTGATCGAGCTGTACCCGCTGCTGGAGGCGGAGCTGCATCTGTTCCGCCGGCGCGGGCTGGTGCTGCCGGGCTCGATGCGGACCTCCAATGACGAGCACAAGGCGATCCTCGACGCGCTGCGCCAGAGCGACGGCACCGGCGCCGCCCGCCTGCTGGAGCGGCACATCCTCGCCGGCAAGGCGCGCTTCCTGCGCACGCTGGAGGATGACAGCGCCACCGAGGCGCGGCCCGGCCCGCTCGATCCCCGCCATTCACGTTCCAAGGACAGGTAGTTCGATGACCGCGCACCCCCTTCCCATCCTCGCCTTGACGCCCGGCGACTGCACCGGCATCGGCCCGGAACAGACCGCCCGCCTGCTCAGCCAGGGCGGCCTTGAGGAGGTGGCGCGGCTGGTCGTGGTCGGCGATGCCCGCGTGCTTGATATGGGTGCCCGCCATGCCGGGGTGGCACTGTCTTTCCAGCGCTATGAGTCACCCGGCGCGGTGGACTGGAGCGCGCCGGGTCTTCCGCTGGTCGATCTCGGCAATACCGATCCCGACCTGTTCCCGCTCGGCGTCGCCAACCCCGATTCCGGCCGGCTGACCGGCGACACGCTGGCCCGCGCCATCGACTTCGCCAAGGCGGGGGAGGTGGACGGCGTGTGCTTCGCCCCGCTGAACAAGCAGGCGATGTATAGGGGTGGCTGGCGCTTCCCGGACGAGCACAAGATGTTCGCCCATCTGCTCGACCACAAAGGCCCGTTCAGCGAGATGAACGTGCTGGAGGGCCAATGGATGACGCGCGTGACCTCGCATGTCTCGCTGCGCACGGCGCTGGATCAGGTGACGTTCGACAGCGTGTGCGGGGCGCTGCGGCTCGCCAATGAGACCATGCGCAAGGCCGGCATCGACCGCCCCCGCATCGCGGTGGCCGCTCTCAACCCGCATGGTGGCGAGGGCGGGCTGTTCGGCACCGAGGAAATCGACATCATCCGCCCGGCGGTCGAGGCGATGGCACGCGAGGGCATCGCCTGCGAGGGGCCTTATCCGTCCGATACCGTCTATCTCAAGGCGTTCGCCGGCGCCTATGACAGCGTGCTGGCGATGTATCACGACCAGGGCCAGATCGCGACCAAGCTCAAGGGCTTCAACAAGGGCGTGACCATCACCGCCGGGCTGGAGGTGGTGTTCACCACCCCGGCGCACGGTACGGCGTTTGATATCGTCGGCAAGGGCGTGGCCGATATCGGCGCCTTCCAGTCCGCCATCCGCCTCGCCGCCCGCGTCGCCTCGCGCAAGATCGAGGCCCGCGCCGCCGCGTGAGGCGCGCGCTTACGGATTCCCTCTCCCCGACGGGGAGAGGGAGCGCGGCCGCCGGGAGGCGCCGGCGCCCTCAGTCGTTGCGGGCGTGGCCGTCGACGGCGGCGATGAGGCGGCGCTTGGCCAGCGCCACATGGCGCCAATGCGTCACCTGCGCCCGCTCGCCATCGCCTGACGCCAGCGCCTCCAGCATCGCCCGGTGCTCGCGGTTCGACACGGCGAGGCCGCCGCCCTGCACCAGCGCGCGGGCGCGGAACAAATGCAGCTTGTTGACGAAGCGGTGGTATTCGGCGAGCAGCGTGCGGTTGCCGCAGGAGCTGACGATGAGGTTATGGAAGCCGAGATTGAGCGGGTAATAATCGTCGAAGCTGCCGCGCTCGGCCACCGCGTCCATCTCGTCGACCATGCGGGTCAATTCGGCCAGCAGCCCGTCGGTCATCCGCTCGGCGAGCAAGCGGCCCGCCTGGCCGAACAGCGCGGCGCGCACGTCATAGATTTCGATCGCGTCCTCGACCGACAGCCGCCGGACGAAGACGCCCCGGTTGCGCACCACCTCGACCAGCCCCTTCGCCTCAAGGCTGCGCGTGGCCTCGCGGATCGGGCCGCGGCTGGTGCCGAAGCGGTTCGAGAGGTGGATCTCGTTGATCCGCACCCCTGGCTCCAGCTCGCCGGTGAGAATGAGGCGCTCAAGTTCCTTTTCGAGCGCGCTCGTGAGGGAGACGCTCTTCACAACGGACAGGTCGCTCAAATGAGCGGAATCGCTGATGATGCTCATCCGTCAATTGTAAACAGTTTCGCGTTGGAAGGCTTCCAGTTTCTACGCAATGCGCCGGGTTGTGCCGGCTTCTGCGACACTTTGACGTTGAAGGGCGGCGATCACCGCCGCCGTCACGTCGCTGGTGCCGGCGGTGCCGCCGAGATCCGGGGTCAGGGCGGCGCCCTCGGCCGTCACCTGCTCGATGGCGGCCATCAGCCGGGCGCCCGCATCGGCCTCGCCCAGATGCTCCAGCATCATCACCGCGCTCCAGAACGCGCCGATCGGGTTGGCGATGCCCTTGCCGACCAGGTCGAAGCCAGAGCCGTGGATCGGCTCGAACATGGAAGGCGTGGAACGGTCCGGCGCGAGGTTCGCGGTGGCGCCGATGCCGAGGCTCCCGCTCAGCGCCGAGGCGAGGTCGGAGAGCACATCGGCATGCAGATTGGTGGCGAGCACCGTGTCCACCGTGCCGGGCCGCAGCACGAGGCGCATGGTCATGGCGTCGACCAGCATCCAGTCGACGTCGAGCGCGGGAAATTCCTTGATGACGCCCCGGCACACCTCGTCCCACAGCACCATGCCGTGGCGCTGGGCGTTGGACTTGGTGACGATGGTGAGCTTCCGGCGCGGGCGCGATAGGGCGAGTTCGCAGGCGAAACGGCAGACGCGCTCGATGCCGGCGCGGGTGAACACCGACACATCGATGCCGACCTCGATCGGCAGGCCGCGATGCGCCCGCCCGCCGGCGCCGGCATATTCGCCCTCGCTGTTCTCGCGCACGATCACCCAGTCGATGTCGCGGCCGAGTTCCGGCCGCAGCGGGCCGGTGATGTTCGGCAGCAGGCGTGAGGGGCGGACATTGGCGTATTGGTCGAGCCCCTGGCAGATGGCGAGGCGCAGTTCCCACAGGGTGATGTGGTCGGGAATCTCAGGATCGCCAACGGCACCGAAATAGATGGCGTTGAAGCCGCGCAGCGTGTCGACGCCATCGGCCGGCATCATCGTGCCCGTGCGGCGGTAGCGATCCGAGCCCCAGTCGAAGCTCTCGAAATCGAAGCCGAAGCCGTCATCGCTTTCGGCCAGCGCGTCCAGCACCTCGCGGCCGGCAGTGATGACGTCGGAGCCGATGCCGTCTCCGGGAATGAGCGCGATTTTATGCCGGCGCATGAGCGTTCTCCATAAAGGCGATAATGGCGGCGACCATGTCGGCCTGGGTGCCGGTGCCGCGAATGTCGGGGGTGCGGGTGGCGGAATTGGCCAGCGCGGCGTCGATGCCGGCCTTCATCAGCGCAGCTGCCTCGCCCGCGGCGGCAATGCCGCGCCGGCGGCCAAGCCATTCGATCAGCATCCGGGTGGATTCGATCATCGCATAGGGGTTGGCGAGGCCCTTGCCGGCGATATCGGGCGCCGAGCCGTGGGTGGCCTGCGCCATGGCGATATCGCCGCGGCCGATGCACAGGCCCGGCGCCATGCCGAGCCCGCCGACCAGCCCGGCCGCCTCGTCGGTGAGGATGTCGCCGAACATGTTGGTGGTGACGACGACATCGAAGCGCTGCGGTTCGCGCACCAGCTTCATCGCGAAGGTGTCGACGATGACTTCCTCGATGGCGACGTCGGGGAACTCCGTGCCGGCCTCGTAGCACTCCTCCACGAACATGCCGCAGCCGAGCTTGAACACGGTATTCTTGTGCACGACGGTCAGCCGCTTCTTGCGCGCCCGGGCGATCTCGAAGGCGGCGCGGGCGACCTTGCGGCTGCCCTCGCGGGTGATGACGCGCACCGAGATGGTGGTGTCATGGGTGGGGCGGAATTCGCCGCAGCCGGCCACCACGTTGCGGTCCGGCTGGAAGCCCTCATTGTTCTCGCGCACGATGACGAGGTCGATGTCGTCATAGAGGCACCCCAGCCCTGGATAGGAGCGGGTGGGGCGCACATTGGCGAACAGGTCGAAGCTCTTGCGCAGGATCGGGTGCGGATTGATCGCCTCCGGCACCTTCGGGTAGGCCTGATGGCCGATCGGCCCGAGGATGAAGCCGTCGAGCGTGCCGAGCGTCTCCAACGTGCCCGGCGGCATGGTGTGGCCGAGTTCGTCCAGCGCCTTGCGGCCGAGCGGCATCGGGCGCCACTCGACGGCGAGGCCGCTCGCCTGCGCCGCCGCAGCGGCGATACGATGAGCGGCGGGGACGATCTCATGGCCGATATCGTCGCCATTGAGCACGCCAATGCGCAGCGGTGGGTGCGTGGTCACGGCGCTCACTCCGCCGCGTCGCGCAGGCCGGCCGGCACCGAGGCGCGGGCGATCTCGCCGACGTCAGCCAGTTCCGGCAGGCGCCAGCACAGGGCCATGAGCGCCTGCGTTACCTCCTCGCCGACGACGAGGCCCGACTGATGGGCGAATTTGCGCGCGAGGTGCTCGTTGCTCAGCGGCTTGTCATGGCTGCCTATGGCACGGTCGATGGTCTTCTCGATCGTGCGGCCATCGGCGAATTCGACCTCGATCACCACCGACGCCTCGTGGATCGAGGTATCGGAGGTGGCGTCCACCTTGTCGCGCAGGGCGATGATCTCGGGCGCGTTGGCGGCCTCGTCGGTGAAGGCGGTGGGCGAACCGTCGCCGCGCAGCAGGGCGCAGGCGGCGGCGTGGAAGACGCTGAACTTGGTCTCCAGCCCGGTCTTCGGCGTGCGCTTGCCGGTGAGTTCCAGCACCAGCGGGTGGGTGCGCAGGCGCACGGCGGCGATCTGGTTCACCGCGTCGCCCAGTTCCTCGCGCAGCTGCTGGCAGCCATCGATGGTGGGGTGGATGACGATGCCGCAGGCGAAGGGCTTGTAGGAGTTGAGCCCGGCTTCCCAAGTCTGCCCGAGCCCGCCGAGGATCTCGTTATAATCCTGCTTGGTGGAGAGCACATTGGCGAAGCCGCGCGGCGCCTCGATCGCCTGCAGCGAGCTGTCGAAGCCAGCCTTGGCGAGGAAGGCGGCGAGCGCGCCGTTGCGGGCGGCGGCGCCGGGATGCAGGCTCTTGCACATGGTACCGAACATTTCGCGCAGGCCCGAGGCCTGCGTCGCGGCGATGCCGAGCGCCCAGGTCATTTGGGTCTCGTCCAGCTTCAGCATGTGGCCGACGGCGGCGGCGGCGCCGAACACGCCTGTGGTGCCGGTGATGTGCCAGCCGCGGTCGTAATGTTCGGGATAGACGCTGTTGCCGATGCGGCATTCCACCTCGACGCCGACGATCAGCGCGTTGAGGAAGTCCGCGCCGGACATCGGCTGATATTCCGCCGCCGCCAGCAGCGCCGAGGCCACCGGGCCGGCGGGGTGGATGATGGTCTTCAGATGGGTGTCGTCATAGTCGAGCACATGAGAGGAGATGCCGTTGATCAGCGCCGCGTTCGGCACGTCCAGCCGCTCGCCGCGCCCGAGCACGGTTGCCTGCGGCTTGCCGGCGAAGGGCGAGATGCCGGCCAGCGCCCGGTCCACCGTCTCGTGGCGGGCGCCGCCGACGGCGCAGCCCATCCAGTTGAAGAAGGTGCGCACGCCCTCCGTCTGTACCGAGGCGGGAATGTCGGCGAGCCTGCAGCCGACGATCCAGGCGGCGAGCTGGCGGGTGACGTCTTTCGTGGACATTCTGTTCTCCTTTAAACGAGGCCGCGCGCGATGCCGCCGTCGACATTGATGGATTGGCCGGTGACGTAGCTGGCGAGCGGGCTGGCGAGCCAGGCGACCATGACCGCGATCTCCTCCGGCTCGGCGAAGCGCTTCAGCGGGATTTCTTCCGCGAATTCGGCGTAGATCGCGTCCACCGGCACGCCGCGCTCGGCGGCCATTTTGGTGGCGCGGTTGATCCAGAGCGCGGTCTTGGTCCGGCCGGGCCCGACCGCGTTGATGCGGATGCCCTTCTCGCCAAGCTCCAGCGCCAGCGTCTTGACGAGGCCAAGCAGGCCGGCCTTGTGGACATTGGTCATGATCTGGTGGGCGTAGGGCATCTTCGCCGCCGCCGCGCCGAGCGTGACCACGGCTGGCGCCTCGCCCGCCGCCAGCAGGGGGAGAGCGGCGCGCACGCTGCGCACGGTGGAGAGCACGTTGAAGGCGTAGCTGGCGAGCCAGTCTTCATCGCTCAGCGTGTCGAAATCCGCCCGCACGCTCCCGCCCACCGCGCTGACGAGAATGTCGAGCGCGCCCCAGCGGGAGCGTACCTCGCCCATCAGCGCCTCGGCGGCGGCGGCGTCCTTCACCACATCGGCGACGAAGAGCTCGGGCGCGCGGCCGGTGGCGGACTCCAGCCGGGCGCGGGCGGCCTCCAGATTGTCGCGGCTGCGCGAGGCGATCAGCACCTGCGCGCCCTCGCGCAGCAGGATCGCGGCGGTGGCCTCGCCAATGCCGTAGCTGCCGCCGACGATGACGGCGCGGCGGCCGTCAAACCCCAGATTCATAATGTCTCCTCAGCACGAAGCGGTAGACGCGGAAGACGATCAGAATGGTCGACGAGATCACCGCGATACGGACGATGTGGAAGGCGGTCACCAGCTCGGCATCGGCGTGCATCGCCTTGGCGGTGAGCACCATTTCGGTGATCGCCGCCGGGGCGAGGGCGAGGAAGCTGGTGGTGAGCGGCAGCCCGGTGGCGAGCGAGAGCGCTTCCGCCCCTATGGCGGCGGCGGCGATCAGCAGCACACCGATCAGCAGGCCGGAGGCGGCGACGCGCGGCAGCCGCACGAACAGGTCGCGACGGAAACGCAGGCTCAGCCAGACGCCGATCATCACCTGCGCGGCGACGATGAGGATGCCCGGCACCGCGACATTGAGTAGCCCGGTCGCGCCCAATACCGCGCTCGGCAGCAGCGAGCCGAGCAGCCAGGGATTGGGAATGACCGTCGGGCGCAGCGCCTGCGCGCCGAGATAGGCGATGACGAGGCCGAGGCCGAGCAGCAGCAGATCCTGCGAGGCGGCGGGATCGACCGTGTTGACGTTCCCGGCCTCGCCGAAGGCGAACACCATGAAGGGCACGATGCTGACCACCGTCGTCACCCGCAGCGCGTGGACGATGGAAACCGCGTTCGTATCACCACCCCGCGCGGCCGCCACCACCGCCATGTCGGCCATGCCACCGGCGGCGGTGGCGAAGAAGGCGGTGGTGGGGTCGATACGCGCCAGCGGGCGCATGATGAGCGCGCCGATGAAGGTGGCAATGATGATGTAGAGCGTCGCCACCAGCATGGCCGGCAGCAGTTCCAGCGACACCAGCAGCAGATGCGGCGTGAAGCGCATGCCGATGGCGAGGCCGACAATGACCTGCCCGATCTCGCGCAGATGCGGCCCGGCCTGCAAGGGCACGCCCGAAACATTCAGCAGGCCGCAGACAAAGAGCGGGCCGAGCATCCAGGGCAGGGGGACATGCAGGCGCGAGGCGGCATAGCCGGCGGCGGCGGCGACGGCATAGGTGCCGACGAGGCGCAGTCCGGCGATCCACCGGAACGCCGCCCGCTTGCCCGCCGGGTCGGGCGGTTCGGGACGCACCGCCATCACCCGTTCGCCCGCCCGGCAGACGCCTGCTTCCGCGCCACGGCGGTCGCGATGAGGCGGGAGGCCGGCCTCCGGCGCTGGCGCGGGCGTTCGGACATGACGGCCTCCCCAATGTGCCGCGACGGTTCGCATCGGCGCGGCGGTTTGTTGGCGCCTGTCTCGCAGCGGACAGGAGTCCCGACGGCAGGGCATGCGGCGATAGAGACAGCTGGAATGAAAACTGTCAACAGATTGATGTGCACTGCGCCGCCTCTCCACAAGCGGCGGAAAAGGCGTGAAAAAGCGTTCGCGCGCGGTGTTTCATTGATTCAAAGGTCAGAGCTGCCCCAACGGACCCGCCGCGTGACCATCGCGTGGCGTCGCGAGCTGTCCTTCGGGGTACCGTATCTCGCGGCAAATGTGTTGACAGTTGACGGAGAGCGGGACAGTCTTGCCCCGCCTAATCCACACGGGCCGGCCGCTTCATGGCCGCCGGCCGAAGCATCCAGATGGAACGGCGGGAGGAAAACATGACAGATTTCACACGCAGAGATGCCTTCAAGATTTCGGCGGGCGGCCTCGCAGCGGTCTCCGGCATGGTCGCCATGCCGTCCATCCTGCGCGCCGCGACCTATCCCTCGCGTCCGATTAACGTGATCGTGCCCTTCGCCACCGGCGGCTACAATGATCGCCTGTCCCGTGCCTTCATGCCCTATCTCGAAAAGGAACTGGGCCAGCCCCTCGTCATCGTCAACAAGCCCGGCGCCGGCACCCAGCTCGGCAATTCCTATGCGCTGAACCAGCCGGCCGATGGCTATTCCATCCTGTGCACCTCGGCCGCGCCCTATATCCCGCTGACCGTGCTGCTGCAGAACGCGCCGTACAAGGTCGAGGACTTCACCATGATCAACCTGCCGTCGCGTGACTACACGCTGGCGGCGACCTCGTCCGGCGGGCCGGTGAAGACCTTCGCCGAGGTGATCGAGAAGCTGAAGAAGGACCCGTCGAGCCTCAGCATCGGCGTGCAGCCCGCTTCCGCCGACTATGCCAACATGGTGCTGGCCTTCCAGGCCGCCGGCATCGACGCCAGCAAGCTGCGCATCGTCACCTATGATGGCGGCGGCCCGGCCCGCAACGCCACCGCCGGCGCCCAGGTCGATGTCGGCTTCGTCGGCGGCGAGGGCTTCCTGCCGCTGAAGTCGAAGGTCCGCCCGCTCGCCATCTTCGCCGCCGAGCAGGTGGAGTGGTATCCCGACGCGCCGCTGATTGGCGCGACCCTCAAGACCGACTTCGTCGAAGGTTCGCAGCGCGGCTGGGCCGTTACCACCAAGCTGAAGAACGAGCAGCCGGAGATCTACAAGACCCTGGTCGATGCGGTGGGGAAGGCGAGCACGAACCCGAAGGCGATCGAGACGCTGAAGCTGCAGGAACTGGCCACCACCTGGTACGGGCCGGAGGCCTCCAACAAGGCCTATCTCGACAACGCCGCCAAGATGGCGAAATACGTCGACCTGCTGAAATAGGCCGCATCAATGGAAGGCGGGCCGCCGCTGTTGCGCGCCCGCCTTCATTCTCCCTCCTCTGACGAATGGAGATGAAGATGCGCATCGGTCGGCACAGCTATGCCATCGACTATGGCCATCTCGCGCTCATCACGTTCATCGCGGCACTCGTCTTCTGGTATCTTCTCGATGCCCGCAGCGTGTCGCTGAGCGTGAACAATCTGCTTCTGGTGCAGCCGGTGGCGATCTTCGCGCTGGCGATGTACCTGTTCATCGTGCCGCAATGCTTCCACAAGCTGGAGGCGCGCGAGGCGGCCAAGCCCACATCCGAGAACGACCCGTTCGCCGTGAGCCTGTCCACGGATCGCGCGGACGTGCTCCGCATGGCGGCGCTGGGCGCGGCGCTCGGGCTGATGGTGTTCCTGCTCGACGTCATCGGCTTCGACATCGCCATCTTCCTGTTCGCCGCCGCGGCCATGGCCATCTGCGGCGAGCGGCGACCGCTGCATCTGCTGTTCTTCTCGCTCGCCGTGACACTGGTCACGATCTACGGCTTCCGCGCCCTGATCTCCTATCCCATGCACACGACCCTGCTGTGAGGCGCGCCCGATGATCGACGTATCCGCCTTCAATGATGCCCTTGGCATCATGTTCACGTCGGTCGGGTCTTGGGGATGGATTGTCCCGGGCCTGATCGTCGGCCTCGTCTTCAGCGCCATTCCCGGCATTTCGATCACCATGGCGATGGCGATCGTGCTGCCGATGTCGCTCTACATGGATTTCTTCTCGGCCATCGTGTTCCTTACCTCGGTCTATACCGGGGCCGGGTTCGGCGGATCGGTGCCGGCGATCCTGATGAACATACCGGGCTCGCCCTCCTCCTTCGCCACCACCTTCGACGGCTATGCCATGTCGCAGAAGGGCGAGCATAACGAGGCGCTCGGCTATGCGCTGTTCGCTTCCACTTTGTGCGGCATCGCCGGCTATGTGCTGCTGCTCCTCGTCATCGAGCCGCTGGCCGACATCGTGCTGCGGATCGGGCCGGTGGAAATGTTCGCGGTGGCGATCTGGGGCATGATGCTGCTGGGCTCGCTGGGGTCCACCTATATCAGCCGGGGCCTGCTGGCCGCTGCGCTGGGCATCCTGCTCGGCACGGTGGGCATGAACACCGCCGGCTTCACCCGCGGCACGCTGGGCCTGCCGGTGCTGCTCGACGGCATCGCGCCGATCCCGGCGATGATCGGCCTGCTGGCGGCGAGCCAATTGCTCAGCCTGGCCAGCCGCGACTACATCATCGAGGCCGAGGGTTCGCGCGAGGTCAGTCTGCGCAAGATCCTCAAGGGCTGCTGGGGCACGCTGAAATATCCCGGCGTGCTGCTGCGCGGCTCGATTATCGGCATCATCATCGGCGCCGTGCCGGGCGTCGGCTCCTCCATCGGCAACCTCATCGCCTATGCCGAGACCAAGCGCACCGCCAAGGACAGCGCCACCTTCGGCAAGGGCAACCCCAAGGGCGTGATCGCGGCGGAATCGGCGGTGGCGAGCGGCGAGGGCGGCTCCATGGCCACCATGCTGGCGCTCGGCATTCCCGGCGGCGGCGCCACCGCGATCCTGATCGCGGCCTTCATGATGCACAACATCGTGCCCGGCCCGAGCTTTATCGAGACGCAGAAGCCGATGGTCTACGCCATCATCCTCAACAACATCGTCCAGGCCATCGTGCTGCTGGCGGTGGGCATCGGCTTCATCTACGTCGCCTCCAACATCATGAAGGTGCGGACCCGCTACGTGCTGCCGGCGATCCTGGTCGTCGCCACGCTGGGCACCTTCGCGGTGACGGGCGAGGCGGCCGGACCGATCACTTTGTTCGTGTTCGCGCTGCTCGGCTATGCCCTCAACCGCTACCAGTACCCGGTCTCGGCGGTGGTGGTCGGCATCCTGCTCGGGCGCATGCTGGAGACGGAGTTCCTGCGCTCCTACCAGCTCTCCGGCGGCAACCCGCTCTATGTGCTGGAGCGGCCCGGCGCGATGGCGATCTTCGCGGTCATGTTCGCCTCGCTGGCGATGACGGCCTGGGGCAAGCGCAAGCAGAACCGGGCGGAGGCGGCCGAGGCGCTCGCGATGCGGCAGATTCAGGAAGAGACCCGCGCCGCGCACACGACGCCGAGCAAGGGCTGAGCGTTCTTCTCCTATCGGCAGAATTCGGAGGGGCGGGTGCGAACCCGCCCTTTTCGTTGCGCGATGCCCCGGCCTGCTGCCGGGCAAAGAAAAACCCTTCCGCCGCCAGCGAAAGGGGTTGAGGGCAGAACGAAACCTCCGCGCGGCGTCAGGCCGGGGCGATGGGGACCCAGCCGAAGGCGGCGCGCTCGGCCTCGTCCAGCTGGTGGATGAGGCCCATTTCCCAGGCGAGATACTGGCGGGACGCCTCGGCATTGCCGTCATGGCGGTCATGGACGAACCAGACCCGGTCACGGGCGTCCTCCCGGCTCATGCGCCGGCGCACGCGATCGACCGGCCACCCCGCCTGCGCGCAGGCATCGGCGTCGGCCGGCAGCCAGCGGGCGGAAACGCCGGCAGCCTGCAGCTCGCAGGTGGCCGCCGCGACGGCGGTTGCATCACCAAGCAGAATCGCCCGCCGCGCGCCCCTCGCGAGCGCGCCGGGCAGGTCGCCGCGCAGGATCCAAAGCGCACCATCGAGCCGCCAGGCCTCCCAGTCGCTGGAGGCGCGCAGATCCAGCACCGGCACGCCGCTCTGGGCGAGGCCCCACGCCGCCCGGGCGTGAATCGCGGCAGGCGGGGCAGGGGCCTTGAGCACCGGCGCAGGAGCGGTGGGGACGTCGGTTTCCTCGGCCTCATCAAGCGCCAGCACATGCGTCTCGAAGCCGAGCGCGCTCAGGAACAGCGCCGCCAGCGCGGCCCGCAGCCCGGTGTCGTCGATCAGGATCAGCCGGCCATGGCGGACGCCGACATATTGGTCGGTCGCCTGAATCAGCTGGCCGGCAAGCACGGGGATGGCGCCCGGCACCGGCCGCGCCGCCCGTTCCGCCTCGCTGCGCAGATCGAACAGGAAGGGGGTGCGGCCGGGCTCCTGCAACAGCGTTTGCGCCGCGCGGGGTGTGAGCGTCGAGAGCTGCGCGGCGGCGATAAGGCGTTGGGCACGGGCCCGGCTGGCCTGCGCCTGGGCGGGGTCCAACTCCGGCAGCGGATCGGCCTGCGCGCCCCGGTCCAGCGGCAGGCCGGCGAGCGCCCAGCCCTGGGTGCCGTTTTCCAGCGCATAGACCGGGTTGGCCACGCCGATGGCGCGCAGCGTCAGCGCCCCGACAATGCCGCGCGTGCGCCCGGCGCAGGTGATGACGATCGGCGTCGCCGCGTCCGGCACGGCGGCGCCGACCCGATGGGCGAGCTCGCCATTGGGCACGCAGCGCGCGCCCTCGATCCGCATCTTGGCGTATTCGATAGGGGGCCGGGCATCGAAGAAGGCGTGCGCGCGCCCTTCGCGGCGCCAGCGTGCCAGCGTGCCGGCGTCGATCATCGAGGGGCGATGGTCGTGCTCCAGCAATTCGCCCAGCGTCTTGCTCGGCACATTGACCCCGGCGAAGACACCGAACCCCGCCGCCAGCCATTCGGGAAGCCCGCCCGCGAGGATGGCGATGTCGGTATAGCCGCAGGCCGCCAGCCGCTGCGCGGCCTTCTCGGCGATGCCGTCGCCGTCGTCGATGAGCAGCACTGGGCAGTCGGCGCGCGGCACCAGCGCGACGGCGGAGGCTTCCAGCCGGCTGAACGGGCAGGGGACGGCGAAGAGCGGGTGCCCCTCGCCAAAGGCCGCCGCCTCGCGCACATCGAGAAAGGCGATCTCCTGGCCTTCATGCAGGCGGGCCTTCGCCGCCGCTGCCGTTACCGCTGCCGCGTTCATGTCACGGGCTCACCACGGAAGAAGCGGTGGAAGGCGGCGTAGATGAGATCGGGGCGGTGCTCGGCCGGGTAATGCCCGGTGGGAACGGGAAGGCCGACAAGGTCGTCCGCCCATTCCGACCAGGCTTCCACCGGCTTGAAGTGACGGCCGCAATGGCTGTTGGTGCCCCAGATCACCAGTGTGGGGCATTCGATCTTGCGCGTGCCGTAATCGGCCGTGTCCATGTCGAGGTCGACGGTGATGGTGGCGCGGTAATCCTCGCACACCGCGTGGATCTGCTCGCGGGTGGCGCAGCGTATGTATTCGTCCATCGCCTCGGGGGTGAAGATTTCCAGCCCCACGCCCTTCTTGTTGAGCTTGTAGCGCATGTAATAGTCGAGGTCGGCGCCCAGCAAATTCTCCGGGAAGGGCGCCTTCTGCGCCATGAAGAACCAGTGATAGCTCTCGCGGGCCCAGCCGAGCGTGATGTTGTTCAGCACATGATGCGTCGGCACGATGTCGAGCGCGGCATAGCGGGTGATGCGCTCGGGCCGGTCGAGGCACATGCGGAAGCCGACGCGGGCGCCGCGATCATGGCCGGCGACGGCGAAGGTCTCATGGCCGAGCGCGTCCATCACCTCGAACGCATCCTCGCCGATGGCGCGGAAGGAATAGCCGGAATGGTCCTCGCCGCCATCAGGCTTGGAGCTGTCGCCATAGCCGCGCATGTCGATGGCCACCACCGAGAAATCGCGCGCCAGCGACGGGGCCACCTTGTGCCAGCTGACCAGCGTGAGCGGGTTGCCATGGATGAGCAGCAGCGGCGGGCCCTCGCCGGCAGTGGCGACATTGATTTCGGCGCCGCGCGTCCTGATGCGCTGGAAGGTGAAGCCCTCCATCAGCCGCGTGGTCTGAACGAGTTCGGGAACGGCTTCTGCAACGTCCATCGGGCGCCTCCTCGCATGCTCGGACTTTTCTGTCCGCCTTGTGCCAACTGTCGACAATATGACCATGAAAGGCAAGAGCATTGCGCAGGAAGTGTCCATTCGGCGACGAACTGACGGCAAGGTTCGGATTGTCGACCACGCGGACGCCCTCCGACCCGGCGGCGCGCCCCTCCCTGTCGACCCAGCAATCCTACGGATGACGGCGAGGCCGCCGGGCGACTAGGTCAGAATGTCCAATCGTCCACGTTCTCACATGGCAGCAGAAGCGGCGGGCGTGACGTACCTGAGGCGTGGTGGCAGATCATGAAACCGTCCATGGCTGTGCTGGCGGCCCTGCTTGCCCTGCTGCCGCTCGCCTCGATCGGGCGGGCCGAGGAGCATGGCGGGCCGGACTCGCAGGCCCGTGTGCGGCTGGGCGAGGCGCTGTTCTTCGATGTCGATCTCTCGCGTCAGCGCACCCAGTCCTGCGCCACCTGCCACGATCCCGCCCATGGCTTCGCCGACCCGCGCGGCGGGCCGGTTTCGCTGGGCGATGACGGCGTCTCGCGCGGGGTCCGCAATGCGCCGAGCGTGGGCTATGCCGGCTATGCGCCCGCCTTCGGCACCGATGCCAAGGGCAATCCGGTCGGCGGCCAGTTCTGGGACGGGCGTGCCGCGACGCTGGCCGAACAGGCGGGGCAGCCGCTGCTCAACCCGGTTGAAATGGCGATGCCCGACAAGGCCAGCGTCGTCGCCCGGGTGAAGGAGAAGCCCGCCTATGTCGACGCTTTTCGCGCCGCCTTCGGCCCGGATGTTTTCGACGATGACGCCCGCGCCTTCGCGGCGCTGGAGCAGGCGCTGGCGGCCTATGAGCGGAGCCCCGCCGTCTCGCCCTTCGATTCCCGCTATGACCGCTTTCTGCGCGGCACCCTCACCCTCACGCCGCAGGAGGAACTGGGCCGGGTGCTGTTCTTTTCCAACCAGTTCACCAATTGCGGCCAGTGCCACAAACTCAGCCCGACTGGCGGGGAGGGCGAGACCTTCTCCAATTATCGCTTCCACAATATCGGCACGCCGGCCAATCCGGAACTCGCCGTGCCGCCGGATCGGGGCCTGGCGGCGCGCGCCGACATGAAGCGGCGCAGCAAGGGCAAGGTGGTGTCGGCTCGTGCCCAGGACGGCCAGTTCAAGGTCCCGAGCCTGCGCAATGTCGCGGTGACAGGGCCCTATATGCATAATGGCGTCTTCAAGGATCTGCGGACGGTGATCCTGTTCTACAACAAGTATAATTCGGCCGCGCCGGGGCGCCAGATCAACCCTGAGACCGGCGCGGCATGGGCCCCGCCGGAGGTCGCCGGCACGCTGTCGCTCAAGGAGCTTGAGAGTGGCCCCGCCCTCGACGACCGCCGCATCGACGCGCTGGTCGCGTTCCTGAAGACGCTGACCGACCAGCGGCTGGAGCCGCTGCTGGAGCCACCCGCCGCAGCCCGCTGATCATGGACGCGGCGTCGCCGAGCGCGCGTCTACGCATTTATACTTTCATAAAAACGATTGCAAATTTATGCAATCGTTATAGGTAGAGAGTGGCAGGAACGGACCTGCCGCGCTCAGGAAACCTGCCATGACCCGCAACATCGGACCCGTCGACAAGGCCGTTCGCATTGTCCTCGGCCTCGTCCTGCTCTCGCTGATTTTCGTGCTGGAAGGCGATCTGCGCTGGATCGGCCTGGTCGGCGTCGTGCCGCTGCTCACCGCGCTGATGGGCAATTGCCCGCTCTATTCCGTCTTCGGCCTTTCGACCTGCCCGGTGGCCGGGCGCAAGTGACGCCGGCCGATGCCGGCTGACGTCAAGGAGCCTGCCATGACGCAGCAGCCCGAAGTGACCGGGTTCTTCGACCCGCGCACCTGGTCGATCCAGTATGTCGTCGCCGATCCGGCGACGAAGATGTGCGTCATCGTCGACCCGGTCTATGATTTCGACGAGAAGTCGGGCCAGACCGCCTCGATCAATGCCGACCGCATCCTCGCCTTCGTGCGCGAGCGGGGCTACACGGTCGAGTGGATTCTCGACACCCACCCCCATGCCGACCACTTCTCCGCCGCGCCTTATCTCAAGGAGAAGACCGGCGCGCCGACGGCGATCGGCGAACGGGTGAAGGACGTGCAGGCGCTCTGGAAGGGATTCTACAACTGGCCGGACTTCCCCGCCGACGGCTCGCAATGGGACCGGCTGTTCGCTGACGGCGACCGCTTCAAGGTCGGCGACATCGAGGCCCGGGTGATGTTCTCGCCCGGGCACACGCTGGCCTCGATCACCTATGTCATCGGCGACGCCGCCTTTGTCCATGACACGCTGTTCATGCCCGACAGCGGCACCGCCCGGACCGATTTCCCCGGCGGCAGCGCCAGGGTGCTGTGGGACTCGATCCAGGCCATTCTGGCGCTTCCCGACGAGACCCGCCTTTTCACCGGCCATGACTACCAGCCGGATGGGCGGGAGCCGATGTGGGAATCCACCGTCGCTGAACAGAAGGCGGGGAACATCCACATGGCGCGCTGCACCACCCAGGAGGCCTTCGTCGCGGTGCGCGAGGCGCGCGACCGCAGCCTCGCCATGCCGAAGCTGATCCTGCAGTCGCTGCAGATCAACACCAATGGCGGGCGGCTGCCAGTGCCGGAATCGAACGGGGTACGCTATCTCAAGATTCCGCTCGACCTGCTCAAGGGCGCCGTCTGGGACTGACGCCATCCGGGAACGACACGATGCTCGACACGCCTGCCAGCGAGATCGCCGACATGAAGGCCCGGGTGGGGGAGGCCTCGGCCTTTCTGAAGACCCTGTCCAATCCCGACCGGCTGATGGTGGCCTGCGCGCTGGTGCAGGGCGAACGCTCGGTGCGCGAGCTGGAGGATCTGCTCGGCATCCGCCAGCCCGGCCTGTCGCAGCAGATCGCCGGGCTGCGCGCGGCCGAGCTGATCGTCGGTCGCAAGGAAGGCAAGCAGGTGTTCTACCGGCTCGCCGATCCGCGTGTCGAAGCCTTCATCGCCACCATGCACGCCCTGTTCTGCGCGCCGCACGCGGCCGAAACCACGCGATAGGATCATGACCGACTTCACCCCCGTTGCCTCCCTCATCGGCGGCGCCCTGATCGGCCTCAGCGCCGTGCTGATGATGCTGGCGGAAGGCCGCATCGCCGGCATCAGCGGCATCGCCAGCCGGCTGTTTCCCCCCTATGCCGACAAGGCTTTCGCCGGCCGGCTGGCTTTCGTCGCCGGGCTGGTCGCCGCGCCCCTGCTTTACGCCGCCGTCACCGGCGCGGCGGTGGTGCAGACGGTGTCGGCGAACCTCGTGCTGATGGTGGTGGCCGGCCTGCTGGTCGGCTTCGGCTCGGTCTGGGGCTCGGGCTGCACCTCGGGCCATGGCGTGTGCGGGCTGTCGCGCCTGTCGCGGCGCTCCTTTGTCGCCACCGGCGTGTTCATGGCGGCGGGATTTGCCACCGTCTTTGTCGTGCGCCATGTGATTGGAGGCTGAGGCCATGTCGATCCTCGTCAATCTCGGCCTCGGCCTGCTGTTCGGCCTCGGCCTCATCGTCTCCGGCATGAGCAACCCGGCCAAGGTGCTGAACTTCCTCGATCTGTTCGGCACGTTCGATCCCTCCCTTGCCTTCGTCATGGGCGGTGCGGTGGTGGTGGCCTTCATCGGCTTCCGGCTGGTACTGACGCGCGAGAAGCCGCTGATGGCGCCGCGCTTCCAGCTGCCGACCCGGAGCGATATCGACGCAAGGCTGATCGTCGGGCCGGCACTGTTCGGGATAGGGTGGGGGCTGGGCGGCTTCTGTCCCGGCCCGGCCTTCACCGCGCTCGGCCTTGCCGCGCCGGGGACGCTGGCCTTCATTCCCGCCATGCTGGCGGGCATGTGGGCGGCGCGCACCCTCGCTGAGCGCAGGGCCTAGGCGCAGGACGTCAAGCCGGCAAGGTCGAGCCGCGAAGGGGAGTGCCGCGTGCGGGAAAACAGCGGGTTGCCGATCGTGCCGGTCTCCTTCTTCGGCATGGTGCTGGGCCTTTGCGGGCTGGGCGGAAGCTGGCGCGCCGCCCATGCGCTCTGGGGCGTGCCGGCGATCGTCGGCGAGGCGATCATGGCCGCGGGCGCGCTCGTCTGGGCGGTGGTCCTGCTGCTCTATGTCCTGAAATGGACACTGGCCCGCCCGGCGGCGCTGGAGGAACTTCACCATCCGGTGCAGTCGGGTTTCGTCGGGCTGGCCGGCGTGGCGACCCTGCTGGTCAGCATCGGCGCGGCGCCTTATTCCCGCGCCCTTGCCGAGGGGCTGCTGCTGGCTGGCGCGCTGTTCACGCTCGGCTTCGGCGTCTGGCGCACCGGCGGCCTGTGGCGGGGCGAGCGCGACCCGGAGGCGGCCACGCCGGTGATGTACCTGCCGCTGGTGGCCGGGAGCTTCGTCACCGGCACCGCCTGCGGCGTGCTGGGTTTCCAGGATTGGGGGCAGTTGGCGTTCGGCGCCGGCCTGTTCTCCTGGCTCGCCATGGAATCGGTGCTGCTGAACCGCTTCCAGCACGGTTCCGCCCTGCCGCTGGCGCAGCGCCCGTCGCTTGGCATCCAGCTGGCGCCGCCGGTGGTCGGGGCCGTGACCTATCTCAGCCTGACCTCAGGCGGACCGGACATCTTTGCCCGGGCGCTGCTGGGCTATGGGCTGCTCCAGCTGCTGCTGATCGCCCGGCTGCTGCCCTGGATTCTGCGCCAGCCGCTCTCTCCGGCCTATTGGGCCTTCACCTTCGGCCTGACCGCACTGGCGACTGCGACCCTGCTTCTGGTGGCACGGGGCGAGACGGGCGTGCTGGCGGTGCTGGCGCCGTTCCTGCTCGCCCTCGCCACCGGCGTCGTCGCCCTCGCTTCCGCCCACAGCCTCTGGCAGCTGGCGAGTGGACGCCTTCTGCCGCCGTCGCCAAAGCGCGGGTAACAAGAGGGACGCGGCGGCCTTGCCGGTGCCGCTGGACGGCGGGCGGCTTGAAGGCTAGACCGCTCGCATGCGGCCCGGGCTCTTCATCTTCGATTGCGACGGTGTGCTGATCGACAGCGAGATGCTCGCTGCCCGTGCGCTGATCGACGAGCTTGCCTGTCACGGCGTCGCCGTCGACATGGACTTCGTGGCGCGCCATTTCATCGGCCGTGCGCATACGGTGATCCGGACCGAGGTGATGGCGCGTTTCGGCCGGGAGTTGCCGGCCTCGTTCGAGGACGACTACCGCAGCCGGCTGCTTGCCGGTTTCGAGGCGGGCCTTGCCCCCATGGAGGGGGCGTTGGAGGCGCTGGCGGCGCTCACCGTGCCGTTCTGCCTCGCCACATCGTCCAGCCCGCCGCGCCTGGCCGCCTCGCTGCGGATCGCCGGGCTGGCGGAGCTGTTCGCCGGTCGCGCCTTCACCGCCTCGCAGGTGGCGCGCGGCAAGCCGGCGCCGGACCTGTTCCTGTACGCGGCGGCGCAGATGGGGGCCGATCCGGCCGCCTGCGTGGTGGTGGAGGACAGCGCGGCGGGGATCGCCGCCGGACTGGCCGCCGGCATGGAGGTTTGGCATTTCGTCGGCGGCGCGCACTTCGCGGCCATGGACATGCCGTTGCCCGCCGACGTAAGTCCGCACCGGCGCTTCGCCCGGTTCTCGGAGATCCGGGCGGCGATGCCCACTCTCTTTAACGCGCAGGCATAGCAGACACGACATGAGCCTGACCCCCGACATGGACGCTTCGATCGACGACCAGGCGGCCCGCGCGGCCTGGCTTTATTATGTCGGGGGGCTGACGCAGGACCAGATCGCCAGCGAGATGGGGCTGTCGCGCCAGCGGGCGCAGCGCCTTGTCAGCCGGGCGGTGGCAGCCGGGCTCATCCATGTGCGGCTGAATCACCATCTCGCCCGCTGCGTCGAGCTGGAAGCGGCGCTGCGCACGCGCTTCGGGCTGGTGCGCTGCCGGGTGATGCCGGGGCTCGGGCCGGCGCGGGACCCGGTGCGCTCCATCGCCCCCGCTGCCGCCGAGGAGATGGAGCGGGTGCTGGCGGAGAGCGGTTCGCGCGTCATCGCGCTCGGCACCGGGCGGGCGCTGCGCGGCATGGTGGATGCGCTGAGCCCGGTGGAGGCGCCGCAGCATCGGCTTGTCTCGCTGCTCGGCAATATCGCGCTCGACGGCTCGGCCTCCTATTTCGAGGTCATCATGCGCCTGGCCGAAAAGGTGCGGGCGCCGCATTACCCGATGCCGGTTCCAGTGCTGGTCGACACGGTCGAGGAGAACCGCACGCTCCAGTCGCTCACCGCCGTGCGCAAGGTGCGCGGGCTGGCGCAGGCAGCGGACGTCACCTTTGTCGGCGTCGGCCAGATGAGCGAGGACGCGCCGCTGATGACCGACGGCTTCCTCACCGCCGACGAACTGCACGAGATCCAGCGCGCCGGCGCCGCCGGCGAGGTGGCCGGGTGGATCTATGACGGGCAGGGGCGCTATCTCGACCTCGCCCTCAACGCCCGCCTGACCGGCGTGCGGGTGGAGATCGCCACGCCCGAGCGCCCGGTCATCGGCATCGCTGCCGGGGAGGCCAAGATCATGGCGCTCCGGGCGGCGCTGACCTCCGGCATCATCAACGGCCTCGTTACCGACGAGCCCACCGCCGCCGGCATTCTGGCGGGCTGAGCCTCCGCCCCAGACCCACGCACACGTGCATGTGAGGATTGTGACGCAACGGCAGCGTGCCGGTGCGGCGCGTCCGGTGCACACTTAAGCGGCTGATCTGCCTAATATAATGCCACGTTCTGACGTGCTTTCGACCAAAGGCGGGCGGACTGCTCGCGCCTGCAGCATCGAATTCACTTGACGCCCGCATGGGTGCGCGTGAGTATTTGCCCATACGGCGATTATTTGCTCAAAAACGCCGAAGGGAGGAGAGCTATGACCGTGACATTCCGCACCCTCGCGGGTGCCTCGCTGCTGGTTGCCCTGATGGGTTCGGCCTCGGCGCAGACCACCATCACCGTCGCCACCGTGAACAATGGCGACATGATCCGCATGCAGCGGCTGATGCCCGAATTCAACGCGCTGCATCCCGACATCAAGGTCAACTGGGTGACGCTGGAAGAGAACGTGCTGCGCCAGCGCGTGACCACCGACATCGCCTCCAAGGGCGGCCAGTATGACGTGCTGACCATCGGCAATTACGAAGTGCCGATCTGGGCCAAGCAGGGCTGGCTGATGCCGCTGGAGAACCTCGGCGCCGATTACGACCAGGCCGACCTGCTGCCGCAGGTGGCGCAGGGCCTCACCGTCGACGGCAAGCTTCACGCCGTGCCGTTCTACGCCGAAAGCTCGATGCTGATGTACCGCACCGACCTTCTGGAGAAGGCCGGGCTGAAGATGCCCGACAATCCCGATTGGGATTTCATCACCGACGCGGCCGCGAAGATGACCGACAAGGGCGCCGGCATCTACGGCATCTGCCTGCGCGGCAAGGCCGGCTGGGGCGAGAACATGGCGTTCCTCACCTCGATGAACAATTCCATGGGCGGCGCCTGGTTCGACATGGAATGGAAGCCGCAGTTCAACGGACCCGAGTGGAAGCAGACCCTCGACACCTATCTGAAGCTGATGACGGAATACGGCCCGCCCGGCTCCTCCTCCAACGGCTTCAACGAGAATCTGGCGCTGTTCCAGACCGGCAAGTGCGGCATGTGGATCGACGCCACCGTCGCCGCCTCCTTCATCTCCGACCCGAAAGAGTCGCAGGTCGCCGACAAGGTGGGCTTCGCGCCCTCGCCGGTGCGCAAGGGCGGCTCCAACCACGGCAACTGGCTGTGGTCGTGGAACCTCGCCATCCCGGCGACCACGTCCAAGGCGGAAGCGGCCAAGACCTTCGTCGCCTGGGCGACCTCGCCCGCCTATACCAAGCTGGTGGCGGAGAAGGACGGCATCGCCAACGTGCCTCCGGGGACCCGTACCTCACTGTACAAGAACCCGGACTATCTGAAGGTCGCGCCCTTCGCCGCGATGACCCTGACCGCCATCGAGTCGGCCAACACGCAGAAGCCGTCGGACAAGCCGGTGCCTTATACGGGTGGCCAGTTCGTCGCCATCCCCGAGTTCCAGGCGATCGGCACGGCGGTGGGCCAGCAGTTCTCGGCCGCGCTCGCCGGCAAGGCGACCGCCGACCAGGCGCTGGCCGCCGCGCAGGCGCTCACCACCCGTGAGATGACCCGCGCCGGCTACCCCAAGAAGTAGCTCCTCTCCGGGCCTTCGCGCTGCGAAGGCCCTTAACGTCCGCCCGGCGCCCGCCCGCGCCGGGCTGTTTCCCGACACGGCGCGAGGGTCTCCCGCTCCCGTGCCGTGTCGGGACTTCCCCGCACAGGGGCAGAGTTTCGCGGCGACGCCGGCGACGCCTGCGTGCCGCGGTGCGCTCGAACCCCATCCGTTCCGTTCCTCCGAGCCTGCGGCGGCCTGCGCCGGCGCGCGCTCTGGCCAGGGAGGCCCTCCATGGCGACGCAAGCCTCACGCATTGCCGGCCGGCTGATGCTCTCCCCGGCGGTTGTGCTGTTGTTCCTGTGGATGATCGTGCCGCTGGGCATGACCATCTACTTCTCCTTCCTGCGCTTCAATCTGCTGATGCCGGGCACGGAAGAGTTCACCGGCTTCGAGAACTACAGCTATTTCTTCACCGACCCCGCCTTCTGGCCGGCCCTGGTCAACACGCTGGTCCTTGTCCTGGGCGTGCTTGTCATCACCGTTGTCGGCGGCGTGGCGCTGGCGGTGCTGCTCGACCAGCCGATGTGGGGGCAGGGGATCGTGCGCATCCTCGTCATCGCGCCGTTCTTCGTCATGCCGAGCGTGTCCGCGCTGGTGTGGAAGAACATGCTGATGAACCCGGTCAACGGGCTGTTCGCCGCGCTGGCGCGCGGGCTCGGACTGGAGCCGATCGACTTCTTCGCCGACGCTCCGCTCGCCTCCATCATCGCCATCGTCGCTTGGCAATGGCTGCCCTTCGCGACGCTGATCCTGTTCACGGCCATGCAGAGCCTTGATCGCGAGCAGATGGAAGCCGCCGAGATGGACGGCGCCGGCCCGATCTGGCGCTTCGTGCACCTCACCATTCCGCATCTGATGCGGGCGGCGACGGTGGTGGTGCTGATCCAGACCATCTTCCTCCTGTCGGTTTTCGCCGAAATCCTCGTCACCACCAATGGCGGTCCGGGCACGGCCTCCACCACGCTGACCTTCCTCGTCTACATGCAGTCCATGCTGCAGTTCGACGTTGGCCTCGGTTCGGCGGGCGGCATCGTCGCGGTCATCCTCGCCAATATCGTTGCGATCTTCCTGATGCGGATGATCGGCAAGAATCTGGAGGCTTGAGATGGCACGCGAGGCTTCCAAGGGCCACAAGGCCGCCGTCACGGTGCTCGCCTGGGGCGTGGCGCTGCTGATCTTCTTCCCGATCCTCTGGACCTTCCTCACCTCGTTCAAGACCGAGGGCGAGGCGATCAATTCGCACCCGTCCTTCCTGTTTTTCGACTGGACGCTGGAGAATTACGAGACGGTGAACCAGCGCTCCGACTATCTCGCCCATTTCTGGAACTCGGTGGTGATCTCGCTCGGCTCGACCGTGCTCGGCCTCATCATCGCGGTCCCGGCGGCGTGGTCGATGGCCTTCGTGCCGGGCAAGCGCACCAAGGACCTCCTGATGTGGATGCTCTCCACCAAGATGCTGCCGGCGGTGGGCGTGCTGGTGCCGATCTACCTTCTGGCCCGCGACGCCGGCCTGCTCGACACCAAGACCGGCCTCGTCATCGTGCTCACCATGGTGAACCTGCCGATCATCGTCTGGATGCTCTACACCTACTTCAAGGAAATCCCCGGCGAGATCCTGGAAGCGGCGCGGATGGACGGGGCCACCCTGTCCTCGGAAATCCTCTATGTGCTGACGCCCATGGCGGTGCCGGGCATCGCTTCGACGCTGCTGCTCAACGTCATTCTCGCCTGGAACGAGAGCTTCTGGACGCTGAACCTGACGGCGGCCAGCGCCGCGCCGCTCACCGCCTTCATCGCCAGCTATTCCAGCCCGGAAGGGCTGTTCTACGCCAAGCTTTCAGCCGCCAGCACCATGGCCATCGCGCCGATCATGATCCTGGGCTGGTTCAGCCAGAAGCAGCTCGTGCGCGGGCTGACCTTCGGCGCCGTGAAATAGGGAGAGACTTATGGGCGAGATCGTTCTTTCCGAAGTCCGCAAGTCCTTCGGCGGCGTGTCAATCATCCAGGGGATCGACCTCGTCATCCCCGATGGCGAGTTCGTGGTGTTCGTCGGCCCCTCGGGCTGCGGCAAGTCCACCTTGCTGCGCCTCATCGCCGGACTGGAGGATACCTCTTCCGGCACCATCTCCATCGATGGCAAGGACGCGACCAAGCTGCCGCCGGCAAAGCGCAGCCTCGCCATGGTGTTCCAGAGCTACGCGCTCTACCCGCATATGAGCGTGCGCAAGAACATCGCCTTTCCGCTGCGCATGGCCGGCCTGCCGGCCGAGGAGCAGCAGCGCAAGGTGGAGGCGGCGGCGAAGGTGCTGAACCTCACCCCCTATCTCGACCGCAAGCCGAGCCAGCTTTCCGGCGGCCAGCGCCAGCGCGTCGCCATCGGCCGCGCCATCGTGCGCGAGCCGGCGGCGTTCCTGTTCGACGAGCCGCTGTCCAACCTCGACGCGGCGCTGCGGGTCTCGATGCGGCAGGAAATCTCCGAGCTGCACCACACGCTCAAGACGACCATGGTCTACGTCACCCACGACCAGGTGGAGGCCATGACCATGGCCGACCGCATCGTGGTGCTGAATGCCGGCCGCATCGAGCAGGTGGGCAGCCCGCTGGAGCTCTACCGTTCCCCCGCCAACCTGTTCGTCGCCGGCTTCATCGGCAGCCCGAAGATGAACCTGATCGAGGGCGCGGAAGCGGCCAAGCACGGCGCCCATACGCTCGGCGTGCGCCCCGAGCATATCGACATCGCCGATGATGGTCCGTGGAAGGGCCTTGTCGGCCTGTGCGAGCACCTCGGCTCCGACACCTTCCTGAAAGTCGAGGTGGAGGGCATCGGCCAGATCAATGTCCGCGTCGGCGGCGACGTACCGCTGCGCCATGGCGCGCGGGTGAACCTCGCGCCGCAGGCCGACAAGCTCCACCGCTTCGACGCTGGCGGCAAGGCGATGGCGTGAGCTGTCGCGCGTCCGCCCGCCTTGCCTGAGCTACCGCGCCCGCCCGCCGGGCCGCGCCTTCAACGTCGCCCCTGCGTGCATGGCGCGACAACCGGAAGACCTGAGAGATGACGACCCCCGCCCACGCGCTTCCCGCCTATGCGCCTCCCGCCTATGACCGCGCCCGTCTGACGCCGGGCATCATTCATATCGGCCTCGGCAACTTTCACCGGGCCCATCAGGCGGTCTATCTCGACGACCTGTTCGCCCTCGGCGAAGGGCATGACTGGGCGATCATCGGCGCCGGCGTGCGCCCGGCCGATGCGGCGATGCGCGACGCTCTGAAGGCGCAGGACTGCCTGTCCACCGTGATCGAGCTCGATCCCACCGGCCGGCGCGCCCGCCGCATCGGGGCGATGATCGACTTTCTACCCGTCGAGCCGGGCAATGGCGCGCTGATCGCCGCCATGGCGCGGCCGGAGATCCGCATCGTCAGCCTCACCGTGACCGAGGGCGGCTATTTCATGGATTCGGCCGGTCGGCTCGACACCGGCGCCGCCGGCATCAAGGCTGATGCCGCTAGCCCCGACGCGCCGGAGACGGCTTTCGGCGCCATTCTCGCCGCCTTGAGGCTTCGCCGCGCGGCGGGCGTGCCGCCCTTCACCGTGATGTCCTGCGACAACCTTCCCGGCAATGGCCATGTGACGCAGCAGGTGGTGGTGGGTCTGGCCCGGCTGTCCGACCCGGACTTCGCCGCCTGGGTTGAGCAAAATGTCGCGTTCCCCAATGGCATGGTCGACCGCATCACCCCCGCCACCGGGGAGCGCGAACGCGCCATGGCGGCGGCCTTCGGGCTCATTGATCCGGTGCCTGTCACCTGCGAACCGTTCCGCCAATGGGTACTGGAGGATCATTTCCCTGCCGGTCGCCCGGCTCTGGAGAAGGTCGGCGTCGTCTTCACCGAACATGTGCACGCCTATGAGGCGATGAAGATCCGCATCCTCAATGGCGGCCACGCCATCATCGCCTATCCCGGCGGGCTGATGGATGTCGATCTGGTGCACGAGGCCATGGAGGAACCGCTCATCTCCGCCTTCCTCGACAAGGTGGAGCGGGAGGAGATCATCCCGATCGTGCCGCCGGTGCCGGACACCGATCTCGCCGCTTATTACAGTGTCATCCGTGAGCGCTTCGCCAATCCTGAGGTGGCGGACACGGTGCGCCGGCTCTGCCTCGACGGGTCCAACCGGCAGCCCAAGTTCATCGTCCCTTCGATTCGCGACAACCGCGCTGCCGGCCGCCTGCCGACGGGTCTGATCCTCGAATCCGCTTTGTGGTGCCGCTACTGTGCCGGGGGCAGCGACAGCGGCGCCGTGATCGAGCCGAACGATCCCAATTGGGACGAACTGACCGTCCGCGCCCGCGCAGCCAAGGATGATCCTGCGGTCTGGCTGGCGATGAGCGAGGTCTATGGCGATCTCGGCAGCGATCCGGAGGTCTTGGTGGCTTTCGCGCAGGCGCTGCGCGCGCTATGGGCGAAGGGTGCCCGCGCGGTTCTTGCCGACTATCTCGCGGGCTGAGGTCAAACGTTCCAGAGGTTGCCCATGTCCGCGCCCGCTTCGCCCGCCGCGCCGGTCCTCCTTTGCGCCGGCGAGGCGCTGATTGACATGGTGCCGCGTCCGACGCCGGAGGGGCAGGCCTTCCTGCCACTGCCGGGCGGGGCGGTGTTCAACACTGCCATCGCCGCCGCCCGACTCGGCGTGCCGACGCGCTTCTGGTACGGCCTGTCCTGCGACATGTTCGGGGAGCAGCTACGCGCCGCCCTCGCCGATGCCGGCGCCGATGCCAGCCTGTGCGCGCCTATCGACCGGCATACGACGCTGGCCTTTGTCACGCTGGTAGAGGGGCAGGCGCGCTATCTCTTCCTCGATGAAAACACCGCCGGCCGCATGTTGACCCCGGCTGACCTTCCAGATCTTCCTGACGAGGTCGGGGTGCTGTTCTTCGGCGGCATCAGTCTCGTGAACGAGCCGGTGGGCTCGGCCATGGAGGCGCTGGCGGTGCGCACGGCGGCCGACGGCCACGGGCGGCTGATCATGCTCGACCCCAATATCCGCCCCGGCTTCATCCGCGACGAGGCCACCTATCGCGCCCGCCTCTTCCGGCTTATTGCCCTCAGCCATGTGGTGAAGCTGTCCGACGAGGACCTTTTCTGGCTGACCGGCCCCGGTGAGATCGCCACCCAGGCGGAGCGTATCCGCGCCATGGGGCCTCGCCTCGTTCTCATCACGCTGGGGGCCAAGGGCGCCCGCGCGTTTGGCGAGGGAGCGGATGTCGCTGTGCCGGGGCAGGCGGTGACGGTCGCCGATACGGTGGGGGCGGGGGATACGTTCAACGCCGCCTTCCTCTGCGCGCTGGTCGAGCGGGGCCTGGCGACCCCCGAGGCGGTGGGCGGCATCTCCTCGGACGTGCTCGGCGCGGCGCTCGACTTCGCCAGCCGCGCGGCGGCGATCTCGGTTACGCGCGCCGGTGCCAACCCGCCCTGGCGGCACGAGGTGGCGGCGGCGGGCTGAAGGCGCGGCCACCTCTCCGGAACCCCCCGCCTGCGGGCGGCGTTGAGCCTGACAGGCATAACGGGAGGAGAGTTCCATATGATCCCCAGCCAGGCCGCCGCCATAACGCCCACCACGCCGGGCGTGCCGCCGATGCCGGATGTGAACCCGGTGCCGGACGTGCCCCCGACCCCCGACCCGGCGCCGATCCACGATCCGGTGCAGCCGCCGGTGCATGATCCCGACGTTCCGGAGATCCGCGATCCTGTTCCGCCCAATGTCAGTGATCCCTGGCCCGCCCCGCCGCCCCCGCAGCAGGGCGTGAGGGCGGCTGCGGTTCTGGCGACGCCGCCCCGCGAGCCGCCGTCGGATCGGCCCCAGCCCGGTATCGACGAGCCGACAATGCCGCCCGACCAGGACCCCGACATCACCCCCGAGGTCGAAGAGCCGCTGGACGAGCCGACCGCGCCGCCGATCGACCTTCCGCCGCGCGATCCGGTGCCGGCCCCGATGTGACCGATCCGAAATCCTCAAATGAGGGAACACGGCCCGGGTGGCGCGTGTTCTCTTGATGCGGCGGGGAAAAGTCACTCCACCGCAGCACGGATTACCGGACAACGCCCTGAATACCATTCCGCAAGGAGGAATTTACCATGGGTCTGTTCTCCAAGGACATCAAGACCATGGACGATCTCTTCGTCCACACGCTTCGCGACATCTATTATGCGGAGAAGAAGATCGCCAAGTCGCTGCCGAACATGATCGAAAAGGCGAGCGATCCGCAGCTGAAGGCGGACTTCCAGAAGCACCTGTCCGAGACCGAGGGCCACATCCTTCGCGTCGAGGAAGTGTTCAAGATGCATGGCGTTGACGCCAAGGCGGTCACCTGCCCGGCGATTGACGGCATCATCGACGAGGCCGAGGAAGTCTCCGGCGAAGTCGCGGACAAGCAGGTGCTCGACGCTGCGCTGATCGCGGCGGCGCAGGCGGTCGAGCATTACGAGATGACGCGCTATGGCACGCTCATCGCCTGGGCCAAGCTGCTGGGACGCCCGGATTGCGCCAGCGTACTGGCGAAGAACCTCGAAGAGGAAAAGGCCACGGACGCCAAGCTGACCAAGCTGGCGGAAGCCCGCGTCAACCTGCACGCCGCCGAATAGGCCGGCGCGAGTCGCCGCCGGTGCTGTCTTCGGCGAGCCCGGCGGCGACGTGGTTCTGCCGCGATCCAGGAGGCTCGCATGCCCGCCAAGTCCAAAGCCCAGCAGATGGCCGCCGGCGCCGCGCTATCGGCCAAGCGCGGCGACACCAGCAAGAGCGATCTCAAGGGTGCCTCGAAGTCGATGGAGAAGTCCATGACGGAGAAGGAGCTGGAGGAACTCGCCAGCACCAAGCGCAAGGGCAAGCCCGGCCACGCCGACGCGTGAGGCGGCTTGACGGAAGAACCAGCGACGCGGCCGCGCCCGCGCCGCCGGCATGGCGTTTCCCGCGGCGTTGGCGCGAGGCGTCCGCGCGGTCCCTTACCGAGGTCGACCATGGCACTCAGCAGCGGCGGCAAGCCGACACGCTCCTATTTCACCCGCTTCGCCCAGTGGATATCGACCCAGGCCGGCAAGCCGATCACCTTTGCCACCGCCGCGAGCCTCATCGTGCTGTGGGCCCTCACCGGGCCTTTTGTCGGCTTCGGCGATACCTGGCAGCTCATCATCAACACCTCGACCACGATCATCACCTTTCTGATGGTCTTCGTGATCCAGAACAGCCAGAACCGCGATACCGCTGCCCTCCACATCAAGATCGACGAGCTGATCGCCCGCACCGAAGGCACGCGGCGGGTCCTTCTCGATCTTGAGGAACTGGACGATGGCGTGCTGGAGAAGATCCGCGGCGAATATGAAGAACTCGCTCGCCGGGAGCGCGAGGGCGGCGAGGATGACGGCGATGCGCCGACCGCTCGCGGCGGCGGGGCCAAGACGGGGCGGGGAAAGAACCCAGCCGCCGTCTCGGCCTAGAGCATGTTCGAGCGAAGTGTGTTCCGGTTCGCGTGACGAAAATGCGTAAAATCAGAAACCTAGAGCACGTCCGTTGAATCGGCTTTCACCGGACGTGCTCCTGGCCTTCCCTCAGTCCTTCGCGGCTGACGCCTTCCCGCCCGCGTTCCTGTCCTTGCCATTGGAGGAGCGCTTGCGGTTGGTATAGCGGGCATTGCCGAGGCCGGTGCCGATGGTCAGCACGCCCCAATGCGCGACATCCTGCATGAAGGGCACCTCGCTCAGCCCCTGCACCACGGCGTCATTGTGCATCACCACGGTGGTCTCGTTGCCGCCGATGGAGGGGATCGCCTCCCAAAGGGCCGAGGGCAGGTTGAAGCGCGAGCTCTGCCAGTTGCCGGGCAAGTTCTGGGCGCCGTTCTCGATGGTGCCATCGCCGGCGATCGAGCCGGGGCAGCCGACGCCGATGAAGGGCGCAAGCCGCAGATCGTCCTTCTCCGCCTGTGCGATGAGCTTTTCCAGCATTCGCACCAGCCGCTTGATGGCGTCCTCGCGGCTGGGCTCGTCATCCCCATGTCGCCAGAGCTCAAAGCTGCGCACGCGGGCCTTCGACAGGTCGTCTTCCTTGCCGAGATTGAGTTTGACGATGCCGCAGCGGATGTTGGTGCCTCCGATGTCGACCGCGAGAATGTGGTCGAAGCTGGCGAACATCCAGCTCGGGGCGAGATGGGCGGCGCCGATCAGCCCGGCCTCGTCAGGCTCGTGCCGGATCGGCCGCAGCTCGATATCGATGCCCTCGGCGCGCGCCAGCAGTTCCGTCCGCGCCACCGCGATCTCGGCGAAGCGGCCGGCCTTCAGCCCGCCGCCGATGACGACGCGCTGGGTGTCCCGCCATTCCGTGCTGCGCAGCAGCCGGCGCAGCACGGCGAACAGCTCGTTGGCATATTCCTCGATGGCGCTGTGGATGATGGCCTGCTCATGCGGCTTGCCAGCGGCGAGGGCCTCGTCGATCACTGTTTTGGACAGCTCGGCCGTCGGCGTATCGCCCAGAACTGAGAGCTTGCGGTCGCCAAGATCGCGCCAGCGGTCGAAAATCTCGAAGAAGGCCGCGCGGCGGGCGCGGTCGCCGATGAAGCCCTCCTCGTCACGCAGCTGAGCGTTGAACGCATCGACGGTCACGCCCGTCAGCGTGGCGGCGCCGTGGACCGCCACATTGGGGGGCATCTCCCGGGTCCGGTGCTCCGCGCTCTTTGGCTCCCGGCTCTTGGGCTCCGCGCTCTTGGTCTGCGCCGCGCTCTTGGCCATTCCCATGCTCCCCATTCGCTCTCGCTACATCGCGTCGAGAACGAATGAGGACGACCGGGCGTTCCATCGCCCGGCAGGAATACGGTAGGGCCTCGATCAGGTCCGCTTGCGGCGGCCGGGTGACACCGGGGCGGGTGCCGGTGCCTCGGTGATGGTCGATTCCGCGCTGGCCTTCTTCGGCCGGGCCGCCTTGGGCTTCGCGGCGGCTACCGGCGCCGGCTCCGGCTCGGCTGCCGTTTCGGGCGCGGCTTCCGATTCTGTCGCAGGGGTGATGTCGGCAGCGGCCTCAGCCTCAGCCTCACCCTCTGGCAGGCCGTCTTCCTCCATCACGATCGCGACGGCGCGGAACCAGTGCTCTCCGTCGCGCCCATGGGGATATCCCTCTTCTTCCCACAGCCGGTAGGCCCATTCACGGATACGCGTCTCTCGCTCATTCATGGCGGGTTCCCCTGCAACAGATCGTCCAGCGTGAACCGTTCGGAACCGCGGCGCTACAGCCAAGGTGCCGCACTCCGATGAAAAGCAGAAGACGGAAGACGACGTATGGACTCTCCGTCGCGCTGGCGTGAAGCGGCGGGCTTCAGTCCCGCAGGCTGCGATAGGCGGCCTGCAGGGTCTCGAACGCCTTGAAGCGGCGTGCGTGCCAGTCGCGCGTGCGCGCCCCCGGCGGGTAGACCACCTCGATCTGCGACATGGAGGCCATGGCGTCGGTGAAGCTGGCATAGCGGCCGGCGGCGACGGCGCCGAGAATCGCCGAGCCGAGCAGTACCGGCTCGGGGGCGGCGGTGGCGGCGACGTTCACCTGCGCCGCATCGGCCAGCACCTGCCGCACCAGCGCGCTCTGGCCGGCGCCGCCGGAGATGACGACCATCTGCGTGCGCGCGCCCTTGGCTGCCTGCGCGTCGAGGATCTGGCGCAGCCCGTAGCCGATGCCCGCCAGCCCGGCCATGTAGAGGCCGACCAGGCTGTCCAGCCCCTCATCCATGCCGAGCCCGGCTATGATGCCGCGCGCGAGATGGTCGGCGAAGGGCGCGCGGTTGCCGAGGAACTCCGGCACCACATGCAGCGTGCCGGCAAGCTCGGCGATGGCGGCGGCGCCGCCGGCCGCCTCGGCACGCTGGGCCAGCCAGACATTGAGGCTCTGCCCGGCGGCACGTGCCAGCTCGGCAGCCTGTGGGGCAGCCGGGTGCAGCCGCACCAGCCGGTCGATGGCGGCGCCGGCGGCGGACTGGCCGCCCTCGTTGAGCCAGACGTCCGGCACCATGGCGGAGAAATACGGTCCCCAGACGCCGGGCACGAAGGCCGGTTCGGCGGTGGTGAGCAGGGTGCAGGCGGAGGTGCCGAACACATAGGCCATGCGGCTGAGCACATCGCCGCTGCCGCCGCGCGCGCCGACCGTGCCGATGCCGCCGGCATGGGCGTCGATGAGGCCGGCCGCCACCGCCGTGCCGGGGGCGAGGCCGAGTTCGTCCGCCGCCTCATCGGTCAACCCGGCGCCGAGCGGGGTACCGGCGGCGACGATCTCCGTGCCGATGCGCGCAAAGCCCTCATCGGCCAGCGCGCCGAGGCCGATGCCGCGGAAATAGCTCTCATCCCAGCGCTGCTCATGGGCGAGATAGGTCCATTTGCAGGTGACGGTGCAGACCGAGCGGGCGAGGCTGCCGGTGGCCTTCCAGGTCAGGAAATCCGCGAGGTCCAGGAACTGCCACGCGCCGGCGAAGGTGGCGGGAAGCTCCTCGCGCAGCCAGAGCAGCTTCGGCGTTTCCATCTCCGGCGAGATGGTGCCGCCGACATAGTCCAGCACCGGGCTGCCCAGAGCGTTGATGCGGTCGGCCTGGCCGGTGGCGCGGTGGTCCATCCAGACGATGACGTTGCGGGCGGGATCGCCATGCCGGCCGACCGGGAGGGGATGCCCGCCCTCGCCGAGCACCACCAGCGAACAGGTGGCGTCGAAGCCGATGCCGGCAATGTCTTCCGGCGCCAGCCTGGCGGCCTCGCGCGCTTCCCTGACGCAGGCGCAGACGCAGGCCCAGATGTCGTCGCTCGACTGCTCGACGATATCGCCCGCTTCCTTCCACATGCGGATGTCGCGCTTGGCGACGGCGAGCTGCCGTCCGTCCGCATCGAAGATGCCGGCGCGCACGCTGCCTGTGCCGACATCGATTCCCGCGAAGCATCCGCCCATGGCCTAGAGGTCCGTTCCGTTCGGCACGATCACCAGATCGCGTATGGTCACATTACGCGGCCGCGTCAGCATGAAGATGACGCAGTCCGCCACTTCCTTTGCTTCCATAAGGGCACCGGAGGCAAGGGCCTCGTCGAGCTTGGCCTGCGGCCAGTCCTTGATGAGCGCGGTGACGACAGGTCCCGGCAGCACCGCGCCGACGCGTATGCCGTGCTTGGCCACCTGCCGCCGCGTGGTGTGGACGAAGGCCTGCACGGCGAATTTCGAGGCGGTGTAGATCGGCTCCCACACCACAGGCACGACGCCGGCGATGGAGGAGGTAAACAGCACGTCGCCGGTTCCGCGCTCGACCATGTGCGGCAGAACCGCCTGCACGGTGCGGAAGGCCGCGTTGATGTTGAGGTTCAGCACCCGGTCCCACACATCGGGATCGCCCTCCACCACGTCGCCGCCGATATAGGCGCCGGCATTGGCGTGGAAGATGTCGAGCTGCCCGCATTTTTCGAGAATCTGCGGCAGCATGGTGGCGACGCTCGTGGGGTCGAGCAGATCGACCACGACCGGCACCGCCTTGGGGCCGAGCTCGGTGCACAGCGCGGCCAGCGTGTCGGCGGCGCGATCGACCAGGGCGACGGTGGCGCCCTCAGCGAGCATGGCGCGGGCGCATTCGAGCCCGATGCCCGACGCCGCGCCTGTTATGGCGGCTACCTTGCCTTCAAGCCGGTTTGCCATGGGAAACTCCGATGGGTTGGTAGACGCCCGATCGAGCGGGCGGAAAAAGCTCATCCTTTCCCTCTCCCCGTCGGGAGGGGGAGCAGGGCGCCGCCTCAGCCCGGCATCACGATCTGCAGCTTCACATCGGTCGGCAGGCCCTTGGCGGCGCGGTCGAACGCCTCGATGCTGCGCGCGAAGTCGAAGGTCTCGGAGATCAGCGGCTTGAGGTCGACCTTGCCGGAGGCGATGAGGTTGACCGCGCGGTCGAAATTATTGGCGTAGCGGAACACGGTTTCGATCCGCGCTTCCTTGATGATCGCCGCCGCCACGTCGAACTTGGTGGTTTCAACAGGCATGCCGATCAGCACCAGCGTGCCGCCGGGGCGGACGATGTCGAACAGGCCCTCATAGGCGCGCGGCGAGCCGCTGGCCTCGAACACCACATCGGCGCCCCAGCCCTCGGTTTCCTCGGCGATCACCTCAGCCAGCGGGCGCTCGGTGATGTTGACCGGGTGGATGCCCGGATACTGGCCGGCAATGGCGAGCTTCGGTGCGGAGAGATCGGAGATGTAGACGCGCGAGCAGCCGCCGGCGAGCGCGGCCAGAGCCGTCATGATGCCGATCGGGCCGCAGCCGATCACCACGCCGACATCGCCGGGGGTGATGCGGGCGCGGGTGGCCGCCTGCAGGCCGACGGCGAAGGGCTCGACCATGGCGCCCTCGGCAAAGGAGACATTGCCGGGCAGCTTGTAGGTGAAGGCGGCGGGGTGGACGACCTCGGGGGTGAGCACGCCATGGATCGGCGGCGTCGCCCAGAAGCGCACATCCGGATCGACGTTGTAGATGCCGAGCTTGGTGGCGCGCGAATTCATGTTCGGCACGCCCGGCTCCATGCAGACCCGGTCGCCGACCTTGAGATTCTTCACATTGGCACCGACCGCCGTGACGACACCCGCCGCCTCATGGCCGAGCACCATGGGCTCGCGCACGATGAAGGAGCCGATGGCGCCGTGGGTGTAGTAATGCACGTCGCTGCCGCAGACGCCGACCGTGTGGATGGCGATCTTGACGTCGTCCGGGCCGACCTCAAGCGGGAGGTCGATGTCGCGAAGGGAAAGCTCGCCCTTCTTTTCGAGAACCAGTGCCTGCACCATGGGGCGTGTCCTGCTGGAGTGTGCCGTCGTCGGGGCGCTCAGAGAGCGAGGCCGGCGGCGTCGAAGAGATAGATGTGAGAGGGGTCGATGCCGAGGGTGAGCGCATCGCCCGGCTTGAGGTTCGGCCGGCCGGCGGTGAGCGCGATGATCGGCTCGCCTTCCGAGCGGGCATAGAGCTGGGTCGACCCGCCGAGGCTCTCGGAGAAATCGAGGGTGAGCGCCAGCACCGGGTTGCCGGTGTTCACGGTCAGGTGCTCGGGTCGCAGGCCCACGGTCACGGCCGCCCCAACCTTGGTGCGGGCGGCAGCGGGCGTGTCGAGGGTGAGCCTGCCGCCGGCGAAGGTGGTGTGCTCCAGCGCCAGGGTGCTGCCGGAGACGGAGGCGACCTTGGCATTGATGAAGTTCATCTTCGGCGAACCGATGAAGCCGGCGACGAAGGTGTTGGCCGGCGTGTCGTAAAGCTCGGTGGGCGAGCCGATCTGCTCGACGAGGCCGGCGCGCAGCACCACGATGCGGTCGGCCAGCGTCATCGCCTCCACCTGGTCATGGGTGACATAGACCATGGTGGCGCCGAGCGAACGGTGCAGCTTGGCGATCTCCACCCGCATCTGCGAGCGCAGCTCGGCGTCGAGATTGGACAGCGGCTCGTCGAACAGGAACAGCTTGGGATGGCGCACGATGGAGCGGCCGATGGCGACGCGCTGGCGCTGGCCGCCGGAAAGGGCGCGCGGCTTGCGCTCCAGCAGCGCTTCCAGCTGCAGGATGCGCGCGGCCTCCAGCACCTGCGCCTTGATCTCGGCTTCCGGCTTCTTGGCCATACGCAGGCCGAACGCCATGTTCTCGAACACGCTCATATGCGGGTAGAGCGCGTAGGACTGGAACACCATGGAGACCTCGCGCTTTGCGGGCTCCTCATAGGTCACATCCTTGCCGTCGATGTAGAGCTCGCCCGAGCTGACATCCTCCAGCCCCGCGATCATGCGCAACAGGGTGGACTTGCCGCAGCCCGAGGGACCGACGAACACCACGAACTCGCCCTTCTCGGCCTCGAAGCTGACGCCCTTGATGACGGCGGCGTCGCCATAGTTCTTCTTGATGTTGTCCAGTCGCAGGAAGGTCATCGTGCAGTCTCCAGATAGGCCGGCCGCGAGGGTCCGGCGGCCGTCCATCAGTTCGTGAGCAGCGCGGCGGCGCAGCGTTCGTCCGTCACCAGTCGGTTCACATAGCCCGCCCGCAGGATCGCCCGCACGATCGGCACCTTGTAGAGGCCGCCCGAGGCGAGGATCGAATGGCGCACGGGGTTCAGCTCGTGCGGCGCCAGCGAGAGCACCCGCTCGTTCAGCGGGTGGTCCACCGGGCGCCCGTCGGCATCGAGGAACATGCCGAGCAGGTCGCCCACCGCGCCGGCGGCGCGCAGGCTGTCGAGGTTTTCCGAAACGGTCTGCGTCTGCACCAGCAGCGAGCGGGTCGTCATGTCGCCGCAGGAGAGCAGCGCCACGTCCACGGTGCGCGCGCGGCGCATGGTCTCGCTGATCCCATGATGGGAGAGCAGCATGGTGCGGCTCTCCGGGGTCGGGAAATAGAGCGGGGCGGCGAGGTAGTAGCACTCGGCCGAGATGGCGCGGGCATAGCCGGTGGCGACCTCGAAGGTGCTCGACCCCGAACCGCGGGTGAGCCCACCCATCACCGATGTGACCCAGCTCTCCGTCATCGGCCGGGCGGTGACGCGCTTGAGCCCGGCGGCGAGCGTCTTGCCCCAGCCGACGCCGAGGCCCATGCCGTTCTCCAGCAACGTGTCGAGCAGGCCGCCGGCGGCCTCGCCGATCACGCGCTGCTGCTCTGCCTCATCAGGCAGCGCGGGGACGACGCTGACATGCTCCAGTCCGAACTTAGCCTTCAGGCGCTGTTCGGCTTCGATGCAGTCGGCCATGGGCATGCGGATGTCGATGAAGACCGAGCCGTCCGAGCGCACCTGTCCGAGGATCTTGTTGGTGCGCAGCCGGGTAAGGCCGAGCTGGTCGGCGATCTCCTGCTGGGTAAGGCCGCCGATGAAATAAAGCCACGCGACCCGCGCACGGATCTGCGCGGCTTCCATCTCCACCGTCGCCACCGGCCTGTTTCGCTCGCGCCCGCTGCCGTTCATGTCGTCGCCCTTCAGGCCAGAGCCTGGCGCAGGCGCGCGCATGTCGTCTCAAGCGCGTCCAGGATCGACCGGCTGTCCTGCTCGAAGGGATAGAACACTTCGAGGAAGACCGGGCATCCATCGACGCCGGTCCGCCGCAGCAGGGCGGCCGCGTCCACAGGATCGACCTTGCCCGGCACGGTGAAGTCCCAGTGGCGATCGAAGGCGAAGTCGGTCTGCTGGATATGGATGGCGGTGATGACGTCGGCGAGACCGCTGAACCACGGCTCCATGCCGCCATGGTCCTCGCCATAGAGCGGGGCGAAGGTGCCGTGCCCCCAATCGACGCAGAGCCGCCATGGCACGGCGCTGCCGGCGGTGTCGTTCATCATCTGCCGGGCTTGGTCGATGCTCCATGGCCATTCCCGGCGCAGCGGCGTCGGCTCGACATAGACCTCGCTCAGCCCCTCGGCGGCGGCGCGCTCGCCGAGCCGGTGCAGGCGGGTGATGAGTTCCGCGTAGTCGGCCGGGTCCAGCGCGTCCGCCTCGCGGCCGTCGAGCGTGGCCGGAATAGCGCCGAGCGGCCCGCCCACGCGGGGAATGCCGGCCAGCGCGGCGAAGCGATAGGCGCGCCCGAGCCAGTATTCGGCATAGTTGCGCACGGCGGGGTCGGGATGCAGCAGCTGGTTGAAGCTGTAATGGGCAAGGCCGATGAAGGCGCTGTGGATGGTGATGCCCGCCGCCTCCGCCGCGCGCCTTATGTCGGCGGCGTGCCGGTCGACGATGGCGTCCGGCCACATCGGATCGACGAGGTCGAAGGAGAACTGCACCAGATCGAGCCCGAGCCGCTCGCGCACGACCCCCGTCCACAGCTCCGGCGTCACCCAGCGCTTGGTGCAGAAGCCGAGATTGATGCCGAAGTGGATCGGCGCCGGGACCCCGTTCACTTCGTCGCTCCCATGGTCAGGCCGCGCACCATGTGGCGGGAGACGATGAGGGCGAAGATGGTGACGGGCAGCACGATGACCGTGCCGGTGGCCATGATCTTGCCCCAGGGCAGCTCATAGCCCGACATGAAGCTGGTGGCGACGACCGGGGCGGTCTGCACGGCGCGGCGCGTTAGCACCAGCGCATAGAGCAGCTCGTTCCACGAGAAGATGAAGGAGAAGATCGCCGAAACCGCGATGCCTGGGGCACCGAGCGGCAGGTAGATCTTGCGGAAGATGGTGAACTGGTCGGCGCCGTCGAGCCGGGCGGCCTGTTCGAGATCGGCGGGGATCGACTTGAACTGGTCGGTGACGATCCACACCACGATGGGCAGCTGGAAGGTGAGGTAGATGAGAATCAGCACCAGATGGGTGTCGAGCAGACCGACCTGGATCGCCAGCAGATAGACCGGAAGCGCCAGCACGATGGGGCTGATCATGCGGTTGGAGATGAACCAGAACCACAGGTCGGACTTGCCGCGAAATTCGTAGCGGGCCAGCGCGAAGGCGGCGGGCGTGCCCAGGATCACGGCGAGCAGAGTCGAGCAGGTGGCGACGATCAGCGAGTTGATGATCGCCCCGCTGACCTTGGTGTCGGCGAAGATCTCGACATAGTTCTGCAGCGTCGGCGTGAAGAACCACACCGGCGGCGACGACAGGATATCGGCCTGGGTCTTGAAGCTCGCCGACACCATCCAGAAGAACGGGAACAGCGTGAAGATGACGACGGCGGTCAGGCCGAGCGCGTGAAGGAGCTTGCCGGACGAGATACGCATCATTGAACCTCGCGGTAGAGCAGGCGGATATACAGCCGGCTGATGATGATGGTGAGGATCAGCAAGAGGATCGCCTGCGCCGAGGCAGTGCCGAGATCGAAGATGCGGAAGCCCACGCGCTGGATGTAGATCGAGATCAGGTCGGTGGCCGAGCCCGGCCCGCCGCGCGTCATCACGAACACCATGTCGAACAGTTTCAGCACGTCGGCCGAGCGCAGGATCATCACGGCGGTGAGGCCGGGCAGCAGATAGGGCAGCTGCACATGGCGCAGCAGAGCGAGCTTGGACGAGGTTTCCAGCCGCGCCGCCTCCTCGATCTCGCCCGGCACCATGGACAGGCCGGCGAGAAAGATCAGCGCGCAGAAGGGCGTCCACTGCCACACATCCATGATAACGATGGCGGCGAAGGCGCCGTCCTGGGTGGACAGCCAGTCGATGGGGCCGAGGCCGAACACGCTGATCGCCTGGTTGGCGACGCCGAAATCTCTGTTGAAAATCAGGCGGCCGACAAGGCCGACGACGGCGTAAGTGGTGGCCAGTGGGACGACCAGTGTGACCCGTGCGAGCGATTTGAGCAGGCCCATTCCCGGCTTGTGCAGCAGCAGCGCGATGGCGAGGCCGAGCACCACCTGGATCGGCAGCACGGCGACGTAGAACTTCGCGGTGAGGAACAGCGAGGACCAGAAGGTGCTGTCGGTCAGCACATGCACGTAGTTCTCGAAGCCGACGAACGGAAAGCCCTCGCGCGGGCGGGTGATGTTGTAGCGGCGGAACGAGGTGACCAGCGCGAAGATGGTCGGGTAGATACCGATCAGCAGCAGCGTCAGAACGGCCGGCGCCAGGAACAGCGCCGGCGTCCAGCGGCCATAGCCCCGGTTGGGCTTGCGTCGTGCGGCGGATGTCGCGGCCTGGCTCATGGCGTCTTCCCTGTCGCGTCTTGCTGGGGCGGTGTCCGGAAAAATCTCTCCGGTCACTCCAGATTCGTATGATTGGCGCGCATCTGCGCCGGCGTCACGCCCAGCCGCTCGCGCAGGCCGAGGATCATTATCTCGAACAGCACATAGAGCGCGCCCTCATAGAGCGAGCCCATCGGCAGCACGGAGATCGCGGCGGCGCCCTGGTCGCTGGCCATGGTCTGCGCCGGCACGGTGAGCACGCGGTCGGCGCGGGCGGCGGCGCTGCCTTCCGGCTCGGCAGTGACGAGCAGCGTGCGGGCGCCGGCGGCATGCGCCTCGCCCATCAGCGCGGAAACGGTGGAGAAGTCGCCCGGTCCGGCGGAGACGACCAGCAGGTCGCCCGGCCCGACCGGCGGCGTGGTCATGTCGCCCACCACGGCCGCCTTGCAGCCGAGATGGTAGAGGCGCATCGCGAGGCCCTTGATCTGCAGGCCCTCGCGGCCAACGCCGTAGAGCGCGATGCGGCCCGCACCCGCCAGCTCGGCGATGGCGCCGTCCAGCTCGTTGCCGCGCACCTTGTCGAGGCAGGCGCGGATCTCGTCCAGCGCCCGGCTGTGCAGAGTGGTCATGTCATTGGGTCCCGGGACAGTTCGCAATGAAAATGGGCGGATGCCGCTTCGCGGGTTGCAGCATCCGCCCGGAGGCCGGCGGCGCGGGAGAGAGGCCCCGCCGCCGGCTTCAACTCACTGAAGGAGCTTCTTCTTGCCGTCGTAATAGCCTTCCTTGCCGAGGATGGCTTCCATGCGGGTGCCGATCTCCTTGGACCCGCCTTCGACGGTGACTTCACCCAGCATCATCTTGGAACCCCACTCGGCGACGATCTCGGAGATCGCCGGCCAGGCCGGGAAGCGCGGGCGATACTCGGGCACGCCGGCCTGCCAGGAAGCGACCATCGGCTCGACGAACTTGTACTTCGCCTTGATCTCCGGGTCGTTGTAGACGGCCATGCGGCCCGAGACGCCACCGGCCTCGACATAGGCCTTGGCGATCTCTTCCGACGTCGCCCACTGGATGAACAGCCAGGTGGCCTTCTGCTGCTCGGGGGTCGCCTGCGCGGCGACGGCGAGCGAGAAGCCGCCCAGCGCGGGCAGGCGGCCGGCGGGACCGGCGGGCTCCGGCGCCACGGCGAGGCAGTCGCCGAGCTTGGAGGTCGCGGGGTCGGCAAGGGTGGAATAGAAGGCCGACCATTCGGTGATCATCGCCACCTGGCCCTGGGCCAGCGCGTTGACCGATTCCGCGTGGTCGAAGGAGACGACGCCCGGCGGCTGGTACTTCATCAGGTCCTGGCGGAACTGCAGGCCGGCCTGGCTCTCCTTGCTGAGCAGGTTCGACTTGAACTCCTTGTTCAGCAGCGAGCCGCCGAAGGGCCAGAGGAAGCGCATGAAGCTGTCGGCCGACTGGGTCTCGCCACGGCGCGACTGCAGGGCGTAGGCGAACTCGTTCTTGGAAGCGTCGGTGAGCTTGGGACCGTAGACGGTCATCACCTCTTCCCAGGTCGCCGGCGGCTTGTCGAAGCCCGCTTCCTTGAGCTTGCAGGAGTTGTAGAACAGCAGGCCGGAATAATTGTCGAAGGGCAGGCCGTAGACCGTGCCACCCCACGAGCCGAACGCTTCCAGCAGCAGCGGGAAGAAGCCGTCGAGCTTGAGGTTGGGATCGGTGATCGCCTTGTCCTTGGCGAGCTCGTCCACCGGCACCAGCCAGCCATTTTCCGCGAACTCGCCGATCCACACCAGATCGACCAGCGCCATGGTAAGGTCGCCCTGCGAGGTGAAGTTCAGCACTTCCTTCTCGCGCGCGTTCTCGTAGGGAACGATCTCGTAATTGACCTTGATGCCGGTCTTCTTCTCGAATTCGGGCAGCAGCTTGATGATGGCGCGGTAGCCCGGACGGTCGAGGAAGATGCCGTTGACTTCAGTGCCCTTGAGGGGCTTGGCCGCCTCTTCGAGCCAATCGGCCATTGCCGCGACCGGCATGGCCGCCGTTGCCGCCGCGAGGGCGACGACGCTGGCGCAGATTTTCAATGCACGCTTCATGGTTTCCTCCTGAAATGGCGCAGCGCCACGGTTCGGGCGAGGCCGACATGCGGACGGTTGAACCGTCTCTCATCCTTGGCGGGGGTGTGGAGCCGTCGCCGGCGCCGCTTCCTTCCGCAGTTCCGCCGGACGTGCCGGCCTCAACCCTGTGCCGGCGCTTTTCGAGAAGCCCGGCCGCGACAACAGTGCCGTTGTCGACGGGAAACCGATACATTTGTAATCTGAAATATGCAATAGCATCAGAGGCGGATATGGTGGCCGATGCGTGGCAGTCAACAAGCGTGGAGACGGGCAGGATGGCAGCGGAGCATGACGATGGAATGGAGCCGCTCCGCGCCCGGCAGGCTGTCGCCGAGACGTTGGCGCGCGGGGCGGGGACGCGGGCGCGCAGGTTCTTTCTCCAGCGCGACACGCTGCGCCCGGAGCTGAAATCCGATTCGCAGGACCTCGTCAGCGAGGCCGACCGCAGCATCGAGGCCTGGCTGCGCCGCGCGATCCGCCGGCATTTCCCCGGTGATGGCATTGTCGGCGAGGAGGAAGCGGCAACGCAGGGCACGTCCGGTTTCGTCTGGGTGATCGACCCGATCGACGGCACCATGCCGTTCCTAGTCGGCCAGCCGAACTGGACGGTGTCGATCGGCATCGCGCGGGGGACAGAGCCCGTCGCCGGCGTCATCTATGCGCCGATGCTGCGCGAACTCTATTCCGCCGTCGCCGGCGGTGGCGCCCGGCTGAACGGGCAGACGCTGGCGATGAACCCGGACTGGACCGTCGCCTCCACCACCATCGGCTTCGGGGCCACGCAGAAGGCCTCGCCGGCGGAGGTCGGTGCCTTTGTCGAAGGGCTCTACCGCGAGGGCGGCGTGCTGTTTCGCGTGGGTTCCGGCGCGCTGATGCTGGCCTATGTGGCGGCCAACCGCCTTGCCGGCTATTACGACCCGACCCTGCACTGCTGGGATTGCTGGGCCGGCATGGTGCTCGTGCGCGAGGCGGGCGGGCTGGTGAGCTTCGAGGGCGATTTCACCCGCCCCGGCGCCATGTGGGCCGGCAATGCCACCGTCCACGCCGCGCTGCGGCGGCTGAGCGGGCGCGACTAGGCGAGGGCGGGGATGACGGCGTTGCGCATTCGGTCATCTGGACTTCGAGCAGGGTCAATCAACCCGCGCGTCTGTCGATAGGCTTTCCCCTGCGATGCCGGTTGCGCGGCATGATCGCCAACAGAGGGAACAGCAATGACTTCGCGCTTTCTCGTGACGTGCGCCGCCTTGTCCGCCGTGCTCCTGTCGTCCCCGGCCTTCGCCGTGGACCCGGCCGCCTGCGCCAAGCCCCGCTTCTCCGATGTCGGCTGGACCGACATCACCGCGACCACGGCGGTGGCCGACGAACTGCTCACCCATCTCGGCTACAAGCCGGATGTGGCAGTGCTCTCCGTCGCCATCACCTTCAAGGCGCTGGAGAATGGCGACCGCGACATTTTCCTCGGCAACTGGATGCCGTTGCAGGAGCCGACGCAGGTTCCTCTTGTGAAGGCCGGCAAGATCGACGTGGTCGCCACCAATCTCGACGGCGCGCGCATCGGCTTCGCCACCTCCAAGGCCGCCTACGATGCCGGGCTGAAGACCTATGCCGACATCGCCAAATTCAAGGACAAGCTGCAGGGCAAGATCTACGGCATCGAGGCCGGCAGCGGCGCCAATGCCACCATCTCGAAGATGATCACCGAGGACACGTTCGGGCTGAAGGGTTTCGACCTGGTTGAATCCAGCGAGCAGGCGATGCTCACCCAGGTCGGCCACCGCATCAAGCAGGGCGAGCCGGTGGTGTTCTTCGGCTGGCGGCCGCACCCGATGAATGTCAACCTGCCGATCGAATACCTTACCAATGGCAATGACGTGTTCGGGCCCAAGGATGGCGGCGCCAGCGTGCTGACCCTGACGCGGCCCGGCTACGTCAAGGACTGCCCGAATGTCGGCAAGCTGCTCACCAACCTCGTCTTCGACGTGGCGATGGAAGACCGGTTGATGAGCGACATTCTCGACAAGGGTATGCAGCCCGATGCGGCGGTGACGGCGTGGATGAAGCAGAACCCGGCGGCGGTCGAGAAATGGCTCGCCGGCGTCACCACGCTCGACGGCAAGCCCGGCGCGGCGGCGGTGAAGGCGGGCCTCGGCCTCTGAGCCCTTACAATCGCTGACGGCGCGCCGCGGAGGGCGGCGCGCCGAACTGCCGCCGGAAGGCCCGCGACAGCGAGGCGATGGCGGAAAAACCGGTGCGCTCGGCGATGTCGGCGATCGGGAGATTGGTGTCGAGCACCAGCCGCCGCGCCGCCTTCAGCCGCAGCGTGACGTAATAGGCGCCGGGCGACACATCCACCGTTTTAACGAACAGCGTCTCCAGCCCGCGCGTCGACACCCCCACCCGCCGGGCGATGGCGGCGATGGTGAGCGGGCGGTCGATATGCGTCTCCATCAGCCGGATCGCCTCCGCCACGCGCGGCTCATGCTGGCGGATGCGGCCGAGTGAGACGATGGGCTGCACGTCCGAGCCCGCGCGCACTTCCTCATAGATGTAGAGGCTCGCCACATCGAGCGCGGCGGAATAGCCGTGCCGGGCGCGGATCAGCGCCAGCATGCAGTCGAGCGCCGGGGTGGCGCCGCCACTGGTGAACACCGGCTCGTCCACTACGAAGCGGTCCGGCTGCACGTCGGTTTCCGGGAAACGGGCGGCGAAATCTTCCAGATCCTCCCAATGGGTGGTGGCGCGCCGTCCGTCCAGCAGCCCGGCAAAGCCCATCAGCCATGAGCCGGATTCGATTCCCCCCGTGGCGACCGAGCGCTTGGCGCCGGCGCGGATCGCCTTGAGGATCGGCGGGGTGGCGAAGCGTGCGGCCTCGAACGCCGCGACCACCATCAGCACGTCCTGGCGCGCGCCGGCATCGAAGGCGCCGTCCACCGGGATCGGCAGGCCGCAGCTCGCTGTCGGCATCTGGCCGTCCATCGACACCAGCTTCCAGCGGAAAGCCGGGCGCCCCAGCACGCGGTTGGCGCCGCGCATCGGGTCCAGCGTCGCCGCCAGCGAGAGCAGCGACAGGCCGGGAAACAGCAGCAGCGTGACGTCGAGCGCGTCGTCGGCGGGGGCAAAGATCATGGCTTCGCAGAATGAGAAATGAATTGCGTAAATAGTTGCGTCACGACTTCGCTTTGCCGTCAAGCTCCACCCATGTGTTCAGGAGCCACGCCATGCCTTTGCAGATGAATCGCGATGTCTTCATCACCTGCGCCGTCACCGGCGCTGGCGACACGACCGGGCGCTCGGCCCATGTGCCGATCACCCCGCAGCAGATTGCCGACAGCGCGATCGACGCAGCGAAGGCCGGTGCGGCGGTGGTGCACTGCCATGTGCGTGAGCCCGAGACCGGCGCCGCCTCGCGCCGCCTCGAACTCTACCGCGAGGTCACCGACCGCATCCGCTCGGCGGAGGTCGACGTGGTGCTGAACCTCACCGCCGGCATGGGCGGCGATCTCGTCTTTGGCGGCGTCGAGGCGCCGTTTCCGCTGAACGACAAGGCCACCGACATGGCCGGCGCCACTGAGCGCGTCGCCCATGTCGCGCAATGCCTGCCGGAAATCTGCACGCTCGACTGCGGCACGATGAACTTCAATCTCGGCGACTATGTCATGACCAACACGCCGTCCATGCTGCGCGAGATGGCGCGGCAGATGACGGCGCTGGGCGTGCGCCCCGAAATCGAGGCGTTCGACACCGGGCACCTCTGGTTTGCCAAGCAACTCGCCGAGGAAGGGCTGATCGAGGACCCGGTGCTGATCCAGCTCTGCATGGGCATTCCCTGGGGCGCGCCTGACGATCTCAACACCTTTATGGCGATGGTCAATAATGTGCCGGCCGGGTGGACCTTCTCCGCCTTCTCCATCGGACGCAACGCCATGGCCTATCCGGCGGCGGCGGTGCTGGCGGGCGGCAATGTGCGCGTAGGGCTGGAAGACAACCTCTATGTCGGCAAGGGCCAGCTCGCCACCAACGCCCAACTGGTCGAGAAGGCCGCTAACGTGGTGACGAATATGGGCGCGCGGATCATCGGCCCGGCCGAGGTGCGCGAAAAGCTGAAGCTGGTGAAGCGCTGAGGAGACGACGATGACGGCGACCCTTCCCGGGGGCCTTGCCCCCATCTCCCGCGCCGCTTGCATCGGCGGCGGCGTCATCGGCGGCGGCTGGATCGCCCGCTTTCTGCTCGCCGGCATCGACGTCAACGTGTTTGACCCGCACCCGGACGCGCAGCGCATCGTCGCCGAGGTGCTGGCCAATGCCGAGCGCGCCTACGGCCTGCTCACCGGCGCGCCGCTGCCCAAGCGTGGCGCGCTCAGCTTCTGCGCCAGCGTCGCCGAGGCGGTGGCGGACGCGCAATGGGTGCAGGAAAGCGTGCCCGAGCGGCTCGACCTCAAGCGCCGCGTGCTGGCGGAGATCGACGCCGCCGCGCCGGCGGAGGCGCTGCTCGGCTCTTCCACCTCCGGCCTCAAGCCGAGCGACCTTCAGGTGGGACTGACCCATCCCGGCCGGCTCTTCGTCGCCCACCCCTACAACCCGGTCTATCTGCTGCCGCTGGTGGAGATCGTCGGCGGCGCGTCAACCACGTCGGACACGGTGGCGCGGGCCAAGGCGGTGCTCGACGCCATCGGCATGAAGGGCGTCGTCATCGCCCGCGAGATCGAGGCCTTTGTCGGCGACCGGCTGCTGGAGGCGCTGTGGCGCGAGGCGCTGTGGCTGATCAAGGACGATATTTGCGACGTCGAGACGCTCGACGACGTGATCCGCTATTCCTTTGGCCTGCGCTGGGCGCAGATGGGCCTGTTCCAGACCTACCGTATCGCCGGCGGGGAAGCCGGCATGCGCCATTTCCTCGCCCAGTTCGGCCCGTGCCTCGCATGGCCGTGGACCAAGCTCACCGACGTGGTCGACCTGGACGACGCGCTGGTGGAGAAAATCGGCGCGCAATCCGACGCGCAGGCGGCCGGCCTCTCCATTCGCGAACTGGAGCGCATCCGCGACGAGAACCTTGTCGGCATCGTGCAGGCGCTGAAGGCGGGGCAGGGCGGAGAGGGCTGGGGGGCGGGCAAGCTCCTCAAGGAGTTCGAGCAGCGCCTGTGGGCGCAGGCGGGTGCCGCGTCGGTCCCCGACACCTCCGCGCCGCTGGCGCTGGTGGAAACGCGGGTCTCGCCGGCCTGGATCGACTATAATGGCCACATGACCGAGCACCGCTATCTCCAGGTGTTCGGCGACGCCACCGACGCGCTGCTGCGGCTGATCGGCGTCGATCTCGCCTATGTCGCGGGCGGGCACAGCTACTACACGGTGGAAACCCATCTGCGGCATCTCGATGAGGCGAAGCTGGGCGAGGTGCTGGTCTGCACCACCCAGATCCTCGGCACGGATGAGAAGCGGCTGCATGTGTTCCACCGGCTGTATGCCGGCCCCGAGCGCCGCGAGATCGCCACCGGCGAGCACATGCTGCTGCATGTCGACAGCAAGGCCGGCCGCGCAGCCCCGGCTGCTCCGCAGGTGCGCGCGGCCGTCTCGGCGATCGCCGCCGCCCATGCCGGGCTTGAGCGGCCGGCCCCGGCCGGCCGCGCCATCGGCCTGAAGGCACCCGCGTCGGCGGTGTGAGGGGGCGTCGCCAAAAATACCGTCGCGCGCGGCCCAGCAGCGGGAACAGGGCGCCGCCCCATGCGTTTTCTCAGCGTTCCAACTGGGGCTCTGGGAGAAATTCGCATGGAAGACGCACAGATTGGCTGGATCGCCGCCATCATCATCGGCGGTCTGGCAGGGTGGATCGCCTCCGCCATCATGAAGACCGGCACGGGGATTTTCCTCAATATCGTGCTGGGCATCATCGGCGCATCGATTGCCAGCTTCCTCTTCGGCCTGATCGGCGTCGGCTTCGGCGGCTGGATCGGCTATCTCGTCGCCGGAATCATCGGCGCCTGCATATTGATCGGGCTGGTCCGGGCGATACGAAACTGACGCACCGGCCGACGACACTAAAATGAAGAAGGCGCGCTCCCGTCGAGCGCGCCTTTTTCCGTTCTAGAACCCGCTCTTCACCCGCAGATGGGTGTGCGCGTGCGGGGAGCCCTGATTGTGGACGTGAGGAGCCTTGTCCTCAGTTACCGGGATGAGGCTGAGCGCGCCATGCATTACGCCGCGCTCCAGAAAAAGCGCCTGCGCATAGGCGGCGATATCGCCGACCTGCCCGCGCATGACCGTCACATCGACCGAGGTCGTATGGTCGAGCGGCACGGAGAGGGCGGCGACCGTCTGGTCGTGCCGCTCCAACCGGCCCTGCGGAACCCGCGCCGCGAGATTGCGCACCGACTGGTCGATGGCGCAGCTGACGACACCGAAGCAGGATGCCTGCGCCGGCCCGTCCGGGCGGGCGGAAAGACCGCGTCGCACCAGATCGCGGATCGCCTCGGAGCGGTTCGCGGCACCGCTCTCCTGGATGAAGCCATCCAGCTGCGCGGCCAGATCGTCGTCGATGGCGATGGTGATCCGCTGCATGAAAGCCCCCGGCCGAATGCCGGTGAGGCTAGGTTATCACCCTGATCCCGGCAAGAATTTTCCCCAGCGACGGGTTTTGCCCTTGCCGGAGGCAGTGCGTCATTTGTATGATTTTTAGTCAATTATTTCATACGAAGGATGCCGTATGCCCCGTTGCTTGCAGGCCGGTCTCGTTGTCTTCGCCGCCCTCATCCTGCCGCTCGGCGCGGGGGTGGCGCGGGCGCATTTCCAGGAGATCATCCCTTCCGTCGACGTGCTGCCGGAGGGCGGCGCGGTGAGCGTGGACATGGTGTTTACCCATCCGGTCGAGGGCGGGCCGGTGATGGAGATGAAGAAGCCGGCCAGGATGGGCGTGCGGGTCGGCGGCGCCACCACCGACCTCCTCGGCCAGATCAGCGAAAAGCCGGTCGACGGCAAGAGCGCGTGGACGCTCGCCTATGAGCTGAAGGAGCCGGGCGCGGCGATCTTCTTTGTCGAGCCGCAGCCCTATTGGGAGCCCTCGGAAGGCAAGTACATCGTCCATTATTCCAAGGTGATCGTCGACAGCTACGCCTCGGGCGAAGGCTGGGACGACCTTGTCGGACTGCCGGTAGAGATCCAGCCGCTCTCCCGCCCGACCGGGATTTGGACCGGCAACGTTTTCTCCGGCGTCGTGCTGAAGGGCGGCAAGCCGGTGCCCTTCGCCGAGGTGGAGGTGGAGTTCAACAATGACGGCACGGTGACGCCGCCGAACGACGCTTTCGTGACGCAGGTGATCAAGGCTGACGCCAATGGCACCTTCACCTATGCCATGCCGCGCGCCGGCTGGTGGGGCTTCGCCGCGCTGCTGGAAGGCGACACGCCGATGACCTCGCCCGAGGGCAAAGAGGTGCCGGTGGAAGATGGCGCGCTGATCTGGGTGAAGGCGACCGATATGGGCGCCGGGAAGTAGGCGGATGGCGCACATTCCGGACGGCCTCCTCTCCGCGCCCATCCTCATCGCCGGGGGCCTTCTGGCCGCCGCCGGCGTGGCGCTGGGGCTGCGCCGGCTCGACGAGCGGATGATCCCGCGCACCGCGCTCCTCGCGGCGGCGTTCTTCGCGAGCTCGCTGGTCGCGGTGCCGGTGGGGCCGTCGAGCGTGCATCTGCTGCTGGCAGGGCTGATGGGGGTGATGCTCGGCACTGCCGCCTTTCTCGCCGTGCTGGTGGCCCTGTTGTTGCAGGCGCTGCTGTTTGGTTTTGGCGGGCTGACGACGCTCGGGGTGAACACGGTGAACATTGCGCTGCCGGGGGTGCTGTGCGGGCTCGCGCTGGGGCCGCTGATCCGGGCCACCGCGCGGCCCTCAGTGCGGCTGGCGGCCGGCGCGCTGGCCGGAGGGCTGGCGGTGCTGGGCACCGGCGCGCTCGTCGCCCTGTCGCTGTGGCTGTCGTCGAGCGACTATGTGCCGGCGGCCCGCGTGGTGATCGCCACCTATCTACCGCTCGCGCTGGTGGAGGCCTTCGTCACCGCCGCCATCATCGCCTTCCTCGCCCGCGTCCAGCCCGGGGCGCTGCGGCCGGTCGCGCCATGATCCGCCTGTTGCTGCCGCTCCTGCTGGCACTGGCGTTCATCGGCCCGGCGCAGGCGCACAAGCTGAAGGTCTTCGCCACGGTGGAGGGCGGGGAGGTGAAGGGCTACGCCTTCTTCATCGGCGGCGGCCGCGCGGCGCAGACGGCGTGGGTGGCCAGGGATGCGGCCGGCGCGCCGTTCGCTTCCGGCACCACCGACGGGGAGGGGCGCTTCGCCTTCCCTGCGCCGCAGCCACCCACGGATGCGACGGTAACGGTCGACACGCGCGAGGGGCATGTGGCCTCGATGACGCTGCCGGCGTCGCGCTTCGGTGGCAGGGCGGTTGCGGCCGCTCCGGCGCTGCCGACGGATGGCTCTACCACGATCGACCCAGACGCCCGCCTTGCCGCGCTGGTCGAGGCGGCGGTGCAGCGGCAGGTGGCGCCGCTGCTTGAGCGGATCGAGCAGCTGGATTCGCGCCTGCGCTATGCCGACATCCTTTCGGGGATCTTCCTCATTCTCGGCCTCGCGGGCATCGGGTTATGGGCGAGGGGGCGGCGCGGATGACGGCGGGGAGCATCGCGCAGACGCCTCCCGCGCGCGACCTGCGCCTGAACCTCGTCGCCGCCTTCATCGTGCTCGCCTGCCTGTCGCAGCTGCACACGCTGCCCGTCGCCCTTGGGGCGCTGGCGGCGGTGGGGCTGGCGGCCGCCTGGCGCCGGCCCGGGACACAGCTGTGGCGGCGGCTGCTGCATGTCGAGGGATTCCTGCTGCTGCTGTTTGCAACCCTGCCCTTCACCCTGCCGGGACATCCGCTGTTTTCGCTCGGCCCGCTGACCGCCAGCGTCGAGGGCGTGGAGCGGGCGGCGCTGATTGCCGCCAAGGTCTCGGCCTGTGTGCTGGTGCTCTCGGCGCTGTTGGGCACGGTTGAGCCGGCGCGGCTCGGCCCCGCGCTGCGCGGGCTCCATGTGCCGGAGGCGATCGTGCGCCTGTTCGTGCTGACGGCGCGTTATCTCGGGCTGATCCGCGACGAGGCGCGCCGGCTGCAGGAGGCGATGCGGATGCGCAGCTTCCGCCCCGGCACGAACCGCCACAGCTGGCGTAGTTTTGGTCACCTTGTCGGCATGCTGCTGGTGCGGGCGCTGGAGCGGGCGCAGCGTGTGGAGGAAGCCATGCGCTGCCGGGGCTATGAGGGCCGCTTTCCACATCTGCCGCAGCCGTCTCCCACACGGCGCGACTGGGCGGGCCTCGTGCTCGCGCTGGCTTTCGGCCTCGCGGTGACGATGGCGGATCGGCTATGAGCGCGCTTGTCGCCCTTGAGGCTGTAACCGTCGCCCGCGACGGGGTCGACGTGCTGCGTGAGGTCAATCTCGCCCTTGCCGCCGGTGAACGGCTGGCCATTGTCGGGCCGAACGGCGCGGGCAAGACGACGCTGCTGCGCACCCTTGTCGGGCTGGAGCGCCCGAGCGCCGGGCAGGTCAGGCTGTTCGGCGCGGCATGCCGGAGCGAGCGCGAGTTCCGGGCCTTGCGCCCGCGCATCGGCTATCTGTTCCAGGATAGTGACGACCAGCTGTTCTGCCCGAGCGTGATCGAGGATGTCGCCTTCGGCCCGCTCAATCTCGGCTGCACCCAGGCGGAGGCGTTCCGCCGGGCCGAGGAGGTGCTGGCGACGCTCGGCATCGGCGCTCTCGCCGAACGCATCAGCCATCGGCTTTCCGGCGGCGAGAAGCGCCTCGTTTGCCTCGCCGGGCTGCTGGCGATGCAGCCGGACGTGCTGCTGCTGGATGAACCCACCAACGGCGTCGACACCGAGAACGGCAAGCGCCTGCGGGCGGCGCTGCGTGCTTTTCCCGGCGCCATGCTGCTGGTCTCGCACGATGACGGCTTCATCGCCGAGCTGGCGACGCGGGCGATGGCGATCGAGGGCGGGCGTCTGTTCCCGGCCGCGCTGCACGCCCACCCGCACAGCCATACCCATTCCCACCCGCATATCCATCCGGTGACGGCGAGCTAAGGCGCCACGGCGCTGTGCGTCCTTCGCTTGGCCGCCGCTTACGGGGCGAAGGCGCCAGAGGCGCGGCGCGCGCATGGACAATCCCAAATTGTGGTCTGACCACGCTAGATACGGAACCACTGGCCGGACATGCCGCGGCCAGGCACCACGGTTTGCGCACGACGGTTCGCACGGTCGCCTATTCCTTGGGCGATCAGCGGCAGATGCAGCTTCAAATAAGATGAAATATGGCCTTCCGCGGTATCCGTCAGGAAGGCGTTTCGCGGTCAATTCGCCGCTCTGCCTAATTTCAAGGCGAATAGGCGTCCAAAATTTGGATTTGCCAGCGCGGTCAGACCGCGCAATCCTGACAACAGGTCAGACCGCATGAGCCATCTTAACCGACACCCTTGACCCTGGGACGCAACATGCTTGGCACAGTGAGCACCGGACTTCTCGACCTTGGACGGCGGGTTCTCGTCCCGTCCCGCACCCTGGCGCGCGTCCCGCGCCTCACCTTCGCCGGCCTGCTGGCAGGCGGCATCGGTGCCGGCCTCGTCGCGGCGCTGCTCGCGGCGCCCCTGCCGGCCCTGGCGCAGGATGCCAAGACCACGCTGGTGGTTGCCGCCCCGCGCACGCCGGAATCGCTCGACCAGGAATACCCGCCGACCGAGGCCGGCCATGAGGTGCGCCGCAACGTCAATGAGCGCCTGCTCGGCTACGCCCAGAAGAAGGGCGACGACGGCATCCTCTACGAGGATTTCACCACCATCGTTGGCGTGCTGGCGGAGAGCTACGAACTCTCACCGGACAAGAAGTCCATCACCTTCAAGCTGCGCAAGGGCGTGAAGTCCTACAACGGCAACGAGCTGAACGCCGACACGGTGATGTGGTCGTTCGAGCGCGGCTGGAACATGAAGTCGAACTTCCACTGGTACATGACCCAGATCTTCAGGATCGAGGATCCGAAGGTCGCCTTCACCAAGGTGGACGACTCCACGGTCAAAGTGTCGATCCCCAATCCCTCGCCGCTGCTGGACCGCATCTGGATCAACAGCGACCTCGGCATTCTCGATGCCGCCGAGGTGAAGAAGCACCTGACGCCCGAGGACCCCTGGGGCGCGCGCTGGCTTTCCACCAACACCGCCTCCTTCGGCCCCTACCAGATCACCAAATACACGCCGGGCCAGGAAGTCGTCTATGACGCCAACCCGAACTACTGGCGGGGCCCGGCCAGGCTGAAGCGGGTGATCCTGCGCGAGATGCCAACCTCGGCCAATCGGGTGGCCGCGCTTCAGGCCGGCTCGGTCGATGTCGCGGAATATTTGCTGCCGCGCGAGCTGGCGCTGCTCTCCAAGATGCCGGGCGTCACCGTCTACAAGGTGTTCGGCAACTTCATCCACCGCGTGGAAATGAACAACGCCAAGCCGCCCTTCGATAATCTGAAGGTGCGTCAGGCGGTGAACTATCTCGTTCCGCGCGAGGAAATCCTCAAGAGCGTGTATTTCAACACCGCGCGCTTTACCAAGAGCCCGATTTCCGAGATCTACCCGGCCTTTACCGACGAGTATTTCTTTTTCAACAACGATCCCGCCAAGGCGAAGGAGCTGCTGAAGGAAGCCGGCTTCCCCGAGGGCTTCAAGACCCAGCTCGCCTACCGCACCGGCGACCAGATCGAGGAAGAGATCGCCGTCATCCTGAAATCGGCCTTCGCCAAGGGCGGCATCGATGTCGAGCTGCTGAAGCTGCCGGCCTCCACCCTGGTCGAGCGCTACACCAAGGGCGAGGTGCCGATGTACTTCTTCCGCGACATGGCGATCGTGCCGGACGCGGCCTATGTCGCCAATCTCTGGCTCAACAGCGCCTCGGCGATCAACTACTCGAAGTTCAAGAGCGAAGAGGTCGACGCCCTCATCAATGCCGGCCTGACCAGCACCGACGAGGCCAAGCGCCTGGTCGACATGAAGCGGGTACAGCAGATCACCATGGAGGGCGCGCCCTGGGTGTTCCTGATGAACCCCGGGTACCAGCTGGCCACGCGGGCCAATGTGAAGGGCTATTCCTGGTACACGCCGAACGGCAACGCCTTCTACGACATGTACAAGGAGTGAGCCGCCGCCGCTCGCCCAAGAGGGTCCCGGCTTCGGCCGGGACCCCCGCCGCGCCTCCCCCCACCGGACGCACGAGCCTCGCATGACTGTCGCCGTCCGCCTCGCCGGATTCTGGGGCACCGTTCCCCGCCCGTTGAAGATCGTCGTCAGCCGCCTCTTCATGCTGGTGCCCCAGCTCTTCGGCGTGATGATGGTGACATTTCTGCTGGTTCGCCTGCTGCCGGGCGACCCGGCGCTGCTGCTGCTCGGCAACATGGCGACGCCCGACACCATCGCCGCCTTCCGCGAGCGGCTTGGCCTCGACCTGCCGATCTGGGACCAGTTCCTGCGCTATGTCTGGAACGCCCTGCACGGCGATCTCGGCACCTCGATCTTCACCTCTCAGCCTGTTGTCTCTGACCTTCTGGAGCGCGCGCCGGCGACGCTGGAGCTGATCACCTACGCCATGGCGCTCACCATCCTCATCGGGGTGACGCTGGCCATCGTCTCGGTGGTGCGGCCGGGCGGGGCGGTGGATATCGGCAGCCGCATCTATGGCCTTGCCGCCGGCGCGATCCCGGATTTCTGGATCGGGCTGCTGCTGATCTACTTCTTCTTCTACATGCTCGGCTGGGCGGCGGCGCCGTTCGGGCGCATCGATACCTTCGTCACGCCGCCCCCCACCATTACCGGCTTCTACACCCTGGACAGCCTGATCGCCGGCAACCTGCAGGCCTTCTTCTCCTCGGTGGGGCGGCTGGTGCTGCCGGTGCTGACCCTCGCCATCGTCAATGCCGGGGCGCTGATGAAGATGACCAAGACCGTCTTCGCCGATGTCTACCGCAGCGATTTCATCCGCCATGCCCGCGCCTCGGGTCTGCCGGAGCGGACCATCCGCCGCATCGCGCTGCGCAACTGCCTGCCGCCGATCATCACCCTGGTCGGCTTCATGGTCGGCTTCCTGCTCGGGGCGGCGGTGCTGGTGGAGACCATCTTCTCTTGGGGCGGGCTGGGGCAATATGCGGTGCAGGCGGTGGTGAACAGCGATTATCCCGCGCTGCAGGGCTTCGTGCTGGTGGCCGCCACCTTCATCCTGGTCGTCTACACCGTGGTCGACATCCTCTACGAACTCGCCGATCCGAGGATCCGGGTATGAGGGCGACCTTCACGCGCTATCTCAGCCGCCATCCCGGGGCGGTCATCGGGCTGGCGCTGCTGGCCCTGCAGGTCATCGCCATCCTGTTCGCGCCCTGGCTCACCTCCTATTCGCCTGTCGAGGCCGACCCGCTGGCCTCGCTGGAGCCGCCCTCGCTGGCGCACTGGTTCGGCACCGATGTGTCGGGCATGGATATCTATGCCCGCGTCATCTACGCCACCCGCATCAACCTGCTGATCTCGCTCGCCGCCGTCGCGGTGGCCTTCGTGATCGGCGTGCCGGTCGGGCTGCTGATCGGTTTCTACCGCGGCGGGCTGTCCTCGCTTGTCATGCGGATGTTCGACTTCATCCAGTCCTTCCCGATCTTCGTGCTTGGCATGGCGCTTGTCTCCGTCATGGGACAGGAGATCTGGAACGTGTCGATCGTGCTCGCCGTGCTGTTCATCCCGATGTTCGCCCGCGTGATCCGGGCGGAGGTGCTCTCCCTGCGCGAGCGGCCCTTCGTGGCGGCGGCGCGGTGCAGCGGGGCGACCGACTTCTCCATCATGTTCCGCCACATCCTGCCCAATGCGCTGACCCCGGCGATCGTGCAGATCTCGATCAGCGTCGGCCTCGCCATCCTGCTCACCGCCGGCCTGTCCTTTGTCGGCGCAGGCGTTCGCATGCCGACGCCGGAATGGGGGCTGATGGTGTCCTCGGGCGCGCAGCAAATGATCCTCGGCGTGTGGTGGGTGTCGCTGTTCCCGGGACTGGCCATCGTCGTCGCCGGGCTCAGCTTCGCGCTGATCGGCGACATGGCGAAGGACCTCTCCGATCCCACCACGAGGGACCGCCGATGAGAGCGCCAAACGCCGCGCCGCTGCTGGCGGTGGACCATCTCAGCGTCGATTTCGGCGAGGGCACGTCCGAGGCGCTGTCGGGGGTCTCCTTCGAGCTGCGCCGCGACGAGGTGCTGGGCATTGTCGGCGAGACCGGCGCCGGCAAATCGGTGCTGGCGCGCAGCCTGCTCGACCTGCTGCCCGAGGGCGGGCGCATCGTCGAGGGCGACATTCGCCTCGACGGCGCCTCGGTGCTCGGGCTCAGCGAGACTGAGCAGGGCAGACTGCGCGGGGCCCGCATCGCCCTGATCGGCACCAATGCCAAGGCGCTGCTCGACCCGGTGGCGACGGTGGGGGCGCAGATCGCCCGGGTGCTGCGGGCGCACCGCGCCTGCGGCCGTCGGGAGGCGTGGGCGGCGGCGGTGGACCTGCTGGCCCAGGTCGGCATCGTCAATCCCGAGCGCCGGGCGAAGGCCTATCCGCATGAGCTGTCCGGCGGCATGGCCCAGCGCGTGGTCATCGCCATGGCGATGGTGGCCAATCCCGACATCGTGCTGGCCGACGACGCCACGCTCGGCCTCGACGCCACCATCCAGGTGCAGGTGCTCGACCTCCTGGTGAAGCGTTGCCGCGAACTCGGCGCCAGCGTCGTGCTCATCACCCACGACCTCGGCATCATCGCCCATTACTGCGACCGGGTGGCGATCATGAAAGGCGGGCGCATCGTCGAGCTGGGCGAGGTCGGCCGCTTCTTGGAGGGCCCGCGCGACGACTACAGCCGCACGCTGCTGGACGCGGCGCGGGTGCGTCCGACGCCGATGGCGGGGCATAGCGAGGCCGCGCCACAGGGCACGGCCGACGCAGCGCATACAAGGCCGCTGCTGGATGTGCGGCGGCTGGAAAAATTCTTCCCCATTACCGGCAGCACCGAGGTGGTGCGGGCGATCGACGATGTGTCCTTCTCGGTCGGGCGTGGCGAGACGTTGGCGCTGGTGGGCGAGAGCGGTTCCGGCAAGACCACGGTGGGGCAATGTCTCGTGCGTCTGCTCGAATGCGACGGCGGCGGCATCACCTTTGACGGCGTCGACATCACCGACATGCCGGCCAAGGAGTTCCGCCCGCTGCGCCGGCGGCTGCAGATGGTGTTCCAGGAGCCCTATGTGGCGCTCAACCCGCGCTGGCCGGTGCGCGCCTTGATCGCCGAGCCGCTGCGGCTCGACCCCGGCCTCGACGGAAAGGGCCGCGAGCGCCGGGTGAGGCAACTGCTCGATCTGGTCCACCTGCCGCTGAGCCTTGCCGACGCCTATCCCCACGAACTGACCGCCGGCGAGCAGAAGCGCATCGGCATTGCCCGCGCTCTGGCCACCGGGCCGGACTTCGTGGTGTTCGACGAGCCGACCACCGCGCTCGACATCAGGGTGCGGGCGCAGATCATCGATCTGGTGCGCGACTTGCAGGCCGAGATCGGCATGTCGGCGCTGTTCATCACCCACGACCTCAACTCGGTGCGCTCGCTCGCCCACAATGTCGCGGTCATGCGCCATGGCAAGATCGTCGAGTACGGCGAGACCGAAGCCATCTTCGCCCACCCGACGCAGGACTACACGCGCATGCTGCTTTCCGCCGAACTGCCCATCGAGCAGGGCCTGCTCCAGCGTGACCGGGCCGAGGCCCGCCGTCTTGCGGGAACCGCCTGATGGAGTGCCATATCCTCGTCACCGGCGGTGCCGGGCTGATCGGCAATGCGGTGCGCCGCACGCTGGAAGCGCAGGGTCGCAAGGTCGTCGCGATCGATCTGGTCGAGCGCACCCGCGAGGGGCTCCCGCTGCTCACCTGCGATCTCACCGACATTCACCGCCTGCACGCCATCGCGGCGGAGTATCCGCTGGAGGCGATCATTCATTGCGGCGCCCATTCCGGGCCGATGGTGGCGCGCGACAACCCATATTCCATGGTGCAGGTCAATGTGGTGGGCACCGCCAACATGCTGGAGCTGGCGCGCATTCATCAGCTGCGCCGCCTGGTGTTCTGCTCCTCCACCAGCGCCTATGGCGACACGCCTGAAGGGCCGGTGCCGGAAGACGTGGTGCTGCGCCCGACCTCGGTCTATGGCGGCAGCAAGGCGGCGAGCGAGGCGCTGCTCTGGACCTATTGGCGCCAGTTCGGCGTCGATGCGCTCGCCATCCGCCTGTCCTGGGTCTACGGGCCGGGGCGGACCACCGATTGCATCATCCGCACCATGATCGAGGACGCGCTGGCTGGCCGGCCGACGCGGCTGCCCTTCGGCCAGGATTTCCACCGCCAGTTCATCCATGTCGAGGATGCGGTCGCCGCGCTCCTGCTGGCGCTCGACGCGCCGTCACCGACCCGGCGCATCTACACCGCCACGGGCGGCACCTATGTGACGCTGGGCGAGGTGGGAGAGGCGGTGACGCGGGTGCTGCCGCAGGCCGACATCGCCCTCGCGCCCGGACCCGACCCGGTGGACGAGGTGCATCGGCGCTTCGACATCTCCGCCATCGGCCGTGATCTCGGCTACGCCCCAAAATTCGATCTGGAGACGGGCATCCGGTCCTATGCGGACTGGATCGCGGCCCGTCCAGGCTGAGGAAATAGCACCGATGCAGGAATTCTCGCTTCACGGCCGCAAGGCGCTCGTCACTGGCGGCAGCCGCGGGATTGGCGGCGAAGTGGTGGAACTGTTCGCCCGCTATGGCGCCGAGGTCGCTTTCTGCCACGCCGGCGACGGCTCTAACGCGGCGGTGCTGGAAGCTCGGCTGACGCAAGCGGGCCACCGGGTTTTCGGCACCGAATGCGACGTGGCCGATGCGGCGGCGGTGGAGGCCATGGCCGTCTGGGCGAAGGAAAAACTCGGCCGGGTGGACATTCTGGTCAACATGGCCGGCATTGGCGGCGACAAGGCCTTTGTCGACCTCTCCATCGAGGAGTGGGACCGGATGATCGGGGTGCATCTGCGCGGGCATTTCCTCGTCACCCGGCAGTTCTTCCCCGACATGCTGGCGCGCGGCTATGGGCGGGTGATCAACTGCGCCTCGCAGCTCGCTTATCGCGGCGCCCCGGCGCTGGCGCATTATTGCGCCGCCAAGGCCGGCATTGTCGGCTTTACCCGGGCGCTGGCCTATGAGGGCGCCCCCCACGGCGTGACGGTCAACGCCATCGCCCCCGGCGCCACCGAGACGGTTCTGCTCAATGGCCTGACCGATGAATGGCGTGCCCGCAAGCTCACCGAAATCCCGCTCGGCCGCTTCGGCCAGGTGTCGGAGATCGCCCCCACCATCCTGATGCTCGCCTCGGCGGCCGGCGCCTTCTATGTCGGCCAGACGCTCTCGCCCAATGGCGGCGACATCATGCTTTGATCCCATTCTTCTCCGAACGCATCCAGCGAGGCGCCCATGAGCGAATTCGATACGGTCATACGCGGTGGCACTGTCGTCACCGCTTCGGACACGGTGCGGGCCGATGTCGGCATTCGCGACGGGCGGATCGTGGCCGTGGCCGAGAGCCTGACCGGCGGCGCGAAGGTGATCGACGCCACCGGGCTGCTCGTCATGCCCGGCGGCATCGACAGTCATGTGCATCTTGCCCAGCCGGCCTTTGGCGGGCCGGCGATGGCGGATGATTTCGAGAGCGGCACCCGTTCCGCCATTGCCGGCGGCAACACCACGGTCCTGCCCTTCGCGCTGCAGCCACGCGGGGCAAGCCTGCGCCAGAGCGTGATGGACTATCACAAGGAAGCCGACGGCAAGTGCTATTGCGACTACGGCTTCCACCTCATCATTTCCGACCCTTCCGCCAGCGTGCTGGGGCAGGAACTGCCGGCGCTGGTGGGCGACGGCTATACCTCGTTCAAGGTGTTCATGACCTATGACGATTTGGTGCTGAACGACCGCCAGCTGCTGGAAGTGTTCGACTGCGCGCGCGGCTGCGGCGCCCTCGTCATGGTCCATTGCGAGGGCTATGACGCCATCCGCTTCATGACCCAGAAGCTGGAGGCGGCCGGCAAGACGGCGCCCTATTATCACGGCGTCTCCCGCCCGCAATCGGTGGAACGCGAAGCCACCCACCGCGCCATCAGCCATGCCGAGCTAACCGACGTGCCAATCATGGTGGTGCATGTCTCCGGGCGCGAGCCGATGGAGCAGATCCGCTGGGCGCAGCAGCGCGGCCTCAAGGTCTATGGCGAGACCTGCCCGCAATATGTCGCGCTGACCGCCGAGGACATGAAGGGCCTCAACATGGACGAGAGCGGCGGCAAATATGTCTGCTCGCCGCCGCCGCGCGACCATGCGAGCTGGGACGCCATCTGGGAAGGCATCCGCACCGGCGTGTTCCAGACCTTCTCCTCCGACCATTGCGCCTTCTTCTATGAGGGCGAGATGGGCAAGCTGAACCCGAAGGCGCGGACCTCCTTCCGCTGGGTGCCGAACGGCATTCCCGGCGTCGAGACGCGGCTGCAGATCCTGTTCTCCAAGGGGGTGGTGGAAGGGCGCATCACCCTCAACGAGTTCGTCGCGCTGACCTCGACCAACCACGCCAAGATCTATGGCCTCTACCCGAAGAAGGGCTCCATCGCCCCCGGCTTCGACGCCGACATCGTGCTGTGGGACCCGAAGCGCAAGGAAACCATCCGGCAGGAGCTGATGCATCATGGCGCCGACTACACGCCCTATGAAGGGATGGAAGTGACCGGCTGGCCGGTCATGACGCTGCTGCGCGGCAAGGTGATGGCGGAAGACGGCCGCATCGTCGGCGAACCCGGCGATGGCGGCTTTCTCAAGCGCGAGCTCTCCCCCTATGCCGTGCCGGCGGGAGGCGCGGCGTGAGCGGCGCGCCGGTCGTCCTCGTCACCGGAGCTGGCATCGGCATCGGCCGGGCGGCCTCCTTCGCCTTCGCCCGCGCCGGCTACCATGTCGTCGTCACCGATGTGCTGGAGGCGGAGGGCGGTGACGTTGCCCGCGCCATTGTCGATGCGGGCGGACGCGCCGAATTCCTCCCGCTCGACGTCACCTCGACCCCCGCTACCGATGCGCTGGTGGCCGATGTCGAGGCGCGGCACGGGCGCATCGACGCGATCATCGCCAATGCCGGCATCGCCAAAAAGGTGCCGCTCGGGGTGATGAGCGACGAGGCGTGGGACCGGACGTTTGACGTCGACCTCAAGGGCATCATGCGGATCGTGCGTGCCGCCGCCCCCGGCATGCGAGCCCGCAAGGCCGGTACAGTGGTGGCGCTCTCCTCCATCATGGGCGTCGCCTATGGCTGGGACGAACATGTGCACTATTCCGCCGCCAAGGCCGGCGTGGTCGGGCTGGTACGCGGGCTGGCGGTGGAACTGGCGCGCGACGGCATCACCGTCAACGGCGTGGCGCCGGGCTATATCCGCACCGCGCAGGCGCTCTCGCGCGAGCATTCGCTGGGGCCAGAAGGGCTGGAGAAGGCCGCCGACTTCATCCCGCTCGGCCGGGTCGGCGAGCCGGAGGACATTGCCGATGTCATCCTTTTCCTCGCCTCGCCGGCGGCGCGTTACATGACCGGGCAGGTGATCGCGGTGGATGGCGGGCTGCTGGTCGGGCGCTACTGAGCCTTGCCGGAGCCGACAAAGGCGTCGAAGGAGCGCTGCACCAGCGCGGGATCAAGCCCGCGCGCGATCATCACGATCTGCGTGCCATGGACACCCTCGGGCCACGCCTTCAGGTGCTCGGGGGCGTGGACGAGGTGCTGGACACCCTGGATGACCACGGGTTCGGCGACGTTCTCGATGAGGAGCAGGCCCTTGAGGCGCAGGATCTCGCCGCCATGGCGGTTCAGCAGCATCGACAGCCACAACGCGAAGCGCGGCCAGGCCAGCGGCGCCTCGGCACGGATGACGAAGGCACGGATGTCGCCGTGCCGGCCGGCTTCGTGCCCGGCATGGCCGTGAAAGCGCCAGCCGCCTTCGCGCGCCGCCGCCGCCTCGATCCAGCGCCGCACCTCGGCGGCCCGGTGCGCCTCGTCGCCGGGGTCAGCCAGCAACAGCGCGACATCGGGCGCCTCGTCCGGGAGCAGCGTGACCAGCGCGGCGCTCGGGTTGAGGGCTGAGAGGCGCGCGGCCAGCATGGCGGCTTCCTCGGTGGACGCGAGGTCGCTCTTGCTGATCGCCAGCCTGTCCGCCGCCGCCACCTGCCGCAGCGATTCCGGGAAGGCGTCGAGATTGCCCACGCCGTTCGGCACGTCGACGACGGTGACGATGCCGCCGAGACGGAACTGGTGACGCAGCATCGGGTCGGCGATCAGCGTGGCGACGATCGGCCCGGGATCGGCGATGCCGGTGGTCTCCAGCACCACGCGGGCGAAGGGGGGCAGCGTGCCGTGCCGGCGGCGCTCCATGAGGTTGACCAGTCCCTCCTTCAGGTCGGTCCGTACCGTGCAGCAGACACAGCCGCTTTTCAGCAGCACGATGTCCTCGTCCACCGCCTCGACCAGAAGATGGTCGAGGCCCACCTCGCCGAACTCGTTGATCAGCACGGCGGTGTCGGCCAGCGCCGGCGAGGCGAGCAGCCGGCGCAACAGCGAGGTTTTTCCTGCGCCGAGAAAGCCGGTGAGCACATGCACCGGCAGCTTTCTGGCAGGGGCGGGCGGACCGTTCATCGGCCTTGCTCGGCCCGCGCGATCACAGCTGGGTCGAGCGGATCGCAGGGCTGGCCGGCCAACTTTTCCGCTTCCGGCCAGAGCGCGCCGAGATGCTCCACCACTGCCATGCGCCCGGTGCGCGAGCGCAGGGTGAAGCGGCCCGCCCATTCGTCGAGCCTGAGGCCGTAGAGTGCTAGCACCTCGTTGGCGGAAGCCGCGCGGGCGCGCCGCTCCGCCGTCGGCGTGACGCTGCCGCCGGTTCCCGTGCCGGCGGTCCAGTGGTCGCTGCCGGCGAATGCGCCGCAAAGCCCGCACATGGCCTGGCCTTAGGGCGCGGGCCGGGCGGTGCCGCTGCGCGGAAAGCGCCGGGCGAAGTCGTCGGCGATCTCCTCCATGGTGACGAATTTCACGCCCTCATGGCCCTTGATGTAGTCGAACAGCCGCTCGTGCATCTTCAACACATGCGGGCGGCCGGACACGTCGGGGTGGATGGTGATGGGGAAGACGGCGTAGTCGTAATTCTCGTAGACCCAGTCGAACTGGTCGCGCCAGGTGTCCTCGATGTCGCGCGGCGAGACGAAGCCATGGCTGTTCGGCGCCGCCTTGATGAACATCATCGGCGGCAGGTCGTCGAGGTGCCAGGAGGCGGGAATCTCGATGAGATCTGTCTCCTCGCCCTGCACATAGGGTTTCATCCAGGTCGAGGGGTGCTGGGAGTAGTCGATCTTGCTCCAGCTGTCGCCGACCGTCACGTAATAGGGGTGGTGGTCATTGTGCATCAGCGAGTGGTCGTACGTGATGCCCTTCTGCTTCAGCAGTTCATTTGTCTTCGAGCCGAACTCCCACCACGGCGCCACATAGCCGCGCGGCGGCTTGCCGGCGAGCTGGGTGATGAGCTCGACGCATTTGTCGAAGATCGCTTCCTCCTGCTCAGGCGTCATGGCGATCGGGTTCTCGTGGCTGTAGCCGTGCATGCCGATCTCGTGGCCGGCATCGGCCACCGCCTGCATCTCCGCCCGGAAGCTCTCGATGGAATGGCCGGGAATGAACCAGGTGGTCTTGATGCCCCATTTCTCGAACAGCCGCAGCAGGCGCAGGCTACCGACCTTGCCGGCGAAGGCGCCACGGGAAATGTCGCAGGGGCTGTCCTCGCCGCCATAGGAGCCGAGCCAGCCCGCTACCGCGTCGACGTCAATGCCGTAGGAGACGAAGATTTCCTTGGCCATGCGCGTTCCTTTCGCTGTTCCTGCCACGATGGGGGCCGCGGCGCCCAAAGCTCAGACGAATTCGGTCATGGTGATCCCCGCGCGGTCCGCCGTGCGGCTGAGATGGCGGCGCATATAGTAGCCGGCGCCTTCCGGGTCCCCCATGGTGAGCGCCTCGACGACGCGCTCATGTTCCATCACCGGGTCCCACAGCTTGTCGCGCCGCACCGGCAGCCGCGAGCTTTCCAGCAGCACGCGGCCGAAAGTGTCGTGCATGTCGGCGAGCAGGCGGTTGCGCGAGAAGCGCATGATCAGCTTGTGGAACTCGAAGTCGATCTGCGCGAAGGCGGCGAAATCTTGCGCGTGGGCGGCGGCGCGGAAGGCCTGTACGTTCTCCTTAAGCTCCTCGATCTCCGCCTCGGTGCGGGTCATCGCCGCCAGCTTCGCGGCATGGCTCTCGGCGATGTAGCGGAACTGATAGACCTCGGCCGGGGAATAGCGGGCCGCGAAGCGCCAGGACGGGGCCGGCGCGGCCTCTCCGCCCTCGGCGGTCGCCCGCACGAAGGTGCCGCGCCCGGGCTCGATGGAGATGAGGCCGATGGTGGCCAGGATCGACAGCGCCTCGCGCAGCGTGGCGCGGCTGATGTTGAACTCCCGGGCAAGGTCGCGCTGCGGCGGCAGGGGCGCGCTGGGCCCGAGCTTCCTGTCCTCGATCAGCTTCTGCAGCGCGCTCACCGCGAGCTGAGCCGCCGTTGGGGCCGGCTGGCGCCGCCGCTTGCCTGCCGAATCGGTCTGACCAATGTGTCCGCCGCCACCTTGCACCGCTTTACGCATCTGGCTAAATTCCGTCACTCGCTGCGAGGATGGCATCGTTGGAGCCGGTCTGACCAGTTCAAATTTTGGTCACTTCGCTGCCCCCGAATGTTCGATTGACGCACTTGCCGGGCGAGCGCAAGTGTCCGAGGTAATGAGGCGTGCTTGAGCGAGAACACTGATATTGAGGGGCGGCTGGACCTGCGGCTCCTGCCGGCTACCTCAGCCCTTTTTCGCCCCTATGGCCATCTCGTGAGCGCGGGCGCTGCCGACCCCGTTCACGTCAATGCCGGCACCGCGCTGCGCTACGACATTGCGCGGATCGATGCCGATACACGGCCGGGAAGCCGGCTGGTCGCCTCGGTGTTCGAAACGGCACCGCAGGTGCTGCCGCTGGTGGTGCGGTTGATGGAGCGCCATGCCTTCTCGCAGCAGGCCATCGTCGCCATGCATTCGGAGGACTTCATCCTCGCCGTCGCGCTCGATGACGGGCACGGGCGCCCGGACCTCGCCTCGCTACGGGCGTTTCACTTTTCTGGCGGGGGCGGCGTGGTCTACCGGCGCGGCGTCTGGCACACGCCGATCATTGGGCTGGGCGGGGCAGGGCGGTTTTTCGTGCAATCCTGGCAGGCGGGCACGACGGAGGATTGTGAGGAGCAAATCGTCGGCCCCTTTGTCCTCCGGGCCGGCGCATAGCGACGCGGGCGGGGAACGCTAGCCGGCGGCGGGCGTTGTTCCGGCAGTCAATGTCAGGAGCATCCCGATGGCCGACGCCAACAAGATCAACGAGAATCTGCCCTCCAGCGCCGATGCGCTGATGCGCGAGACGGGCCGCAACGTTTCCGCCGCCTCCGATGCGGTCCGCGAGGGGGTCAGCGACGCTGCCGAGCGCGCTTCGGGCCTGTATGCCGCCGGCAATGCCGCGGTCGCCAACCGCATCGACGTGCTTCCCGGCATGGTCACGGCGGCACTGGCGGGGGTCGTAGTCGGCTATCTCATTGGCCGCGATCGCCACCACCGCTGGTGAGCCGGGCGGCTCAGGCCGCATTCGGCGGACCCCAAGGGGCGAGAGGGACAGGGGCATTGCTCCTGTCCCCTTTTTCGTTGCCGGAGGTCAGGGGCAATGCCCGGCACGGCGGCGCACGCGCATACGGACGACTTGATAACAGTTCAGAAATGTCCGCGCCGGCGGGGGGCTTCCGGCTGCGACCCCGCGAGGGCGTTCACGCGCGAGCGGCCTCCTGCCAGGCTCAGATGACGCGAACGACAACATGAATGTTCGTTTGACGACATTTTAGACTCTGGCGGTGGATTCCTACGTCTGGGACGCTAACCGACGCTCCAGGAAAATGCTGGGAGGTGGGTTCCGAGGCCGCTATTTTTGCTGGCCTGTGGGTGAGCGGCGATCAAGGGAAAAGCGAGGCGCGTGCCCGCCTGCTGCTTGCTCAAGGGGCGAGCCGTGCCTACGGCTTGGCAACCTGACCATGAATAAAGTCAATTTATATCAGAGAGATAGGGTTGGCCTTTCGCCAGGCGCGATTTGGGACTCGCCCCACATCGCCCCGTCGACCGTGTCGCCGTGAGCCTCAATCGGTGGCCGCCGGGGCGTCATCTGCGGGGGTGGAGGCGTCTCCGCCATCCGCGTCACGCCAAAATGTTATCTAAGTGACATACTGATCTGCCAAACGAACAGTCCTCAATCAACGCCGACCGAAATCCGGAGCCATCAGCGCTCCCGGGCCAGGCTGCGGCAATTCCGGGCGCATGGGGACTGCACGATGACTATCAGGAAGACCCGCCATCGACGTGACTTCAGCCTTGCCATCATGACCTCGCGGCTCCTGTGCGGTGCCGCGATGACGGTGCTCGGTGCCGCCGCCGCTCAGGCGGAGGACGGGACACTTCGCATTCTGACGCTCAACACCTGGGGCGACCAGTACGCCAACAATCTCGGCGTCACCTCCGATTTCTTCATCAACGGCAATTACGACATCATCGCCCTGCAGGAATCGCGCACCAACACCAAGTACATTCCGGGCCTCACCCAGATGCTGGGCGATGCCGGTCTCGGCACCTATGCCGGCACCCAGATCAGCGATGTCAGCGTGGTCAGCCGGCTGTCCGGCACGTTTGGCTCCAGCACGCTCGGCGACGCGGTCGCCTACCAGAAGATCGACGCCCAGAACGGCGTCCCGCAGACCATCATCGGCTCGGTTCATCTTAATTATTATGACGAGCCCAATGCCCGCCTCAATGAGGTCAAGGGTTTCAACAGCTGGGCGGCCAGCTCGGATACGCCGATCATTCTCGTCGGCGACTTCAATGCCGGCGACGTTTCCGAGCGCGGGCTGCATAACGCCGCTCAGCAGTCCTACCTGTACGCGCGCACGATCATCGACGGCGGCAGCTCGGCGCTGTGGAAGCAGCTGGCGAAGGAATACACGCCGGAGGGGAAGGCGAGCGACTATGAGGCCTATGCCGCCTCGATGAAGGTGGTCGACAGCAACGGCACGGTCCATTACCGCAACGTGATCCAGACCTATTTCGACGCCCATCGCTCCGAATTCCCCGGCATCTCCAGTATTTCACAGATGAGCTGGCGGCAGTGGGAACAGATCATCGCCAAGGACATGGCGCATAACGGCCTCACCTTCGAGGACGAGACCTATCCGGTGGAATCCAACACGCCGGTGACGATGAACGTGCTCAAGAAGCAGTACATGCTGCTCACCACCCCGGCGGAGCGCGAGCCCTTCGCGCCGCACGAGCTGGGTGACGGCACGACGACCTGGCCTTCTGCCGGCGAGGACGCCACCAATACATGGACCAGTTGGGACCGGGTGACGATCGACCATTTCATGGTCTCCCGTCCCTTCGGCAAGTGGTACACCATCGTCGACGATCCCAATGACGCCTATACCGGCGTTCTCGACGATGTCGGCTTCATCAATGACGGCAGCGCCCCGCTTGCCGACCACGAGCCGGTCGCCCACACGCTGAAATGGATCGGCCCGGCGCTGGAGACCTATACCGAGACGGTCGACAATGCGGAGGTCGAGAAGACCCGCCTCGTCTGGGGTTCCGACGCCACGGTGTTCGAAGAGAAGAACAAGGAGTTCTACCTCACCCGCAACAACATGCGGACCGATGTCTATCTCGGGCAGATCTCCGACGAGAACGGCAATCCCATCCTCACCGATCTGACGCTGGAGGAGAAGAAGACGCTGCTCGACTGCACGAGCACCGATCCCCGCTTCCAGCAGGCCATTGTCGACTATTGCATCGACGACCACAGCTTCATCGGCGAGACGCTGATCACCGATGGCGGCACGGTTATCGTCGACGAGGACGCCGCGCTCGGCACCTCGGCGGCGAGCCTGCATCTCGACAACGGCACGCTGCGCATCGCCGGCACCGGCATGGCGCTGCTCGACCGCGCGGTCGTGCTGGAAGCCGGCGGCGGCGGCATCGACATTGCCGAGGCGGATAATGCCGTGGCCATCGCCCGCGCCATTTCCGGCACCGGCGCCCTGACCAAGCTGGGCGAGGGCGCGCTGGGGCTGCTCGGCCAGAACACCTATACCGGCGAGACCCGGGTCGAAGAGGGCCTGCTGGTCGTCAATGGCTCGATCGCCACCTCCGCGCTGACCACGGTGTTCGACGGCGCTGCGCTGGCCGGCACCGGCACGGTCGGCAATCTGCGCATCGCCTCGGGCGGCGCGATCGCGCCCGGCCAGTCGATCGGCACCCTCAATGTCGCGGGCAATCTGAGCTTCGCGGCGGGCTCGTTCTATGAAGTCGAGGTGAACGCCGAGGGGAAAAGCGACCTCATCGCCGTCACCGGCGCCACCACCATCGAGGGTGGCAGCGTCATCGGCATCGCCGCGGGTGGCGACTACCTCCCGGAAACCGCCTACACCATCCTCACCTCGGCCGGCGGCATCGAAGGTGCGTTCGACGACGTCACCTCCAGCCTCGCCTTCCTCGACCCGACGCTGAGCTATGGCGACACGCAGATCCAGCTCACGCTGGCGCGCAATGACACCGCCTTCGACAAGGTCGGCTATACGAGCAACCAGCAGTCGGCGGCGCGTGGCGCCGAGAGCCTCGGCTATGGCAATGCGCTCTACAATGCCATCGTCATGCAGGATGCGGCGACGGCGCGGTCCATCTTCACCCAGATCGGGGGCGAGCTTCATGCGTCCACGGCGGGCGTCCTGGTGGGCAACAGCCGGTTCGTTCGCGACGCGATGAATGACCGCCTGCTCGCCTCGGGCGGCGAGACGCTGCTGTCCGACATGGCGGTGGTCGGCCTCGACACCAAGGCCCCCCGCCCGGTGGCGGCGGACACCAAGGAAGTCGCCATGTGGATGCGCGGCTTCGGCGCGTGGAACGAGGTCGACGGGAACGGCAACGCCTCGGGCCTGTCCAGCAACACGGGCGGCGTCCTTGGCGGCCTCGATGCCGGCCTGCCCGGCAACTGGCGCGTGGGCATGCTGGCGGGCTACAGCCAGACCTCCGTCAGCCTGGACGATCTCGCGGCCAGCGCCAACAGCGACAATGTTCATCTCGGCGTCTATGCCGGCACGCAGGCTGGTCCGGTCGGCGTCCGCCTCGGCGCCGCCTACACCTGGCACAGCATCGACAGCACCCGCCAGGTCAACATCCCGACCATCAGCGAGCGGCTGACGGCCGATTACGACGCCGCCACCACCCAGGCCTTCGGCGAGCTGGGCTATCGGTTCGAACACGAGAAGGGCATGCTCGAACCCTTCGTCAACCTCGCCTATGTCCACTTCAGCAACGACTCTTTCGCCGAGCAGGGCGGTGTTGCCGCGCTTGGCGGTGGGAGCGACGGCCTCGACACCTTCTTCACCACGCTCGGCCTGCGCGCCTCCACCCGCTTCGACCTCGGTGGCACGCAGACCACGCTGCACGGCACGGTCGGCTGGCAATATGCCTCCGGCGATATCACCCCCGAAGCCTCGCTCGCCTTTGCCGGCGGCAACGTGTTCTCGGTCGCCGGCGCGCCGATCGCCGAAAATGTTGCAGTACTCGGTGCACGTATCGAGTTTGCCGCTACGGAACATGCTACCATTAGTGTCGGCTATGATGGGCAGTTCGGCTCGGGACAGAGCGATAACGGCCTGACGGGAACGCTGAGCGTCAGGTTCTGACGCGCACTCGGTCCCGACTTCCCACCTGCCGGCCGGGGTTCGACTGCCCCGGCCGGCGACGAGCTGTCTCGACCCATGGGGCGCCTGATGGACGCCGCATGGGTCGAAGGCTATTTTCGACGCTAAGCTCTCGAGAACCGACATGCAGATGCGCGATGAAGAGCGGGATGACGAAGGCAAGAAGGCGCGCCGCCGCGCCTTTCTCGTGCAGCATCTCGAACAGCATCGCTATATTTCGATCGAGGAGATCGCGAGCCGTTTCTCGGTGACGACTCAGACCGCGCGGCGCGACGTCGTCGCGCTCGAACTGGAGGGCAAGGTGCGCCGCCTGCATGGCGGCGCGGTGGCCTCGACCCCGATCGACCCGACCATCTATCGCCAGCGCCGCATCGCTAATGCGGAGGCCAAGGACGCCATCGGCGCCGCCATCGCCCGCCTCGTGCCCGACAACGCCTCGGTCTTCCTCGACACCGGCACCACCTGCGAGGCCGTCGCCCGAGCGCTCATCGACCACAAGGCGCTGCGCGTCGTCACCTACAGCCTGCGCGTCGCCTCGACGCTGAGCGACTGCACGGACTTCACCATCGCCGTGCCGGGCGGGTTCGTGCGGCAGGTGGATGGCGGCGTGTTCAGTCAGACATCGGCCGAGTTCATCCAGGCGTTCAAGTTCGATTTCGTCGTGATCTCGGTGAGTGGCATCGACGAGGATGGGGACATCGGCGACGACGACTATGCCGAGGTCGCCGCCGTGCGGGCCGCCATGATGCAGGCCGGGCGGGTGATCCTGGCCATCGACAGCAGCAAGTTCGGCCGTCGCGGACTGGTACGCCTGGGCTCGCTCCGTGACATCGACCTGCTCGTTACCGAGGCGGCGCCGGTCGGCGATCTCGCCGGCGTGGCCGAGAAGAGCGGGGTGAAGCTCCACCTCGCCCGGCTTGAGGCGTCCTGAACCTCCTGGCGGCAAGCGCCCGCATCGGCTGGGCCGCAAGAAGGCCCAGCCGAATGTTTTTCCTTCACGAACCGGCCCGCGACCGCTTCAGCGCGCCGAGGATCGGCAGGGCGAGGGAGAGCAGAACCACCATGAGCAGCACGGCGGAGATCGGGCGCTCGACGAAGATCGACAGGCTGCCGAAGGACAGCAGCAGCGACTGGCGCAGCGACATTTCCAGCATCGGCGCCAGCACCAGTGCCAGCACCAGCGGCGGCCGGGGAATGTCGAACTTGATCATCAACCAGCCCAGTACGCCGAACACGATGCACATCCACACCGTGCCCAGATCCAGCGTCGCGGCATAGGCGCCGACCAGCGAGAGCGCCAGGATGCCCGGAGCCAGGTAGACATAGGGCACGCGCAGCAGCGCCGCGAACAGCGGGGCCAGCGGCAGGTTGATGACCAGCAGGAACAGGTTGCCGACGAACATCGAGGCGATGAGGCCCCAGACCAGCGTCGATTCCTGCTGCATGAGCATCGGCCCGGGCCGAACGCCATGCAGGATGAGGGCCGCGAGCAACACCGCCGTCGAGGCCGAGCCGGGAATGCCGAGGGCCAGCATCGGGATCATCGCGCCATGTGAGGCCGAGTTGTTCGCCGCTTCGGCGGCGGCCACGCCGTCCAGCGCGCCCTTGCCGAAACGCTCGGGATGGCGGCTGAACTTGCGTTCGGTCAAATAGGCTAGCAGCGAGGCCACCGAGGCGCCCGCGCCGGGCATGATGCCGACGAACAGGCCGATGATGCCGCCGCGCAGGATGGCGGCCCGGGTGGCGACCCAGTCGCTCATCGTCGGCAGCATGTCGCGAAAGCGGGTGCGGATCGGCTCGATCGCCTGCGCCCGTTCCAGCGAGGCCAGCACCTCGCCAATGCCGAAGATGCCGATGGCGACGGGGATGAAGTCGATCCCCTCGAACAGAGCGGGCTGGTCGAAGGTCAGGCGCGGGGCGCCCGACAGCGGATCGGCGCCGACCAGCGCGATCATCAGCCCGAGCACGCCGGCCATCAGCGCACGGACCGGCGAGGCACCGAGGCTGGCGGTCGCGGTCACACCGAGCAGGGCGAGCAGGAAATATTCCGGCGCGTTGAAGCGAAGGGCGAAGTCGCTGAGGGTCGGTGTGATGAAGGCGACGGCGATGACGGCGCCGATGCCGGCGATGAAGGAACCGATGGCAGCGATCGACAGCGCGGTTCCGGCCCGTCCCGCGCGCGCCAGCTTGTGGCCGTCAACCGCCGTCATGACGCCCGAGGCCTCGCCCGGGACGTTGATGAGGACGGAGGTCAGCGTGCCGCCATACTGGCCGCCATACATGATGCCGGCCAGCATCATGATGGCGATCGCCGGATCGAGGCCGAAGGTGAGCGGCAGCAGCAGCGCCATGCCCGCCGCCGGGCCGATGCCCGGCAGCGCGCCGACGATCTGGCCGATCAGCACGCCGAGAAAGACGAAGCCGAGGCCGGCCGGCGTGAGAACCGTCGCGAAACCCTGGCCGAGCAATTCGAGAATGGTCATGGTTCGCGAACTCAAAAACTGAAGGCGAAAGGTGGCAGGGAGACCCCCAGCCAACGGACGAAGACGAGCTCGACGCCGACGGCCACGCCGACGGCGGTGAGCAGGCTGGGCACCAGTTTCTGCCGGAGCACGAGCGTCAGCATGAAGCCGATGAACAGGGCGACGGCGGGCACCATGCCCAGGATCGGCGAGATCAGGCCCATGCCGACCATCGCCGCCAGGGTTGCGCCGACCCGCAGGAAGCCGACTCGGTCAGGAAAATCGAGATCGCCGAGGGAGTGGCCGCGAAACTGCTGAATGAGCAGAATCACGGCCAGAAAGGCCCCCGCCGCAGCAAGCCAGACGGGAAAGAACGCAGGTCCCGGCGTCACGCCGTCCCAATAGCGCAGGCCCATCGTTCCAAGGCCGACGAGCAGGGACAGCCCGATCATGAACAGAGCGGGAAGTGCCGCAAGAAATCTCATCGTCTGGCTCCGCCGGTCAGTTCTTCGCGAGGCCGACGCTCGTCAGGAGACGTCGGAACGTGTCCTGCTCACGCTTGAAATAGGCCCCGGCGTCTTCCAGCCCGTAGAAGGTGGACTGCTGGAGGTTCTTGGCGATGATGTCCTTCCAGGCCTGGGTCTCGGTGGCCTTCTGGAACTTGTCCGCCCACCAGGCGGCGACCGCGGGATCGAGGCCGGGAGGACCCGCCACGCCCCAGAACTGCAGGTAGACGACGTCGACGCCCTGTTCCTTCGCCGTCGGCACGTCCTTGTAGCCGGGCTCGGTGCGGCGCTTCTCCGAGAGGATGGCCAGCGGCTTGGCCTTGCCGGATTCGATGAGCGTCAGGCCCTCGGCCAGCGTGGCGAAATGGCCTTCGACATTGCCGCCGAGGAAGGTGGCCTGCGCCGCCGAGCCGCTTTCATGCGGGATATAGGTCAGCTTGATGTCGGCGGCCTGCTCGACCAGAGCGGTGGCCAGATGGTCGTTGCCGCCCGAGGCGCCGCCGGCGATGCGGACGCGGCCCGGCTGCGCCTTGGCGGCGGCCACGAACTCTTCAAGCGTGTTGAACTTGCCGTCCGGATTGGTCAGCAGCACCAGCTCCGACTGGACGAAGCCGGCAATCGGCGTGACCTGGTCGATCACCGAGGGCGTGCCCTGGACGATCGGGGTGGTGAAGACGGGTGAAGCCAGGGTGAGGAGGACGTTCTCGTCGCCCTTCTTGCCCAGAACATAGTTATAGGCGTTGGAGTGACCGCCACCGGTCCGGTTCTGGACCACGATGGGGTTTTCCACCAGGCCGTCATTCATGATCTTGGCGATGGTCCGCATGATGACGTCGGGCGATCCGCCGGCGCCGGCGCCAACGGTGATCTCGACCGGCCCCTTGGGTGCGCGCATCTCGGTCTGCGCCGATGCCGGCACGGTGGCGGCCAGGGTCCAGGAAAGCGCGCAGGTGAAGGCCAGCGCGCCGGCACTCCTTATCCTTGTCGTCATGAAAGTCCTCCCGGTTGATCTGTTGATTTTTCGACCAGTTCCACCGTCCCTGGCTTCGTTCAGGTCCAGAGTGTCGACGGGTGGAAAAGCTCTTCTGGCGAGACATGCCGCACCGCGAGGTGCTGCTCGCTGGAATAGCGGCAGGCGGCGGCGAGCTCGGTGCGCGCGGCGGTGAAGCCATAGGGCCAGTAATCCGGGCCCATGGCCTTGAGCGTCGATTCCATGCTGGCGTTCAGCCAGGGAAGCGTCAGCCGGTTCGCCGAGCCGAGCCAGGTCTCCCGCAGCTTCTGCATCGCCAGGTCGCGGGCGCTGCGGAACGTGTCGAACAGCAGCATCGGCAGATCGGGATGGCGCCGGACCAGCGTGTCCCGCACCGCCAGAACATGCATGACCGGAAAGAACCCGGTGCGGGCGAAATAGGCGCGCTCGGCCGCCTCGAAATCGGGGAAGACGCGCTCGATGCGCGGGTCGCCATTGAGGAACGCCTTGGGCGGATTGGGCGCCAGCAGGCCGTCAATCTCGCCGGCGAGGAGCAGCGCCTGCAGCGTCTCGCCCTCGTTGATCGGCTGGATCGACAGGTCCGCCGGCGGCGTGAGAGCCAGGCGTTCGCGGCGCACGCCCTGGTCGAGCGCCCCGGTGCGCCAGGAGATGGCCTCGGCGCGCACGCCGTAATCATCGCTCAGGATGCCGCGCATCCAGAGCGCGGCGGTCATCTGATATTCGGGCACGCCGATGGCGCGGCCGGCAAAGTCCGCCGGGGTGGCGATGCCGGAACCCGCCCGCTTGAAGAAGCCATTATGGCGGAAGGAGCGCGAGAGGAAGACCGGCACCGCCGTGTAGTCGGCCGTGCCGCGGGAGACCTGCAGGATGTGGCTGGACAGGGAAAGTTCGGTGACGTCGAAGCGCGCTTCCTGCACGGCGATCGGAAACAGCGCGCTGGTCGGCAGGACATGGATGTCGGTGGTGTAGCCGGGCAGGGCCAGGGTGCCATCAATCAGCGCCTGAACGCGATCATGATTCCAGAAGGCCATCGAGATATTGGTCGGCGTACCCACGTCCACGCTCCTCCCGCAAGGATGCCTTTTCGGCGTAGCATTCTTTCAGACAGGCTCTGGTGGCCCGTGCTTGCAGCTGGCGACGACGAGGCTCGTCGCGGCTGCCCCTGCCAATCAATTCCAACCGATTTAGATTTGGTTTTATATTGGCTCTACCGTAACGTCAACAAAAGCTGACCGGATCAGCGAGGTGTTGCGGCAGGCCGTGGTGCGTTCGGCCGCTCCTGCGCCGGAAAGGCGCAGTTCTCCGATGGTGATGGCCAGGGGTAATTCAACCAATACTGTTATTGGTTTCGCAGCGCGTTGTGATGCTAGCGCCGACGGCAGGGTACGATGGCTTCGACGTCCGTACCGCCCCCCGCCTGGGTTGATTGCCTAGAGCCCGTCCGGTGAAGGCCGGGTCACCTGATGTGCTCCAGGTTTTTGTCTCTACGCATATTCTTCACGCGAACCGGAACTCGCCTCGCTCGGAAATGCTTTAGCTGCGCCCGCGCGTGAGCACCGCGTCGAGCCCGAGCTCCGGATAGAGCTCAGCGACCTGCCGGGCGTCCTCGTCGAGCCGCGCGGTGATCCAGTCGCGCAGATCGGCCACGATGGGACGCAGCGGCTTGTCGCGCGAGCGCACGAACTGGCAGTGCCGACCCGTGACCTTGATGCCAGGGCCTGCGGGAACAAGCGCCCCGGTGCGCAGCCAGTGGCAGGTGACGTTCAGCCAGCCGAGCGCGACGCCCTGGCCCAGCATGGCCGCCTGCACGACGATGGCATAGTCGGAGAAGATCATCGAATTGGTTGCCGCGCCGGGGTCGCCGGGAAAGAACACCTGCGACCAGTCGGGCTGCGCGTCGCCGAAATTGATCAGGGCCTCCGTCGTCGCATCGGCAGGCAAGGTGCGCTGCCGGTCGCGGTAGCCCGGGCTGCAGATCGGCACCAGTATTTCCGGCATGATGTAGCTCGCCTCGTGCCGCTCGTCCGCCCCGTCGACAAAGCGCATGCCGAGGTCGACATCGGTAACCGGCCCCGACAGCGCCGACATGATGAGCTGGAAGCGCAGTTCGAGCGAAGGGAAGGCACGCTTGATCTCCGCCATGTGCGGCATGATCCAGTGCGTTGTGAAGCCGGTGGAGACCGAGAGGGTGACGGTCTCGACGCCGGTCTTGCGGTCCTCGATCTCCCGCAGGGCGTACTCGAAGCCCGAAAAGCCACGCGAGACCGCCTCATAGAGGATTCGCCCCGCCTCGGTCAGCGTCACCCCGCCGGGCGTGCGGTCGAACAGGATAATCCCGAGATGGTCCTCCAGCCGGCCCATCATCCGGCTCACGGCGGCCGGCGTCACATTGAGTTCGTCGGCGGCACGGGCGAAGTTGCCGCAGCGCGCCGCCGCCTCAAAGGTGAAGAAGCCATTCATCGACGGCAGGGCGAGGCGAAGCTTGCGCATTACATAATGTAACGCCGGCCGGATATTTTTTCAATTGAACGCGACCTCGATCCTTGATCTCCTGCTGCCATGGAGGGCCCGTTCGGGGCCTGAGATGACGGAATTCGGTGAGGAAAGGCCGCTTGTGGTCTGGCTGCGGCAGACTTCGGGCTGCGGCCGCGGCGGTAACACCCGCGTATGCGATGTAATGTTCCGCCGTGCTTTCCCAAGGAGGCCTCATGGCGAAGGGATTTGTCGCGACATCGGCCCCGGGGGCGAGCCGGGAGAAACCATGTCGACACTAGTTTCGCGCCAGACGGTCGGCGTCTCGATCCGGGGCGCGTCCAAGTCCTATGGCAGCTTCCGCGCGCTGGACGCGATCAATCTCGACGTGGCGCCGGGTGAGTTCGTCTCGATCCTGGGGCCGTCCGGCTCGGGCAAGACCACCTTGCTCGGCATTCTTGGCGGCTTCGTCCAGCCGACCGCCGGCTCGATCTTCCTCGGCGAGCGCGACATCACCTTCGAGCCGCCGCACAAGCGCGACATCGGCATCGTATTCCAGAACTACGCGCTGTTCCCGCACATGAATGTCGCGGAAAACGTGACCTTTCCGCTGCGCGCCCGGCGTATGCCGAAGTCCGAGTGGCCGGCCAGGCTCGCAGCGGCGCTCGACATGGTGGAGCTCGGCGGCTTCGGCGAGCGCAAGATCCACGAACTGTCCGGCGGCCAGCGCCAGCGCGTCGCCCTCGCCCGCGCCATGATCTTCGAACCGCGCCTGATCCTGATGGACGAGCCGCTCTCCGCGCTGGACAAGCAGCTGCGCGAGACCATGCAGATCGAGCTCAAGCACCTGCACCGCAAGCTCGCAGCGACGATGATCTATGTGACGCACGACCAGCGCGAGGCTCTCACCATGAGCGATCGCGTCGCCGTCATGAACAAGGGGCAGCTGATCCAGGTCGATACGCCGGAGCGCCTGCACGACCATCCAGTGGATTCCTTTGTCGCCGGCTTCATCGGCGAGGCGACGCTGCTTCCGGTGCGACGGCTGGATGACCGCTCGGTCGATCTCGACGGTACGCGCCTCATCTCCGCGCGCCCGGTGCCGAGCGCCGCTGAACTGTTCCTCGCTGTCCATTCCGAGAAGCTCACCGTCATCGCGGACGCGGGGCCAGGAATGGAAAACGTGCTGAGCGGCGTCGTCACCGAGACCCTCTACCAGGGCGAGAGCATCCGCATCTTTCTGGAGCTCGACCGGGGTGCGCGGCTCAGCCTCCGGGTGCCGAGCAATCACCAGGGCCGTTCGCTGCTCAAGACACCGGGCGAGCGCATCGCCGTCGCCATCCACCCGGACGACACCATCGTCGTGCCGCAGGTCCGCTGACCCGACTTACCGTTGCTGCCAGAAGGAACGCAGAAGATGAAGTTCACCGATTTCAAGGTCATGACATTCGACGTGGTCGGCACGCTGATCGATTTCGAGGCGGGTGTCCTGGGCGCGGTGCGCGCGCTTGGCGGCCCCAAGGCCGCCGCCGCCAGCGACGATGAGATCTTCGAGCCCTACAAGCGCGGCCGCGACAAGAACTATGGCCGCTCCTCTTTCGCCATGAAGGACGTCTACCTGTCGCTCGCCAATGAGTGCGGCTTCAAGAACGACGAGGCCACCGCCGAGGCGTTCCAGCTCTCGGTTCTACGCTGGCCGGCCTTCGCCGATTCCGTCGAAGCGCTGCGCCGGCTCCGGAAGAACTACCGCCTCGTCGCCATGACCAATGCCGACCGCACGGCCTTCTCCGCCTATTCGGCGACGCTCGGCAATCCGTTCCATGACAGCGTCACCTGCGACGAGGCAGGATGCGCCAAGCCCGATCCCCGCTTCTTCGCGTTCAACAAGGGCCGGCAGTCGGCGCTGGGCTTCCAGCAGTCCGAGATCCTGCATGTCGCGCAGAGCCAATACCACGACATCGGCGTCTCCAAGGCTGAGGGCTACACCACCTGCTGGATCGAGCGCCGCCAGGGCCAGAAGGGTTTTGGCGGCACGCCCGACCCTAAGGTGATGACGAAGCCGGACTTCCACTTCTCCTCGCTCAAGCAACTCGCCGACGCGGTCGATGCGGAACACGCCGCCGCCCGTGCGGCCGCTTGATGCCCGGTCCGACGGCTATGGCCGCCCCCCGCTCTCCGGTCGACAGTCCCTCGCTTTGGCGGGCGACCTCGGTCGCCCGGCCGGAGTTCGGGAGCCTGGCGGGCGAGCAGTCCTTCGACGTCGCCATCATCGGCGGCGGCTATACCGGGCTTTCCACGGCGCGCTATCTCGCCAAGGCCGGCCTGTCGCCGGTGGTTCTCGAAGCGAACCGCATCGGCTGGGGGGCGAGCGGACGCAATGGCGGCGTGGTGTCCGGCAAGTTCCGCGTCGGCTTCAAGGATATCGCCGCGCGCCATGGCCTCGATACGGCGCGGCGCATGCACGGGCTCGGGCTGGAGGCGATCGAGCATGTCGGTCAACTGATCGAGGAACTCGGCATTGCGGGCGCCGACTACCGGCCGTCCGGTTCGCTGCGCTGCGCCCACAACGCCCATACGTTCGAGGAACTCAGGAGCGAGGCGGCCTGGCTGCGCGAGGCGCTGGGCGACACCGAGGTCACGCTCCTGAGTGCCGGGGAGGTGGCGACCGAGACCGGCTCGCGCGGCTTCACCGGCGGCCTGCTCAACGCCCATGGCGGCGTCATCCACCCCCTCAACTTCGTGCTCGGGCTGGCCAGCGGGCTGAAGGCGGCGGGGATCGCCATCCATGAGAACACGCCCGTGATCGGCTTCAGGCGCGAGGGAGCCGGCATCGTCGTGGAGACGCCGGCCGGTCGGATCACCGCGCGCCAGCTCGTCATCGCGACCAACTCCTATTCCGACCTGACACCGGCGACCGGACGCGTGCGGACATCGATCATTCCGTTTCGCTCGGCAATGGTCGCGACCGAACCCCTGGCGGGCACCCCCGGGGCTGGGCTGCTGGCGAGCGGGCGCAGCTACACCGAGACGCGCCGTATGATGCGCTGGTTCCGCAAATCGGGCGACCGCCTGCTCTATGGCGGGCGCGGCGCCTTCGGCAAGACCGATACGGAATCCGCCTTCGCCGCGCTGGAAAAGGCCATGGTGCGCCAGTTCCCTGCGCTGGCCTCGGTCAAGGTGACGCATCGCTGGTCGGGCCTTGTGGCGATGACGCTGGACAGCCTGCCCCATCTCGGGCGGCTCGACGACCGCGTCGTCTATTCCGTCGGCTACAACGGCACCGGCGTGGCGCTCGCCTCCGGCATCGGCCGCCATGTCGCCGCGCTGGTTACGGGTGGCACGCCCGATCTCGGCCTGCTGACGCGGCAGCCGCTTCCTCCCATCCCCTTCTACGGATTGCGCGAACCCGCCGTCCGCCTGGTCGCGGGCTGGTACCAGTTCCTCGATGCCATAGGGCGATGACGCGCCGCGACCATCGCTTCAGCAACGCAAGCGGCCGACAAGAATGACCCAGAGGAGAACCGTAATGCGCGTGACACTCTCGATCCCTGCGATAACGGCGGCGCTGCTGCTGTCGGCTGCGGCCGCCTCGGCCGAACAGATCACCTTCGTCTCTCAAGGCGGCGCCTATCAGGAGGCCCAGACCAAGGCCATCCTTGATCCGGTCGCCAAGCTGCTCGGCATCACCATCAACCAGGACTCCTCGCCGGACGCCTGGCCAGTGCTGAAGACCCAGACGGCGACCGGCAAGCCGATCTGGGATGTCATCGACACACCGACCAAGGACTGCATTCGCGGTGGCGAGCAGGGCATGATCGAGAAGCTCGACTTCTCCCGGCTGCCCAACGCCGCCGAGATCCCCGCCGACTACAAGACGGCTTATTCGGTTCCCTATGAATTCTATTCGTCGGTTCTGGCGTTCAACAAGGAGAAGTACGGCGAGAACGGGCCGAAGAGCTGGGCCGATTTCTGGAACGTGGAGAAATTCCCCGGCACGCGGGCGCTGCGCAGTCACCCGATGGCGACGCTGGAGGCGGCGCTGCTGGCAGATGGAGTGCCGGCCGACAAGCTCTACCCGCTCGATGTCGACCGCGCCTTCAAGAAGCTGGAGCAGCTGAAGCCTCATGTCACCGTGTGGTGGACGTCCGGCGCCCAGTCGGCGCAGCTCCTCGCCGATGGCGAGATCGACATGGAGATGGCGTGGAACGGTCGCGTCACCGCGGTGATCAAGGAAGGCGCGCCGATCGACTACACCTTCAACCAGGGCTTCCTGCAGGAAACCTCGCTCTGCATCCTCAAGGGCGCGCCCAATCTGGACACCGCCTACAACTTCCTGAACGCGGCGATTTCGGCGGACATTCAGGCGAACTTCCCGGCTTACATCGATTACGGCCCGGGCAACCCCGCCGCCTACAAGACGGGCAAGATCTCGCCCGAGCGCGCCGCGCAGATGCCGAGCTCGCCGGAGAACGCTGCCAAGCAGGTGCTGATCTCGGTGGCGTGGTGGAGCTCGCCGGCGGGCGAGGAGGCGCAGAAGCGCTGGGCGTCCTTCATCCAGAAGTGAGCGACGGCTGCTGGAGCGTCGTTGCCGTCCCGATCCGGCGAAGATGCTCCAGCTCATTGTTTTGACGCATTTTCTTCAGGCGAAGGGGTCTCCACTTCGCTCGAAAATGCTCTCGCGAGGAGGCTTCCATGGCGACGTCGTCGGTCAACCCGTCACTGGCGCATCAGCGGCGCGAGGGACGCCTTGTCCTGCTGCTGCTGGCGCCGGCGCTTGCCGTGGTCGGCGGCCTGCTGATCGTGCCGCTCGGCTGGCTGGCCTGGCAGTCGGTACGGCAGGATGGCGGGTTCACCCTGGCGCACTATGCCCGGTTCCTCACCGACGACGTCTACTGGATGACCTTCCTGCAGACCTTCCGCATGGCCTTCATCGTGACGGCCGCGGCCCTCCTCCTCGGATACCCCGTCGCCTATGTGGCGGCGGGGGCTTCCCGGCGCTGGAGCCTCTTCATCCTGGCGATGGTGGTGCTGCCGTTCTGGACCAGCGTGCTCGTGCGCGCCTATGCCTGGCTGATCCTGCTGCAGCGGCGCGGCCTGGTGAACACGGCGCTGACCGAACTCGGGCTGGTCGACGCCCCGCTGACGCTGGTCAATAACGAATTCGGCACCATCGTCGCCACCGTGCACATCCTGCTGCCCTTCATGGTGCTGCCGCTCTACGCCACCATGCAGAAGATCCCGCCCGAGCTGACCATGGCGGGCTCAAGCCTGGGCGGCACGCCGCTGCATGTATTCCTGCGCGTCTTCCTGCCGCTCTCCATGCCCGGCGTGGTCGCCGGCATGGTGCTGGTCTTCGTGCTGACGCTCGGTTTCTACATCACGCCGGAACTGCTCGGCGGCGGGCGGACCTACATGGTCTCCATGCTGGTATCCAGGAATATCGAGGTCTACAACGAATGGGGCGCGGCCTCCTCGATCAGCGTGGTTCTGCTGGCCTGCGTGTTCTTCATCTTCCGCCTCGCCAGCTTCGTGATCCCGTTCGAGCGCATCATGGGGGCACGCTGACCATGGCGGCGTCGAAACTCCTGCTGCGCGCCTTTGTCGGCCTCGTCCTGCTGTGGCTGATCATTCCCATCGTCATCATCGTGCCGATGTCGTTCTCCGGTGCGCGCTTCCTCGCCTTTCCGCCTCCTTTCTGGTCGCTACGCTGGTACGAGGCCTATCTCGCCAGCCCCGCCTGGATGCAGGCGACGCGCGTCAGCCTGACCGTTGCGGTGGCGAGCGCGATCATCGCCACGGTGATGGGGACCGCTGCAGCCTACGCGCTCAGTATCGCCAATTCGCGCCTGGTGCGCAGCCTGCAGGTGGTGCTGATGCTGCCGTTGGTGGTGCCGATCGTGATTACCGCCGTGGGCGTGTTCCTCGTCTATGCCAATGTCGGCCTGCTCGCGACCATGACCGGGCTGATCCTCGCCAATGTCATGCTCGGCCTGCCCTATGTCATCACCTCGGTGCTGGTGGGGTTGAGGAAGTTCGACCCGGCGCAGGAGATGGTCTCGCGCAGCCTCGGCATGAACCGGCTGCGCACCTTCTTCATCGTCACCCTGCCGCAGATCCGCCCGAGCGTGATCACGGGCCTGCTGTTCGCCTTCATCTCGGCGCTCGACGAGACCGTGGTGGCGCTGTTCATCTCCGGCGGCCAGTACCAGACGCTGACCAAGCGCATGTTCACCGCGTTGCGCGACGAGATAGATCCCACCATTGCCGCGATCAGTACGCTGCTCACGGCCGTCTCATTCCTCGTGGTGATGCTGGTGGCGCTCAATGCGCGCGGCGAGCGTGGGCGGGCCTAGCGCCATGAACACCGACACACTGATCCTCGGCGGCGGGTCGGCCGGGTGCGTGCTGGCCGCGCGCCTCTCCGAAGACCCGCAGCGCGGCGTCATCCTGGTTGAGGCCGGCCGCAATGTCTCGGTTGGCGACATTCCGCCCGAGGTGCGCGCGCGCTATCCCGGTCGCGCCTATCTCGACAGTTCCAACATCTGGAGCCGGCTGAATGCGCTGATGGGCGATGCGGCGCGGAATGCCGGCCGCCGGCCGCGGCGCTACGAGCAGGCCCGGATTCTCGGCGGCGGTTCGGCGATCAATGCCCTGATGGCCAATCGCGGCGCTCCCGGCGACTATGACGAATGGGAAGAGCTTGGCGCGCAGGGGTGGAACTGGGATGCCTGCCTGCCGGTGTTCCGCGCCATGGAGGCGGACCGCGATGTCGACGGCCCGCTGCATGGCGACAGCGGCCCGCTGGTGCTGCGCCGTATCAGTGATGCGCAGATCTCGCCCTTCGTCCACCGGGTGATGACGACGCTGGACAGGCGCGGCCACCCGATCCGGCCCGACCAGAACGGGATTTGGGAAGACGGCACCTTTCGCGGCGTGGTGGCGGTGGATGACCATGGCGAGCGCCAGCCGACCTCGCTCGCCTATCTGACGCCGGAGGTCCGGCGCCGTCCGAACCTGACGATCCTCACCGGCCATGCCGCGACCCGTCTCCTGTTCCAGGGCACCCGTGCCGTCGGTGCCGAGGTCGAGACGGCCGATGGTCGGCGCTTTTCCATCGCGGCGCGGCAAGTGGTGCTCGCCGCCGGGGCGATCCACTCGCCCGCGCTGCTGCTGCGCTCCGGAATCGGGCCGGCAGAGGAACTGCGCGCGCTTGGCCTTCCGGTCGTCGCCGACCGGCGGGGGGTCGGCCGCAATTTGATGGAGCACCCCTCGATCGCGGTCGCGACCTGGCTGCCGCCACGCTCGCGCGAGAGCAACTCGGGCGAGCACCACGAGCAGGCGATCTGGCGTTACTCCTCGGGGCTACCCGGAATGCCGGCCGGCGATATGCACGCGGCGATCCTGTCGCGCGCGGGCTGGCACGCGGTGGGGCTGCGCACCGGCAGCCTGTTCTTCTGGGTGAACAAGTCCTGTTCACGCGGCTTCCTGCGGCTCGCCTCGGCCGATCCCCGCGTCGAGCCGGAGGTCGATTTCCGCATGCTGAGCGACGAGCGCGACCTTGTCCGCCTGAAATCGGCGCTGCGCATGGGCGCTCAGGTGCTGCTCGATCCCGGCATGGACGGTTTTCGCGACGTGGTGTTTCCCGCGAGCTATACCCCGCGCGTCGCCAAGATCGCGGTGCCGGGCGCCTGGAACGCGCTGCAGCGGGGCGTGCTCGCCGGGATGCTGGATCGGGCCGGCCCGCTGCGCGCGGCGCTCATCCATGCCGTGGTGACGCAGGGCATCACCCTGAGCGGACTCCTAGCCGACGACGACGCCCTCACTGATTTCGTGCGAACGAATGTCGGCGGCACCTGGCATCCCTCCGGCACCTGCCGCATGGGCCAGGCCGGCGATCCGCAGGCCGTGACCTCGCCGACCGGCGCCGTGCTGGGCGTTGAAGGGCTGTGCGTCGCCGATGCGTCGCTGATGCCGTCCATTCCGCGCGCCAACACCAACATGCCGACCATCATGATCGCCGAGCGCATCGCCGCCTTCATCCGCGACGGGCGCTGAACCCGTCTGCCGTCTCCCCGTCGGCGTCGGCGCGTTGCGCATGGGCATTGCCCGCTAGCGCGGCAGCAGTCCGGCACCCTCAGTCGCCGTGCCGGCGCTCGCCCGCAGCCTCGCCGCCGCCTCGGCCTGATGCAGCTCGTCCTGCACGCCCGCGCGGCGAAGGTGATAGGGCGCCCAGTCCGGCGCCGCCACGATCGCCTTGGCGAGCGCGGTATCGGCCCCATGAAAGTCCCGCGTGCGCAGCAGGAGCTCGGCGAGCGCGGCCTGGGCGACGGCATTCTCGGGCTGGAGCGCAAGAGCCTGATCGATCAGGCTGGCCGCCTGCTTCTCCTCGCCCTTCCGCTGCAGGGCGATCTCCGCCAGTAGCGCGAGCGCCGTGGCGCGCAGCGGCGGCGCGCCGGTCTCGGCCGGCCCGGCGAGCAGCTCGGCCGCCCGGGTCCGATCGCGCCGCGCCGTGTCGCGGCCAAAGACAAGGAGTTCGGCGAGATGGAGAGCCGCCCACTCATCGCCTGCCGCCATCGCGGCCTCGAAATGGGCGTGGGCGGCAAGGGGGTCGGCTGGCAGGCCGAACCGACCATCCCGGTAGAACTGCCCCAGCTCGGAATCGGCAAAGCCGATGCCCTGCGCGGCGGCCACGAGGTAGGCGTCGATCACCGGGCGGGGGTCTTCGCCCTGCAGGTGGGTATCGGCAAGCAGATTGGCGATCTTGCCATAGGCGGGCGCATAGCCGGCGGCCGCCGCCTGCTGGAAGAGTGCAAGGGCCTTGGCGTCGTCCTGCGCCACGCCGAGGCCCTCGGCATAAAAATCGGCGACATTGCTGAGGCCGACGCCGATTCCCGCCTCGGCCGCGCGGTTGTAGTGTTCCAGCGCCCGGCCGTAATCCTGGGGAACGCCAAGGCCGTGGTCGTAGAGAATGCCGATGGCCACATCGGCGAGCCGGTAGTCGCCGCTGCGTGCTTCCTCGAACAGCGCGAACGCCTCGGTGTAGTTGCCGAGCTTCTGTTCGGCGCGCCCCAGCTGGAAGGCGAGGCGCGCATTGCCGGGATCGACGCCGCGCGCCTTGCGACAGGCCTCCCGGGCCCGTTCGCCGTCCAGGTTCTCAAAGGCGACGCCGGCACGTCCGGGAACAGCGTCGTTGGGGCTCGCCGCCAGCGCGTCGCAGTCGGCGAGGGCTGGATCGGGCGTCGACCAGACAGACGCCGAGCCGGCAATGAGCGAAAGACCGACCAGTGCAATCAGGGGGGCGACGCGCGTGTGCGCAAGAGTGCCGAGATGCATGAGTGAGGACACCTTGACCTTCGGTGATCTGAACAGGCCGCAGCACGCTATCGAAAGAACAGTCGCAAGTGATATCGTCAGCGTCGCAGAGTGATCGCCCGGATTTGCGCAGGCGTCTCAAAACCGGATCGCCGCGCGCCGATCCGCTTGCTGGCAAGAACGAGATACCGCCGCGACGATGCAAAAGACCGTTCGCTTTCATCACTTCTCGACGCAGGCTGTTTCCTCAGAGGAACGGTTCGATGCTTTCCGCCTGCGCATCGACACCATGTTCGAGATGGCGACGCTCCCGCCCGAGGAGAGGTCAGGCTTCGAGGGCGCCATCAGCAGCGCCAATCTGGGCACGATGCTGCTCAGTTCCATGCAGACGCGCTGTTTCAGCTTCGAGCGTCCGCGCCAGCGCATCCTGCGCGACTTCCTCGATCACTTCATGCTGCGGATCGATCTCGACCGGGCGCCCGACCGGGGCGGGCAGGCGAGGGCGCTGACGGTGATCGATCTCGGCCAGCCGATTGACCGCCGGCCGACGCCCGAGCACAATATCTCGTTGATCCTGCCGCGCCATGCCTTGGCTGGCCCGGCCCGCCAGGCGGTGGCGTCGTTCCATGGCGAGAGCCTGCTCACCCCGCAGGCGCTGTTTCTCGCCGAACATGTGGTCTCGCTCATGCGCCTTGCCCAGCGCGCTGAGGGAGGGGCGACCAATGATCTGCTGGCCCTGACGCCGCAACTGATCGCGGCCTGTCTTCAGCCCGGACGGGACAGTGCCCGGCACGCGCGCGCCGAACTCGATCTCGCCTTCATGCGCAAGGCACGCGATGTGCTGTTCGCAAATCTCCGCAATCCGCGCCTGGACCCGGACATGCTGGCGCGGGAGATCGGCATGTCGCGGGCGAGCCTGTACCGGCTGTTCGAGCCGATCGGCGGCGTCGCGCGCGCCATTCGCGAGGCGCGCCTGCATCAGGCGATACGCGATCTACGCTCCGGAAATGCCGCCGTGGGCGCCATCGGCCACGCCTTGTGTTTTTCCAGCGAATCCCAATTCAGCCATGCCTTCAAGGCCTATTACGGCTGTTCGCCCCGCGAGGCCCGCGCCGCCCTGGCGGAAGGGGCGCCGATCGTGGCGAGGCACCGGGCCGGCGACGAAGCCGATCCGGCGCAGCGCGTGTTCCCCGCCTGGCTGGTCTCGCTCTGACGCCGATCACCTGCGGGCCGCTTGCCCCCGCAGTGGGCGAGGGCGGGATCCGCCGCGCGAAAGGCGTGCCATTCCGGCGCCGGTTCCGGCGACACCGACGGCCCCCCGCAGATGGATCGGGGCTCACCATGAGCTGGATTTTAGTTAAGTGAGGATCGCCAGTCCGCGTGCGTTCCATGTGCAGTCCCGGATCGAAAAATCGAAAGCTGGGGTGTATGGTGGTGATAAGTCGCTTGTATGCGACGCGAGTCAGTTCGTTGAAGATGTAAGGTAATTTTTGTAGGCAAGTTATCTATTTTTTCTGTGGATCCTATGATGAATCACACAGGTTTATTTTATTTTCAATTTCTAGTTCGGCGTCCGTGTGCAGTTTATGTGCCCCTCGGGTCCACTTCTCCGCGCTATTCTTATGTGCTCAGCACCGTCCCGGAGCGCTCTAGAAGACTTCAATGCGTCAGCCGCCGACACCGGATCGTTTCGGTCCGCTTGACTTTGGGCAGTTCGAATCTCTCTAGCTCCGCCATTTGCCGCCGTTTTTGTGCCGTTCCGCGATATCTCGCGAGATTGCCGCCCAAACGCCTCCGTTAGCCTCGCGGACCACATGTCCGTCGACTCAAAGTGACTTGGGCTAATACTGGTATGGGCAGCAGGCGCCTGTCGCACGTCATTGTCATCGGCTGGTCGCTTGCCGACACCCCCGCCGCCACTGCGTGAGTCGGTTTAGGAGAGCGCTGGACAGTTGACGACGACGCCTCGACCGCACGCCGCGCCCGCCATCCTTGATACGGTTTCGCGCCCGTGCCGTTCGTTTCGCTCATGATCCCGGCTAATTTCAGCCAATCGGCTGAAACGACCGACGTTTTTGTTCTCCATGCCATTCGATCAGTCCGTGGCTTGTGTCACAGTACTGGGCGCAAGGAACGGCGTGTCGAGCATCAGTCCTGCTCCACCTTCCCCGCACACATCCGCCCGTCTTCGAAGTGAACGATGCGGTCGAACAGGTCGGTCGAGCGCGGATCATGGGTGATCACCACCACCGCCGTCCCATGGGCAGCGGCGATGCGGCGGAAGATCTCCATCACCTGACGGCCGCGCACGCGGTCCAGCGCCGCCGTGGGCTCATCGGCAAGGATGAGCGGCGGTGCATTGGCGAGCGCCCGCGCCACCGCCACGCGCTGTTGCTCGCCGCCGGAGAGCTTCGCCGGCAGGCTATCGGCACGGTGCGCGAGGTCCAGCGCAGCGAGCAGCCGCCGGCCATGCACGCGGGCATCGGCAGGGGCCACATCAGCGATTTCGAGGCCCAGCGCGACATTCTCCACCGCGGACAGGAACGGGATCAGATTCGCCTTCTGGAACACGAAGCCGATGCGTCTGCGGCGTATCTCGCGCAGTGCGTCGAGGTCGGCCCCGGCATGGGAGACCCTCTCGCCCGCCAGCCAGACCTCGCCGGAGGTCGGATTCTCCAGAAGCCCGGCCAGCATGAGGAAGGTGCTTTTGCCCGACCCGCTGGGTCCGAAGATGCCGACCAACTCGCCGGCGGCCACGTCCAGCGACACCCCGTCGAGCGCGCGCACCACGCCTCCGCCGGTGGTGTAGTGCCGCGAGAGTTCCCGCACCGAGAGGACAGGCGTATCGCTCACGACAGCACTTCCCGCGCGCTGACACGCGATGCACGCGCGATACCCACCCACGCCGCGGCGGCGCAGACGAGTGCAAGGGCGAGCGCGATCTGTGCAAGATCGGGCGGCAGCATCACCACGCGGCGCGGGAAGAGGGGGAAGATCATCCAGGCCAGGACAATTGCAAGCGCGTAGCCGGCGATGCCGATAAGCGCGGCCTGCTGGCCGATGAGACGGACCACGACGCTCTCGCGCGCGCCCATCAGCTTCAGCAACGCGATCACGTGCAGCTTTTCGAGGGTCATGGTGTAGACGATGAGCGACACCACGATGGCGGTGATGATGAGTATCATCCCGGTGAAGGTCAGGATCTGGAGGCGCAGCTTCCAGAGCCGGGCATTGAGCATCAGGTCACGCTGCTCACCCGTGGTCATAACCCGCACGTCGCCCCAGCGCTGGATGACGGCGATCACGCGTGCAGGGTCGGCGGCGGGGTCGAGCCGTACCAGCACAGCGGAGATCTTGCTGTCCTGCGCCACCGAGCTTGCATCGGCGCTTAAGGCGCCAGCGCCGGTCCCAGCGGCGCGCGCGAGATGAATCTCTTCCGATGTGCGGCGTCGCGCGATGACCGCCGCGTCATTGATACCGACGAAAAGCAGTCCGTCGCCGGCCGAATCGACCATCTGCCGCGTGAGGCCAACGACCGTATAGACGTCGCGCGCGAACGGTATCCGGTCGCCGACCTTCAGGTTGGTGCTCGCATCTGCCACAGCCTCATAGCGGCTGCCGCCGAGCCAGCGACCTTCCGCGAGCGGCAGCCAGCGCCCGTCGTCGCGCGGCACGTCGACACCGGTCACAGTGGCGCGGCGCGAGGCACCTGCGAAACTGAACTGCTGGCTGAACTGGGTGAAGCGCCGCGCATCCGCGACACCCGGCACGCCCTCGACCCGCCGGTCCATGTCGGCCGCCACGGCGGACCCTTCGGCAAAAGGCCCGGCGCGCTCGCCTTGCACGACCCAGAGATCAGCATCGATCCGGTCGATGATGAGCAGCGCATCTTCGACGATGCCGCGATAGAGGCCGATCATGCCGATCACCGCCATGACGAGGAAGGCGACGCCGAGCGCGGTAAGCGCGAAGCGGGTCGGCGCGTGCAGCGTCTCTTTCAGGGCCAGATTCACGGGGCAGTTCCGGCGAGGCGCACGCGCATGAACGGGTAGAGGTCGCCAGGTTTGAGAATCTCCTGGCCGGCATCGAGGCCGCGCCGGATCTCGACGCGCCTCGCGCCGGCCACGCCCAGAGTTACCTCGCACCATTGCGCGCGGCCGCTGGACGCGACCCATACGCCTGGGCGTCCGTCGCGCCAGACAAGAAACGACGTTGGCACGGTCAGTACCGGGCCGCGCCGTTCGATGATGATGCGCGCCGTGGCGCGCTGGCCGAGCGCCCAGTTGACGGGAAGCGCATCGAGCGCGATGTCGATCTCGAATTCCCTCGTCTCCGGGTCGACCTCTCGCCCGAGCCTTAGGACGTGGCCGGGGATGGAGGCCTCGGCGCGGGTAAAGGTGATCTCCGCCGCTTGTCCCGGCAGGACAGCGGATATGGCGCTCTCGTCCAGCCGCGCGGTCAGGACAAGACTTTCCGGATCGACGAGGTGCAGCAGCTCGCTGCCCGGCGCCAGCACCTCGCCGACATGGCGTGTGCGCGACACCACCACGCCGGAAATCGGCGCGCGCAGCACGCTGTCGTCGAGCTGGACGCGGGCAATGGCTATTCGCGCCTTCGCGCCATCGCGCTCGGCCTCGGCCTGCTCGATGGCGCGGCCGGCGCGCGCAAAGTCAGCTTCAGCCTGACGGCGGGCGGCGAGCGCGTCTTCCAGCCCGGCTTCGCTGGCGACACCCTTGGCGAGTAGCGCGACCTGCCGTTGATGCGTCGCGCGCGCTTTTTCCAGCGTTGCGACGGCGTGGTCGCGCTCGGCTTGCGCGGCGGCCACCCCGCGCTCGGCGGCATGGGCGCCCGCCTCGGCGGCGTCGAGCTCGCCGCTGAGGTCATCGAAGGCAAGGCGGGCGAGTATCTCGCCCTTGCCGACCACGTCGTTCCGGTCGACGGCCAGCTCCTCGATGCGGGCCTGGATGCGACTGCCGACACTGGCCTCGGTCAAGGCCGACAATGTGCCGGGACCCTGAAGCTCCACATCCAGCATGCCTGGGCGCAGAATCTCACCCTCGACCGCATGCGGATAGAAATAGCGCAGGCCGACGAATCCGATCCCCAGTACTACCGCCGCGAGGACGGTCAGCCGAAGCCCATGGCGACGACGCGGGCGCGGAAGGGGTGCCTCCAGCGACAGGAACTGGTCGAGGCCGGGCTGGACGTTCATGGCGAGGGCATCCGGGAGAAGGGCGGCCGGGGGTGGGTCACGGGGCGGGTGTGGCCTTGGCGGCGACAAGAGCGTCCTTGCAGGGCTGGGAGATCTTGTCGGGATTGGCCTTGATGCACTGAAGGATGCGCCCACCGCCCGGCTGCACGCCGGGGCAGGTGGCGCGGATGTCCGCCTCACAGGCGGCACGGACAGCCTGTGCCTGTGCACGCGAGAGAGTCTGTGCCGTGGCGGCTCCGGAAAGGGCGGCGCCGAGCAGGGTGGCGAAAGCCAGCACGAGGCCGGCGCGAAGGAAGAACGCACGATCCATAAGGTCGGCTCCTTTTGCGGGTTGGGGCGCAGGACCATGGAGCCCGCCCGGCGAGGGGGCGGCCGACCGCGACAGGCTCCATGGCGGGCAGGTTCGGGCCTGCCATGCCGCCGGGAACGGGTGTGCTGCGCACGGCGACGGAAGCGAGTATCGGCGTGAGGTTTTGCGGCCGTGTCTCCGCGCCGGGGCTTTTTGTTGCAGTTTGTATCGACGCCGTGGGGATGGCTTGCGCGGCTCCGTCACGGCTGTCATGCCAGCGCCATGACAGCCGCAAGAGTGCTTCTGGTCGAGGACGACCGCGACATTCGCAGCCTGCTCGTCGATTTTCTCGGCGGCGAGGGCTATGACGTCGAGGCGGTCGGCAGCGGCGTCCTGATGGACCGGGCGCTGACGCGCGGCATGGCCGACCTCGTCATCCTCGACATCATGCTGCCGGGCGAGGATGGGCTGTCAATCTGCCGGCGACTCAGGACCAGAAGCCGGGTGCCGATCCTCATGCTCACCGCCAAGCATGACGACATCGACCGCATCGTCGGGCTGGAGATTGGCGCCGACGACTATCTCGGCAAGCCGTTCAACCCGCGCGAATTGCTCGCGCGCATCCGCGCCTTGCTGCGCCGCGCGTCGGGTCCCCTGTCCGCGGGCGTGCCAGAGCGGCGGCGCCGGCGTTTCGCGGGGCTCATCGCCGATCTCGACGCACGCACGGTGGCGGACGAGAGCGGGCAGCGTGTGCTTCTCACCACGGCCGAGTTCGACCTGCTGACCTGTTTCCTCGAACGGCCCGGCCGCGTACTCTCGCGCGACCAGTTGCTGGACTGGACACGCGGGCGCGCCGGTGGCGACCCATTCGACCGAACCATCGACGTCACCGTGTCGCGGCTGCGCAGCAAGCTGGCCCGCGGCCTCGGCGAGGCCGAGCAACCGATCACCACCGTGCGCAATGTCGGCTACCTGTTCTCGGCCGACGTGCACGAGGTCTGAGGCGAATTGCCATGCGTCTCGGCCTGCTCGCCCGCATCATCCTGATCGTCGCGGTGGCGCTGTTCGCCATCCAGCTGGTGGCGCTGGCCTTCTTTTTTGGCACCGGCGAGGGGGGCCGCACTCTCGGCGAGACGCCGCCTTCACTGCCGCGGCAGATCGCATCTCTGGTCCTACTGGTCGACAAGGTGCCGGCCGACCTCCGGCCTGCTTTGGTTGAGGCCTTCAGCGAGAATGGCCGCACCGCTACGATCATTCCCGCCTTACCCGATGATCTCGACCCCACGAAAGGTATCGGACGTATCGAGCGTTCCATCCGGACGGCACTGGCGCTGCGCGGTGCGCAGGGGCGGCAAGTGCTCGTGCGCCTCGACGGACCAAGTGAAGACGGACGCGGCGACATGCTCAGCGTCTACGTCGGACTGGCCGAGGGCGGCTATCTCTGGCTCGACATCCAGGACCGCGTCACCGTCCGGCTGCTCGGCGTGCCGATCGGCTTCTTCGCCGGCCTGTTCGGCGTCCTTGTCGCTCTGGCCGCGCTGGTGGCGGTTGCGCGCGAGATGCGGCCGATCACGCGCCTCGCCCGCGAGGTCGACAGGGTCGGCGAGAACATCGCCCCGGTCACGATAGCCGAGCGCGGCGCGCCGGAGCTGCGCACGCTGATCCGCGCGGTGAACGCGATGCAGGAGCGTATCGCCGCCTTGGTGCGCAACCGCACTCTGACGCTCGGCGCGATCTCGCATGACCTGCGCACCTATCTAACCCGCCTGCGCCTGCGCGTGGAGATGCTGCCGGAGAGTCGCCACCGCGCCGGCGCCATTGCCGACGTCGAAGCCATGCAGTCACTGGTGGAAGACACACTCGACCTCGCGCAGGAATCCTTCGCCCCGACGGAGCCGGCCTCCGCCGACGTCGCGGCCGCGCTGCGCCGCTACGGCGCCGAGCAGAACGACGCGCGGCTCGTCCTCGACATGCCGGACGGCCCGGCATGGGTCGCGATGGGAGACAAGGCGCTCGGGCGCGTCATCGCCAACCTCGTCGGCAATGCGTTGCGCTATGGCGAGCGCGCCTTCGCCCGCATCGATGCGGGCGGCTCGCCCGTGGTGCTGGTCATAGAGGACGAAGGCCCCGGCATCCCCGCTGAGGAGCGCGAGCGCGTCTTCGAGCCGTTTCATCGGCTGGAGTCCTCGCGCAATCGCGACAGCGGCGGGGCCGGCCTGGGCCTGACGATCGTCCGTCGGCTGGTCGAGCGGCACGGCGGCAGTGTCGAGCTGGACACCAGCCGGCGAGGGGGCCTTGCCGTCCGGGTTCGGTTGCCGCGGGCGGAACCTGCGGGCTGATACAAATCGACATGCCGCGGTTCGAGCGGCGATACCTTGGCCGCTCACCCTTGCCGCCTCATCAACGGCAAAGGACTCGACGCCATGAGAGCCACATTCCCGACCAGACTGACCACACGGATAGCCGGCGGAGCGGTCGTCCTCGGCCTCGCCGCCGCGGTCATACCCACACTCGGGAGCGCACAGGACCGGACCGGGCCCGCCGGGCCCTGGGCATGCGAGCAGGAGCCGTTCGTGAGCGAACCAGGACCGGCCTTAGATCCGACCGCCGTTCGGCTCATTGCCGGCCTGCTGCTCTCGGCGCAGGAAACCGCGCTCGGCATCCGGAGCGACCAGATGGATGCCTGGCGCGGCTACACAACGGCGCTCATCGCGCTTCTGCCCTCAGGGGAGCGGCTCGGGCGCTGGATGCAGGAGAAGCGGCGCGCCGAGGCACAGGCTTTCGACCTCGCGCAGGACATGGCCAGCGCTGCCATCGAGCGGGCGGAGAAGGCCCGCGCCTTGCAGGAGGCGATCTCCAGGCTCAAGGCGGCACTGACCCCCGAACAGACGAGCATGGCCAGGCAGATGCAAGAGAACTTGGTCGAGCGTATCGTCCGTTTCTTGGAATGGCGCCGCAGCGAGGCCCCTGGCATGCCGCTTTGACGGTCACGAGCCGAAGGAAAAGGGCCGGGAGCGCGGGCTCCCGGCCTTGCTTAGTCGGTGACGTCCGATCACCAGCGCTGGAAGCTGCGCGAGCCGGTGTGCACAGCGCCGCCGGGGCCGACGACCGCGCGATTGGTCGTGCAGCCTTGCCCGGCGGTGCAGTTGCGCGTGCGCGCCGCCATGCCGCCATTCGGACCGGCGGTGACCCGGGTCGAGGTGCACGCCCCGCCGGTGCAGACGCGCGTCTGCGCCGTCGCGCCGCCGTAAACTCCGGTGGCGCCGCGGACGCTGACGCAGGCGCCGCCGGCGCAGGAGACCGAGCGACTGGCCGACGTCACCCGCGGCGCGACATAGGGCGGATAGGCCGCCCAGTGCCTGTGCCAGGGATAAGCGACATAGTAGCGGTCCCAATAGGCGCGGTTGAACGACACGACGGTGATGCCGGCCGCCGGTGCAATTGGGGCGGTGAGCACGACCGGTGCCCCGCGATAGACGATCTGGATGTAGTTCGCCGCCACCCAACCGCGATAAGGGCCGAAGCCGATGTCGCACCAGCTATAGCCGGCAACGCAGCCGAAGGTGGTGATGGCGGCGCCCGCCGGCACCACGGTTATGGCGGGATAGACGGTCGACGGGCCGGCGCGCAGATTGACATTGGTGACAGCGACAGAAGTGGTCGCGGCGCTGGTCGCCGATACGGCAGCGACGGTGAGCGCGGCAGCGAAGAGAAGCGTTCTGAGCATGGCGGAACCCCGATGCGCGCCGCCCGTAGGCAGCGTCTGTTTGTCCGCCGACCTTGATAGGGGCCTGACCTCGCCCGCGTGTCTCGCCCCTGTTTCAGTTTGTGACAGCGAAAGCGGCGCGAGCGGGGGCGCGTACCTCTTGGCGGTTGGATCTGCCCTCTTTGGCGGGCTGAGCCTCGTGGGAAGACGTGCTACCTTCACGCTGCGGCGGGTCTGCTACCGCCGCCTGCTCTCAGCCGGATGACGTGTGGTGGGAGCCAAGCCAGAGCGTTGCGAGAAGGCGAGCCGGCGATAATCCAGGCTTGTGGACAGTGGACACGGGAGAGGCCAGGAAGCGAGCTGTGTGTTCGCCTCGGCCCGATGAGCCATGTTGCCCCTTAGCAATTCCTCGAGTGCCGATTCAGCGACATCCCGCTTTGCGCCGCTATCTCGGTCGTTGATCCGGCACCGGCCGCAGCCCAAAAGCGGACATCAGCGAGGTGGCGCACTTCGGCACCTTTACGCCAGCGGCTGACACTCGCGTCAGCGCCAAGAGCGGAAAGGGGCTGGTCAAGCGTTGGCGGACATTTGAGCATTAATCAGTCGACGTTATGTCGACATAAAGATGTCTTTATATCGCATTTGACAGCGCCGTGGACTTGGTTCATTGTCTTGCTGTCATGGTTCTGCGGCGTCGCTTGCGCCGCAGCTAAGAGGGAAGCCGGTGAGCCTTGATTGGCGAGGCCGGCGCTGCCCCCGCAACTGTAAGCGGCGAGCCTGTCGTCCATTCAGCGTCACTGGAGCGAAAGCTCCGGGAAGGCCGGACGAGAGGCGGTGACCCGCGAGCCAGGAGACCTGCCCTGACAACATAGTCGTCCCTGGGCGGGGTGTCCCGGTGGTGCGTTCGCGCGTCCGCCGGTGCCTTGCGCCCGTGGCAGCGCCTCGCGTCCGCTCGGCCTTTGCCCCCAATCCTGATTGGGGTTAGCCGAATGAACTTCCCATATTCCGCCGGCACGGTGCCGGTTTCCACCCTCGGTACGCCGCGCATCGGTCCGCGCCGCGAATTGAAGAGCGCACTCGAGAGCTACTGGGCCGGCAAGAGCGATGCGCCCGCGCTGCTGGAGGCAGCCGCGCGCCTGCGCGCCGCCAATTGGGCCCGGCAGAAGACGCTGGGCATCACCAACATCCCGTCCAATGATTTCTCGCTCTACGACCATGTGCTCGACACGGCAGTGATGGTGGGGGCGATCCCGCCCGCCTATGGCTGGACCGGCGGGCCGGTGCCGCTCGACACCTATTTCGCCATGGCGCGCGGGGCGCAGGGCGATGAAGCGGTGTGTGTTCATGGTCATTCGCACGGCCACGAGCATGGCGTTCCGGCGCTTGAGATGACCAAATGGTTCGACACGAATTATCACTACATGGTGCCGGAATTCTCGCCGGGGCAGCGATTCTCGCTCACCTCCGCCAAGCCGGTCGAGGAGTACCGCGAGGCCAAGGCGCTGGGCTATGAGACGCGGCCGGTGCTGCTTGGCCCCGTCACCTTCCTCACGCTCGGCAAGGCGAAGGAGCCGGGGCTCGACCCGCTCAGCCTGCTCGGCGATCTGCTGCCGGTCTATGTCGAGGTGCTGCGCCGGCTCTCCGCTTCAGGAGCGGACTGGGTGCAGATCGATGAGCCTTGTCTCGTCACGGACCTCGATGACGCCACCCGTTCCGCGCTCAAGGAGGCCTACGGCTTCTTCGCCCATGCGCTGCCCCGGCTGAAGATCATGCTCACCAGCTATTTCGGCAAGCTGGACAACAATCTCGACACCGCACTCTCCCTGCCGGTCGCCGGGCTACATCTCGATCTGGCGCGAGGCGCCGAGCAACTGCGTGAGGTGGCGGACAAGGCGCGGCCCGGACTGGTGCTGTCGCTCGGCGTCATAGACGGGCGCAATGTCTGGCGCGCCAACCTGCCGAGGCTGCTCGACACGCTGGAACCATTCGTGCGCAAGCGCGGCACCGACCATGTCGAGCTCGCGCCCTCCTGCTCACTGCTGCATGTGCCGATCGACCTCGAACAGGAGACCGGCCTCGACCCCGATGTGAAGAGCTGGCTCGCCTTCGCCGTGCAGAAGATGGACGAACTCGTCACGCTGGGCACCGCCCTTGCCGGCGGGCGGGAAGTGGTGCTCGGAAAGCTCGACGCCTCGGCCAGGGCCGCCGAGGCCCGCGCAACGTCCGGAAAGGTGCACGATGCCGCCGTCGCCGCGCGCCTCTCGGCTGTCGCGCCGGCGGATGCGCGCCGCGCCAGCCCGTTCGCCCATCGCGCCGAACGGCAGCGTGCCCGCCTCGGCCTGCCGCTCTACCCCACGACGACCATCGGCTCCTTCCCGCAGACGCCCGACGTGCGCAAGGCCCGCGCCGCCCACGGCAAGGGCGAACTGAGCGAGGCCGCCTATGAGGCCTTCCTGAAGGAGGAGACCGCCCGCACCATTCGCTGGCAGGAAGAGGCCGGGCTCGATGTGCTGGTGCATGGCGAGTTCGAGCGCAACGACATGGTGCAGTATTTCGGCGAGCAGCTCTCGGGCTTCGCCTTCACCCGGCATGGCTGGGTGCAGAGCTACGGCTCGCGCTATGTGCGCCCGCCGATCCTGTTCGGCGACGTCTCCCGCCCCGCGCCGATGACGGTCGAATGGTGGCGCTTTGCGCAAAGCTGCACCGCCAAGCCGATGAAGGGCATGCTGACCGGCCCGGTGACGATCCTCAACTGGTCCTTCGTGCGCGACGATGTGCCCCGCAGCCTTGCCTGCCGGCAGATTGCGCTCGCCATCCGCGACGAGGTGCAGGACCTTGAGTCGGCGGGCGCGGCGATGATCCAGATCGACGAGGCGGCGATCCGGGAGGGCCTGCCGCTGCGCCGCGCGGACTGGGCCGCCTATCTCGACTGGGCCGTAGAGAGCTTCCGGCTGTGCGCCTCGGGCGTGAAGGACGAGACGCAGATCCATACACACATGTGCTACTCGGAGTTTAACGACATCATCGCCGCCATCGGCGCGATGGATGCCGATGTGATCTCCATCGAGACCTCGCGCTCGAAGATGGAGCTGCTCGACGCCTTCGTCTCCTACCGCTACCCGAATGAGATCGGGCCGGGTGTCTACGACATCCATTCGCCGCGCGTGCCGGGCGTCGAGGAGATGGTCGATCTGCTGGTGAGGGCGAGGCAGCGCCTCGTGCCGGAGCAGATCTGGGTCAATCCCGATTGCGGCCTGAAGACCCGCAAATGGGAGGAGGTGCGTCCCGCGCTCGCCAATATGGTGACGGCGGCGCATCGCCTGCGCGGCGAACTCGCGCGAGCTGCCGAATGAGCGGGACCGCGGCTGCGGGGACGACGCGCCTGATCGACATCGTCTTTCCCGGCGCCACCAACCATCACGGCACCCTCTTCGGGGGTGCCGGCCTCGCTCTCATGGACCGGGTCGCCTTCATCGCGGCGGCCCGGCACGCACGCTGCGACATCGTCACCGCCTCCTGTGAGCGGATCGACTTTGTCGCGCCCGCGCAGCTCGGCGACATCGTTGAGCTGACGGGTCGGGTGATCCGGCTCGGGCGGCGCTCCCTGGGTGTGGAGGTGGAACTCGTCGCCGAGGCGGCGCTTTCCGGTGAGCGGCGACGTTGCACGGCGGGCATTTTCAACATGGTGGCGGTCGACAGCCTCGCCGCCATGCCGCCCATCGCGGCAGGGGTGGAACAGGAGCCGGGCATTCTCCGCATGGCCGATCTCGTCATGCCCGGGGAGACCAGCCATTATGGCAGCCTGTATGGCGGCAGCGCGCTTGCGCTGATGGCCAAGGCCGCCTTCGTGGTGGCCACGCGCCACGCCCACCGTGCCGTGGTCATGGCCTCATCCCGACGGGTCGATTTCCTCCACGAGATCAGGCCCGGCGCGATTGTGGAAATCGAGGCACAGCTCGCCCGCGCGGGACGCAGCTCGATGACCGTGGAGGCAAAGCTATGGTCTGAGGACATCGCGAGCGGAGAGCGCCATCTGTGTGGCCGCGGCGGCTTCGTGATGGTCGCCGTCGATGCGGATCATCGGCCGCTCCCCTTCGCGTCGTGAGCAGCGATGCCGGCGCCGTAGATGCGCCGGCATCGCTTTCCTTGAGGTGCGCGCAATGCCGGCGAGGTCGACGAACCTGTCGATAGCCCGCACGAGGTGGCCGGGAGGTACGCGGCGTTCGAGGCTGAGCTCGTAGAACAGTGCCTCCTGCATCACCATCCACTCGCCCATCATCGCTCTCTCCTTCACCTACAAGGAGAACGGAATCAGCACTTCATCCCCGCGGCAATACCGGCTTTGTCAACGCAATCCCCCAGGGGCGGACCGCCAGCCCTCGTCGGCGCACGCAAGCCTCTATACCGGTCGGGTATCTGGCCTCTGGCGTTCCGCTCTCGCCTGCTTCCTTTTGTGCTTGCCCGCCGCATCCACCAGTCGGCGAAATGTCGGGCAATCCATGTGAGAGGGTGCGGGGCAATCGGCGACGTGACGGAGCGTATCGCGCAGGGCCGTCAGCTCGCGGATCTGCCGGTCAATCGCATCCGCCTTGGCGTAAAGGGTGGCCCGGGGGAGGTCCGGCAGGCCGTTCCTGCCGAACATCCCGGCGATCTCTCCCAGCGAAAACCCTGCCGACTTGCCCATCGCGATCAGCTTGAGCTGCAGCAGCACCTCGGGTGCAAATTGTCGGCGCAATCCGTGACGGGAGACCGAGGCGATCAGCCCAGCCTTTTCATAATAGCGCAGCGTCGAGGGCTTGTTCCCGCTCTTCTGCGCGACCTCCCCGATATCCAAAAACTTCATGCTTGACCTCAAGTCGACTTGAAGTGGCAGCTTGCTTTCCACCGCGTAGCTAAGCAAGGGGTCAGAGACGATGGAACGATTGAATTCGTTTGTATCGAAGAAGGCGCAAACAGGGATCGCGATGACCCTGGCGCTCGCGATGCTGCTGGCTGCACTCGGCACCAGCATCGCCAATATCGCGTTGCCGTCGCTGGCCCAGGCCTTCTCAGCGCCCTTCGCACAGGTTCAGGCGGTGGTCGTCGTCTATCTCGCGGCGTTGACGGTCTGCGTGGTGATCGCCGGGCGGCTCGGTGACAGCCGTGGGCTGAAGCTCATGCTGGTGGCCGGCCTCGTCGTGTTCGCAGTCGCCTCACTGCTGTGCGCCGTCGCGCCGAACCTGTTGCTGCTGACGGGCGCCCGGGCACTTCAAGGAGTTGGCGCGGCCTTCCTGATGACGCTGGCGATGGCGCTGATGCGCCAGACCGCAAGCGAGGCGCGTCTCGGGCGGGTCATGGGCCTCCTCGGCACCGCATCGGCCCTCGGCACGGCGCTTGGCCCCTCGCTTGGCGGGTTGCTGATCCCGCTAACGGGATGGCGCGGCATTTTCTGGGTGCAGGTCCCATTGGCGACTCTGGCCATCATAATGGCAATCACGATGCTTCCGGCCGACACCGCCAGGGAAAAGGCGCCACCCGTCAGCCTGTGGTCCGTCATGAACCGAAAACTCGTGCCGAACCTCGTGGTGAATGTCATCGTTGCCGCCGTCATGATGACGACGCTGTTGGTCGGCCCCTTCTATCTCTCCCTCGGCCTTGGGCTGACGACGGCACAGGTCGGCTTCGTTATGGCGGTCGGCCCCGCGATCTCCATCGTCAGCGGCGTGCCGTCGGGGCGGCTAGTCGATGCCTGGGGCAGCGATCGCATGCTGGCCGTGGGGCTAGGCCTGCTGGCGACAGGGAGTTTCCTGCTGGCGTTTTTGCCGACCATGATCGGCATTGCGGGCTATGTGCTCTCCATCCTACTGCTGACGCCGGGCTATCAGCTCTTTCAGGCCGCAAACAACACCGCCGCGCTGGCCGACATCGCCAAGCCCCGGCGCGGCACGGTTTCGGGGTTGCTGGGCCTATCGCGCAATCTCGGGCTGATTGCCGGTGCGTCTGCCATGGGTGCCGTATTCGCCTTTGGCGTAGGAACGGCAGAGCTCAGCCGCGCGACGGGGTCGGAAATTGCCTCGGGAATGCGGCTGACCTTCCTGATGGCTGGCGCAATCATGCTCGTCGCGGTCGCGGTGACGTATGGGCATCATTATGCGGCCTCGAGAGCACTTCATCGATGACGGTATCTGGCGTTGCCCATTCCTCCGCATCCTTGCGGCGCGGGAACGTCTCGCTGACGTACTGCCCCTTCCGACGGTTCTAGGCTCTCCATGAGCTGGATTTTAGTTTAGTGAAGGTGGCCAATCCGTGTGCGCTCCGTGTGCACTCACGCGTCGAAAAATCGAAAAATCGGGCGTATCGTGGCGAAAAATCGAGTGCACACGACGCGGCCTAACTTCTTGAAGTTACAAAAATAATGTCGAAAAATCAATCATTTAGATTTGCTGTGGCGCCTATGATGGACTGGACCGATCGGCATTGCCGAGCGTTCCACCGCGTCCTGTCCGTGCGCGCGCGGCTCTATACCGAGATGGTGACGGCGAATGCGGTGATCTTCGGCGACCGCGAGCGGCTGCTCGGCTACTCCCCGCAGGAGCACCCGATTGCGGTGCAGCTCGGCGGCTCGGATCCCGAGGCGCTGGCGAAGGCGGCGGCGATCAGCGCGGAGTGGGGGTATGACGAGATCAACCTCAACGTGGGGTGCCCCTCGGACCGCGTTCAGGGTGGCAATTTCGGCGCCTGCCTGATGCGCGATCCTGCGCTGGTGGCGCGGTGCGTTGCGGCGATGAAGGCAGCGGTGGCGATCCCCGTCACCGTGAAATGCCGCCTCGGCGTCGATGAGCAGGACCCTGAGGTCGCGCTCGACGCGCTGGCCGATGCGGTGCTGGCGGCGGGGGCGGATGAGCTCATCGTCCATGCCCGCAAAGCGTGGCTGGAAGGCCTGTCGCCGAAGGAGAATCGCGACATTCCCCCTCTCGACTATGACCGGGTGCATCGGCTGAAGGCCCGGCTGCCGGATGTGCCGGTCAGCCTCAATGGCGGCATCGCTACGCTGGAGGTGGCACAGGCGCAGCTGGCGCATGTCGATGGCGTCATGCTGGGCCGCGCCGCCTATCAGCAGCCCGAGCTGCTGCTGCGCGTCGACAGCCTGTTCTTCGGCGAGGTGGACCCGCATCCCGACGCCTTCGCCGCCGTGGCCGCTTTCGAGCCCTATGTCGCCGCCCATCTCGCGGCGGGCGGGCGGCTCCACGACATCACCCGCCACATGCTCGGCCTGTTCACCGGCCGTCCCGGTGCGCGCGCCTTTCGGCGCCATCTCGCGACCGAGGGTGTGAAGCCGGACGCCGGCCTTGACGTGCTGCGCGCCGCTGTCGACGAGGTGCGCCGGGCCGAAGAACGCCGGTCGCTTGTGGCCTGAATCCATGCCATCACGGGATGGTCGATGTGGCGGCGTGGCGTGGTGGCGTGATGATGCAGGCAATTCCTCTCGAACATCTGGTGTGGCTCTCCGGGGTGCTGCTGGTGGCGGGCCTCGCCACCGGAATCCTCGCGGGCCTGTTCGGCATTGGCGGCGGTGCCATCGTGGTTCCGGTGCTCTATGAGGTGTTCGGCGCGGTGGGGGTCGACGATTCCGAGCGCATGCACCTTTCCGTCGGCACGGCGCTCGCCATCATCGTGCCGACCGCGCTGCGTTCCTATTTCGCCCATCGACGCCGCACCAAGATCGACAATTCCATCATGCGGCAATGGGCGGTGCCGCTGGTCGCGGGCGTCGTGGCGGGCACCTTGCTGGCGGCGGTGTCACCGGATGTGGTGCTGAAGATTGCCTTCGTGCTGTTCGCGGCGCTGATGTCGTCGAAGCTGCTGTTCGGTCGCGACCATTGGGTGCTGGCCGACACGCTGCCGGGGCGGCTGCCGATGGCGCTGTATGGCTTCGGCATCGGCGCCTCGGCGCCGCTGATCGGCATATCAGGGGGCGGGATCGCCACGGTGGTGCTGACCCTCTACCGGGTGCCGATCCACACCGCCATCGCCACCTCAGCAGGGCTGGGGGCACTGATCGCGGTGCCGGGCACAATCGGCTACATCATCAGCGGCATCCCGCATTTGGAGGATCTGCCGCCCTTCTCGCTCGGCTATGTCTCGCTGCCGGGACTTGTGCTGGTGGGCGGTATCGCGACGCTGGCCGCCCCGCTCGGCGCCCGGCTGGCGCATGGCTTCACCAAGCGCCAGCTCGAAGTCGGGTTCGGCCTTTATCTGCTCATCGTCGGCCTGCGCTTCGTGGTAGCGCTGATCGTCGAGTGAGGCGGGAAAGCCCCGCTAGTCCAACGCCTTGGCCCGCATCACCAGCTTCTCGCCGCGAATTTCGAAGCTGGCGAGGCGCGAGAGGAAGGTCATGCCGAGCAGGCTGTGCTTGAGCGTGCCGGGGCTGGCGACGAGGGCCGGCACGTCGCGTTCGTCGATCGAACCGGCGATGCCGATGCGGTCCAGCACCACCGCCGCGGCGCGGCCGCGGCCATTGGCGGTGTCGATGGGGATGTCGTAGCGCAGGAATTCCAACGGCAAGCCTACCGCAACCGCATCTTCCGGCGTCAGAACGACGCTGGAAGCACCGGTATCGACCAGCATGGGTATTCTGTTGCCATTAACCTCGACCCGCACGTTGAAATCGCCGTCGCGGGCGCGGGCCACTTCGACTGCGGGGCCGTCATCGGCCAGTGGGACCGCATAGCCTGGTGCCAGTTCGGCGAGGACGCGGTAGGCGACCGCGTGCAGCTCGACCCGGTAGGTATAACCCACGGCGAGAACAGCGAAAATCACCAGCCAGAGCGCGGCGGCGCGCAGCGCTTCGCCAAGCCTGCCGGTGAAGGTGGCGAACACGCTGGCGCCGACAACCATCAGCAGCGAGCCGTAAAATACAAGCTGCGCCAAGTCGTTAGCGCCGAGGCCGCCGACATCGCCATAGCGCGAGGCGAAGAACACCAGGCCGATGCCGCCGGCGAGGCCGATGACGACGATCCACATCAGGCGGTCGGCGTTCATCGCGCGGCTCCCGCGCGGCGCTGGCTCAGGCGGGCCATGATGGCGCGCCGCTCGTTTTCGCCGAGCGTGGACCACGCGCCGATCTCCTCCAGGGTGCGGCCGCAGCCGAGGCAATGGCGCCCGGCGGCATCCAGTGTGCAGACGGAAACGCAAGGTGTGGAAAGGGTTTGGGGCATGGATCCGGTACGCTCAGGGACGCCTGACTCTGGCGCAATTTCCTGTCGATCCGGTTAAGCGCCGGGCCGGCAGGGCGTCAGTGCGCGAAGATAAGCAGGCCGATCAGGAAGGCAATCTCGACCAGAATCGTCGCGGCTCCGGCGACATCGCCGGTCTGCCCGCCGAATTGGGCGCGCGCAAGGCGAACCACCAGAAGGAACGCGACGACCCCGAACAGCGCCCCGCCGATCAGGCCGGTTGGGCCGATGAGGGGGACGATGAGGACGATGAGGACGATGAGGCCGACGCCGAGCGCCCGCCATCGGCTTGCCCGCCCCGGCACCCCGGCGCTGCGGGCGAGGCCGTCCGCCCGGGCGAAGGGAAGGGCGGCGAGCATCCACAGCCCGGCGAGGCGGGAGACGCTGACGGCGGCGATCAGCCCGGCGGCGGCGGGCAGCGGGCCGGCGGCCAGCAGCCCCGCCAGCGCCCCGACGCGCAGGGCGAAGGCGAGGATGAGCGCGCACACGCCGAAGGCGCCGACCCGGCTGTCCTTCATGATCGCCAGCCGCTGCTCGACGCTCCAGCCGCCGAGCGCATCGGCGACATCGGCCAGCCCGTCCTCGTGCAGCGCGCCCGTCATCGCCACCAGCACGGCGACCGCCAGCGTGGCGGCGAGGAAGTCCCCCAGCCCGATCCCGGCAGCGACGATCAGCACCGACGCGCCGATCAGCCCCAGCATCGCGCCGGCCAGCGGCAGCGCCGGGCCGAGGCGGTCGAGGTCGGGCGGGCCGTCCTGCGCCGGCTCGGATGGCAGCCGCACCGGCAGCCGCGAGAGGAAGCGCAGCGCGGCCGGCACGTCGGAAATCACGGGGAGGGGCATCGGCGTCGGCCTTCAGCGCTCGACCAGCAGATCGGCCAGCGGCCGCCGCTGCTCCCAGCCGGCGCGCTCCAGCTCCGGCACGGCTGAAGCCTCGGCGGGGTAGCCGATGCAGAGATAGCCGACCAACTGCCAGTGCGCCGGCACCTCCAGCGCGCGGGCCACCGCCTGCGGGTCGAGGATCGACACCCAGCCGACGCCGATGCCCTGTGCCGCCGCCGCCAGCCACAGCGTGTGGATGGCGAGCACGGCGGAATAGGCGACGGTTTCCGGCATGGTGGCGCGGCCGAGGCCGTGGCCGGTGGCGGGATCGGGCTCGACGAAGACGGCGAGATGTTCGGGCGCGTCATCCAGCCCGGCGAGCTTCAGCCTTGCATAGAGGCCGGCGCGCTCGGCCGGCTGCAGCGCCAGCGCGGCGGCGTTGCTGGCCTCGAAAAGGGCGCGGATGGCGGTGCGGCGGGCATCCTCGCGCACCCGCACCAGCCGCCAGGGCTGGCTGAAGCCGACGCTTGGCGCCCGGCAGGCGGCCGCCAGCAGCGCGTCATACGCCGCGGCGTCGAGCGGGGTGGTGCGGAAGCAGCGGACATCGCGCCGCCAGGCGAACAGCGCGTCGAGCCCGTCGCGAAAGGCAGCGTCGAACGCCGGCGGGGTCGCCGGAAGGGCTTTGAGAGGAACGGCCATGCGGGCTTCCATCCGTGATCCCAGGTGCGCCCCCCTGCGTAATCCCGAGGGCGCGGCTGCGTGCGGGAGGGTTGCGCGTCCCTCGGTCAGGGTCTACCCCGCCTTTGCGCCCGAGGCGACACTTCTTCACCCCGCTTCACCCGGCATCTTCCGCTTTGCCGTCGTCCGTTTTGCTGCTGAGGCTCCCATGCTGCGCTCCGCCACCGGCCTGCCCTTTGACGATATCCGCAACCTCGTCGCCCAGATGCCGGGGCCGGACATGGCCGCCCGCGCCGCCGCGAGCGCTCGGCAGGGGCAATTGGTGAAGCCGCCCGGCGCGTTGGGCCGGCTGGAGGAGATCGCCATCCACATTGCCGGCTGGCAGGGGCGGGAGATCCCGCAGATCAACCGGCCGACCGTGGCGGTGTTCGCCGCCACCCATGGCGTGGCCGGGCGGGGCGTTTCGCCTTACCCCTCCGACGTGACCAAGCAGATGGTCGCCACCTTCACCGCCGGCAAGGCGGCGGTGAACCAGATCTGCGGCGTGTTCGGCGCCGGGCTGCGGGTGTTCGACCTCGCGCTCGATTTGCCGACGCCCGATATCGTCGAGCAGGACGCGCTGACCGAGGCCGAATGCGCCGCCACCATGGCGTTCGGCATGGAGGCGCTGGCCGGCGAGCCGGACCTGCTGTGCCTCGGCGAAATGGGCATCGGCAACACCACGATCGCGGCGGCGATCTTCCACGGGCTGTATGGCGGGCAGGCCGGCGACTGGGTCGGCCCCGGCACCGGCGCCACCGGCGAGGTGCTGGAACGCAAGGTGGAGGCGGTGCGCGCGGCGGTGGCGCGCGCCAAGGGCCATCTCGACGACCCGCTGGAAGTGCTGCGCAAGCTCGGCGGGCGCGAAGTGGCGGCGATGGCCGGCGCCATCCTCGCCGCCCGGCTGCAGCGCGTGCCTGTGGTGCTCGACGGCTATGTGGTGACGGCCGCCGCCGCCGTGCTCAAGGCGCTCGACCCTTCGGCGCTCGACCACTGCCTCGCCGGCCATGTCTCGGCCGAGCCGGCCCATCGCGCCGTGCTGGAACGGCTCGGCCTGCGGCCGCTGCTCGACCTCGACATGCGCCTCGGCGAAGGCTCCGGCGCGGCGCTGTCGATCGGCATCATCAAGTCGGCGCTGGCCTGCCATGGCGGCATGGCGACCTTCGCGGAAGCGGGCGTGGCCGAGGGGTGAGGGCGATAGCGCGGTCAAGGGTTTGCCGTCATCCCGGACGGCCGCAGGCCGATCCGGGATCGCGACAGAGTGGCGAGCGATCCCGGCTCGGCGCTTCGCTTCGGCCGGGATGACGTCCTGAGGGTTGGCGATGAGGTTCAACGTCAGGCGCGCCCGCGCCCGCCCGCCACAGGGCTGGCGGCCACAGACCTGGCGCGGGATTGCCCTCGCCGGCGCCCTCATCGTGGTGGCGCTGGTGGTCGAGCATGTCATTCCCCCGCTCACCGGCGCGGTGCGGGTGGCGGATGGCGACAGCCTGGAGATATCGGGCGAGCGGGTGCGGCTGGAGGGCATCGACGCGCCGGAACTGCATCAGGACTGTGGGGAGGGGGCGAAGGCCTGGCCCTGCGGAATCCAGGCGCGCGGGGCGCTGGCGGCGCTGGTCGCCCAAGGCGGGGTGAGCTGCCGGCCGGTGGATGAGGACCGCTATGGCCGCGCCATCGCCCGCTGCACGGTCGGCGGTGCCGATATCGGCGCGGCGCTGGTGCGGCAGGGCTGGGCGGTGACGCTGGGGCTGGCCTACCGGGCCGAGGAGCGCGCGGCGCGGGCGGCCGGCGCCGGCATCTGGGCCGGCCCGTTCGACATGCCGGCCGACTGGCGGGCGCGCCATCCACGGCCGGCGGAGTGATGACGCGCGGGTGCACACTCCCTATCTAACCGCCATGCCCCCGGACGACCTCGACACCCTGCTCACTGAGATCCGCGCCTGCCGCTTCTGCGTCGAGACCCCGCGCGGAAAACCGCTGCCGCATGCGCCGCGCCCGGTGCTGCATGTCGGGCCGAGGGCGCGCCTCCTCATTGCCGGGCAGGCGCCGGGCACCAAGGTGCACGCCTCCGGCCGCTCCTTCACCGATGCCTCCGGCGAGCGGCTGCGCGACTGGCTCGGGGTCAGCGCCGAGACCTTCTATGACCCCGAGCGCATCGCCGTGGCGGCAATGGGCTTCTGCTTTCCCGGGCAGGACGCCAAGGGCGGCGACCTGCCGCCGCGCCGGGAATGCGCCGGCCTCTGGCACGACCGGCTGTTCGCGGCGCGGGCGCCGTTCGAGCTTGTCGTCGCGGTGGGGGCGGCGGCGCAAGCGTATCATCTGCGCCGGCTCGGGCTGGAGCGCTTCGCGGGCGGCGGGCTGACCGAACGGGTGGAACGCTGGCGCGAGATCTGGGACGCGCGGGCGGCGCCGCGCCTGCTGCCGCTGCCGCACCCTTCCTGGCGCAACACCGGCTGGCTGAAGCGCCACCCCTGGTTCGAGGCGGAGCTGGTGCCTGTCCTGCGGGCCGAAGTGGCGCGGCTGGTGGGATGACGTCACTTCATTCAGCGCGACACCAGCAGATGCCGGTTCAGCCGGCGCTCCAGCACGTTCCACACCCGGCGGACGATCTCGACCATCACCAGATACAGCACCGCGGCCCAGAGATAGACCTCCATGTCATAGGAGCGGGAGAAGGCGAGGCGGGTGACGCCCATCAAATCATAGACGGTGATGACCGAGGCGATGGCGCTGGCCTTGATCATCAGCACCAGCTCATTGCCGAGCGGGCGCAGCCCCACCGCGATCGCCTGCGGCAGGATGATCTTGCGATAGGCCAGCACGCGGTGGAGGCCGAGCGCCTGCGCCGCCTCCATCTGCCCGACCGGCAGGGTCTGGATGCCGCCGCGCAGGATCTCCGACTGGTAGGCGGCGGTGTTGAGGGTGAAGGTGAACACCGCGCAGTTGAAGGCGTCGCGGAAGAACCACCACAGGCCGATATCGGTCAGCTGTTCGCGGAACTGGCCGGCGCCGTAATAGATGAGGAAGGTCTGCGCCAGCAGCGGCGTGCCGCGGAAGAAATAGGAATAGGTGAAGGCCGCGCGGGAGAGGACCTTGCCGCCCTCCACCCGGGCGATGGCGAGCGGCAGCGCCAGCACGGCGCCGAAGACGATGGACAGCCCGACCAGCTGCAGCGTCACCCAGACGCCTTCGAGAAAGCGCAGCCCGTAGCGGCTCATCAAATCGGCGTTGAGGCCGATCAGGCCCATGGCCCAGAGGAAACCCTCGCCGATCATGCCGAGAAACGGTTCCATCAATGGCCTCCCACCCGCTTGAAGCCGCGCGAGGCCCGGTTCTCCAGCGCGGTGAAGACGATGCTGGAGAGGCCGGAGAAGACGAGATAGATCAGGCAGGCGACGAGGTAGAAGAAGAAGGGTTGCTTGGTCACGCCGACCGCGATCGAGGTCTGGCGCATCAGGTCGCTGATGGCGATCACCGAGACCAGCGAGGTGTCTTTCAGCAGCACCATCCAGTTGTTGGACAGGCCCGGCAGGGCGACGCGCCAGAGCTGCGGGAACGTGACCAGCCGGAAGGTGTTCCAGCCCGACAGGCCGAGCGCGGACGCCGCCTCCTTCTGGCCCTTGGGTACGGCGCGGATGGCGGCGAGCAGCACCTCGCTGGAGAAGGCGCCGAGCACCAGGCCGAGCGCCACCACGCCGGCGACGAACTGGTTCACCTCGATATGGGCGCCCTCGACCACATAGCCGGCCAGGCGCGTGAGCAGCATCTGCCCGCCATAATAGACGATGAACAGGGTGAGCAGTTCCGGCAGGCCGCGAAACACCGTGGTGTAGAGGTCGCCCACCGCCCGCAGCGCCCGCGAGCGCGAATCCTTGGCCAGCGCTACGGCGAGGCCGATGGCGATGCCGACCGGCAGGGTGACGAGGGCGAGCTCGATGGTGAGCAGCGCGCCCTGCAAAATCTCGTCGCCCCAGCCATTCGGGCCGAAGGACAGCAGCTCAAGGAGATCCAGCATGATGGACGGCGCGTCCCACGGTCATCGACGAGAAGGCGCCGCCCCGGCCGGGCCGGAACGGCGCTGCGGCGCGGGCGTCAGTAGACGCTGAAGGGGAAATACTTGTCGTTGATGGTCTTGTAGGTGCCATCGGCGACGATCGCGTCGATCGCCTTGTTGAACAGCGCCACCAGTTCGGGGTCGTCCTTGCGGATGCCGATGCCGATGCCCTCGCCGAAATAGTTCGCGTCGGTATGGTCGGCGCCGACGAACTGGCAGCAGCCGCCATCCTTGGAATTCAGCCATTCCAGCAGCACGATCTTGTCGGCCAGCACCGCGTCGAGCCGGCCATTGGCGAGGTCGAGATTGGCCTCGTCCTGCTTGCCGTACAGCTTCACCTCGGCGCCGGCCTTGGCGTAGACGTCCTCGAGATAGTTCGAGTGGATGGTCGAGGCCTGTGCGCCCAGCACCTTGCCCTTCAGCGCGGCCGGCGAGGTGTCGGTGATCTTGCTGTCCTTCGGGGCGGCGAAGATGGCGGCGGTCTTGTAGTATTTGTTGGTGAAGGCGATCTGCTGCTTGCGCTCCTCGGTGATCGACATCGAGGCGACGATGGCGTCGTACTTGCCGGCCAGCAGCGCGGGGATGATGCCGTCCCAGTCCTGCGCGGTGAAGGTGCATTCCACCTTCATCTTGGCGCACAGCGCCTTGGCGATATCGACGTCGAAGCCCTTCAGCTCGCCATGCTCCATATAGTTGAAGGGCGGGTAGGCGCCTTCGGTGCCGATGCGGACGGTCTTCCATTCCTTGGCGGAGGCGCCGCCGGCCATGGCCACTGCAAGCATGGCCACGGCCGCGAACCGGGTGACGAGCCTCATGATGTTCCCCTCTGAAAGACGATGCTTCGCCGGTGTGTTGTGTCGTTCCCGGCAATCCATGCTGGCACTATTTCCGAAGCGAGCGCAACGGGGGTGCCGCTTAGCTAGTCAGAAAGTCGAACTGATCCATTTGTGTGCAGTGCAGCGCCATCAGGCCGGCCAATCGGGCAATCCGGCGGCACGGGTTGACGCTGGCAGCGCGCTGGTGTGTCTCAGCTTGAAACAGGTCTATTGAGGAGAAGCGCGCGATGGCGACGGCAGACGATGTGAAGGCGCGGCTGGCGCAGGTTTCCGCTCCCGACGGCCGTCCCGTGACCGAGGCCGGCGTGCTGTCCGACATTCTGGTGTCGGACGGCAAGGTCTATATGTCGATCACGGTGGATGCCGCGCAGGCGCAGGCCTGGGAGCCGGTGCGCGCCGCCGTGGAGCGCACGGTGCGCGGCACGCCGGGCGTGACTTCGGCGCTGGTGGCGCTGACCGCCGAGCGCAAGGCCGGCCTGCCGCCGATCGCGTCGCACACGCCTGCGGCGTCGCGCGCGCCAGCGGCGGGCGGCCATTCGCATGCCGGGCATTCCCATGCCGGCCACAGCCACGCGCAGCCGCCGGCCGATCCGCAGAAGGAGACGCCGGGCCTGCCGGGTGTCGGCGCCATCATCGCGGTGGCGTCCGGCAAGGGCGGGGTGGGCAAGTCGACGCTGGCGGCCAATCTGGCGTTGGGCCTCGCCGCCTCCGGGCTCAAGGTCGGCCTGCTCGACGCCGACATCTACGGCCCCTCCGTGCCGCGCCTGATGGGGCTGAAGGGCCGCCCCGAGGTGAACGGCCGGATGATCACCCCGATGCAGGCCTTCGGCCTCAAGGTGATGTCGATCGGCTTCATGGTCGAGGAAGAGACGCCGATGATCTGGCGCGGGCCGATGGTGATGTCGGCCATCAGCCAGATGCTGAAGGAAGTGAACTGGGCGCCGCTCGACATTCTGGTCGTCGACATGCCGCCCGGCACCGGCGATGCCCAGCTGACGATGGCGCAGCAGGTGCCGCTGGCCGGCGCGGTCATCGTTTCCACCCCGCAGGACCTCGCGCTGATCGACGCGCGGCGCGGCGTCGCCATGTTCCAGAAGGTGAATGTGCCGGTGCTCGGCGTGGTCGAGAATATGAGCTACTTCATGTGCCCGCATTGCGGCACCCGCTCCGACGTGTTCGGCCATGGCGGGGCGCGGCACGAGGCGCAGCGGCTCGGCGTGCCCTTCCTCGGCGAGGTGCCGCTGCAGATGTCGATCCGCGAGACCTCCGATGCCGGCCTGCCCGTGGTGGCGACCCGGCCGGACAGCCCGGAGGCGGGCATCTATCGCGGCATCGCGGAAGCGGTACGCGAGGCGCTCGCCGGCCGCCGCGGCGCCGCCCGCCCGGCCCCGCGCATCGTCATGGAGGGGTGAGGGGCGCGCTCCGCCCGAAGGTGGCGCCGCCTATCGCTCCTGCGCCGCGAAGGCGGTGAAGACGGCCTCGATCTCGGCGAAGCCCATGGCCTCGTCGAGGAAGTCGAACCGCCCCTCGCGCTGCATCGCCTGCGCCGCGCGGATCACCGCGCCATAGGCGAGGCGGGCGAGGCTGGAGCCGATGCTGATGCGGCGCACCCCGGCCGCGCTCAGCTCGTCGCGGGTGAAGCGGGTCTTGCCGATGCCGATGACGACATTGACCGGCCGCGACACCGACGCGCAGACCGTCCGCACCGCCTCGATATCCGGCAGGCCGGGGGCGTAGAGCACATCGGCCCCCGCCGCCTCGAAGGCCTGCAGCCGGCGGATGGTGTCGTCGAGATCGGGCCGGCCCCAGAGGAAATTCTCCGCCCGCGCGGTGAGCACGAAATCGCCCGGCAAGCCCCGGCGCGCCTCCGCCGCTGCCGCGATGCGCTCGACGGCGAGGGTGAAATCATAGATCGGCGCGTCGCGCTGGCCGGTGTGGTCCTCCAGCGAGCCCCCGGCCAGCCCGAGGGCGGCGGCGGCGCGGATGGTCTCGGCCGCGCTCTCCGGGCTGTCGCCGAGGCCCATTTCGAGATCGGCCGACACCGGCAGCGGCGTCGCGGCGACGATGCCGGCGCAATGGGCGAACAGATCCGCGCGCGAGGTGGTGCCCTCCGCGACGCCGCGTGAGAAATCCATGCCGGCGCTGGTGGTGGCGAGCGCGGGATAGCCCAGCGCGGCGAAGATGCGCGCCGTGCCGGCGTCCCACGGGTTGGGCAGGATGAAGGCGCCGGGCCCCTCATGCAGGGCGCGGAAGCGGGCGGCCTTGTCGTCCATGTGCAGCGTCTCCCCAATGATGGCGAAAAGCTAGCCAAGCGCCGCGAACAGATCAAGAACATTTGCGCGCGGGCCGGTGCGAGGGCCAAGCCGGTTGCCCTGCGCCGCCGGCTGTTGCAAACATCGCCCGCCCATTTGCGAGGGATGCCTGCCCATGAAGCGCCGCGATTTTCTCCGCACTGCCGCACTCGCCGCTCCCGCGGCGGGCCTGGCCGCGCCCGCCATCGCGCAGGACGCGCCGCAGGTGCGCTGGCGGCTCACCTCCTCGGTGCCGAAGGTGCTGGACGCGATCTTCGGCGCCAATGAGCTGGTGTCGAAATATGTGAGCGAGGTGACGCAGGGGCGCTTCGTCATCCAGAACTTCGCCGCCGGCGAGATCGTGCCCGGCCTGCAGGCGCTGGACGCGGTGCAGAACGGCACGGTCGAAATCGCCCAGACGCCGCTCTACTACTACACCGGCAAGGACCCGTCCTTCGCCTGCTTCACCACCATGCCGTTCGGGCTCAATGCGCGGATGCAGAACGCCTGGTTCTACCATGGCGGCGGGCGCGAATTGCAGGACGAGTTCCTGGCCAAATACAACCTCGTCGGCTTCCTCGGCGGCAATACCGGCACCCAGATGGGCGGCTGGTTCCGCAAGGAGGTGAAGGACCTCGCCGACTTCCGTGGCCTGAAGTTCCGCATCGGCGGCATTGCCGGGCAGGTGGTGGCCAAGCTCGGCGTGGTGCCGCAGCAGATCGCGCCGGGCGATATCTATGCCGCGCTGGAAAAGGGCACGATCGACGCCTGCGAATGGGTCGGGCCCTATGACGACGAGAAGCTCGGCTTTGTCAGGGTCGCGCCCTATTACTATTACCCCGGCTGGTGGGATGGCGGGCCGACGATGAATGTCGTGGTCAACCGCGAGAAATGGAACACCCTGCCCAAGGCCTACCAGGCCGCGTTCGAGGCGGCGGTGGCCTATGCCAATGCCGACATGCTGGCAAAATACGACGCCTTCAACCCGGCGGCGCTGCGCCGGCTGGTGGCGGCCGGGGCGCAGCTGCGCACCTTCCCGCAGAGCTTCCTCGACGCCTCCTGGCAGGCCTCGAACGAGCTGAACGCCGAGATCGGGGCGAAGAATGCCGGCTTCAAGAAAATCATGGACGCGCAGATCGCCTTCCGCAACGAGGAGTATCTGTGGTGGCAGGTTGGCGAATATCCCTATGACGGCTACATGATCCGCGCCCGCACGCGGGGGTGAGGCGTCTCCCTCTCCCCGTTGGGGAGAGGGAATAAAAAAACACAGAGGAAACGCCGATGCCGCATTCGCCTTCCCGCCGGGGCCTGATCAAGGGTGCCGGCCTCGCCACGGCCGCTGCCGCCTCGACCCTGGCGGCGCCCGCCATCGCCCAGACCCTGCCGACGCTGCGCTGGCGGCTGACATCGAGCTACCCGAAGTCGCTCGACACCATCTATGGCGCCGCCACGCTGCTGTCGAAATATGTCGGCGAGGCCACGGACGGGCGCTTCACCATCGACGTGTTCGCCCCCGGCGAGATCGTCCCCGGCCTGCAGGCGCTGGACGCGGTGCAGAACCGCACGGTCGAGGTCTGCCAGACCGCGCTGTATTACTATATCGGCAAGAACCCCGCCTTCGCGCCCTTCACCACGCTGCCCTTCGGGCTGAACGCGCGGATGCAGACGGCGTGGCTCTACCATGGCGGCGGCAACGAACTGCAGAACGCCTTCCTCGCCAAGAGCAACGTCATCGGCTTCGCCGGCGGCAACACCGGGGCGCAGATGGGCGGCTGGTTCCGCAAGGAGATCAAGTCGGTCGGCGATCTCAAGGGGCTGAAGATGCGCATTCCCGGCATTGCCGGGCAGGTGCTGGCGCGGCTCGGCCTCGTGCCGCAGAACCTCGCCGGCGGCGACATCTACCCGGCGCTGGAGAAGGGCACGATCGACGCCGCCGAATTCGTCGGGCCGGTGGATGACGAGAAGCTCGGCTTCAACCGGGTGGCGCCATTCTACTACTATCCCGGCTGGTGGGAGGGCGGCCCGACCATCCATTTCGTCGCCAATCTGCCGGCCTGGAACGCGCTGCCGCGCCCCTACCAGGCGGCGTTCGAGGCGGCTTCCGCCTATGCCAATTCCGACATGCTGGCGAAATATGACGCCCGCAACCCGGCGGCGCTGCGCCGGCTGGTGGCCGGTGGCGCCCAGCTTCGGCCGTTCCCGCAGGAGGTGATGGACGCCGCCTATAAGGAGAACACCGCGCTGATGGCGGAGATTTCCGCCAAGAACCCAGAGTTCAAGACCATCTACGACTCGATGCTGGCCTTCCGCAACGAGGAGTATCTGTGGTGGCAGGTCGGCGAATACCCCTATGACGGCTACATGATCCGCGCCCGCCAGAAGGGCTGAGGCCACTCCGCCGACCATCCTTCGAGGCTCGCGGAGCCTCTCTTCGGGCTTGCCAGAGGCAAGACCCGGGGGCTCGCACCTCAGGATGACGTGGCTCTGAAAACGACGTCATCCTGAGGTGCCGCCGAAGGCGGCCTCGAAGGATGGTGCCGGTGCGTCCGGCCCGCTCACGCGACCTTGCGCGGCGCCACCACGACGGCGCGGGCGCTCATATGGTGGTGCATGGTGTAGAGGCCCGCCGCCATGATCAGCGCCATGCCGCCGATCGAGACGAGATCGGGCATGTCGTGGAACACCAGCGCCGACAGGCCGACGGCGCAGACCACGGCGGCATAGCGGAACGGCGCCACCACCGAGATGTCGCCCGTCCGCATCGCCGCGATGGTCAGCATCTGGCCGATCACCAGCGAGACGCTGCCGCCGACGAGATAAGCGAGCGTCGCCCCATCAAGCGCGTGCCATTGCTCGACCGAGCTGCCGGCAAAGCCGAAGCCCATGCCCACCACCGCCGTGCTGAAGGTGACGATGAGGGTCGGCACATGGGTGCCGATTCGCCCGGTGACGAAGTCGCGAAAGGCCATGAGCAGGGCGGCGCCCAGCGGCAGCAGCGCCATCGCGTCGAAGGCAGAGGTGCCGGGCTTGACGATCAGCGTCACCCCGAGAAAGCCGATGGCGACCGCCAGCCACTGGCGCCAGCTGATCTGCGCGCCGAAGAACAGCACCGCCGCCGCCATGGTGGCGAGCGGGGTGATCTGCAGGATGGCGGTGGAATCGGCGATCGACATCACCGAGATCGAGGTGATGAACAGCAGCGCCACACAGGCCTCGGTGACGGAGCGCAGCAGCACCCGCCGGTCCATCATGTAGCGCAGCGAGGGAAGCTGGCCCATCCAGCCCAGCACGGCGAGCAGCAGCAGCGCCGCCAGGGCGCCGCGCACCGCCAGGATCTGCGAGGGCGGGATATGCGCCAGCGCCAGCTTGGAGAAGGCGTCATTGGTCGAGAAGATCGACGAACCGGCGATCATCAACAGAATGCCGCGCTTGGCGCTGGGGGCGTGCATGAAAAGGGTCCGGAGGCGAGAGCGCCGTTAAGCCAGTCAAAGGCGGCGCAAACGCGGCGAGCGCGCCGGCGCCGGGGAAAAGGTCCGGCCTCAGACGAAGGCGCGGTTCAGCCGTTGGTTCAGCATTCCTTGCAGGCGACCTCGGCGGGATTGGACAGGTCATCGGCCGCGACCAGCCCGCCGCTGCGCCGCTCCAGCGCCTGCGAGGCGACGCACAGGCCGAGCGCGCCGACCGCGAGCGCGGCCCCGACCCAGGGCAGCTCGGCATAGCCGATGCCGACCGTGATCGCCGCCCCGCCGATCCAGGCGCCGGCGGCATTGCCGAGATTGAACGCACCCTGGTTCAGCGTCGAGGCGAGGTTGGGCGCCCCTTCCGCCGCGTCGACCACCCGCATCTGGATCGGCGGCACCACGGCGAAGACGAGGATGCCCCAGACGAAGATGGTGGCGACGGTGGCAGCGGCAAAGCCGCTGAGGAAGACGAAGGCGACGAGAATGGCGGCGAGCCCGACAAAGCTCGCCATCAGCGAGGGCATCAACCGCCAGTCGGCCAGCCGGCCGCCGAGCAGATTGCCGATGGTGATGCCGACCCCGAACAGCAGCAGCACATAGGTGACGGCGTGCGGGGTGAAGCCGGTCACGTCGCGCAGCAGCGGCGCGATATAGGTGAACACCGAGAACAGGCTGGCGGAGGCCAGCACGCTCATCAGCATGGTGAGGATCACCTGCGGGCGCTTCAGCACCGCGAATTCGCGCAGAATGTTGCCCGAGGCATGGGGAATGTCGCGCGGCACCCACAGCGCGATGGCGCTGACCGCCAGCATGCCGATGAGCACCACCGCCCAGAAGGTGGAACGCCAGCCCGCCGCCTGGCCGAGCGCGGTGCCCAGCGGCACGCCCAGCACATTGGCCAGCGTCAGCCCGGCGAACATCAGCGCGATGGCGCTGGCCCGCTGGTTCGGCGGCACCAGATTGGCCGCCACGACAGCGCCAATGCCGAAAAAGGCGCCGTGGCAGAAGGCGGTGACGACGCGGGCCGCCATGAGGAACCAATAGTCCGGCGCGATGGCGCAGAGGAAATTGCCCAGCACGAACATGCTGGCAAGGCCGATCAGCGTGCCCTTGCGCGGCAGCGAATTGGTGATGACGGCGACGATCGGCGCGCCGACCACCACGCCGAGCGCATAGCCGGTGACGAGAAGCCCGGCGGCGGGGATCGTCACCTGGAGGTCGGCGGCGACTTCCGGCAGCAGGCCCATAATGACGAATTCGGTCGTGCCAATGCCGAAGGAGGCCATGGCCAGGGCCAACAGCGGAAGCTGCATCGCGGAACGCTCTATGATCGAAAAAGGGTGTCTTGGCTGCTGTTTAGCAGCGCGATTCCGCCCATTCTATGCACGTTGCATTGCAGCGCAGCAACAGGACGGAGCGCGCGGCAGCCATGCAGTGCGTTCGCAGGAGGCGCCGGCTCAGCCGCCGGTGACGCTCATATGGCGGCGGACGGAGGGGGCGCGGCCGGGGCGGTCGATGACGAAATCGTGCCCCTTGGGTTTGCGGAAGATGGCGTCGTCGAGCACCGCGTGCAGCTTGTCGTCGCTCTCGGAGGCGCGCAGGGGCGCGCGCAGATCCGCCGCGTCCTCCTGGCCGAGGCACATATACAGCGTGCCGGTGCAGGTAACGCGCACCCGGTTGCAGCCCTCGCAGAAATTATGCGTCAGCGGGGTGATGAAGCCGAGCCGGCCGCCGGTCTCGCGGATCGAGACATAGCGCGCCGGACCGCCGGTGCGGAACGGGATGTCCTCCAGCGTCCAGCGCTGGGCGAGGCGCTCGCGCACGGTGGAGAGCGGCAGATACTGGTCGGCGCGCTCCGCGCCGGTCTCGCCGAGCGGCATCACCTCGATCAGCGACACGTCCATGGCGCGGCCATGCGCCCACTGGATCAGGTCGGGGATCTCGTGCTCATTCTCGCCGGCCAGCGCGACGGCGTTCAGCTTGACATGGATGCCGGCTTCCTGCGCCGCGTCGATGCCGGCGAGCACCTTGTTGAGGTCGCCCCAGCGGGTCAGCGCCCGGAAACGGTCGGGGTCGAGCGTGTCGAGCGAGACATTGATGCGCTTGACGCCGCAGGCGGCCAGCTCCTTGGCGAAGCGGGCGAGCTGCGAGCCATTGGTGGTCAGCGTCAGCTCTTCCAGCGCGCCCGAATCGAGATGCCGGCCGAGCGAGCGGAACAGTGTCATCACGTCGCGGCGCACCAGCGGCTCACCGCCGGTGAGGCGCAGCTTCTTCACGCCACGCGCGACGAAGGCGGAGCAGAGGCGGTCGAGTTCCTCCAGCGTCAGCAATTCGGGCTTGGGCAGGAACGTCATGTGTTCCGCCATGCAGTAGACGCAGCGGAAGTCGCAGCGGTCGGTGACCGAGACCCTGAGATAGGTCACCGCCCGGCCAAACGTGTCGACCAGCGGCGCGCGCGGCGCCCCGAGCTGGATACGGTCGATGACGGCTTCGCTGGTGCTCACGCAGTCGCTCCCGCGCCGAAGGGCGCTGTTCTTCTTCCATTTCTAAGGCTCGGCGGCCCGTCTGCCAAGGCGCAGCGGCCTATCGGGCGATAGCCTAACCCATTCGTGACAGTGGCTTTGCGCGAACGCAGCCGCTTGGCGAAAGCGCGCTGCCTGTCTATGTGGGAAGGAACGAGAAGAGAGGAAGACGCCCGTGACCGACGCCGCAGGCACATTCTGGCCGACCGAAATCAAGGTGCACAAGGATCGCCGTGCGCTGACCATCGCCTTCGAGGGCGGGGCGAGCTACATCATCCCGGCCGAGCTGCTGCGGGTGGAGAGCCCTTCCGCCGAGGTGCAGGGCCATTCGCCGGCCGACCGGCAGCTGGTGGCGGGCAAGCGCGAGGTGCGGATCGAGGAAGCGATTCCGGTCGGCAACTACGCCGTGCGGTTGATCTTCGACGACGGCCATTCCACCGGCATCTTCACCTGGGATTTGCTGCACACGCTGGGCCACGAGCAGGACACGCGCTTCAAGCGCTATCTGCAGGAGCTGGCGGCGAAGAATCTCTCGCGCGACGCCCCCGGCGCGGTGCGCCGGCACTGAGGCAACCGCGCGGTGCGCCGGCACTGAGGAACCGCGCCGTGCGCCAGCACTGAAAGCGCTCCCGGAGCGGCCTCTCGGCCGTCCGGGAGGACGCGCTGGCGTCAGTTCAGCACCACCACCTGGGTGCCGACGCGGACGCGGTCATAGAGGTCGGTCACGTCGTCATTGGTCATGCGGAAGCAGCCTGATGACACCGCCTGGCCGATCGTCTCCGGCTCGTTGGAGCCGTGGATGCGGTAGAGCGACGAGCCGAGATAGAGCGCGCGGGCGCCGAGCGGGTTGTCGATGCCGCCAGGCATGTAGCGCGGCAAATCGGGGCGGCGCTGCAGCATCTGCGGCGGCGGGGTCCAGCCCGGCCACTCGGCCTTGCGGGTAATCGTCTTCATCCCGCCCCAGCGGAAGCCGTCGCGGCCGACGCCGATGCCGTATTTCAGCGCGGTGCCATTGTCCTGCACCAGATAGAGCCGGCGCTCGGCGGTGTTCACCACGATGGTGCCGGGCTTGTACTTGCCCGTATAGGGCACGACCTGCCGGCGGATCGAGGAATAGCCCTTGACCGGCCCGTTGCCGAAATTCGACGGGCGGGGGAGGAAGCTGAAAAGGGAAGGCGTACTCGCGCTCTGCGCCATGGCCGGCACGCTGCCGGCGAGAATCGCGGCGCCCAGCGCCAGGGCGGCCAGTGTCTTCAGTCGCATCGTAAGCCCCATGAAATGCCCCGTTCCGTCCGCCCGCCATCAAGGGCGGGCGCCGGCCGACCGACACCGAAGCGGGGCGGCCGTCGGAGAGTATGCGGCTAAAATCCGGTGCGCTGCCGAATGCCGGCCGGAGAGGGGCAATTTTGCCCGGTGCTATGGCACGAAAGCCACAGGCGGCGCTTCCTACTTCGCCGGTTGGCCGAAGATGAGCGCGCTGACCGGCCGGCCGAAGAAGCGCGCCCCGGCCAGGGTAAAGTGCGAACTGTCGTGCTGCAGCGGCACGCCGTCCACGATGAGCGGGCAATCGGTGCCGCCGCAGGCGGCGTCGAACACCGAGATGTAGGTCACGTCAGGCATGCCGGCGAAATGCGCGCGCAGCCTCTCATCGTGCCGCCGGGCGCTGGGGAGCAGGTCGTCGCCCGTCCCGGTGTTGCCGTCGCCGGCGATCTGGCGGCGGGCGAGCAGCTTGGGCACCTTGTCGCGGTACATGGGAACCGGGCCGACCACCACCACGCGGATGCCCTCGCGGGCGAACCCTTCGATCGCCTGGTCCAGTTCCGGCGTGGGCGCACCGACCCCGCCGAGCACCAGAATGTCCGGCTTGTTCGCCCGCACCCAGTCCCGCGCGAAGGCGTTCATCGCCGCGCAATAGGGCAGGCGCGAGCCTTCGGCTTCCAGCACCGGCGGGCAGGCGGCGCCGGTGATCTGGCCCACCGCATAGCCGCGCGCCTCGCCCGCCGCGATGATGGCGGTGATGAAATGGGCGATATGGCTGTTGCCCCACACCAGCACGGACGGATGGGTGGTGGGCAGGCATTCCGGCCTGATGGCGAGTTCGGCTTGGAAGAACGGGGTGAAGCACACGCCCTGCCGGAACACCGGATCGCCATTGTAGAAGGAATAGGCGGCGAGGCGCCGCACCTCGGGGTCGAGCCGCTGAGGCAGGCCGCGCGTGGCGATGGTGGTCTGCGCGAAGGCCGCCAGCGCTAGCGTGCCCGCCACCGTGGCGCCGACCACCACTTTCGGCGTGAAGACGCGGCGGTTGAAGCGCACCGGCTGCTCGACAAAGCGCCAGGAGAGAAAGCCCAGCAGCACCGAGAGCGTCACCCCGCCGACGAGGAAGGGCAGCGGCGCCACCGGGCCCAGCCACTCCTTGCCGAGCGAGACGAGGGGCCAGTGGACGAGATAGAGCGAATAGGAAATGGCGCCGAAGAACACCATGGGCCGGCAGCCCAGCAGCCGGGTCGGCAGGCTCGCCTCGCCCTCGCCGCCCCAGATCACCAGCGCCGCGCCCAGGCAGGGAAGGAGCGCCAGCAGCCCGGGAAAGGGCGAGGCGGAGCTGAGGCCGACCATGCCGCCAAGAATCAGGGCGCAGCCGCCCGCCACGGCGACGAACCGCACGCCGGGGCTTTGCGGAAAGCGGAGGCCGGGCAGCGCCAGCCAGGAGCCGATCAGCATCTCGAAGGCGCGGAACGGCAGCAGGAAATAGGCGGCGGCGGGATCGCGCGTCACCATGAACTGGCTGGCGGCCAGCGAGGCGAGCAGCAGAACCGGCACGCTCCAGGCGATCGCCCGCCGGCCGAAGCGGGCCCCGGCGAGGACCAGCGCCGGGAACAGGAAATAGAACTGTTCCTCCACCCCCAGCGACCAATAGTGCAGCAGCGGCATTTCCTGCGCCGCCGGGCCGAAATAGTCGGTGCGCTGGAAGAAGAAGATGTTGCCGGCGGCGAACACCGACCACAGCACCGAGCGGCCGAAGATCATCATCTCATAGGGCAGCAGGATCAGCGCGGCGAAGGCGGCGGTCACGGCGGTGACGACCAGGAAGGCGGGCGCGATGCGGCGGATCCGCCGCTCATAGAAGCCCAGCAGCGAGAAGCGGCGGGCCGCGACATCGCCATAGATCGACTTGGAAATCAGGAAGCCGGAAATGACGAAAAACACGTCGACGCCGACGAACCCGCCGGGCAGCCAGCTCGCACCGAAATGATAGAGCACGACGCCAAGGACGGCGACGGCGCGCAGGCCGTCAATATGGGCGCGGTAGCGCAGGGAATGATGCACGGTGGACCGAAGGCTGGTTGCGGCAGGCAAGGAGCGAACGCGCCATTATGGACGCTGCGCCGGCGCGGGGGCATGCCCCGCGCGTCCTGTCTCCTGCCGCACGCCCACTTAGGCCGCAAGTGTGGCTGAGCGGCCATAGGGGCGCCGCCGGCCTCACGGAGCGGCTGGGGTAGCAGGGGCAGGGGTAGTGGCGGGGGTAGTGGCCGGCGATGGCGCCGGGCCGAAGATCAGCGCCCCGAGCCGCCCGCCATAATAGGCGACGCCCTCGCGGGTGAAATGGGTGGGATCGAACTGCAGCGGCGCGCCGTCGATCATCATCGGGCAGTTCATGTCCGGGCATGTGGTGGCGAGGACCGAGACGAACTCGACATTCGGATTGCCGGCGAAATGCTCGCGCATCAGCGCGTCGGCACGGCGGGTCGCCTCGGTGAGGTCGTCATCGGCGCGGCGGCTGGGTTGGTTCCGGTACATGCGCTCCGCGAGAATTTCCGGAACGGGGCGCCTGAATTGCGGCACTGGCCCAAGCAGAATCACCCGGATGCCGGCGGCGTGCAGCCGGGCGAGGTCGGCGTCGAGCTGGCGGAAATGTTCCTGCGAGACCAGCGTGTCGCCGCCAATGACCAGGATGGACGGCTTGTGCTCCAGCAGCCAGTCGAAGGCGAAGCGGTTCAGTCGGTCGCACATCGGGGCGAAGCTCGACTGCACCAGCGGCGGGCAGGCGGCGGCGGTCATCTGGCCCACCGCATAGCCATGGGCCTTGGCGATCGGCGCCAGCGCGCCGATGAACTGCGCGACATGGCTGCTGCCCCACAAAACGAGGCTGGGATGGGTGTCCGGCAGGCATTCCGGCGCCGGCTGGTCCATGGGGCGGTTGCCGTTGATGAAGCAGGTGCCGTCGCGCACCACCTCGCGGAAGGGATAGCGGGTAAAGGCGAGCACGCGCTGGATCTCCGGGTCCAGCCGGCCGGGAAAGCCGCGCGTGTCCGAGGCCGCCGTGCCGAAGGCGATGAGCAGCGCCCCGCCCACCACCGTGCCGCCATAGACGAAGCGGCGGGAGAACAGCTGCCGCTTCTGCCGCACCGGCTGTTCGACGAAGCGCCAGGACAGCCAGCCGAGCAGGGTCGAGGCGGCGACGCCGCCGATGAGGAAGGCCAGTGCCGGCAGGTCCGGCAGCAGATGGCGGGCGAACACCACGATCGGCCAGTGGACGAGATAGAGCGAATAGGAAATGGCGCCGAAGAACACCAGCGGCCGCAGGCCGAGCAGCCGCGCCGGCAGGCTCTCCGTTCGCTCGCCGCCCCAGATGGCGAGGGCCGCGCCAAGGCAGGGCACCAGCGCCAGCACGCCGGGGAAGGGCGCGTGCTCGGTGATGAACACCATGCCGGCGAGGATGAGGCCGATCCCCGCCGCCATCGCGCCCGCGCCGAGCCGGCGGCCCTGCGGAAACCACAGGCCGGGCAAGGCGAGGCCGGCGCCGATCAGCAGCTCGAAGGCGCGGAAGGGCAGCAGATAGAACGCTGCCGCCGGGTTGAACGGCCGGATGATCTCGCACGCGAGGAGCGAGACCACCAGCAGGCCGAGCACCAGCTTCGCCCGCGCCTTCGGCGCGAAGCGGGCGATCAGCAGGAGCAGGCCCGGAAACAGGAAATAGAACTGCTCCTCCACCCCCAGCGACCAGTAGTGCAGCAGCGGCGTCTCGTCCGCCGAAGGGCCGAAATAGTCGGTGCGCAGGTAGAAATAGACATTGCCGAAGGCCAGCACCGCCCAGATCAGCGAGCGGCCATAGGTCATCAGCTGGTTGGGGAAGAACACCAGGAAGGCGGCGAGGCTGGTGGCCGCCGTCACCACGAAGAAGGCCGGCGCGATGCGCCGCATCCGCCGCTCATAGAAGCCGAGGATGGAGAAGCTGCCCGAATCGACATCGGCGTAAAGCGACTTGGCGATGAGGAAGCCGGAAATGACGAAGAACACGTCGACGCCGATGAAGCCGCCCGGCAGCCAGGTGGCGCCGAAATGGAACAGCACCACGCCGAGCACGGCGATGGCGCGCAGGCCGTCAATATGGGCGCGATAACGCAGGGGATTGTGCACGGGCCGCAGGCTCTTTCAGGCAGGAGAGAAAACGGGCGCGGGCCGCGCGCGGGGCATCAGAACAGGCTGCCCTGGCGGGGCGGGGCGGCCGAGGCGGAGCCGGGGGGCGAATCGGAGGAGGGCTCGCGCAGGGCGGCGGGCGGCGGGTCCTCCTTCGCCGGCCCGCGCGCGACGATGACGAGGCGATCGTCGGGGAGCGGGCGCTGCAGGGCGCGCGCCTCGCTCCACGGGGCGTTCAGCCACGCCTCGCGCTCCTCACGGGTGGTGAGAATCACCGGCATCGCCTTGGGGTGGATCGGCTCGACCACGCCATTGGGCGCGCAGGTGAGAAAGCCGAACAGCTCGTGCTGGCCCTCCACCGGCGCCGCCTTGGTGCCGCGCGTGCCGGTCCAGTGTGTCCACAGCCCGGCGAAGAAGGCGAGGGGGCGCGCCTCATCAAGCGCGAACCACACCACGTCCTTGCGGCCGGTGGCGGGGTTGGGCAGCGGGGCATATTCGGAAAAGCTGGTGAACGGCACCAGGCAGCGATGCGCCGGCCCGCTCCAGGCGCGCCAGTGCGGCGAGGCGAGGTTGCGGATGTTCGTGACAGGCGGTCCGGCGACCGAGGGCGGCGAGGGCATGCCCCAGCGCGCCAGCGCCAGTTCGCGCGCGCCGTCGGCGCCGGTGCGCACGATCGGGGCGGGGAAGTCCGGGAAAATGCCGGTCTGCGGCGGCAGATTGCCGGCGAGATTGCGCAGCGTGCCGACGAGATCGGTTATGGCGTGCAGGTTGGAATGATGGCTGTAGAGGTTGCACATGGGCGGCCCCGCTGGCCGGCTCCCGGCCTGTCGCGTCCCTGAAGCGCGAGCGACGATGGTGGGCGATGCAGGGATTGAACCTGCGACCCCTCCCGTGTGAAGGGAGTGCTCTCCCGCTGAGCTAATCGCCCGTCGGCCCCGTCGGATAGATCAGGGGCCAGCGCCATCGCGGCGGGGTTTAGTGTGTCCACGCCCCGGGTGTCAAGCGCCGCGCGCGGCTACCCACGGGAGAGAAGCTGTTCCACCGTCTCCACCAGCAGGTCGTAATGGCCGATGAACACGTCGCCGCCCAGTTCCTGCGCCGGAATCTCGGTGTAGCCGAACGGCACCACGATCGAGGGAACGCGGGCGTTTCGGGCGGTGAGCACGTCCGTCATGCTGTCGCCGACCATGATCGCCCTTGTGTGCACGCCGCCGGCGCGCTCGATGGTGCCGAGCAGATGGCCGGCATCGGGCTTGTAGACCGGAAACGTGTCCGAGCCGGCGATGACGGCGAAGCGATCGGTCAGTTCGAGCCGGTCGAGCAGCAGGCGCGAGAGATATTCCAGCTTGTTGGTGCACACGGCCAGCACATGGCCGCGGGCGGAAAGTTCGTCCAGCGCGTCGAGCAGGCCGGGATAGGGCCGGGAGAGATCGGCGATATGGGCGGCGTAGTGCTCCAGGAAGCGGGCATAGAGCGCGTCGAATTCCGCCGGCTCGACGCTGATGCCGGCGGCGGTGAGGCCGCGATTGACCAGCGCCTTGGCGCCGGCGCCGATCATCTTGCGGGTTTCGTCGCGCGGCAGGCGGGCGGCGCCGGCCTCGTCGAGCACGATGTCGAGCGTGTCGAGCAGGTCGGGGGCGGTGTCGACGAGCGTGCCGTCGAGGTCGAAGGCGATCACGGCGGGAGGCGAGGAGGGCATGACAATTTCCGTGGATGGTGACGGGAAAAGCGGGCGGCCCGCCGCCGCGAGACGGGCTGCCCACTCTAGGCCTACAATCCTGCCGCTTTTGCTGTCCAGCCTGCCGCGTCCATCGGGCGCATGCGGGCAGCGGCCGCGCGGCGCGGAAGATGGGCAAGGCACAGGCAGGATGTCCCGGCGATGAGGATAAAGATGCAGAACTGGCATGTGGCGATGGTGGCGGCCGCCCTCGGGCTTGGCGTGCTGGCGGGCGGCGCCGTGGCGCAGGAGGCGAAGCCGAGCGAGGCGCCCGCCGCTGCCCCCGCCCAGGCGGAGGCGGCCCCCGGCGACGGGCCTTATGTGTTCGCCTCGCCCCCGGCTGCCCAGGCCAACCGGCTCTATTCGGTGAATGTGCGCACGGGCCAGGTGAATGCCTGCCAGTTCGAGCGCCCCGAGGGCAGCCTTGTCGGCGTCACCCGCTGCTTCCGCCGCGATGCCAGCGCCGAGGGCGGGACGCCGGGCCGCTACGACATCCTGTCGACCCGCTATTCCGGCGAGACCGGCATTTTCCGTGTCGATGCCGGCACCGGCCAGATGAGCGTCTGCTATGTCCGGGACATGCCCAAGGAGGGCGGCGGCGTCGAGCCGGCGGTGGTCTGCACCCCGCCTTCCAGCCAATGATCGACGGGGAGGCGCAAGCCGGCGGGCTTGTCGGCGCGCGCCAACGGCGCTACGCACGAGATGAACATTAAAGAAGTCCTAAAACGAGGGCCCCGCGACGCTCATGACCGACGCTGACAACCTCAAGAGACAGGCCGCCGCGCAGGCGCTCGAATATGTCCGCTCGGGCATGAAGCTGGGCCTCGGCACCGGCTCGACCGCCAAGCATCTGGTCGATCTACTGGCCGTGCGGGTGAATGAGGGGCTGGAAGTGGTCGGCGTGCCGACCTCCGAGGCCACCCGGGCCCAGGCCGAGAGCCTCGGCGTGCCGCTCGGCACGCTGGACGAGTACCCGGTGCTCGATTTGTGCATCGACGGCGCCGACGAGGTCGGGCCGGACCTCACCCTGATCAAGGGCGGCGGCGGCGCGCTGCTGCGCGAGAAGATCGTCGCCTCGGCGGCCAAGCAGATGATCGTCATCGCCGACGCCTCGAAGAAGGTGGAGGTGCTCGGCACCTTCCCGCTGCCGATCGAGGTAGTGGATTTCGGCGTCGCCGCCATCCGCCGCGGCATTGACCGCGCCGCCCGCAATGCGGGGTGCCACGGGCTGCTGACGCTGCGCCGCCGGCCGGACGGTCATGTTTTCGTCACCGATCAGGGACACCTGATCCTCGATGCCGCCTATGGCAGTATCACCAACCCGACCGCGCTTGCCGCCGAGCTCTCCAATGTGCCGGGCGTGGTCGAGCACGGCCTCTTCATCAATCTGGCGAACCGCGTCATTCTCGCGGGCGCCGGCGGCGTGACGGTCATCGACCGCGCGTGAGCAGTTCGTCAGGAGACTTTCATGCAGCTTGATATTGCAGCGCGGTTTGCAGGCGCCGTCGTGGCCGCGAGCCTCCTCGCCGCGGCTCCCGCGTGGGCGCAGGACACCGCCCCCTTCCAGCTCGCCCAGGCCGCCGCGCCCAAGGCGCCGGAGCCAACCGCCGAACAGATGAAGCTGGCCAATGAGCTGCTCGTCGCCAATGGCGAGGCCAGCAGCTTCGATGCGGTGATTCCCAATGTCGTGGACCAGACGGCGGCCAGCTTCGTCCAGTCCAATCCGGACCTGATTCGCGACCTGCGCGAGGTCGCCAAGCAGATCTCCACCCAGTATGAGAGCCGCCGCAGCGAGATCGTCCAGATTCTCGCCAAGATCTACGCCACCGAGTTCACCACCCAGGAACTGCGCGACCTTCTGGCCTTCTACCGCTCGGAGGCCGGCAAGAAGCTGGTGCTCAAGCGCGAGGACCTGCTCAAGGCCGGGTTCAGCAGCATCCAGGCCTGGAGCGCGGGCTTCGCGCGCGAGATGGAAGTGCGGGTGCGCGAGGAGATGAAGAAGCGCGGCTTCACCATCTGACCTCGGTGACCTCGCCTGAACGACAAATGCCCGGCTCGCGCCGGGCATTTTCGTAGGCGGGACAGATCCGGCGTGGCGGGATCAATCCTCGTCGGCGCCGACCGGCGCCTTGCGGCCGGTGAGGACGTAGAACAGCAGCGGCCCGAACAAGGCGAGCGCGGAGAGGGCGAACAGCGTCAGCGCCACCGGGCTCTGGAACAGCACCAGCGGATCGCCGACGCTGATCGCCAGCGCCCGCCGCAGCTGCTGCTCGGCCAGCGGCCCGAGGATGAGGCCGACCACCACAGGCGCGATCGGGTAGTCGTAGCGCCGCAGCACATAGCCGAGCAGGCCGAAGATCAGCAGCATGCCGAGCTCGACCAGCGAGGGGTTGGCGCCGAGCGTGCCGAGCGTGGCGAAGACCAGGATGCCGCCATAGAGCCAGGGGCGGGGGATCGCCAGCAGCCGCACCCACAGCCCGACGAGGGGCAGGTTCAGCACCAGCAGCATACCATTGGCGATGAACAGGCTGGCGATCAGGCCCCAGACCAGGTCCGGATTGGTGGCGAACAGCAGCGGCCCGGGGTTCATGCCGTATTGCTGGAAGCCGGCGAGCATGATGGCGGCGGTGGCCGAGGTCGGCAGGCCCAGCGTGAGCAGCGGCACCAGCACGCCGGCCGCCGCGGCATTGTTCGCCGCCTCCGGCCCGGCGACGCCCTCGATGGCGCCATTGCCGAACTCGCCCGGCTTGCGGCACAGGCGCTTTTCCAGCGCGTAGGACAGGAAGGTGGGGATTTCCGCCCCGCCCGCCGGCATGGCGCCGATCGGGAAACCCAGAAACGTGCCGCGCAGCCACGGCTTCCACGAGCGCTTCCAGTCTTCCCGGTTCATGAACACCGAGCCCTTGACCGGCTCGATGATCTCGTCGGCCCGCGCGCCCGCCGCCACCACGGAGAGCGTCTCGCCAATGGCGAACAGGGCGACGGCGAGCGTCGTCACCTCCACGCCGTCGAGCAGGTCCGGCACGCCGAAGGACAGCCGCGCCTGCCCGCTCTGCAGGTCGATGCCGATCAGGCCGAGCGACAGGCCGATGAACAGGCTGGTGAGGCCGCGCGTGACCGAGGAGCCGAAGGCCGCCGACACGGTGGTGAAGGCCAGCACCATCAGCGCGAAATAATCCTCCGGGCCGAAGGAGATGGCGATGTCGACAATGGTCGGGGCGATCAGCGCCAGGCCGATGGTGGCGATGGTGCCGGCGACGAAGGAGCCGATGGCGGCGGTGGCGAGTGCCGGCCCGCCGCGCCCGGCGCGGGCCATCTTGTTGCCTTCCAGCGCGGTGACGATGGAGGCGCTTTCCCCCGGCGTGTTGAGCAGGATCGAGGCGGTGGAGCCGCCATACATGCCGCCATAATAGATGCCGGCGAACATGATGAGCGAGCCGGCCGGGTCGAGCTTGAAGGTGATTGGCAGCAGCAGCGCGACGGTCAGCGCCGGGCCGATGCCGGGCAGCACGCCCACCGCCGTGCCGAGCATGACGCCGACAAAGGCGAAGAGCAGGTTGATGGGCTGGAGGGCGACCATTACGCCCTGGCTGAGGGCGGCAAACGTGTCCATGGGGGCCTCCTCAGATCAGCCGTTCGAGCGGGCCGGCCGGCAGCGCCAGCTGCAGCCCCTTGGCGAACACCGCGTAGATGACGAAGCACATCACCGCCCCGGCGAGGAAATGCTTCCATAGTGGGCCGCGCCCAAAACCCTTGGCGGTGGCGGCGAACAGCCAGCCGGTGGCGATGGCGAAGCCGGCGCCGAAGGCCAGCAGCACGATCTGGCCGATCAGGCCGCCCAGCACCCAGGCCATCGGGCCGATCTCGTCGCGCGGGCGATCCTGCGCCCCCTCGCGGACCGCCTCGACCGCATTGGCCAGCGCGAGAAGGGCCAGGCCGGCGGAGATGATCGCGGGAAACGCCTCCGGGCCGACGGCCGAATAGGTGTTGATCCCGGACAGCCGCCACGCATCCCAGCCGACCACGAGCGACAGGAGGGCGAGGGCGAAGGCGATGACGAAGCGGCCCTTGTCGGGGCCGGCGGTGGAGGCGGGACGGGAATCGCTCATCGGCGGGGCTCCGGGTGTGTCGGAACGAAAGACTCCCCCGCGGCGGGCCGCGAGGGAGTCCTGGTTCGGTCGGATCAGGCGGCGTCCCTTACTGGGCGAGGCCGATGTCCTTCAGGATGGTCTGGGTGGCGGCAATGTCCTTGGCCAGCTGGGCGTCGAACGCCTCGCCGGAAAGGTAGGTGTTGGCCCAGCCCTTCTGCGCCAGCATGTCGGTCCATGCCTTGGACTTCACCATCTTCTCGATGGTCTGGCTGAGTGCCTGCTTCTGCTCCGGGGTGATGCCCGGGGCGGCAGCGATCATGCGCCAGTTCTGGATTTCCACATCGACGCCGGCTTCCTTGAAGGTCGGCACATCGGGGGCTTCCGGCAGGCGGGCGGCGCTGGACACGCCGAGGATCCGCAGCTTGCCGGCCTTGGCCTGCGCGTCATATTCCGACAGGCTGGAAATGCCGACCGTGACCTTGCCGCCGAGCAGCGAGGCGAGCGATTCGCCGCCGCCGGAGAAGGCGATGTAGTTCACCTTGCGCGGATCGACGCCGACCGCCTTGGTGAACAGCCCGGCGGTGATGTGATCGGTGCCGCCGGCCGAGCCGCCGGCCCAGGAGACTTTCTGCGGGTCCGCCTTCAGCGCCGCGACCAGATCGGCCAGCGACTTCAGCGGCGAGGCGGCCGGCACGGCGATGGCCTCATACTCGCCGGTGAGGCGGGCGATCGGCGTCACCATGGACAGGTTGACCGGCGACTTGTTGGTGATGATGGCGCCGACCATGACATAGCCGCCGACGATCATCACATTGGGGTCGCCCTTGCTGGAATTGACGAACTGGGCGAGGCCGATGGTGCCGCCGGCGCCGGGCACGTTCAGCACCTGCACATTGCCGACCAGCTTGTCGGACTGCAGCGCATGCTGGATCGAGCGGGCCGTCTGGTCCCAGCCGCCGCCGGGCGCGGCCGGGGCGATGATCTTCAGTTCGTTGATGTCGGCATAGGCCGCACCGAGCGGTGCGGCGGCGATTGCGGCGGCGAGCAGCGCCCCGCTGACGAGATGCTTCATGGTTTCCTCCAAGGAACGGGGCGACGGCACGTTGACGCTGGCCGCCGCTTGCACGCGGTAAGCGAAGCTAAAGCCGCAGGCCCCCCGCTGTCGAGTTCGCCGGAAGGATGAGCGCGGATTGCGCCGGTATTGGCAGACCGGATTCGCAGGCCAGCCATGCGGGCGCTTGACGGGCGCGCCTCGGGGGGCGACATGCCACGCACAAGCGCAGCGCGGAGAGCCCTATATGGACCAGTTCGACGTCGACCTGTTCGTCATCGGTGGCGGCTCGGGAGGCGTGCGCGCCGCCCGCATCGCGGCGGGCCATGGGGCCAAGGTGATGCTGGCGGAGGAGTACCGGCTCGGCGGCACCTGCGTCATCCGCGGCTGCGTGCCCAAGAAGCTGTTCGTCTATGCCGCCCGCTTCGCCCATGAGTTCGAGGACGCCGCCGGCTTCGGCTGGAGCGTGGAGAATGTCCGGTTCGACTGGGCGACGCTGGTCGCCAACAAGGACAAGGAGATCGCCCGGCTGGAAGGCGCCTACCGCGCCAATCTCAATCGCGCCGGCGTTGAGATCGTCGCCCAGCGTGCCTCCCTTGAGGGGCCGCACGCGGTGCGCCTGGCCGATGGCACGAAGGTGACGGCGCGCACCATCCTCATCGCCACCGGCGGGCGCCCCAATCGCGGGCTCGACTTTCCCGGCTGCGAGCTCGGCATCTCCTCGAACGAGATCTTCCATCTCGAACGCTTCCCCGCGCGCATCCTCATTCAGGGCGCGGGCTATATCGCGCTGGAATTCGCCAGCCTGCTGGCCGGGCTCGGGGCGAAGGTCACGGTCATTCATCGCGGCGACAAGCTGCTGCGCGGCTTCGACGAGGATATCCGCGCCCGCATCGTCGACGAGATGGCGCAGAACGGGGTGGAGTTCGCCTTCAACGTCACCATCGAGGGCATCTATCAGGAGGGCAGCGAGAAGCGCGTGCGGCTGAATGACGGGCGCGACCTGTTCGCCGACGCGGTGATGCTGGCCATTGGCCGGGTGCCGAACACGATCGGGCTCGGCCTCGACACGGTGGAGGTGCATCTCGACGAGGCCGGCGCCATCGCGGTGGATGGGCTCTCGCGCACCAACATCCCCTCCATCTATGCGGTGGGCGACGTGACCAACCGGGTGAACCTGACCCCGGTCGCCATCCGCGAGGGCCACGCCTTCGCCGACACGGTGTTCGGCAAGCGGCCCTGGCATGTGAGCTATGACAACATTCCGACCGCCGTGTTCACCGAGCCGGAGATCGGCACGGTGGGGCTGACCGAGCAGGAGGCGCGGGCGCAGGGCCGGCGGCTCGACATCTACCAGACCGATTTCCGCCCGCTGAAGGCGACGCTCTCGGGCCGCACCTCGCGGGTGTTCATGAAGATCGTCGTCGACCAGGCCGACGACCGGGTGCTCGGTGTCCACCTCATCGGCGAGGGCTCGGGCGAAATGGTGCAGATGGCGGCGATCGCGATGAATGTCGGCGCCACCAAGGCCGATTTCGACCGCACCATGGCGCTGCACCCCTCCAGCGCCGAGGAACTGGTGACGCTGCGTTCCAAGCACACCACCAGCGACCCGCTGCCGGAGGCTTCCACCGAGGCGACGCCGGCGCTGTGAGGAGCGGGGCCGTCCAGACGTCATCCCGGACAGCCGCAGGCTGATCCGGGATCGCAATCGAACGGAGAGCGATCCCGGCTCTACGCTGCGCTTCGGCCGGGATGACGGTGTGATGGGGTGGGGCGGCCTCTCTTTCGCGGCATCCCTGACCTTGCGGCGGTGCACTGGCGCGGCGGGGATGCTTGGGTGTATAAGGCCCGCCTTTCCGCCGGGGAGGAGCCCCGGCGACGTGTTGAGCTTGTTGGAGGCCGTCATGTCTGATCGCTGGACGCCGGATAGCTGGAGGGCCTTGCCCGTTCAGCAGGTGCCGGATTATCCGGACGCCGCAGCTCTGGCTGCGGTGGAGCGTCAGCTGGCCTCGTTTCCGCCGCTGGTTTTCGCCGGTGAAGCGCGCCGCCTGAAGCGCGAGCTGGCCAAGGTGGCGAAGGGCGAGGCCTTCCTGCTGCAGGGCGGCGACTGCGCCGAGAGCTTCGCCGAGCATTCGGCCGACAACATCCGCGATTTCTTCCGCGTCTTCCTGCAGATGGCGGTGGTGCTGACCTATGCCGGCGCCTCGCCCGTGGTGAAGGTCGGGCGCATCGCCGGCCAGTTCGCCAAGCCGCGCTCGGCGCCGATGGAGACCGTGGACGGGGTGGAACTGCCCTCCTATCGCGGCGACATCGTCAACGACATCGAGTTCACGCCGGAAGCGCGCATTCCCGATCCGCGCCGCCAGATCGAGGCCTACCGCCAGTCGGCGGCGACGCTGAACCTGCTGCGCGCCTTCGCCAATGGCGGCTATGCCAGCCTCGGCAACGCGCATCAGTGGATGCTCGGCTTCATCAAGGATAGCCCGCAGTCCGGCCGCTACCAGGCGCTGGCCGACCGCATCACCGAGGCGCTCGACTTCATGCGCGCCATCGGGCTCGATGCGGAGAGCCATCCGGAGATGCGCTCGACCGAGTTCTTCACCTCGCATGAGGCGCTGCTGCTCGGCTTCGAGGAAGCGCTGACGCGGGTGGATTCGACCACCGGCGACTGGTACGCGACCTCCGGCCACATGATCTGGATCGGCGATCGCACCCGCCAGGCCGACCACGCGCATATGGAATATTGCCGTGGCGTGAAGAACCCGCTCGGCCTGAAGTGCGGCCCGTCGCTGAAGCCGGATGACCTGATCCGCCTGATCGACACGCTGAACCCGGAGAACGAGGCCGGCCGCCTCACCCTGATCGCCCGCTTCGGCGCCGACAAGGTGGGCGACCATCTCCCCGCTTTGGTGCGGGCGGTGAAGCGCGAGGGCCGCACCGTGGTGTGGTCGTGCGATCCCATGCACGGCAACACAATCAAGGCGGGGTCCGGCTACAAGACCCGGCCCTTCGACCAGATCCTCAAGGAGGTGAAGGACTTCTTCGCCGTTCACGCGGCCGAGGGCACCTTCGCCGGCGGCGTGCATCTGGAGATGACCGGCAAGAACGTCACCGAATGCACCGGCGGCGCCCGCGCCATCACCGATGCCGACCTCAAGGACCGCTACCACACCTATTGCGACCCGCGCCTCAACGCCGAGCAGGCCATCGAGATGGCCTTCCTCGTCGCCGAACTGCTGAAGCAGGAGCGCTCGGGCCGGGTGCGCCCGGTGATCGAAGCCGCCGAGTGAGGCCGGTTGCCGGCGCGGCCTGACGCCGGGCCGGCGCCGGACGAAATGAGACACCGCGGCTCCCAGGGTCGCGGTGTTTTCATGTGGGTGTTTTGATCTCGGGGTGTTCTCATAAGGGGGACGGCGTGCCGCAGCTTGAGACCGGACGTCATGTCCTGCTTGAGACCGAGAATGTGCGCGTGGTCCGGACCGAGGGCACCCGCACCGATGTGGTGTTCGTCACCTTCGAGCCGCATGTGCTCGACAAGAATCCGCAGCGGCAGGCCTTCGCCGAGAAATTCCTGCGCGACAACGGCTTTCCGGCCTACCATTTCTTCGCCAACGACAATTTCTGGTTCCAGTACCCCGAAATGGAGGAGGTGCTGGCGACGGTGCGGGCCGATATCGGCCCCGGCGTGGAGATAGTCGCCTATGCCGTCAGCATGGGCGCCTATGCCGCCATCCGCTTCGCCGGCCGCCTCGGCGTGGCGCGCATCCTCGCCTTCTCGCCGCAATACAGCATCGACCCGAAGGTGGTGCCGTGGGACCGGCGATGGGACGGTCTGTTCGACCGCCCGCGCCAGATCCTGTGGGAGCACCTGATGGTGCCGCGCGGCGTGCCGGTCTACCTGTTCTACGACCCGCACAACCGCGACCGCCGGCACGTGCGGCTCTATGAGCGCGAGGCCGATGTGGTGCGGGTGCGCGTGCCCTATGCCGGCCATGGCTCGATCACCGTGCTGATGCAGACGGGGCTGCTGGGACAGGCGGTGCTCGATGTGGGCGAGAACCGCTTCGACGCCGCCGGCTTCCAGCGGCAACTGGCCACCCGCCTCGACGGCTCGGCGCTCTACCGCGACAAGCGCGCCCGCAAGCGCGGCCGGCTGTTCCGCCGGATCATCGCCGACATCGTCGATCGCTTCGGGATCTGACGCCCGCGTCACGCGGCATCCGGGGTTATGCGGGCGATGTGCCGCATTTGAGCAGCCCGCATTTGAGCCGCCCGCCTTTCAGCCGCGCGCTTTTGAGCAGCACTTGCGCAATCTTCGGAAATTGTGATTGTCCGGTGACGACCGCTCTGGCTAGTTTGCCCTTCGCAAGGAAGGTCGCCCGCCGGCGGCCAGCGGGGCAGTGTCGTGCGTCAGGTCATCTTCGAGAGCGAGAACCTAACGGTCGTCAAGGTTCCCGGCCATTGCACCGACACCGTGTTCGTGACCTTCGAATCGATGCGGGCGGACTGGCCGGAGGGCCGGAAGGGTTTCGGCGAGTACTTTTTCGCCAAGCGCGGGCGCACCGCCTATCATTTCATGCCCTCGGGAAATTGCTGGTATCAATACCCGGAAATGCCCGAGGCGCTGGCCCGCGTGCGCGCCGATATCGCTGAGGGCGCGCGCGTCATCACCTATGGCATGAGCATGGGCGGCTATGCCGCCTACCGCTTTTCCGCGCCGCTCCGTGCCGACCTGGTGATCGCCTTCTCGCCGCAATACAGCATCGACCGCTGGCGCGTGTGGTGGGAGCGGCGCTGGGGCTCGCAGAGCCGCTCCGTGCTGTGGGACCGCCAGATGCCGAGCGAGGAGGCGGTCAAGTATATCTTCTACGATCCGCTGAACCTGGACCGCCGCCATATCCGCGCGCTGCGGCGCGAGGCGCCGCTCGAACTGGTGCGGATCTATTTCAGCGGCCACGCCTCCATCGCCTATGTCCAGGAATGTGGCCTGCTCGACATCGCCGTGCTCGACATCGCCGAGGGCCGCTTCGACGCGGCGCGGTTCGAGCGGCGGATCTGGCAGCGCCGGCTGGTGTCGGAAACCTATGCCAAGATCCGGCGGCGCAAGCGCACCGGCCTGTTTCGCCGCCTGCGCTACCGGGTCATCGAGCACCTGCTCGAACGCCGGCTCGGCACGGGCGGCGCGCCCGACGCGGCGGGGCTGACGCCCGACCGCGCCGTCTGACCCCGGCGCTCCCGGGCGCCCCGCGGGGCGCGCAGGGCCGCCGCGTCAGTCCCAGCCTTCCAGCACGATCTTGCCGATGGTGGCTCCGCTCTCCAGCGCGGCGTGGGCGCGCCTGAGGTTGGCGGCGCTGATGGTCCCGAGCGGGGTGCCCGCCGTGGGGAGCAGCGTGCCCGCGTCGACGAGGCGCGAGACCTCCTGCAGGATCTCATGCTGGCGGATCATGTCGGGGGTCTGGAACAGCGAGCGGGTGAACATCAGCTCCCAGTGCAGCGACAGGCTCTTGCCCTTCAGCGGCAGGGCGTCGAGGCTCGCCGGGTCGTCGATGATGGCGATGCGGCCCTGCGGCTTCGCGGCCTTGACGATCTCGGCCCAGTGCCGGTCGGTGTGGGTGAGCGCATAGGTGTAGTCGACCAGGCCGAGCCCGGCGGCGTCCAGCTCGGCGGCGAGCGGGCGGGAATGGTCGATGACGGCATGCGCGCCCAGGCGCTCCACCCAGGCGCGGCTCTCCGGCCGGGAGGCGGTGCCGATGACGGTGAGGCCGGTCAATTGGCGGGCCAGCTGCACCACCATCGAGCCGACACCGCCGGCCGCGCCGACCACCAGCAGGCCGGCGCCGTCGCCGCCGTGCATCGGCACCCCAAGCCGGTCGAACAGGCCTTCCCAGGCGGTAAGCGAGGTGAGCGGCAGAGCGGCGGCTTGCGCAAAGCCGAGCGAGGCCGGCTTGTGGCCGACGAGACGCTCGTCGACGAGGTGCAGCTCGGCATTGGTGCCGGGGCGGTTGAGGTCGCCGGCATAGAACACTGCGTCGCCCGGCTGGAACAGCGAGACCTCGGCGCCGACCGCCTCGACCACGCCGGCGGCGTCCCAGCCGAGGATGACAGGCGCGCCCTCGGCTCCCGCGCGGCGCATCCGCACCTTGGTGTCGACCGGATTGACCGAGACGGCCTTCACCCGCACGAGAAGATCGCGCGGGCCGGGCGTCGGCGCGGCGGTCTCGAAATCGAACAGCGCCCGTTCCTCGCTGATGGGAAGCGATTGTGTATAACCGATGGCCTTCATGGCAGATCTCCCGCGCCGCGCCCGAAGGCGCGCGCCGTGGTGGCGTTGACGTTTCTCTCCCAGATGTCGCGATGCGTGCGCCGAGCGCAAGAACGCACGAGATTGTCGGCTGCTATCGAAAATGTAACGCCCTTTCCCCCGCGCCCCGGACACCCTAGATTCCGCGCGCCCGAAGCGGAGACAGGCGATGGCGAGGCGGCATCAGGATTATGCGTGCGGCGAGGGCTGCCCGGTCGAGGCGGCGCTGGAGATCATCGGCGCCAAATGGAAGGGCGGCATCGTCTATCACCTGCTCGCCGGCGAAACACGATTCAGCGAGCTGGGCCGGCGCATGCCGAACGTGACCGCGCGCATTCTCGCCAAGGCGCTGCGCGAGCTGGAGGCGGATGGGGTGATCGCCCGCACCGTCTACCCCACCATCCCCCCGCAAGTGGGCTACCGGCTGACCGAGGAGGGCGAGCGCCTGCGCCCCGCCATCCTCGAACTGCACCGCTGGGGAAGCCGGCCGCGCGGGGCGTTCGACATCGCGGCGGAGTGACTTTGCGCGCCGAAGCTCTGGCCTTCGCCGGCCGGCCTCATTAGAACGCCGGGAGCGCTGCGCCTCAATGAAGCGCGCTGCACGATCTTCCGCATCGGTCCGCCGGAGTGTCATGACCCGTCCCGAGTCGTCCCTGCCGGAGCAGGCATCGCCGGCAACCGAATGCCTGGCCACGGAGCCCCCGGCCGCGAACGGCCCGGGCAAGCGCGCGCGCTATTACCTGCCCCGGCAGCGCAGCCGGCTGCGCCGCTGGATCACGGCGCAGAGCCAGAAAACCGGGCGCCGTCTCGGCCGGCTGCTGTTCGACACCGAGGGGCGCCCGCGCGCCTTCCTGCGCTCGCTGCTGTTCGATGCCTATCAGCGCCCGCGCCCGGGGCTGGAGGGCGTGATCTTCAAGGAGCCCGGCCGCCCCCGGCGCCCCTTCGCCAACTGGCTGACGGGTTCGGACGCGACGCTGCCGCCGCTGGTCGCCGACCTGCCGTTTCCACCGTCATCGGCGGAGCGCCGCCCGGTGTTCGTGGTGATCGAGAACAGCGCCGCCCCGGCCGCGCCGCTGCTGCGCCTGCTCGCCCGCGACCACGCGGTGGTGGTGCTGGTGCTCGATGGCGAGCGGGAGGCCGACGCGGCTCTCGCCGCTGACGGGGTTGCGCGTGTGCCGGTGCCGGTTGCCGGTGCGCGCGCCCCGCGCGCGGTGCTGCTCGACGCCCTGGCCTTCCGCACCCGCGCGGACCGGCCGCTCTTCGCCGTCACGGTGGGGCTGGCCACCATCGACGCCGCCGACGCGCTGGAGCAGCGCAACATTCCCGTCGTCGCGGTCATCGGCGAGGCCGATGCCGACCCGGCGCGGCGCGAGACGCTGGGCCCGGCGCTGGAACTGGCGCTGGAGCGGGCCAGCGCCCTGGTCTTCCCCACGCCGGCGGCGCGCGAGGCGGCGCTGGCGGCCAATCCGCGCTTTGCCGCCCGCCGCCGGCTGGTGGCGGCGGAGGCGCCGCTGGCGGCGGGCGCGGCGGGTGTGCTCGCCATCGGCCGCGAGATCGGCGAGGAGCTGGACGGCGAGCTATCCCTCGTGCTGGCCACCGAGCCGGAACGGCTGGAAATACTCGACATCCCGCGCGAGAACGACCCGCCCGGCGACTTCACCGTGGCGCAGAAGCTGGAGCGGCTGATCGCCGACTGGCGGCGCAAGGCGCTGCTGAAGCGCCACCACAACCGGCCGCCGCTGCGCCGGCCCTATTCCGGTTTCCACCCGCTGATCTATGCCGAGCACCATCCGGTCGCCTGCTTCGACCAGCGGCGCTACCCGCTGTCGCACTGGATTGAGCGGGGGCGTCCGCCGGGGCCGTGGGCGATGCCGGTGTTCGGGCCGCTGCCGGGGCCGCGCGCGAGCCGGCTGACGAGCGCGCTGCACGGGCACTTCTTCTACCCCGACCTGCTGCCGGAACTCCTCGACCGCCTGATGGTCAATGCCTCGCGCCCGGACCTCTTCCTGACCACGGACACGCCGGCCAAGGCGGACGAGTTGCGGGCGATGACGGCGGGCTATGCCAGCGCGGTGCAGATCGACGTCGTGCCCAATCTCGGCCGTGACATCGGCCCGTTCCTGACCGGGCTGCACGAGGCGCTAACCGGGGGCGGCTATGACGTGTTCTTCCATGTCCATGGCAAGAAGACCAAGGGAAGGCGCCGGGCGATCGGCGATCCCTGGCGCCAGTTCCTGTGGGAGAACCTGATCGGCGGCGCGCATCCCATGCTCGACACCGTGCTTGCCCGTCTGGAAGCCAGCCCGGAGGTCGGCCTGATCCATCCGGAGGACTCGCACCTGGTCAACTGGGCGCACAATGTCCGCATCGTCCAGGAACTGCGCGAGGACCTGAAGCTGACCGAGCCGCTCGGCGGCTATGTCGATTTTCCCGTCGGCAACATGTTCGCCATCCGTCCGGCGGCGATGCGGTCCTATCTGGCGCTCGGCCTGGCGTGGGAGGATTACCCGGCCGAGCCGATTCCGGACGACGGCACCCTCATGCACGGGCTGGAGCGGCTGTTGCCGATGGCCGTGCGGCAGGCCGGCTTCAGCACGGTGGCCGTGCGGGTGCCCGGCACCGACTGGGACTGAATCGCACCGGCGCGGCGGCATTTGCCGGCGCCGGAGGGGAAGGCTAAAGCACGCCCATGTCCAGCACGTCCACCAACGCCACGGCGCAAGCCCCCGCCGACCAGCTCCTGATCGCCTTCGCCCAGCTCAACCCGGTGGCGGGCGACATCGCTGGCAATGTCCGGCGTGTGCGCGAGGCGCGGGCGCTGGCGGGCGGGCAGGGGGCGGAGCTGGTCGTCTTCACCGAGCTTTTCCTCGCAGGCTATCCCTCCGAAGAGATGGTGCGGACACCCGCCTTCCAGGCGGCGTGCCGGCGGGCGGTGGAAGACCTCGCCGCCGAGACCGCCGATGGCGGCCCGGCGCTGCTTCTCGGCGCGCCGTGGGTCGAGGGCGGCACCCTCTACAATGCCGCGCTGCTGCTCGATGGCGGCGCGGTGGCGGGCGTGCGGTTCAAGGTCGAGCTGCCCAGTCACGGCGTGTTCGCCCCCGGCCCGATGCCGGGGCCGATGGCCTTTCGCGGCGTCCGGCTCGGCGTGCCGGTGAGCGAGGATATCGCGTCGCCTGACGTGATCGAGTGCCTGATGGAGACCGGGGCGGAGATCCTGCTGGTCGCCAATGGCTCGCCCTATCGCCGCGGCGTGCATGACGAGCGGCTGAATGTCGTCGTGGCGCGGGTGGTCGAGAGCGGGCTGCCGCTCGCCTATGTCAACGCGGTCGGCGGGCAGGGCGAGCGGGTGTTCGACGGCGGCTCCTTCGTGCTCAACGCCGACCGCTCGCTGGCGGTGCAATTGCCGAATTTCCAGGAGCGTGTGCGCCTGACCCGCTGGGAGCGCTGGGCCGATGGCTGGCGCTGCGAGGAGGGCGCCCGCGCCCCGCTGCTGGCCGGCGACGAGGCGGATTATGCCGCCTGCGTGCTCGGCCTGCGCGACCATGTCGAGACGAACGGCTTTCCCGGCGTGGTGCTCGGCCTGTCCGGCGGCCTCGATGCCGCGCTGGCGGCGGTGCTGGCGGTGGATGCGCTCGGGCCGGCACGGGTGCAGCTGGTGGCGCTGCCCGTGCACGCGCGCGCGCTGGAGGGGTGTGCCGAGGCGGCGGCGCTTGCCGGGGCGCTGGGCGTACGGTGCGATTGCGTCTCTATCGACCCGGCGGTGCAGGTGATGGAGACGCTGCTGGCGCCGCTCGCCAGCCCTGCCGATTCTGCCGAGGAAACGCTGGCGTCGGACATACGCGGCGCGCTGCTGACGGCGCTGTCCGGTCGGCTCGGCGCGCGGCTGGTGACGCCCGGCGACGCACTGGCCAACCTCGACACCCCGCAGCGGCGCGCCCTTGCCGCGCTGCGCAACCGCTGGAAGCCGGCCGGGGCGCTCGGCCCCGACGGCGCAGTGATTCCCGCGCGCTTGCTCGCGGAGGGTGACGCCCCCGAGCGGGCCGGGGCGGACGGCCTGCCGTCCGCCTGATCGTGAGGCGATCCCGGCGGGGAGGGCCGTTTCCGCTCACCCCGCCAGATGACGGGCCAGCGCGGTCCACAGCGGCGCCGCCCCCGCGAAGGCGACCACGCTGACAATCAGCGTCGAGGAGGCGAGGTCGACATAGGTCTGTTCGCGCCCGGCGATGACGATGCCGGAGAACGCCGGCGGCAGCGCGGCGAGCAGAACCACCTCTTCGAGATGGGTGGGGCGGACCCCCGTCAACAGCGCCAGAGCCAGCATCGAGGCCGGCATCAGCCCGACCTTCACCAGCGCGTTCCACAGCACTTCCGCATTGAGCTGGAATTTGTGCGCCGACAGCACCAGCCCGGCGGCGAACACCGCGACGCCCGAGGTGGCGTGGCCGATCAGCGCCAGCGGCGCCTGGAACAGCTCGGGCATGCGAATTCCGGCCAGCACCAGCGCCACGGCGATCATCGGCGCCAGCACCACCGGCTCCTTCGCCGCCTTGAGCAGCGCTGCCGCCGGCTTCGTGCCCTTCGGCGCCACGAAGAACATGCCGAGCGGCACGAGAATGACATTCACCACCAGCGCGACGATGGCGACGCTGAGCGCGGCCGTGCCGCCGAACAGCGGCGAGAGCACGGCCATGCCGAGAAAGCCTACCGTGGGCGCGCCGGCGCTGAGCCCGGCGATTCCCGCTTCCCGCCGGTCATGGCCGAAGACGAGCAGAGCCCCGGCAAAGGCGACGGCGTACCAGAACAGCAGGACGATGACGGAGATGGTCAGCAGCCGTGTATCGGAGAACAGCGCGTCGCGGGAGGAATTGGCGATGGAGACGAAGAGCAGCGCCGGCAGGCAATAGGTGAGCACCAGATGATTGAAGCCGGACGCCTGGGCCTGATCGAAGCTGGAGCGCTTTCCCGCGACATATCCAAGAGCGAGGACGAAGAAGATGGAGAAAATATCCTGAATGATCGGGGTCACGCGAAACTCCACTAAGCGGCGCCGTAGCACGTCTGGCATAAAGTCGACCACCGCAATTTCTCACCCGTGGCGGGCGAGGTAAAGCTGTGGGCGCATGTGTGGCGCTGGCGCTTGCTCCGGTGGGGCGTCCTCGGCGATAAGACGGCATGTCCGACATCGCCCCCGACGCCCCGCCCGTCCTGCGCTTCGCGCCTTCCCCCACCGGCCTGCTGCATGTCGGCAATGCCCGCACGGCGCTCTACAACGCGCTGTTCGCGCGGCAATGGGGCGGCACGTTCATTCTGCGCTATGACGACACCGATACGGCGCGCTCGACCCCGGAATTCGCCGACGCCATCGCGCAGGATGTCGCCTGGCTCGGCCTCGCGCCGGACCGGGTGGAGCACCAGTCGCGGCGGCTGGCCCGCTATGACGAGGCGGTGGCCCGGCTCAAGGCGCTCGGCCGGCTCTACCCCGCCTTCGAGACCGAGGACGAATTGGAGGCCAAGCGCCAGTCCCGCCGCCGGCGCGGCCTGCCGCCGGTCTATGACCGTGCGGCGCTGAAGCTGACCGACGCGGCCCGCGCGGCGCTGGAGGGGGAGGGCCGCCGGCCGCACTGGCGCTTCCGCCTCGATGGGCGGCAGGTGGTGTGGGACGATCTGGTGCGCGGCCGGCAGGGCGTCGACACCGCCACGCTGTCCGATCCCGTGCTGGTGCGCGAGGACGGCTCCTATCTCTACACGCTGACCTCGGTGGTCGACGATATCGACATGGGCGTGACCCATGTCGTGCGCGGCGAGGACCACGTCACCAATACCGGCGTGCAGATCGAGATCATCGAGGCGCTGGGCGGCTTCGTGCCGCGCTTCGGGCACCATAATCTGCTCGTGCTGCCAAGCGGGGAGGGGCTTTCCAAGCGGCTCGGCCATCTCTCGCTGCGGGCGCTGCGCGAGGAGGGCGAGGAGGCGCTGGCGGTGGCGTCGCTGGCCGTGCTTACCGGCACCTCGCTGGCGGTGGAGCCGTCGGCCTCGCTGGAAGCGCTGGCGGCGAAGATCGACTTCGCGAAGATTTCCCGCGCCCCGGCGCGCTTCGACCCGGCCGAGCTTTCCGCCCTGACCGCCGCGACGCTGCACCATCTGCCGTTCGAGGCCGTGGCCGACCGGCTGGCGGCGCTCGGTGTCGGCGGCTCGGAGGGCTTCTGGCTCGCGGTACGTGGCAATCTCGCCCGGCTGAGCGAGGCCGCCGACTGGTGGCGCGTGGTCGAGGGACCGCTTGAGCCGGTGACGGCGGCGGAGGATGCGGCGTTCCTCGCGCAGGCGGCGGCGCTGCTGCCGGAGGGGGAGTGGGACCATGAGGTCTATCCGCGCTGGATCGCCGCGCTGAAGCCGGCGAGCGGGCGCGCGGGCCGGGGGCTGTTCCATCCCCTGCGCCTCGCGCTGACGGGGCGCGAGAGCGGGCCGGAAATGAAGGCGCTGCTGCCGCTGATCGGCCGCGACAGGGCGGCGGCGCGGCTCCGGGGCGAGCGGGCCTAGGCACATCGGGCCGTTCAGGTTCCGGCCGTCATCCCGGCCGCCGCTTCGCGGAGAGCCGGGATCGCGTGCCGATCTGGGCGACGATCCCGGATCGGCCTTTGGCCGTCCGGGACGACGGGCGCGCAGATCAGGGCTTCTTGGTCGCCGCGGGGGTGGCGGGGCGCGGCTGGGCCATTTCGCGCGAGGCATCCTCGGTGACGACGATGTCGCCCTTGCGCAGTGTGGGGTCTTCCTGGCCGGAAAGCGCCTGTGCCCAGCTCATGCCGCTGGGGCGGCAGGTGCAGGCGGGGACAAATTCCTTCTTGAACAGCAGCGCGGTGGGCAGCGACATATAGGGCTGGCCGTTGATGCCGACCGCCTGGTTGATGTCCTCGCCGGGGTTGCGATAGGCGAACAGCCGGGCCTCGGTGCCGGGGCACTGGCGCTGGCACTGCGCCTCGTCCGAGCCGAACTTGGCCGGGGTGGCGGCGAAGGACACCGGGAAGAAAAAGCCGTCGCAGGTGCGCACGCACACGGTGCGATAGGTCGACACTTTCGGCATTTCCAGCGGCTGCACGTCCAGCGGGCCGGTTTCGTCCGCCGGCACGCCGAACAACTGCTCGATGAAATTGCGCGGACGGCGGTTCTGGTTGCCATAGCCCTCGCCGCCGCCCTGACCGAGCGCGGCCTGATATTGGGGGCCGCAATTGTTCTGGGCGAGGGCGTAGATGAGCTGCCGGCGCTGCTCATTATTGCCGCTCTGCTGGCCGCGTGCCTGCATCATCGTGCGGTCGAGATTCGAGCGGGCCTGGGTCAGGCGGCGGTTGAGCGATTCGCACTGCGGCGGCAGCTGCGGCTGGAAGATGAGGAAGCCGCGCTTGTCGCAGCCGAGCTGGCGCACCTGGGCGGAAAGGTTGGCGATGTCCTGCTGCTGCTGGGCGATGGCGGCGCCGAGATCGGGCTGTCCGCCCTGGCCGCGATCGAGCCCGGCAAGCTGGCCTTCAAGCCGGATGCAGGTGGAGCGGTCGCCGCCTTCATAGCCGCCGCCATCATACCCCCCGCCGACGCTGCCGGGCGGATAGGCCTGCGCGTGCGCGAGGCCCGCCGGAGCGAGGAGCGCCGCAGCGATGAGGAGGCGGGCGGCGAGGCGGTGGCGGCGGAATGTCATCAAGGGAGACTGCAATCGCGATGGCGGACGGAAGCGGGTGTGCCGGAATCGGGTGAAGGCCGCAATGAGCACGGCAAGCTTGTCGAAAGTTTGAACCCGCTTTCCCCGCCCGATGCAAGCGGGCCGATGCCGGCGAGCCGCGCGGCGCGGGACATGCCGGGCGTTGCGCCCGGGGCCGGCCGCCCCATATGCGGGACGTTCCGATCGGAGTTCACATCCGCATGATCCGCGTCCCCGCCTTCCGCTCTCTCGCCCTTGCCGCCCTGGTGCTGGCCGCCGGCCTCGCCGTCGGCCCCGTCCATGCGCAGGAGCCGGACCTCATCTTCCGCAAGTCGACGGTGTGGAAATTCCTCACCCCCGACGACAAGCTCGCGACCTATGGCATTGACGATCCCGTCGTCGACGGCGTCGCCTGCCATTACACCGTGCCCGAGCGGGGCGGGGTGAAGGGCATGCTGGGGGTGGCCGAGGAAGTCTCGGACATTTCCATCGCCTGCCGGCAGATCGGCCCGATCAGCTTCAAGAGCAAGTTCGAGCAGGGCGCCATCGTCTACCGCGAGAGCCGCTCGCTGATCTTCAAGAAGATGCAGATCGTGCGCGGCTGCGACGCCAAGCGCAACGTGCTGGTCTATCTGGTCTATTCCGACAAGCTGATCGAGGGCAGCCCGAAGAACTCGACCTCGACCGTGCCGATCATGCCCTGGGGCGCGACCAATGAGGCGCCGAAATGCGGCGACTATCTCAAGTGAGGTCGGGCGTGCGCGCCGGCTGAGCGCGCAAGCCTTCTGTGCGCGCAAGCCTTCTGAGCGCAGGCCTTCTGTGCGCGCAGGCGTTCAGCGCGCGCAGGTGATGGCGACGGAATTCTGGCAGGCGCTGCCCTCGCAGGCGGCGGTGCGGACCGGGGTGGTGCCCGCCAGGCCCGCTTGCGCATCCGAGCGTGCCGGGCCGAAGCTGGTGGCGCGGGTGAAGTCATGCACCCGGCACCACGCATCCGCCATCGCCTGGCCGCAGGGCGCGCCCGACGCGATGCAGGTGTCGATGCCATAGCCGTCGGAGAGGTCGACGCTGAAGATGGCGGTGTTCTCGTCGGCCGTAGCGAGGCTTGGAACAAGGCTTGGGGCCAGCGCCAGAGCGAGGGCGACAAGGGACAGGCGCAGGCGCGGCATCGCGTTCATGGTGGGTGCGTTCTTTGGTGGCGACAAGGTGGCGGCAGGACAACGTGAATGTGGCGAAAAGGTTTGAATCGACCCTTAAAATTCTCGTCCCGCCGTCATCGTGGCGGCGAGATAGCCGCGCCTTCCGCACCCGTCAACTGTCCCTGACACACGGGCGGTGCGGATGCCCGTGGTTGCCGTGCCTGCGGTGTTGTCTGCGGGCTTATCCCGGCCTCGGCTTGACGCGGCCGGCCAAACGGACGACAGACGCGGCGCCGCGTCTCACCTGACGCGGCAGGATCCGGAAGGCACAGATATGTCGGGCACCAACGCGCAGGCGCTTCCCGAGCTCAAGCTCTACAACACGCTCACCCGGTCGAAGGAGGTTTTCACCCCCCTCGATGCGGCGAAGGTGCGGATGTATGTGTGCGGCCCGACGGTCTACGACTTCGCCCATATCGGCAATGCGCGCCCGGTGATCGTGTTCGATCTGCTCTACCGGCTGCTGCGCCACCTCTATGGCACCGACCACGTCAAATATGTGCGCAACATCACCGACGTCGACGACAAGATCAACGCGCGCGCCGCAGCGGAGCATCCGGGCCTCGACCTCAACGAGGCGATCGCCAAGGTGACGTTCACCACCGAGGCGCAGTTCCACGACGACCTCGAAGCGCTGGGCGTGCTGCACCCCGATGTCGAGCCGCGCGCCACCGAGCACATCGCCGAGATGCGCCAGCTGATCGAGATGCTGGTCGCCTCCGGCCATGCCTATGTCGCCGAGGACCATGTGCTGTTCTCGGTGCCCTCCATGCCCGATTACGGCAAGCTCTCCAACCGGCCGCTGGACGACATGCTGGCCGGGGCCCGGGTCGATGTCGCGCCCTACAAGAAGGACGCGATGGACTTCGTGCTGTGGAAGCCCTCCAAGCCGGGCGAGCCGGGCTGGCCCTCGCCGGCGGGCATCGCGGCCCCCGGGCGGCCGGGCTGGCACATCGAGTGCTCGGCCATGTCGTGGAAGCATCTGGGCGAGACCTTCGACATTCACGGCGGCGGCATCGACCTCGTTTTCCCCCACCATGAGAACGAGGTGGCGCAGTCGCGCTGCGCCTTCCACTCCGGGCTGATGGCCAAGGTGTGGATGCATAACGGCTTCCTGCAGGTGGAAGGCGAGAAGATGTCGAAGTCGCTCGGCAACTTCATCACCATCCGCCAGCTGCTCGCCGACTGGCCCGGCCCGGTGCTGCGGCTCAACATGCTGAAGACCCATTACCGCCAGCCGATCGACTGGACGGTGAAGGGGCTGGAGGAGAGCGCCAAGACGCTGGAGCAGTGGTTCGACGCCGCCGCTCCTGACGCCTATCCGCGCCCGGCGCCTTCGGTGCTGGAGGCGCTGGCCGACGATCTCAACACGCCCAAGGCGATCGCCGAAATGCACGCGCTGCGCGACCATGCCGGCAAGAAGGCGCTGGCGGGCACGCTGGCCTTTCTCGGCTTCGAGCCGGGGCCCATGGAAGCGTGGGCGGCGGCACGGGTGCCGGTGCTGACGATTGCCGCCGAAGAGGTCGAGGCCCGCATCTCGGAGCGCATCGAGGCCCGCCGCAACCGCGACTGGGCCGCGTCCGACCGCATCCGCGACGAGCTTCTGGCGCTCGGCGTGGCGCTGAAGGACAACAAGGACGGCACCACTTCCTGGGAGCCGAAGCGGTGAGCGGCGCCAACCGGCCCCCCACGGCCGCGCTGCGCCCGGCGCTGCCGGGCGACGTGGCGATGCTTGCCGCCATTGCCGAGGCGGCGATCCTTGAGTTGACCGAGGAGGATTATGATTCCGACCAGCGGGACGCCTGGGCGGCGGCGGCTTCCGACGAGGAAGCGCTGGCGGCGCGCCTCACCGACCAGCTGACCCTTGTCGCCACCCGCGACGGCGAGGTGGTGGGCTTCATCGCGCTCGCCGACAACCGCCTGATCGACATGCTGTATGTGCGGCCGGAAGCGGTCGGCGAGGGCGTGGCGTCTCTGCTCTATGACGCCATCGAGCGGCTGGCCGGCGCGCGCGGCGCCAAGAGCCTGACGGTCGATGCCAGCGACACCGCGCTCGATTTCTTCAGCAAGCGCGGCTTCGCCCCGAAGCAGCGCAACACGCTCTCGCTGGGCGGGGTGTGGCTGGCCAACACGACGATGGAAAAGCCGCTCGGCCCGCCCGACACCACCCATTGAAGACCGGCGCCCGGACCAATGATCCGGGCGCTGTTCTCATTCCCTCAGGGCGCCTTGGCGGCGATGAGCGCGGCGGTGGCGTCGCCGGCCATGCCGTCGAGCGTCGCCAGCGGCAGCGAGAGTACCGCGTTGCCGGCGGCGAGCTTGGTGAGATCGAAGGTGCTGTAGTTCAGCCCGCCATAGGTGCGGACATAGAGCACGCTGCGGTTGAGATCGGTCAGCGCCGTCCAGGAGGTGTACTCGCTGGTGAAGGGCGGGGCATCCTTGGTCGCCACCGCGGCGATGCCTTCATTGCCGCCCGAGTTGGTGTCGATGGTGATGTCCTTGGGCCGGTCGAAATTGTTCATGATGTGGGCGAGCGTGCGCACCGCGTCGTCCGGCGCCGTCACCTTCTGTGCATACTGCGAATAATAGACCGCGCGCACGAAGCGCCCGACCGAGGTGTTCGATGCCGGCAGCCCCGCCGTGGCGATGCCGGAATCGGGCTGGGCCACCTTCAGCGAGCCGAACTGGCCGCTCGACTGATCCACATTGCTGAGGAAGGTGTAGTTATTGAGATTGGTGAGGTGCCAGGGCAGTTCCGGCCCGTTGGTCATCACCCCCACCGGGTTGTCGTAGACGGTCTGCTTGCCATTGGCGAACTCGACGACGATCGAGGCGCCGCTGCGGTCATGCAGCACATAGTGAAACGGCGACTTGGCGTTGCCGAGCACGGCCAGCGGGGCGAGCAGCACCGGCTGGCTGGCGAGCGCGGCCTTCACCTCGGCCACGTCCTGGAACTGGCCGAGCGTCCAGGATCCGAGATCAATCGCGGACAGCGCCGCCTTGGTCATCTCGAAGGCGTGGGTGGGCCCGGCGGCGCCGGCGAAGGCCAGCAGGCTGAAGGTAAGGCCCTTCTCGTTGAAGCCCTCGACGATCTTCAGATCGTTCAGCGAACCGTCAGGCACGGTGATCGCCAGCATGCGGTATTTGGTGGTGTAGGCGAGCGCGGCTGCGCCGGCGGCAGCGGTCGACGTATAGCGCTGTCCGGCGGGGAGATAGGCCACCCGGTAGGGTAGCTCCATCGCCAGTTCCAGCGTGCGGCCGAAATAGACCGCGCCATTGGCATCGCGATAGATCAGCGAGGTGCAGGCCTGCGCGGCCGGCGCGAGCGCCAGGGTGAACGACAGCGCGGCCGGCGCGAGCAGCCGTGCAAGGGGGCGGCGGGCGGCAAAGGCGGAAAGCGTCATGATGAACTCGTGCGGGCCGGAACGGCGACGGCTCTTGAATACCGTCGCCGATCGCGCAGCGCCATCACCCGCTGCATCACGAAAGCCGGAGGAGGTCAGCCCGCAGGCCTTCACCTCACATCCGGTCGAGCACGCGCTCCTCGGCCTCGCCATGCAGGTCGCCCTCGCCGAGATGGGCGACGGCGGTGTGCAGCTTCGGCAGCACGGCGCGCACATTGTGCGCCACCAGCAGCTTCACCGGGCGGGCGATGTTGACGAAGCCGGTCGACTGCATGTGATCCAGAAGCGTCAGCAGCGGGTCCCAGAAATTGGCGACATTGAGCACCATGACCGGCTTGGAATGCCGGTTGAGCTGCACCCAGGTGAGCTGCTCGATCAGCTCTTCCAGCGTGCCGATGCCGCCGGGCAGGGCGATGAAGGCGTCCGCCCGCTCGAACATCAGCCGCTTGCGCTCATGCATGTCGCGGGTGACGATCAGCTCATGGGCATGGTCGAAGGCCTGCTCCTTGCCGAGCAGGAAGTCGGGGATGATTCCCGTCACCTTGCCGCCCGCTTCCGCGCAGGCGCGGGCGGTGGCGCCCATCAGTCCCACGCCGCCGCCGCCATAGACGAGGCGGATGCCCTCGGCGGCGAGCAGACGCCCGAGCGCGATGGCGGTTTCGAGATAGACAGCATCGGCTCCGGTAGCCGCGCCGCAATAGACGCATATGCTCTTGATCTTTGTCATGGCTACCATGTTGCACCGCAGCACGGGCGGGTTCAAGCGCTCTGATAACCCTCACATGGCATTGCCCGCGCTCGGGTGCAAATGGCCCGGCGGGCTGTCCGGTTCCACGGCCGCGCCCGACACGCGCCTTCAGCGGGGCTGTCTTGAAATCATCGTCTATCGACGATAAACGATGGCGATGAACGCTTCCGATGCCGCCACCGACGCCGACGACCTGCTGGCACTGCGCCTGCGGGCGCTGGCGCATCCGGCGCGGCTCGCGATTCTGCGGGCGCTGGCGCAGACGGAGCGCTGCCAGTGCGGTCAGATCGTGCGAGGGCTCACCCTCGCGCAGTCCACCGTCTCGCAGCATCTCAAGGTGCTGAAGGAGGCGGGGCTGATCACCGGCACCATCGAGGGCCCGCGCTCCTGCTACTGCCTCGACCGCGCGACGGTGGCCGCGCTGGCCGGCGATGTGCTGCCGCTGCTGGCGCTGCTGACGGCGGCGCCGACGCAGGAGGGCGGCGCCGGCAACCCTGCTCCGCGTTCCGACGCACTGGTCTGAGCGCGCCCCGTCACCATCTGCGTGACGACGCCTTACGTATGAACGACGACATTATCCGGGCGCCCGCCGCCCGCGACTGAGAAGAACGGAAATTCGCATGTCCGCACCGCAGGGCCCCGCTAGCGCGCGCGCCTCCTCCGCGACCGAGATCAATCCGCGCGGCAGCCTTCTGGTCGCGCTCAAGGGGCTGTGGCCCTATCTCTGGCCGGCCGACCGGGCGGACCTGCGCACCCGCGTCGTCTGGGGGCTGCTGCTGCTGGTGCTGGCGAAGATCGCCACCATGTCCACGCCCTTCTTCTTCAAATGGGCGACCGACGCGGTGGCGGAAGGCGAGGGGGCGCGCATTTCCACCGACGCCATCGCCTGGCTTGTCGCCGGCCCGCTGATGCTGACGCTCGCCTATGGCGGCTCGCGCATCGTCATGGCCGGGCTGACGCAGTGGCGCGATGGCCTGTTCGCCAAGGTGGCGGTCCATGCCGTGCGGCGCCTCGCGCTGGAAACCTTCCAGCACATGCACGCGCTCTCCCTGCGCTTTCACCTGGAGCGCAAGACCGGCGGCCTGACGCGGGTGCTGGAGCGCTCTCGCGAGGGCATCGAGACCATCGTGCGGATGCTGGTGCTGCATCTGGGGCCGACCATTCTCGAATTCGCCATGGTGATCGGCGTGCTGTTCTGGCAGTTCGACTGGCGCTATGTCGCGGCCACCATCGGCATGATCCTCGCCTACACGCTCTTCACCTTCGTGATGACCGAGTACCGCATGGGTATTCGCGCGGCGATGAATGAGAGCGACACCGACGCCAATGCCAAGGCGGTGGACAGCCTGCTCAACTACGAGACGGTGAAGTATTTCGGTGCCGAGAGTTGGGAGTCGGAGCGCTATGACCGCTCGATGGCCCGCTATGAGCGCGCCACCGTCACCACCCACACCTCGCTGGCCTGGCTGAATGCCGGGCAGGCGGCGATCTTCACCCTCGGCCTCACCGCCGTGATGGCGCTGTGCGTGCTGGATATCCGCGCCGGCCGGCAGTCGGTCGGCTCCTTCGTCATGGTCAACGCCATGATGATCCAGCTCTACCAGCCGCTGAACTTCCTCGGCATGATCTATCGCGAGATCAAGCAGTCGCTGATCGACATCGAGGCGATGTTCACCATCCTCGCCCGCTCGCCGGAAATCCGCGACCGGCCCGGCGCGCCGGCGCTGGAGATGAAGGGCGGCTCGGTGCGCTTCGAGGATGTGCGATTCTCCTATGATCCCGAGCGGGAAATCCTCAAGGGCGTGAGCTTCGAGGTGCCGGCCGGGCGCACGGTGGCGATCGTCGGGCCGTCCGGGGCGGGCAAGTCGACCATTTCGCGGCTGCTCTACCGCTTCTACGACATCAGCGGCGGTCGCATCCTGGTCGACGGGCAGGATGTGCGGGACGTCTCGCAGGCGAGCCTGCGCGCCGCCATCGGCATGGTGCCGCAGGACACGGTGCTGTTCAACGACACGCTCGGCTACAACATCCGCTACGGCCGCGCCGGCGCCTCGGACGAGGAGGTGGCGCGCGCGGCCGAGCTGGCGCAGATCGACGGCTTCGTGCGCCGCACGCCCAAGGGCTATGCCACCGAGGTCGGCGAGCGCGGGCTGAAGCTCTCCGGCGGCGAGAAGCAGCGCGTCGCCATCGCCCGCACCATCCTCAAGGACCCGCCGATCCTCATCCTCGACGAGGCGACCTCGGCGCTGGACAGCCACACCGAGCGCGAGATCCAGGACGCGCTGGAGCGTGTCTCGCGCGGGCGCACCACGCTGGTCATCGCCCATCGCCTCTCCACCGTGGTCGGGGCGGACGAGATCATCGTGCTGCAGCACGGGCGCATCGCCGAGCGCGGCACCCATGGCGAGCTGATGGAGCGCGGCGGCCTCTACCATTCCATGTGGGAGCGCCAGCGCGAGGCCGAACGCGCCATCGAGACGCTGAAGGCGGCGGGCGAGGAGGAGGATGTGACGCCCTCCCTCGGCGCGGCGGATGCGGTCCCCGCCTGAGGCGATTGAGGGCGCGCGGGCGACCTCTGCGGAACCATGTCGCGCATCCGGCATTTGACGGGCGGGCCGGCGCGCCCTACCTCTCGCGGCAAGGACCCGGTGCGTGACCCATGGGCACCGGGCAGAAAGGCCAGTTGATGTCCGTCCTCGATTCCGTCCGCAGTGGCCTCGCCCCGATTCACCGCGAGGGCTACCCGTTCGTCCTGATCGGCGCCGGCGTGTCGGCGCTGTTTTTGTGGCTGTTTGCGCCGCTGGGCTGGATCTGCGTGCTGATCACGCTGTGGATCTGCTATTTCTTCCGCGATCCCGAGCGGGTGACGCCGGTGCGCGAGGGGCTTGTCGTCTCCCCCGCCGATGGCCGCGTCTGCCTGGTCGGGCCGGCGGTGCCGCCGGCCGAGCTCGGCCTCGGCGACATCCCGCTGCCGCGTGTGTGTATCTTCATGAATGTGTTCGACGTGCATGTGAACCGGGCGCCGCTGGCCGGCCGGATCACCCGCATCGCCTATCGCCCGGGCAAGTTCCTCAACGCCGATCTCGACAAGGCGAGCGAGGACAATGAGCGCAGCGGCATGGTGCTCGACACCGCCATTGGCGCGGTCGGCGTGGTGCAGATCGCCGGGCTGGTGGCGCGGCGCATCGTCAGCTTCGTGCGCGAGGGCGACCTGCTGGCGCCGGGCGAGCGCTTCGGGCTGATCCGCTTCGGCTCGCGGGTCGATGTCTACCTGCCGCTCGGCACCCGCCCGGCGGTGGCCGAGGGCCAGCGCGCCATTGCCGGCGAAACCGTTCTGGCGGACCGCGCCGCCATCGGCACCGAGCCGACATTCCGCATCGATTGAGTTTTCCAACCCGCGAGCGTGCGATGGCCGACCTGTTTCCTCCCTTCGAGCCCGATGCGCCGGAGCCGCCGCGCCGGCGGTTCCAGGCGGTGCCGTTCCGGCTGCTGCTGCCGAACCTGGTGACGCTGCTGGCGCTGTGCGCCGGCCTCACCGGCATCCGCATGGCGATCGAGGGGCGGCTGGAACTGGCGCTCGGCGCCATCGTGCTGGCGGCGGTGCTGGACGGGCTCGACGGCCGCCTGGCGCGCATGCTGCACGGCACCTCGCGCTTCGGGGCGGAACTGGACAGCCTGTCCGACTTCGTGTGCTTCGGCGTCGCGCCGGGTCTGGTGCTGTACATGTGGGGCCTGGAGACCTTGGGCTCGGTCGGCTGGATCGCGGCGCTGGCCTTCGCCATCTGTGCCGCGCTGCGCCTCGCCCGCTTTAACGTGATGCTGGAAGACCCGAACAAGCCGCCCTTCGCCGGGGATTTCTTCACCGGCGTCCCCGCTCCGGCCGGGGCGATCTGCGTGCTGCTGCCGGTCTATCTCGAACTGATCGGCCTGCCGCGCCTTGTCGCCTCGCCGGCGGTGGCGGCGTTCTATTGCCTGGCCATCGCGCTGCTGATGGTCTCGAAGCTGCCGGCCTTTTCCGGCAAGCGGCTGGGCGCCCGCATCCCGCGCGACAAGGTGATGCCGCTCTTCATCTGCGTGGTGCTGTTCGTGGCAGTGCTGGTGACATGGCCGTGGGCGGTTCTCTCCGTCATCTGCGTCGCCTATCTCGCGGCGCTGCCCTTCTCGGTGATGCGCTACAACCAGCTGTCGCGGGCCTATGAGGTGCGGCACGCCCATGCCCACACCGCCGCCCATCACCCCGCGCCGGTGGATGGCGGCGCGCAGGACGAAAGGCCCGGGCCGCTCAATTGAGGGCGGGCGCCGCGACGGTAGCTCGAAAAACGGAGACGCCCGCGCTTAGCGGGCGCGGGCCTTCATCGCCTCGACCCGCGCGGCCAGCGGCGCGGCGGGAAAGGCCTGCCGCAACAGCCGCAGCGCCTCGGCGTCCGAGCCGGGGCGGGCAAGATCAAGGTGCTGGGACATCAGCTGCGCCACTGTCGCAGGCTCGCGCCTGATATAGGCGATGCGAGTGTCAGCCTCACGCAGCGGGCCGGGCGCCGGAATCTTCACTGTCACGCTCGCAGATTGCAGCATCACAACATCTCCCGATCGCCATCTCGAATCAATCGGCTTTCCTCATGGATAAAATGAGGGCCCTGAGCCTCAAACGCACGAACTAAATTTCCGTTCCCGTTCTTGTGAACGCGCCTGTGGCCAAGTTCTCACAGTGTTACCGTAGCCGCCATACGAGACACTACGAAGACGAGAGGACGATAGTCGCGCATCGCCGCGAGAATTGCCGGATCGAACGGTGTTCTCGGATGGGCCGAATCCGGGTGCGGGCGGGTCGTCAACGCTGCCGCCGCGCCAGTTTGACCGGACGCGTCCGGTCAATTCCGCAGGCGGATCAGCTGCGGGTGAGCGTCACCTTGGCGCCATCGCCGGTGGCGACCCCGTCATACTGGCCGGCGCCGGCGGGTTGCAGCCGGGCTGTGACCTTGCCGACATGGTTCTGCAGAACGATCTCGTTGCCCCACACGTCCCAGCCCTTGGTCATGAAGATATCGTTCGGGCAGTCGACATCGGCGGTGGCGGCGAAGCCGGACATGCCGCGATCGGTCGACAGCGTGACCTTGCAGGTCTTCTGGCCCTCGTCCCAGGCATAGTTCCAGGTGCCGGCGAGCTGGGTGCGGGCGGCGCCCGGTTCGGCATAGGCGACGCCACCCGGCGCGGTGGCCGGCGGCGGGGCGAGCGCGACCTGCGAAGCGGCCTTCGGCGAGGTCGGCGTGACCGCGGCGGCGGCGGTGGCAGCCGAGGCGCCATAAGTGGTCGGGGTTGGCGCCGCAACGGGCGAGCTTTCCACCGAGCCCGAGGGGGCCGGGGTGATCTGGCTGGTTTCGACCGGGTTCGGTGCCTTGTCGCCGAACCCGTCGAGCACGGTGCTGCAGCCGCCCAGAAGCAGGGCGGTTGCGGACGTGATGACGACGGCGGTGCACTTCATCGGCGCTGTACTCCCCGCCCGGCAAAACCCGCCGGACGTCTCCTGCAATCCTAAACGGTGCGGCGCCGCTTTCGGCATTCGCACTATCCCTGCTACCCGCCCTGTTTCCCCGGGGAAGATGGCATCAGCGTGACCCCAACGCCCAATGGCGTCGCCACGCCTTCCCCAGGGCCACATTTGGCGTGGTTATGCTCAATGAAAGCTTAACGCCGGCCGTCGGTCGCGCAACAGGGGCGTGTCGCGGGCCATCCCGCATCGCCCGTTCAGTTTTGCCGCAAACTGTTCTATGTGCGTTGCAGCGAAAAGGAGCTGCGCCATGTACCAGATGCTGGATCCTGCCACCCTGCGTGTCCTTGTCACCGGAGCCACCTCCGGTATCGGCGCCGCCACCGCCCGGCGCTTTGCGCTGGCCGGCGCCCGTATCGTCGGCACCGGCCGCCGCGCCGACCGGCTGATCGCGCTGCGCGACGAGCTCGGCAGCCATTTCCACCCGCTCGAAGTGGACGTGCGCGACAATGACGCGCTGGTGGCGGCGCTGGCCGGTGTGCCGGAGGCCTTCGCCCCGTTCAACGTGGTGTTCGCCAATGCCGGCCTGGCGCTCGGCCTGGAGCCGGCCCAGGCGGCCAGCCTCAAGGATTGGGACGACATGGTCGAGACCAATATCAAGGGGCTGCTCTACACCATCCGCGCGACCCTGCCGGCCATGGTGGAGGCCAAGGAAGGACATGTGCTGTTCACCGGCTCGGTAGCCGGCGACTACCCCTATCCCGGCGGCAACACCTATGGCGCCACCAAGGCCTTCGTGAAGCAGTTCGCGCTGAACCTGATCGCCGATGTCGCCGGCACCGGCGTGCGCGTGACCAATATCGAGCCGGGCATGGTGGAGACCGAGTTCTCGCTCGTGCGCTTCCATGGCGATGCCGCCAAGTCGGAGAATGTCTATGCCGGCACCGAGGCGATGACGGCCGAGGACATTGCCGAGCAGGTGTTCTTCGCCTCCACCCTGCCGCGGCGCGTCAACATCAACCGCATCCAGGCCTTCGCCACCTGCCAGAGCTTCTCGCCGTTCAAGGTCTCGCGCGGCTGAGGCCATTGGAGAAGAACGGCGCCGCCCAAGGCGGCGCGGTTTTCTAAAGAAGTAGGGCGCCGCCCAAGGCGGCGCCTGCGACCACCGCCCAGGCCGGCACCCGCCACAGCGCCAGCGCCAGATAGGCGACGAGGGCCAGCGCGAAGGCGCGGCTCGAGGTGAGGCTCGACGTCACCACCGGGTCCCACAGCGCCGCGCCGAGCAGGCCGACCACGGCAGCATTTACCCCGGCGAGGCCGTCGCGCACCCGCCGGTTCGCCGCCAGCCGGGTCCAGAAGCGCAGCGCCGCATAGACCAGCAGCGCCGAGGGCAGGAACGCCGCCACCAGCGCCAGCAGACCGCCGGCCACGCCATTGGGCGGCAGCGGCATCATGGCGCCGACATAGGCGGCGAAGCTGAACAGCGGCCCCGGCACCGCCTGCGCCGCGCCATAGCCGGCGAGGAAGACCTCGCGCGTCAGCCCGCCGGGCTTGACCAGTTCCGCCTCGATCAGCGGCAGCACCACATGGCCGCCGCCGAACACCAGCGCCCCGGCACGGTAGAGTGTGTCGAACAGCGCCACGCCGGCATTGCCGCTGGCCTGCGCCAGCAGCGGCAGGCCGGCGAGCAGCAGCACGAACAGCGCGAAGGCGATCAGCGAGGCCGTCCGGCCCGGCAGGTAATGGCCGGTAGGCTCGCGCACCGCCGTGCCGTCGAGCCGGATGAAGGCAAGGCCGACGAGCGCGCCGCCGGCAATGACGCCGATCTGGCCGAGGGCACCGGGCAGCAGGGCCGCCGCGGCTGCCGCGACAAGGGCGAGGCTGCGGCGCGGCCGATCCGGGCACAGCGTCTTCGCCATGCCGAGCACCGCATCGGCAACGATGGCGGCGGCGGCCACTTTCAGGCCGTTGAGCCAGCCCCCGCCGATGCCGGCGGCGTCGGCATGCCGCACCCCATAGGCGAAGGCGAGCATCAGCAGCGCCGAGGGCAGGGTGAAGCCGACCCACGCCGCCGCCATGCCCAGCGGCCCGGCGCGCATGAGCCCCACCGCCATGCCGACCTGGCTGGAGGCCGGGCCGGGCAGGAACTGGCAGAGCGCGACGAGGCTGGCATAGCTCTCCTCGCTCAGCCAGCGGCGCCGCTTCACCAGATCTTCGCGGAAGAAGCCCAGATGCGCCACCGGGCCGCCGAACGAGGTGAGG
>JAESFV010000093.1_pt1 | contig 166523 bp, 151 predicted proteins | sample 9269471 | NCBI WGS metagenome assembly JAESFV01 (sample SAMN14502647, study PRJNA617108) | algae metagenome | isolation source: Symplocastrum torsivum CPER-KK1 and co-occurring heterotrophs from... | place: USA: Central Plains Experimental Range, Colorado | collected 2001-01-01
ATGAAAAAGCGAAGGATGACGAGTGCGGCAGGAAGACATTGAATCACTGCCACCAATAGTGAGCGAGAGCTTTCGGTTTTAACAATTTCACTCGTGTCGTTCATAAGTCCTTTCGCAACAGTGCTTCAATTAACCTGAGTTTTGCCGAAATCTGTGTTGCAATGGGGCTTGTTGTGACCAGTTTCCTTGAAAGTCTACCCATTTGTCTTCAAGAACTTGGTTTAGAGGGGTGGTAACTTGAGCGTCGAGGAGACAGTTGTGAGATTGGCACTCTTGTTCAGAGCAGCGAATAAACTCTCACCAGCCCCTCGCAACTCTTCACTCAGGCAAGTGAAAGGGAAGAGCGATCGCTCTATCCTAAACAGGTGGATGAACCGGATAGTCGGGTTGCGACTGGAAATGTTCTTCTATTGCTGCCATCACCGCTAGCAGAGCGCAAACTGGAGAGAGTATTGCATCAAATTGTTTAGCTTCCATTGCTGCCATAAAAGCGGCACGGTAGCGGTTACGTTCATCAATAACCTGCCAATATTCGCTCACCGATACTTCGCCCATATAAGGAAAAAGCTGAGCGATCAGTGGCTGCCCCATGAATCCAGAAAGTGCTGCAATAACTTTAAGTAAAGCTTTTGGTGCAGAGATGGTTTGAAGGGTCTGCTTAAGTTGTGGAAGCGTTTTGCTGTTACCTAACTGCTTTTTAGAGGTTACTCCACCATCTGCACCATACAGTTGGAAATATAACTGTATAGCTTTCAGCAAGTCTGGAGGTGTCCACTCTTCGACAATCGCACCCCGCTTTAAGAGTGAAAGAGCAGCTTCTCTCACCGCCCTTCGCACGGCGGGGGAAGGAGTCATGATGCCGTTGTCAGTGAAAAAAGCAATTCGCAGATTGTCCAGCTTGACATCAGACGGTTCGCGCCAAGATACCGGAGGAACACTGGGGTCAAACGCTTCCTGTCCCGGTGCCGCCAGAACTTTCATCGCCAAGTTCAAGTCAGCGACAGTCCGTGCCATTGGACCGGGTTGTGCCAGTATCGCTTCTTGACCGGGTAACAGGGGTACGTGACCGACCATCGATAGCCTACTCGATGTCGGTTTCAGGCTGCAAATCCCACAGGCATGAGCAGGCATCCGGACACTTCCACCAATATCACTCCCCAAGCCAAGACACGAACCCAAAGCCGCGATAATCGCCGCCTCACCACCACTGCTTCCCCCTGGAGAACGTTCCGGATTCCAGGGATTCAAGGTGCGACCGTAGACAGGATTATCCGATTCGTTCGATGCTAGTAACTGTGCAACATTGGTTTTACCTAAAATAATCGCTCCCGCCTGTTGCAGTCTTTTGACCAGTGGCGCATCCTGCTTTGCCGTTTGACTCAAAGCAGAAATTCCCATGTTAGAGACAGTTCCCGCTACATCAAAGGACTCCTTGATAGTGATGGGAACTCCGTATAATAGTCCGAGTGTTTCTCCTCTAGAACGAGCGTCATCAGCGGTTTTTGCTTGTGCTCGTGCCTGCTCAAATAGAGGGATAATCACAGCATTTAAGCGAGGATTAACCTCCTCAATACGTTGAATGTGCGCCTCAACAACTTCACTGGCCCAAAGTTCTCCCGCCGCAATTTTTTGAGCAATTTCTGTAGCGCTGCTGCCCACAATAGCGGAATGACTTTTAACGGTATCCATTTCTCGCTCCCCTTGTAACTCTACATTACTCAGAATTACCTTTCTACTAAAGAGCGTCTTGCAGATTCGTCCAATTTTTTGTACATTTTTGTCATCTATGGCGGATATACCTGGGAGTCACGCCTAGCAGACGTTTCAAGTGACGGTTGAGATGGCTTTGGTTGGCAAAACCAACACTGTAGGCTACCTCTGCAATGCTGAGTTCTCCTTTTAAAAGTAATTCTTTAGCCCGTTCTACTCGACGGCGAATCACATATTGATGCGGAGTCAAGCCCGTTGATTGTTTAAACAAGCGAGTAAAATAATGAGGACTCATCTGCACGATTGCAGCCAGTTCTGTTAAACCTAACTCTCGGTCGAGATGCCCATTAATGTACTCAATTACTTGCCGCAATTGGTGTTTGGAAAGACCTCCACTATATTCACGTAAAATGGGTTGCTGTGCCGAGTAGTTTTCTAACAGGTGAACTGCTAGAGCATTCGCCATTGTCTCAGCGTAGAGACGGCTCCCTTTAGGATTGTTTTCTAAGACTCCCTTAAGTGCCAGCCCAATTTGCAGAACTAGCGCGTCAGATGTGGCAAACTGAGGCAATAGCTCAACGTTAGAAGGTTCAGCCGATTCGTCAACAGCACGAGCGAAAACATCCGGAGCCATAGCGATAACGATAAAGTCATGTTCTGCATTCCAACAAGAACGATGACTAACCTGGGCAGGAGTAATGACTATATCTCCTTCAATTACTTGCTCATGGCGAATTTTTCCGTTTAGGGTTCGCTTTGCCTGAATTGGGGCTTCAGTTTTTGGGAAAATGAGAAGACCATGCCAAAAGAGACTGGAAACTTCAGGAGCGTCATCGGCAGGTGTGCGGAAATGTCCCAGGAAAATACCATTCCAACCTGCTTTTTGGCTGGTGAGAATTGGCGATCGCTCAAAGATTTGGATGAGATCGTTTTCGTTGGCGATTTCGTTGGCGATCGCTCTTGGTTTGGCTTGTGACATGGGGTATACTCGTCCTCACATCAAAAGTGTATCAAGACTCCACCCTTCAATAGTATTGTTCAACGTACCCAACAGCCTTAATCGAAAAAGTGCTTTGGGGCATTCCAATACTTAGAAGCTTTCACCAGGGTGAACTTGAGTACTTTAGTGTTCCCAAGTTCTAAACGAGTTGTTGGCACTGGGAGTTCAATCGCTAACGCTGCAATAATTTGGCTACCAATCACTCTCGCGAGAAGAGGTGGCACAGCATTGCCTACTTGTCGAAACCCATGCCACTTGGTCGCATGGAAGCGGAACCAGTCAGGAAAAGAGTGTAGTCGCGCTGCCTCACGCACAGAGATGACTCTGGGGTACTGAGGATGAATTGGACGAGGAGAGGTATAACTACCACGCTCATAACCAGTACCAGCTCTTAAGGTATGACAAGGTTTGTCCCAGTTGAGGCGTCTGAGGCGACTGGTTGGTTCTAGGTTCCCCATGGGGGTGTTCTTAAAGCGCTCAATTGAAAGCTCAGTATGCTGGGTTTGTATTGAACTGGTTAATAGCTGGGGATTCCAGTAGCGAGGGTAAGCAAAGTCGCTTGGATCAGACATCATCCCCCGTAATTTTTTGACATAGGGGCTTGTCTGTTCGTGCAACTGATATAGCTGTTCTGATGTGAGTTGAATCGAGTCAGTTGAAGAGAGTTCTGTAAAATCATCCAGGTTGGGTAAATCTGCGATCGCATCTTTGACTGTAATCGGTTGAAAGCTTGCCTCTACTTCTGGGCAAGGATAATCAATTGCAACTGCCCCAACTTGAGTACCTAGTAAAAAGAACCGTCGTCGCTTTTGCGGTACACCAAAATTGGCAGCATTTAATACCTGCACTGGCTCTGTCAGCTTATATCCAGCCACCTCAAACTCATTCATCAGTCGCTCAAGGATAGAGGAATGTTTATTGAGACACAAGCCAGGAACATTCTCCATCACAAAGTAGCGAGGTTGGAGTTCTTTCACCAAGCGGCAAAAGTCAAACACAAGATTGTTACGAGCATCATTTGGTAGACGTTTGCCAATCATCGAGAAGCCTTGGCAGGGAGGCCCACCAAAAACCAAGTCAATCTCACCATTCCAGTTGCTGTGTTGCCGATGCTCAACTGCCCAGTCCGAGAGAGCTTGCTTGATGTCTAGCCCCGATAGTTTAGCGATGTCTGCACATATAACTTTGCTGTGGGGAAAGTTAAACGCATACACCGCCGCATGAACTGGATCGTGTTCCACAGCTAAGGCAACATCAAACCCTGCTTGCTCAATCCCTAAAGAAAATCCACCAGCACCCGCAAACAAATCAATAGCTACAGGTCGGCGATAGAAGTCAGGCATGTCATCCACCGCCTTGAGAACTAGTTTTCTGGTCTATTGACGAGTTTGTATTATTTTTGTAGTATGTTGTTAGCACAACAAGCAATAAAAGGTTCAAAGGTCTAGAGTTTAGGCTTTGGAGCGGGTGTAGTGCAATAAAGGTGATTCCTATGCAAACAGCAGGTTGAAGCTAACTTTACTCCAATCTGCTTTTTAGAAGCTAAATAATAGGTAATTTAAAGGCTAAAGGCGATCGCTTAATACCAAGATTACAGACCTTCGTTATTAAAGGTATAGGTGCCAACCTTACAAAAATCAACCTGTCTGTCTTCCGTCTCTGCTCCATCTGAAAATATGCCTTTGATGTCAAACAGGCAGTCAGAGGCTTCGCCAACGTAATTTAACTCAGTGGATGCACCAGTAGGAATGCTCTTATCTAAAACGTTTTCACCCCAGGTAGTAGAACCGGACAATGAAACAAACAACGCTTTGAGAGTAGTGTTGGTGTTATTGACAACAGTAAAGTCGCGTTGGTCGTCTGCCAGGGCACTAGGGATGTTGAATGAAACGATTGGTAGCGATAGAACTGTCGCTACCATGATTACCTGAAGCGATGGAGTAAACATTTTGCATTTCCTCTGGAAAAAGCAATTTGAAGCGGAAACAATAAGCCAAGCCCTCAACCTTAGCTAGGCTGGGCTTCCAATTTTTTTTATCTAACTTTGGGTAGATGCCTCGTTAACAAGTATAAAACTAATGCAAAGAGCTATCTGAACTTTATTGCTTAGTAAGCTAACAATGCTTTGAACAGATTGTTGAAAGGCAAACTCTAAATATCAGGAACTTACCCCAACTATTTGTAGTACAGTATAATACAATTACTGGTGCGCCTCAACCAGTAGCTTATAACGAAGGGTAGGGAGTCGTGGAGACGATATGGAACCGCATTGAAACCTGGCTTGCCATTAATGCACCAGAAATTCTCGATAGCCTACAACCAGGAGCAACTGATCAAGCCATCAACAAAGCCGAAGCCTTTTTGGAAAGTAAATTACCTGAAGATGTTAAAGCGTCCTATCGCCTTCACAATGGTCAATCTGAGCCAGAACATGGGCTAATCAATGCTTGGGAGTTTCTTTCCCTAGAACGAATTATGGATGAGTGGCAGATTTGGAAAGACTTACTAGACGTAGGAGAGTTTGATGGTACAAAAAGCGTACCCGTTGGTTCAATTCAATCAGACTGGTGGAACCAAAATTGGATTCCCTTGACTTATAGTGGCTCTGGTGACCCTCATTGTCTGGATTTAGACCCAGCACCTGGAGGTCAAGTTGGGCAAATTATCATAATGTGGCATGACTGGGAACATAGAGAAGTCATTGCTAATAGCTTCAAAGACTGGTTAGGGCAGTTTGCAACTGACTTAGAGAGTGGAAAATATATCTTTGCCAAAGAGGATGGTGGACTGATAGCGGTTAATGAATAATTCTCGCCTAGTCAAAATCAGCAAATATCTCAGCAAACATCTTCGACACCAACCTGAGCGAATTGGCATTCAACTCGCGCTAGGTGGCTGGGTTAGTGTCGATAAACTCTTAGCCGCGTGTAAAAAACACGCCTTTCCCATCAACCACATTGAACTGAATGAAGTCGTCGCCAATAATGACAAAAAACGCTTTTCCTTCGACTCAACTGGCAGCCTAATTCGTGCTAATCAAGGTCATAGTGTAGACGTTGATTTGCAACTAGAACCTGCAATTCCTCCTGACGTTTTGTACCACGGTACAGGTCACGGTGCCGTTGAGGCAATTCTCCAGGAAGGTCTTCGTAAAATGTCTCGCCATCACGTCCATCTTTCCCGTGATGTAGCCACGGCACGAAAGGTAGGCGCACGGCATGGTCGTCCCGAAGTATTTATAGTAGATGCGGCAACCATGAACAAAGTGGGTTATACGTTCTACTGTTCTGAAAATGGGGTGTGGCTGGTGGAGCATATTCCAGCCCAATATGTACAAAAAGCCTAATTTATCCTAAGAGTGAAACATCCTAACTATGCGACAAGTCAAATCTTGCGGCGTAATTGTGATGCGTACTAAACCGCAACTCAGCTTCTTGCTGATGCAACATCCAACGCGCTATGACTTACCAAAAGGTCACATCGAAGCTGGTGAAGATGAGTGGAGCTGCGCCCTCCGCGAACTTTATGAGGAAACAGGTATTGAAGCGAGTTCACTAAAGCTGGATGAGAGATTTCGTTTTACGATTACTTATCAAGCTCGTTACAAGCGTTTTGGTAGCGAAACCGTCGAAAAGACATTGGTAATTTTTCTAGGTTTGTTAGAGCAGGATGTGACTATCAAGCTAACCGAACATAGCAGTTATACCTGGATAAGCTGGCATCCACCTCATGCCATTCAGGAACAAACAATTGACCCGTTACTCGAACAATTGGAACATTATTTAAGGAAAGAAAATTTAAATGCAAAAGTTTAGCTAGAATAATATTTCTTACTCTTTTAACTGACTAAAATACTATTGCAACACTAAGAAATTTCAATTATGCATTCAGGCGAATTTGCAAGCAATGAAAACCAGTTTACTCCTAATAATCCACAGAGTCGAGGCTTGTTAGGGGCGGGTTGGCGACCCTTATCCAGACAATTTGAATGGGACTTTTTTTTGCATCTTGTATCTAATGACCCTTGGGAACTTACTCAAAAAACTTTAAATATTGCTAGTGACCTTGCTGATGCCCTAGGTCGTAACTACTATACCTGGTGGGCAAATCTCTTAAATGTTTTTTCGGATAATACGCGATACGAAATAAATGATTTCTGGGATTATATTACCCCTGAGCCACCTGTTCCAGATCATCGCTACGGAGACCTTTTAAGTGTTGAGACACCGGTGGCGCAAGTCGTAACACGCCAGAGCATTCCGATTAATTATGTTCTCAACCGATTAGAAGAGATTACGGTTTTCAAAATTCTGGATTTGTTGGGTAATCCAGAAATTATTACCCAGTATTATATGGAACGGCATTTTTATTTTCCAATCAGTCGCTTTGTGAGCTGGGAGCGTCTTGAAATCATTGGAACCGCTTTTGCCTATTGGCCTGGGCATCAAGTTTGGCTACAAATTGACAATCTGGGTAAAGGGCGACGACATTATTCTTTAATTGCCAAGAACATCGCACCCCTAGTTAACAAAGCCACTTACAATTTAGCGGTAATGCTCAGTGGCTATCAAAGCCGAGTTGGACAGGTTCAAAGTCAGTTTTCAATTCGGACATTCCCTGCTGATGTACAAAGCTTCACGGATTTAGTTCAGCAAGCTGTTCTGGACAAAAATCAGCTAGCGGTATTAGTAAGTGGAAAACCTGGTACTGGGAAAACAGCTTGGACGCAAGCTGTGGCAAAAGAAATTTTGATGCCTCTGGGGTTTGTCATCTTCATCTTAGATCATGATGCGGTTGAGAATTTTGTTCCACCGAGTTATTTGGAGCGGATTTGCCTGATTATTAATGAAGCGGATAATTTGGCTCAAGATCGGGCGACACTTGCAGCTCAACACAGCAATAAAACTGAGCATATTTTGAGTTTACTGGATGGAACGTTATATCAAAGCGTGATTGATGAAGCGGCAATTCAAACTGAGCAAAAGTTGGTGGTGCTGATGACTTGCAATACAACAGAACGTTTAGATCCAGCTATGTTGCGTAAAGGTAGAGTGGATTTAATGTATGAATTCACTCATCAGTTTGTCTAGTACTTAGATAATAAGCCAAGTCTGTGGGTGTTTTTAGAGAGGCGATCGCATTTCTCCGCAACACATCCCAGTCCGAAATTTATACCACCTGCTTTGTAGAGATTTTGAAGTTCTTTATTACCTACAAAACAAAGAAACCATTAGTGATTACATGAAAAACTGGATAGAACATGGTCACAGAATGAGGGAACAACAGCGACTCAATCCCTTACCAGTTTCTCAAAAACTCCGACAACTGAGAGCGGAAAGAAAAGCTAAGAAACAAGCTAATGGCACTGAACTATCTAATTGATGAAAATGTGAATCCTATTTATAGCATTTCTCTGTTACGCGCGTGTACAGCAGAAAAACCTAAACCCCAACCCCTTCCCACCTCTCCCTAGCCCTCTCCTACAAGGAGAGGGAAAAGGAATAATGTTTTTAGCTGGAAGGGGAGTAAGAATCAAAGCCTCACTCAAGAGTAGGAGAGAGGTTTTCCAGAGAGGTCAAAGTGTACCGCATCCAACCGAGAACCGCTATATCCCAATCAAATTAGACAACGAGAACCCGATATCCTCATCAAGGTTCTGCTCTTGCCTAACGAATCGGGTCATGAACTGTAACTAGTTTTGTGCCATCAGGAAATGTGGCTTCTACCTGTACTTCTTGCACCATCTCTGGCACCCCTTCCATTACATCATCCCGCGTTAGTAATGTTGTGCCGTAACTCATTAAATCAGCTACAGTACGACCATCTCTGGCACCTTCCAAAATTGCTGCACTGATGTAGGCGATCGCTTCTGGATAGTTTAGTTTCAATCCTCTATCTTTACGTCGTTCTGCTAGCAAGGCAGCCGTGAAAATTAGCAGCTTATCTTTTTCCTGGGGCGATAGTTGCATTGTTCGATTTTTTAAATAAGTGTTAGAGGAAAGTGATTTTCATTGTTCATAGTGAGCAATTGCCTATAGCTATCCAATTCAAATCGTTCACATCTGCCAAACTCGCGGCTTGGTTACAGAACGTCCTACAGAGGATAGACGTAGCAGTTGCCAAATATCCGTAAACCAGTTTCTCACCTCCAAGGTCGAAGCACCACGATATCGGCACACTAATCCTGAAATTAGCTGAGTAACGCCTGCTTCTCCCTGACGTTCTTTAGAATTCCACAGAATTCTCGCTGTGTCTAGGATTTCTCTGGAAACAGGTTGCCCGATCCAAGATAGGGTTGCCACAATCGGTTGTCCCGCTAAACCGTGAGGACTATTGATGATGTCTTCTCCCGCTGGTAGCCATTGCCGATCAATCCACAACGGCTGCCCTTGTTGCCAGACTTCGGTATGCGATCGCCATTCTCCTTGTAAGAAAGTTTCTCCTCTAGCACTCCGCCCAAATCGCGTAATTTCCCAGCCTAGCCAACTAGCCTGTGGTGCTAATTCTACCCGCAAATCCTGTTGGTAAATGGCACCATTGAACACAATTGTTTCCTGGGGTAACCACTCTAAATAAGCACCCGCCTCGATTTGGAGTTTGATGGTTTGTCTCGCGTCTTGCCCATTGCTGCGATAGACTTTACTGGCGGCAGCAGTGGTGATTAAGGCTTGAGCGTTAGGTTTAAGGTGGATAGTTTGAGCCAAGCGATCGCCTCCTACCATCCCCCCAGCCGTATGCAATACAACGCTATGACAAACCGCCTCTCCTTCTGGATAAAATGGGCGCTGTACCTTCAAAGGCGATTGCACTTGGTTGTGAATTAGCTTCGTTGTGCCGTCGTTATGGACGTACACCAAATCCAAGCTGCCATGCCATCCCGTCGGGATTTGTGTGGCTTCACTTGCCTCTGTTGTTATCCGTACAGTTGTATCATCAGCCATACTGTAGGCATTGCCCAGCGTCGTAGCAGATCTTCGCTTGCTTAAAGCGATTCAGAACCTCTTGAAGGCGATCGCATTCCGCAATCAAACTAATCCGCACATATCCCTCACCCGCTACACCAAAGGCATTTCCTGGCGTTACAACAACACCTGTTTGCTGTAAAACATTAAGAGCAAAGTCAGTTGAACTTACTCCCACGGGACAAGGTACCCAAAGATACATTGTTGCTTTTGTTTTGGGCACATTCCAACCCAACTGCGCTAACCCATCAATCAGAAAATCACGACGACGACGGTAACGTGCTTGAACTTCATGCACATAGACATCCGGTAGCTGCAAGGCAGTTTCTGCCGCCGTTTGTAGGGCAGCAAAGATGCCATAATCCAAGTTTGTTTTTAACGTCCGTAGCCCTTGAATAATGTGGCGATTCCCGACAACGAAGCCGACACGCCAACCTGCCATGTTGTAGGTTTTCGATAATGTATGGAACTCCACGCCAATTTCTTTAGCACCAGGAATTTCTAGCAAGCTAGTGGGCTGATAGCCATCAAAAGCAAGTTCGGCATAACACAAGTCATGAACGAGCAAGATTTCGTACTTCCGGGCAAAAGCAACAATATCTTTGAAGAATTCACGCGGGGCTGTAGCGGCGGTGGGATTACTTGGATAGTTGAAATAGAGCATCTTCGCCCGTCTAGCAACATCTTCTGGAATCGCCCCTAAATCGATTAACCAGTCGTTTTCGGGTTTCAGAATTAGGCTGTGAATCGTACCACCCGCAATGAGTGGGCCTCTAAAATGAGCAGGATAGGCTGGACTAGGGACGAGAACTACGTCACCCGGATTGATATACGCCAGAGCAAGATGAGTTAAGCCTTCCTTGGAACCCAACAAAGGTAAGGCTTCGCTATCGGGATCGAGTTCAACATCATAGCGACGGCGGTACCAACTAGTAATCGCGCGGCGGAAACTAGCAGTCCCTTCAAAGGGAGGATAGCCATGATTCGCGGGATTTTTCAAAGCTCTAGTCGCGGCTTCAATCACAGGTTCAGGTGCCGGGCCATCGGGATTACCCATCCCTAAGTCAATTAAATCAAGTCCCTGCTCACGGGCACGCGCTTTCAGTTCATCTAAACGAGCAAACACATAGGGTGGCAGTGCGCTCAGACGAGCGGCTGGGGTAATCCATTTAAGAGTCATCAGAAGACAGGGCTTTTCTAAACAATCAAAATATTACTAAAGATGAAGACACTGCAAGCAGTACTCTTACAGTCATCTTTGTGGTTCTAAAGTTTATCAACAAATACCTGGAAGCGTAACCCCATACCTTAAAACAAAGGGTGCAATTTGTCTAGTGAACAAGAAAGGCAGAAGGCAGAGGCTCCAGGGCAGAAGCACAAGGCAAAACCTCTACTTTAAACAGGGTGAAACCCGCTCTCTTTCTAGCTCACCGTTCAATTGGGTAGAAATTAAAATAAGTAGTAGAGCTTTCACAGAAGACAAGCATTGGTATTAGTACATCAGGAATAGTGTTTGGAGTCGAAGCAACAGACAACTTGTGAGTCTCTAGTTAGTCTTGCTGCGCTTCAGGAGCGAGTACGTTGCCTGTTCCGATTAAGACAGTTACCAGAAAAGACGCGGAGAACTATTTTGCTAAACACAACAGCAGATAAGCCTGAGTTAGGGTTGGAGACGCGATCGCCTAAGTTGTGGATGCCGGAGCGTGTCCTATTTACACCTGCTGCCTTAGCTGAACCATGGGGTCAGCAGATTCTAGAACGTGTAGAATCTCTAAATTTGCCGATTGAGGAGTTACGCCAAAATCGTTTGACAGGTTTACGTGGCGATTCAGAGCGTGAAACTTACGACAAGAGTAAGCGTACCCTCGCCGTTGTCAATGCACCACCAAGCACCTTCAAACTCAGCCCCATCCCACCGTCGGCTGATTGGCAGTTTCACCTTGCCGAAGGCTGTCCTGCACACTGTCAATACTGCTATCTAGCTGGTAGCTTATCAGGGCCACCTGTCATTCGGGTTTTTGCGAACTTGCCGCAGATTTTGGCAAACTTGGCAGCTTATGAGACAAGCCAAGCCACGAGTTTCGAGGTAAGCTGCTATACTGACCCACTGGGCATTGAGCATCTAACCGGAAGCCTCGCTGAATGCATCCGTTACTTTGGAACACGGGAGTCTGGACATCTGCGTTGGGTGTCGAAGTTTGATGCAGTGGATGACCTCCTCGACTTGCCCCACAATGGTCACACGCGGTGTCGTTTGAGTGTTAATGCTGCCCCAGTTTCGGGTCGCTTTGAAGGCGGTACTGCCTCAGTAACGTCACGTCTTATGGCTTTGCGACAATTAGCCTTGCCCCGTTCACAAGGTGGTGGTGGCTATCCCGTAGGTTTAGTGATTGCTCCAATTATGCCTGTAGAGGATTGGGAGGAACATTACACTCGTCTATTTGACCAAATTAGTGATGCGATCGCTTTTGATTGTGACCTGACGTTTGAGTTAATCTCCCACCGCTTCACACCTGGCTCAAAAGAGGTGTTGCAGACTTGGTACCCTCACACGAAATTGGACATGGACGAGTCAAAGCGTAGTGTTAAGCGTAATAAGTTTGGTGGCACAAAGTATGTCTACGATCCTGACACGATGAAGCGGCTGCGTCGCTTTTTCGAGAGCGAGATCGCACGGCGCTTTCCTAAGGCTCGTGTTCTTTACTGGACGTAGAAACCGCAGCAATTCAGGGCGCACCGCTGTGCGCCCCTACGAGCTTCAATTGATTTGAAAGTTGTTATGAGTTTAGGGGAGCCAACGAGGCTGGAAGCCTGATAATAGTTGCTCTGGTTGTAGTTGAGCTGGGGGATTTGAGGATGTTGCCTCAACTAAGGGTAGCAGCCATAGTAGTCCTTGACCGATCGCTTGTCCTTCATTGGTTCTCAACATATCAGTTGCGGAGGGCGGTCTAGTAACAACTTGGTCGAAAAGCAATGCTAAACCATCTGGAGAAAGACTCATCTGGATATCCCGTTGATTGGGAAGCACTACTAACGGTTGCACAGGAGACTGGCTGCTGTCTTTAGTGTCTTTCAGGTCAATAGCAGCGAGGAAGGGTTCTTCCTGGTATTCTTCCCCTTGAATGAGTTGCGTGAGCAAGCAGTAGAGCTTTTCCTTGGTAGGAGTGAATTCACAACTTTGGATTGAACCTGTTGTGCGTAGTAGTTCTTTCTGAACGCCTTGGTTCGTTACCAAAAAGAGCGATCGCGTATAGTCGGTATTAAATTTCACCATTGTCGCGGCTGAACCATCCCTAGCAAAACTCAAAACCATCCCAAATTTTGGAAGAAAGTCTAGTGGTTTTGCCGCTGTAGTTAAGGGGAGAATCGCCACACCTTGTCCCTGAGCGATCGCAACGGATGAACTGTCAGGGGTAATCACAAAGTCACCACCTGGCTGGTTTTCCAGGGGTCTTGGCTGAGCGTCAGGCTGTATGATCCACAGACCAAATTCACTAGGATTACGGCGATTCACGCGCTGGGCAACAATTGTCTTCCCATCAGCGGACAAGTCAAATTTGAGATTTTGGTAGTCTTTGCTGTCCAAAACTAAATCCACCCTCCCCAGAGAGTTTGGCGAGGCTTCTGCTTGACCGGGGATTTGAAATGAAAGTCCTGTGGTGACGGTGTACAACTGTTGATTGAGTAAACCCTGTTCCTGATTTTTGCGATCGCTTGCTGCAAACAACACTCGATCCCCGTTTGGATAGGGCTTAAAGTCCATTACTACCAAATCTGGGGGAGTCAGAATCATTTTTTTCTGGGCGGTGAGGTTGTAGAGAATTAACCGTCCTTGCTCTTCTTTCTCCACCCCAATGTAAATAAATGCGCGATCGCGAGTCCGGAAAGAAGCGCTAAATGGCTCAATTAGCGTTCCTTTCCTCTGTAATCCTGGAAATTGGTCTTTAGCCCCCTGCAATTGCACTTTATATTCCGTGCCATAGGGTACGGGAAACAGCGGCGTATAAGCCATCCGACGACCCGCCCAGCTAATTTTTCCGGGGAGAGGGGGAGTTATTTTTAGATTAGCTGCCACGCTGTCATGGTTCATCGGGCGGCTAAAGGTAAACGTAAACGCAGTATCCTGTGCCCCGACTTGTTTGTCCTGCCAACTGAAATCGCGCACACGAGGCGCTGTGTGATCGCCGCTCAATAGCAATATCCCAATGAGCAGGCTTAGTACTAGCATTACGCCCAAAGCCACACGGTCAATGGGTTGAAGGAGTGTTTTTGCTGTCAAAGTTCTGCCTGACATTTTGATTCTAGGGATTGGTGTAAGTGGGTGTAATTCAACGTCGCTATCACTTGGGCAATCATGGAAGCGCTTATCGTTGACAGATTATTGCTATTTTCCTCTGTTGACTGTCTCTACGCCCATAGTTGTGCCCGCCTCATAAAGAAATAAGCTTTGGTGCAGGGGAGAACAAACAATGAAAATCTCTTTTCCTAATTCTCTTTTCAAAGATGGATTTGCTTTCGGATGTCCCCCCGATAGAATACCTATGTTCACTACAAAATTGCCAATACGCTGTCTCTCCAACAGAGGAGGAAAATCTCTAGTTTCTACGTTTAACTGAAAGTCTAAGCGATCGCCAAGATGAGCAATTGCTTGAAGTGTTCTCTGTCTCTCCTTAAAAGCTGTTACATATCTTCACGATTTCTTTGCATAGGGAACATATTTTTACATAGTTAGTGCAATATATTAATGAATAAAAATTAAGTTTGCACTTGCAGCTTGAAACATCAAGGGTTCAGTAAAAGCGGCTTCCCTGTCGTTGAAACAAGATAAAACACTCCTCAATACGGTTCACGAGCGAGGAGTAACTTCACTACAAGCCAGTATTAAAACTTTACATTTTTCAGGTACTGAGTAGTTGTTTATACCTACTCTGTATGGATTCTATCTTCCGAGGTATTAACTTATCTTTATATTTATTTAAGTTATGAGAAAAATAGAGATAAATAACTAACTTGGCTCATTTTCCTTTACCTGATCTACTCCTATGAAATCGATGGCAAGGCAACAAGCCAGTTATGGCACGTTAGAGGCTCAGCAATTGAATAATTTAAATTCAGGTGCCCTCTGGCTCTATGACCATGCCTTAGCTGCTATTAAGGGTGGCATTGTCATCACGGATGCTCGTAAGCGTGACAATCCAATCATCTACTGTAATGCGGCTTTCCTTGAAATTACAGGGTATTCCTACGACGAAGTGATCGGTCGTAACTGTCGTTTTTTGCAAGGTCTAGATACTGACCAAGATAGCGTTAAGCAAATACGTCAGGCGATACGAGCGGGGCGAGACTGCCAAGTTGTATTACAAAATTACCGGAAAGACGGCACAGCCTTCTGGAATGAACTCAAGATTTCGCCAGTCCGAGACGCGAATGGCTCTTTAACACACTTTATTAGCCTTCTGTCTGACATTACAGAGCGAAAGCTTGCCCAAGAGAGACAGCAGTTGATGCAGTTCTCACTTGAAAACGCGGCTGATGCCGTGTTCTACATTCGTCCGGATGCAAAATTCTTCTACGTGAATGAAGCGGCGTGCAAATCGTTAGGGTATTCCCGTGAAGAACTACTGACGATGAACCTGCCTGATATTAACCCAGGATTTCCCGTAGAAATTTGGCGTGAGCATTGGGAAGACGTTAAGCAACATGGCTCGTTCACCCTCGAAACTCAGCATCGAACCAAAGACGGTCGGTTAATTCCCGTAGAAATCACACTAAACTACCTCAAATTCAACGATCAAGAGTACAGTTGCGCGTTTGCGCGTGATATTAGCCACCGCAAACACAAAGACGCGGCTTTAAAAAAGAGTGAAGAGCAATACCGCACTCTCGCGAAAAATTTCCCCAATGGGGCAGTGTTACTCTTTGACCGAGATTTACGCTATTTAATTGCAGAAGGAGTTGAGCTAGCTAGCGTTGGGCATTCAAAGGAGTCACTGGAAGGAAAGACGCTATGGGATGCCTTTGCACCAGAAGTCTGTCAAGCCTTTGAACCAGCGTATCGAGGCGCACTGGCAGGAGAGACTACGACATTTGAGTTCCCTTATGGCGATCGCGTTTACCTTGTTTTTATCTTGCCAGTAACCAACGAAGAGGGGGAAATCTCTGCGGGTATGGTGATGACCCAAAACATTACCAAACTTAAGCAAGCAGAACAAGATTTGCGGCGTAGCAATGCCTTAATGAAGGCACAACAAGACTCGGCACTGGATGGAATCTTAGTCATTGACGAAAAAAGAACGCTCACGAGTTACAACCGTCGATTCTGTGAAATGTGGGGAATCCCTGAAACTGTAAGGCATTCAGAGGATAAAACAACACTCCTCAACTACATGCTGCCTTTGATCACTCAGCCACAAAAGGTTTTCAGCCACGTAGAGTATCTTGAGCAGCATCCTACCCTGATTAGCCGTGATGAAATTTACCTGAATAACGGACGAGTTTTTGATTGTTATTCCTCTCCAGTCCTATCATCTAGTGGTGAGTGCTACGGTCGAATCTGGTCGTTCCGCGATATTACAGAGCGAAAGCAGACTGAAGCCAAGCTACGACAGCAAGCAGAAAGAGAGCGACTACTTGGGGGGATGAATCAGCGCATCCGCCAGTCTTTGAACCTGACGCAAGTTCTCAATACTGCTGTTGCGGAAGTGCGACAATTTTTGAAATGCGATCGCACATTGATTTACCGCTTTCACCCAGATTGGAGTGGAACAGTCGAGGTGGAGTCAGTTGCTCCAGGGTGGATACCAGCGCTGGGAACAACAATAGAAGATACCTGTTTTAAGGAAAATAAAGCCCTTTTCTACCAACGGGGTGGAATTCGAGCAACTCAGGATATTTACAAGGCGGGTTTAAGCCCCTGCCATATTAGATTACTAGAACGGTTCCAAGTTAGATCTAGCCTGGTTGTGCCTATCCTACAAGGAGATCAGCTTTGGGGACTGATGATTGCCTATCAATGCTCTAGTCCTCGGCAGTGGCAGGAATCAGAAGTAGAACTACTCAAACAGTTGAGTATCCAGTTAGGGATTGCCATTCAGCAAGCGGCTTTGTTTGAGCAAGTTGCTGATGAACTGAAGGAGCGAAAAGCGGCAGAAGCTGCCTTGCGACGGTCAAAAACTGCGTTGAAAAAGCAAGCGACTCAGCTAAAAGCCACCCTCCAAGAACTTCAGCAAGCTCAAATGCAGCTAATTCAGACGGAGAAAATGTCAAGTTTAGGGCAGTTGGTTGCGGGTGTTGCCCATGAAATTAATAATCCAGTGACCTTCATTTATGGCAATATTGCTCACGCTAATCAATATGCTCATGACTTGCTGGAATTGGTACAGCTCTATGCGAAGCACTGTCCCAAACCTGCACCGGAAGTTGAAGACTTAATTGAGGCAATTGATTTAGAGTTTTTGATGGAAGATTTCCCCAAACTCCTAAGCTCAATGAATATGGGAGTCAACCGCATCCACCAAATAGTCCTTAGCTTGAAAAATTTCTCGCGGTTGGATGAAGCGGAACGTAAACCTGTTGATATTCATGAAGGACTGGAGAACACGCTTTTGATTTTGCAACACCGCTTAAAGCCAGAAGCAGCTAATATCCAATTGATTAGGGAGTATGGAAACTTGCCGCCAGTAGAGTGCTATCCAGGGCAACTCAACCAAGTTTTTATGAATATTCTCAATAATGCGATCGATGCCCTGGAAAAGTCTGATTGTAGCCATGCTGATTCAAGTCATACAAATTTTAGATCTGGCGTAATTCAGTGTAATACTAGAACTATTAAAATCTCTACTGAGATTGTAGAGTGTTCAGAGGCCGATCCATCCAGATCTCAAGAACCTGGAAGCAATCAATGCGCTGTCATACGGATTGCCGACAATGGGCCTGGTATTCCAAAAGATGCTAGGAAGCGAATTTTTGACCCCTTCTTCACCACAAAACCTGTGGGCGAAGGTACAGGCTTGGGGCTATCAATCAGCTATCAAATTATTGTCGAAAAGCATGGAGGGCAATTGTTATGCATTACAGAACCTGGAAAAGGGACAGAGTTTATTGTTGAAATTCCGCTTACACCCTCCAAATTGTAACTTTTTACACATTACAGGATTAGCTCATCAGATAAAAGCAACGAAACTTAGTTCACTAAGTTTTAGCTGTCAAAGAGGTAAGCTTTGTAACCGGAATTAGCGATTTTTCTATTAGACTTAACAACTGAATAGGCGTTAAAGGGTGAGACAGAATCTAGCTAGGGGAACAGTAATACAACCAACTTGATGTAACGCCTAAAGCATCTACTCAAGCATTTACTACAACCATTCTCCCATCCTCAAAGAACCGCAGCTATGCCACGAGAACGTAAAAAATACGCGAGTTCCGATTGTGCTTGTAATAGATTTGTGCCGTTACAAAACCATCGACATGACACCCAGTTGCAGCTAAATACGGCAATTGATACAGAAAGCTTTACTGACACAGAGACAGTCAGACCTAAAGGTATGGCGAAAGCGGAGGAGCAACTGCGGCTACTAGCGGCGGCGGTTGAACACGCTGAAGATTCAATTTTGATTACCTCTACAGAAATGACGTTTCCAGGTCCAGAAATTCTCTTTGTTAACCGAGCTTTTACTAAGATGACAGGCTACACAGCCCAGGAAGTTCTCGGTCAATCACCACGGATTTTGCAAGGACCAAAAACGGATCGTGCGGTTTTAGATCGATTGCGGCAAAATCTCAGAGAAGAAAAAATATTTTATGGCGAGGGGATTAACTACCGCAAAGATGGGACAGAATTTTACAACGAGTGGCATATTGAACCGATTCGGAATTCAGCGAATCAGATTACTCATTATTTAGCAATTCAACGAGATATTACTCAGCGAAAGCAGATGGAGGCAAAATTACGCTATGAGGCACTTCATGATGCCTTAACAAGCTTGCCCAACCGAACTTCTTTTGTAAACCAGGTACGCCAGTGTATTGAGCAACCTGTTGAACGTGTCGGTACTTCGGGATCGCAACTAAGTCAGGATTCATTATTTGCAGTGCTGTTTTTGGATCTTGACCGATTTAAGGTGATTAACGATAGTCTGGGTTACAAAGCTGGGGACAAAATGCTGGTTGCGATCGCAAACCGTCTAAAAGCCTCAGTACAACCCAGCGACATGGTTGCCCGGATTGGCGGCGATGAGTTTGCTATCTTGCTGGAAAACATAAGCGATATCGCTAATGTCTCCAGCATCGCAGACCGACTGCAAGCCTTACTGCGAGAACCGTTGCAGTTGGAAGGGCAGGAAGTGATGACAACGGCGAGTATTGGCATTGCCCTAAGTATGCTGGGATATGAGGCAAGTGAGGATATTCTACGAGATGCCGACATTGCGATGTACCGGGCAAAGGCATTAGGAAAGGCGCGCTACATTGTCTTTAACAAAACCATGCATCGGCACGCCGTAAAGCGTTTGCAATTGGAAACAGACTTGCGACGAGCAATCCCTCGCCAGGAGTTGCGACTACATTACCAGCCGATTGTCTCCTTAGCGACAGGTCAAATTAGTGGGTTTGAGGCGCTAGTACGATGGCAGCATCCGACACGCGGTTTAGTGTCTCCGGCTGAGTTTATCCCAGTAGCAGAAGAAACTGGACTGATTATTCCAATCGGTGAGTGGGTGCTGCGTGAGGCTTGTGAAAAAGCGAACCAATGGCAGCAGAAATTTCCTCACCAGACCCCTTTAACAATTAGCGTGAATCTCTCTGGCAGACAGTTTGTCCAACCGAATTTGAGTGAGAAGATCGATCAAATTCTCCGTGAGACACGGTTAGAACGCCAAAGCTTGAAGCTAGAGATTACTGAAAGCGCGATTATGGAAAATACTGAATCCTTAGAACTGGTTGGCGAAAGTGAAGCCATAACCGAGTCAGGAGAATTATTCGGTACAGCAGAGGACAAACAGGCATTAGCCTTAGCGTTAGCGATCGCAAAACGCAACGAAGTTCAGACCATGCGTCAGACACCTATCGCTATCCTAGAGCATCTAAGAGCGTTGGGCGTTCAACTGGGTATTGATGACTTCGGTACAGGCTACTCGTCCTTGAGTCGGTTGTATCGCTTTCCAATTAACACCTTGAAAATTGACCAGTCTTTTATCAGGTGTATGGATGTTGGTAGTGAGGGTAACCATAATACTTGTTCCTACAAAATTGTCAGAGCCATTGTTACACTTGCCCACAATTTAGGTTTGGATGTTACAGCCGAAGGAATTGAAACCGCAGCACAGTTGGCAAAACTGCGGGAACTGGGATGCGAATTTGGACAAGGCTACTTCTTTTCTAAGCCAGTCGATGCCGTACAAGCTGAAGCGTTAATTGCTGCACAGCCTCAATGGTGAAGGGGAGTGAGGAATTGAAGATTGGAGATTGGGGGATTTTTATTATTCTTTACTTGATCTGATGAAGGGCGCGGGCATTTTCAGACAAAATTGCTGTTGCGACGGACTCGGCTTCTTTGGCAGTGAGGTCTGAATTTTTAATCGCCTCATCTAACACCTGTCCCAGCACTTCACGTCCCCATTTTGCCCCTAAATAATACAATTCTGGAATATTGTGAGCATCGGAGGAGTACATCAGTTTACTCGTTGGAGCAAGTTCTAACAACTGTTGCACCACTGAGCGCATTCCAGCAACACTCAGGAATGGCACAGCTAACCCACAGTCGAGATAGACCTGAGGATACACAGACGCTAGATAGCCAGCTTCTTGAGCATAGGGATAGGAGGCGTGCAATAGTACGATGGGTGCATTACGAAAGCGTTTGTCTTCTAAAAGCGATCGCATATATAAAGGATTACCCAGCCGTAAGTCGAGGTCAGGGTCACCAAACCCCGTATGAAACTGTACGGGTAATCGGTATTTTGCCGCAATTTCTAAGGCTTGCGTAATTAAAAAATCAATCAAAGGCTTATCAGCAAGCCGCAGTGGTTTATCTTGAGCCTCTTGCTTGAGTGTATAGAAACTATGTTCCGCTTCTTCCTGTAGTGTCAGTTGAATATTTAAACCAGTACGGTAAGCAACAATACTTTTGAAAGCAACGACTCCTTTTGGTGGTGGGTCAATCTCACTTCGGAATCGTTCCAGGAAACAACCAAAGTCCTCCACCTCATTCATCAAGTTCTGCGCCAAATATTCCAAGCGTAGGATGCGCTGTACAGGAACAAATTGCTGATGCCATTCCACAGGCAGAATCTCATCGGCGAGAAAGCCATCATCGAGAAAAATTGCCTCAAGTTTGGATGCACTAAAACATTGCTGTGTAAGCTTTTCAATGCCGAGTTGCGTGCGACGTTGGAGAATTGCCTCTTCCTCTGGTTCACACTCCAACAACTGAGCAATCTCCCGTAAACTCCGGCGGTAGAACAAGCTGTGACGTGCATGATTATTAACAATCTCTGCGTCATTGCCTTCGGTAAAGGAAGCTGGATAGGGATAACCCGCTGCCGCTGAGGGAGTCAGCAGGTTGTGAGCGTGTTGATCAATCGCCGCAATATCCCAGAGGTTGAGCATTTTATAGCAATCAGCAGTCAGCTTAAGAGCGGTCAGCTTTGGATCAAATCAGCTCTAGCCCATCTCCCTCACTATCGTTGAGGCGGAAAGAACAGAATCGGGTGCCAGCTACGGCGCATCAATTCGCCAGCAAAGCTACGCACAGGGAACTCAATCAGTTTCCCTAGATTATCAGATGCCATCGCGATCGCGCTGATGTCAAACTCTAAAGCTGCGTCCAAAATCTCTTCATAAGGATTTCCCAGTCGCACCTCTGTGTTGACTTGCAATCCCAGTTGTTCCAACTCTGCTTTAACTGGTTCTAGCTGCTCTTGCGCCTCTCTTAGCTGATAATCTCTGGGAACTCCGCGACGTCCTCCTTCATCAACCACCCACATGAGCAAACACTGTTCGAGTGAGCTATCTGGTCGATTTTGGGCGTAGTCTTTAATCTTTTGCACGAGATATTTGGAGGCATTGCTTCCGTTATAGGGAATGAGCAAATACCGGAACAGATGCTGACACCGCAAATCTAACTCTTCGCAAGTGTAAGTAGAAATGAGTTGAGGTCGTAGGATGAGAACAGGTGTTGTACAAGCTCTCACCAAGCCTGCTGTCGTGCTACCAAATAGCTTTTCTTGCAATAAACTTCGGAGCGGCATTCCTGTAATCACAACATCTACCTGATGAGTTTTTGCCGCTTTTGGAATCGTGTCTATTGGACGACCTGATGGCACCTCGATCTTAATGTCTACTCCATCAGGTACACTTTTGAGACTTTGTTGGAGGCGATCTCGTGCCTTCTCAATCGCTTCATCGTCTATGCGTGGGATACCCCCTTCTTCCCACAGAGGAACACTATGCAAGAAGATAATCTGCTTCATGCCACTAGCTGCTAAGGCGGGTACAAAGTCTACAAGCCGATACAAACCATCAGAGAAATCGGTGCAGATTAGGCAACAATGAAACATATACACAGAAGATGGCTTTTTTATAACCGTACCATCTTTAATCGCCCTCTTGCTTCTCTCAAAGAGTTTAGTGTATTGCTTCCTGAAAATTTTCGTGGTGATAAATACAGTTTTTAGTGATGCTTGACTTAACTTGAAGAGGTTTGTGAGCCAAGGTTTTATTTGACTGCGTCTAAGTGTAAAAGTCAGACGCTCCTTCGTTGAACACTCAGCATTTTAGTTGGAGTGCCTGTCTCGCAAATGGCACTGTTTACCAAAGAATTCTGAGAATAGACTGAGTTGAAATTTTCCAAGTAGGTTAGCGCATTTGGTAGAGTTGACGCCCCGACATCCCCAGCTCCTTTCCAGGCGTGGAACCGAGCAAGAGACGGAGGTCGCCCACTACAGATAGGGCTACTACGACTCAAACTGTGGATTTGAGCCTAGTCCCCACTCGTGCTTGAGGAACTCTTTGTACATAGTTTCGCGCATCATCATTTGCTCATAGAGCTTGATTAGAAATTCCTGAGCTTGCTCACGGCTCATTTTCTGAACCTGAGTTTCAAACGAGCGGATGCTGAATTTTTGTTCCAGAGATAGTTCAATAGGGCCTGACATGTGTTCACTCCTAAAATAACTAGATGGAGATAATGTGTTTTTGAGTCACAGCCGCCCTGATTAAGTGAGGGCGAGGTATCTGTGAGTTGTTACGCTTTGTATTAATAATCGTAACAACTATTTGACAAAGTGCACGTACCTCTAAATGGGTATGTTCATCTAATCAAAAGAAGGAAAATCAATTCCGGAAACTTTCCTCTTCGGATTGAGGCAGTTTTATCAAGTCCTCACAGGACAAACTGCTCAGGATGAACAAATCCCCTAAGTATATATACTCAAACCTAAACTCAAGGCATCTTCAGATGCCTTGAGTTTAGGTTTGTTTGTATCCTTTCCTTTTCCTTGCAGCGCCTACCTGTCACCTTGGCAGGTATTAGGTGGTAGGTTTACAGGTATGCCTTGCTCTTGTTTGAATCTCCCCAAAACCCTAATCTTTCCAAGGACAGCGCCATAGCTTTTCCCTACAACCTACAACCTACAACCTACAACCTACAACCTACAACCTACGAGCTAATACCAAGACACAGGGATTATGCCATATCGAACAGTAGAATTTCTGCATCAGTTGTCGCTTCAATCACAAGATTTGTTTCGTCACTAATCGCTACTCCATCGCCCTTGTCGAGAGGTAAACCATTGAGAGTAACGGCACCACGAGCAACCTGAATCCAGGCATGACGCTGAGGTTGTAGAGTATGGGAAATGCGATCGCCTGGTTCCAGAACCGCCGCATACAAATCCACATCCTGATGGACAGTAAGCGCACCCTCCCTTGCATCGGGTGCCGCAACTAACCGCAGTTTACCTGGACTTTTTGCCAACTCAAAATTGCGCTGCTCGTAGCTTGGGCGAATACCTTCTGTTTTTGGCAATAGCCAGATTTGCAAGAAGTGTACAGATTCAGTTTCCGAGTGATTAAACTCACTATGTCGAATTCCTGTTCCAGCACTCATGCGCTGTACATCACCGGGCTGAATTACTGAGCCAGTACCGAGGCTGTCCTTGTGTTCTAGCGACCCTTCTAGTACATAGGTAATGATTTCCATGTCACGATGTCCATGGGTACCAAAACCAGCACCACCAATAACACGGTCTTCATTAATCACTCGCAAAGCGCGAAATTCCATGTGCTTGGGGTCGTAATAATTGGCGAAAGAAAATGTGTGGTAACTATCTAGCCAACCATGATTAGCGTGTCCGCGATCTTCTGCCTTTCTAATTGTCAGCATTGTTGCCTCCTGTTTGATGTAATTCTTTTCTAGACAGACTCTTTGCGAGTGAGTGTTTTGTCGGTTCTTGCAGCTAATGTCTTACCTAAAGTTTGCTGTGGCTACCGTCGCAATAGGGAGGAGTGGCAGTGTATTTGCAGTCGCTTAGACCAACCTTTTGTGTGTTTTTTGTATATTTAAACTTTAACGTTAGTAAAGCTATTATGGAAAGTATGCACTTTAAAGTAAGGTAGTACCTAAAAAGATACTATGGAAGCCAAAGTCGTAGATACCCAAAGAGCAAGTTGCCCAGTTGAGAGAACCTTGGAGGTAATTGGCGGTCGTTGGAAAGTCTTGATTCTTCGGGAGCTATTTCCAGGTCTGAAGCGTTTTGGTCAGCTACATCGAGCTTTGAACGGCATTACCCAAAAGATGCTTACTCAACAGTTACGGGAGATGGAGGAAGACGGCATCATTCATCGGGAGGTTTATTTGCAGGTTCCCCCAAAAGTAGAATACTCTTTAACACCTTTAGGAGAGAGTCTTAAGCCAATTATTGATTCAATGCACGAATGGGCAGTCAGGCATCTTGATGAGCAAAATCAAGATTGAGTTTTCTTGAATCGTCTTTATAAGTTAGGAAAGTAAAAGGAGAGCGAGCGCAAGGACATCTATAGTAAGATAATCTTGAGTCTGATTGATAGTTATCACTACAGGCACTGAACAATCGCTTAAATTTGCTGATTGAGACCACATTCTCACCAATAGGGAGAACCTACTGGCGTTTATTAGGATTTCGGTGTCGTAAAGGAAAATTAGTTTAAGTGCTAAGAAGTCTCGTTTAGAGATTTGAAGTTATGCAAAGGTGAATGACCAGGCTTGCATCAATAGCTTGCTTGCGAAATATCGGCTACGTAAACCAGAAAAATGTTAAACTTGATTTCCTCAGTTCAAGAAATTTCCGGGTCAAGGCTAATCACGATTTTTAATGGTAAGACAACTGTGTCAAGAAATCAGACAGCAACGATTGCTGATAAGAAAGGAACATTTTAAATGTCATTGTCTCCCAAGATAGTTGTTGTGGCTAATGGAAAAGGTGGGGTTGGGAAGACCACAACAGTTATGGCTTTATCGGGTATCTTTGCAGAGAAATACAAAGTCTTAGCTGTAGATACGGATACTCAAGGAAGTTTTTCTTGGTGGGCAAAGCGTGGGGAAAAACAGATAGGTTTTGATCTTATTCAAGAGACAGATCCAACTGTCTTGAGTCGTTTACGCAAGAAAATTGAAGGGTACGAGCTAGCTGTGGTGGATACAGCGCCAGCACTGAACTCAGAAGCATTAGCAGCAGTGATTGCGATCGCAGATTACCTAGTTTTGCCCACGCCACCCGCACCAATGGATTTAGCCGTCCTAATTGAGACAGTACAAAAAGCGATCGCTCCTGTAGGGACAAATCATCGAGTGCTGCTAACACGGGTAGATTCTCGCCGTACCAGAGAAGCACTAGAGGCTCAAAACACCCTTAGAGAACTAGGAATTCCTGCATTCCAAACTTTTATAAGGACTTACAAAGCACACGAACGAGCTGCACTGGAGGGTATACCAATCAGTCAGTTGCGAGGTGAGAATGCTCACGAAGCGAAAGCAGATTACCGCCGTGTCGTTGATGAATTACAGCGTGATTGGGAGAGCAACTATGGCTAAAAAAAGTTTAACGGACTTGCTGCACGAAGAGGTAAAAAAATCTTCTAAACAAGAAAGTAAAACCGTTCAAGAAAACACCGATGATGAACTTCAAGAGCAGAATGCCCAATTAGGAGAGGAATCACCCATGAATACCCAAAATAACCCTAGTGCCAGACGCGCAAGCGCTACTAAAGCTGACTTAGAAGCAACAATAGCCGAGTTAAAAACCGCTTTGAAAGAAGCACAACATCAAGAAGAAAAATTTGTTGATTTAAAAAATGCTTTAGAGGAAGCCTATAAAAAAGAAGGCGCTCTAGAACAACAAATTACTGATTTGCAATCTGATTTACAACATCAGAAAAGATTAGTCCATAAGCTCGAAAAAGAGGTAGAGAAATTAGAGCCGCTAAGAAAAGAATTTGAGCAAGCTAAAAAAGCAGCTCTCCAACTGGCAGAAGCTAATGACAAGCTGACCCAGGAAATCAATAGTCTAAAAAAAGGAAACGAACCCATTAAGGAGCAGAAATCTACTGCACTTAAGGAACAGAAAGTTTCTGTCATTAAGGAACAGGAACACACTCCAAGATATCAGCAACCTCTAAGACCTGTTCAAAAAGAAGCCGATAAGCCTGCTGATTTTGCAACGAAAAGCTGGCTGTTGTAATTTACGGCTGAATAGTATCCAGATATAAAGCGATCGCATAACTCAATGAAGGAGCGATCGCTTATTCAAGGCTTGTGTGTTACTTAAACTTGGGGATTGGGTTCCAAAATTGGCACATTATATATACTCAATGCTAATGCCCAATCTCAATAACACATATGACTGAACTAACTGGCTTAGGCTACCGGATAGAACGCGATTCAATGGGAGAACTACAAATCCCAGATGACGCTTACTACGGGATTCAAACACTGCGGGCAATCGAAAATTTTCCAATCAGTGGCATCAAGCCAATACCCACTTATGTAGATGCCTGTGTACTGATTAAAAAAGCCACTGCGATCGCAAATGGTCAACTTGGCTGTATTCCCCAAGATATTAGCCGTGCTATTGTCCAAGCGGCGGATGAAGTCCTCAATGGCAAGTTTCGCGAACAATTTGTCGTCGATGTCTATCAAGCTGGGGCGGGTACTTCGCACCACATGAATGTCAACGAAGTCCTCAGCAATCGGGCGCTAGAAATCTTGGGGGATGAGAAGGGGAACTACAAGCGCGTCAGCCCCAACGATCACGTAAATTATGGTCAGTCTACCAATGATGTGATTCCAACGGCGATTCGGATAGGTGCATTACTCGCCCTAGAACATACCCTTTATCCAGCTTTATCCAGTGCGATTGCTGCCCTAGATAATAAGGCTTCGGAATTTCAAGATGTGGTGAGATCGGGTAGAACCCATCTTCAAGACGCTGTACCTGTGCGCTTGGGGGAAAACTTTCGGGCTTGGGCGCAAATCCTCTCGGATCATATCCATCGGATCGAAAGAGCCTCCGAAGACTTGATGGTGCTGGGTTTGGGTGGCAGTGCGGCAGGTACAGGGCTAAACACGCATCCTCAATATAGTTCGCTTGTCGCCCAAATTCTCGCTGAACTGATTGGTCAACCCCTGAAACCTGCACCGCACTTGATGGCAGCGATGCAAAGTATGGCACCCTTTGTCAGTGTTTCCGGTAGCTTACGGAACTTAGCGCAAGATTGCGTGAAGATTTCCCATGACTTACGGCTGATGGATTCGGGACCAAAAACAGGCTTTAAGGAAATTCAGCTACCACCAGTACAGCCCGGTTCATCAATTATGCCCGGTAAATATAATCCGGTAATGGCAGAAATGACTTCAATGGTCTGCTTCCAGGTGATGGGCTACGACAGTGCGATCGTACTTGCTGCTCAAGCCGGACAACTGGAACTTAATGTTATGATGCCTCTGATTGCCTATAACCTGATTCACAGCATTGAAATTTTAGGTAACACAATCACAGCCTTGACGAATCGCTGTATTGAGGGAATCACTGCCAATAGAGATCGCTGTTTAAGCTATGCAGAAGGTAGCCTTGCTCTCGTCACCGCCCTCAATCCCCACATCGGCTATCTCAACGCAGCGGCTGTTGCTAAAGAATCTCTCCTAACTGGAAAATCCCTGCGACAGATTGTTCTAGAGCGAGAACTTATGAGTCCAGAGGACTTGGCACAAGTGCTAGACCTAGAGCAAATGAGCGTCTTACCAGACTCTAGTCACTCAAGTTCCTAAGCTGAATGGCATTGACTTAAAAAATTCAGTCACAACCAACCAACCTTTGCGCGGGGGGTTTGGGGGAGACGCTTGTCCCCCAATGGGGGGTTTGGGGGGAAGCCCCCCAATCTGGGTTTTTCTACAAATGATTATTTTTCGCTTAAGTTAGTGACTTTCTTCCTAAGCTGTTGATTGACAACCCTCAGCAATGAAGGGAGTCGTCCTCCCCACGTTCTACTCACCTTTATTCGTCAAACTTTTGAGGCAGGCATTCAGTAAATCGCAGTTGAGCGAGTTGTACTTCGTCTGCCCATCTTTGCGCTGCCTGATTAACCCTGCCTCAGCGAGTGCCTTTGAATGATGGCAAAACAGAGCCAAGCTAATCTCTAATTTATTAGCAATGTCTGTGCCACTCATCTCCTCTTCTTGTGCAAGCAACTCCACAATCCGTAGTCGTGTTGGGTCAGACAACGCGGCAAAAATTTTCGCCCGGATAAGGCTGTCGTCTTGAGGGGCAACAGGCAGAGGCATCGCTCTTGTATTATCACTTTTCTCAGTCATGGTCAGAGGTTGCGTATTTGGAATTGTTAAGTTAAGTACTTAAATAAGTATTTGATAAAGTTGTAAGTATAACACTGTTAATAAATTGTTCCTCTATTGTCTCATAAACTTCGACCTCCTGCTGAAATGGTTAAATGACTACTTGACTTTCTCCTAAAAATTCTTTATCTTTTACTTAAGTGGTTGTTTAACCACTTAATCAACCGAGGACTGATGGTGTTCAGAGTCAGAGTCTAGCAACCCTATCGACTTTGGCACTACCAGCGATACATGAAGCTCGGTATACAGGAGAGTTTTAACGATGTCAGACAATACCAAATCGATCAAACTGACTACTGATAACTTCCAAAGCGAGGTATTAGAAAGCGCACAGCCAGTTCTTGTAGATTTCTGGGCACCTTGGTGTGGCCCCTGTCGGATGGTTGGGCCAATGATTGAAGAACTTGCCGCTGATTTTGCCGGACGTGCCAAGGTTGGCAAGTTGAATATTGACGAAAATGACGCTGTGGCGACAAACTACGGCATCCAAGCCGTTCCGACACTGCTGTTTTTCAAGGATGGACGAGTGGTGGATCAGGTTGTGGGTGTAGCGCCATTCGCTGTGTTGGTTGACAAGCTGAATGCGCTGGATGAGCAATACTTGACAACCTCTGAGAAAGCCGCTTAATTCTCGATTTCGGCAACATTGTTCCTAACTAGCTGTACATAGTCATGTAGCCGATTTACTCCAGAAAGGGAGAGTGTCCAACTCAATATGAAAAGGCTTTATCTCTCCCTTTCTTCTTAGGACTTACGCACAAGCGCCATATCTGGTAGGGGCGCACAGCTGTGCGCCCCGACAAATGGTGTTTCAAGGGTGGATTTGCGTAAGTCCTGTTCTATTTCCCTCAAGATTAAACAATATGGAGATTCAACCCATGAGTAACGAAGTTAATTTGCTATCGCCTGTTAAAGTTGGTCCCTATGAGCTTCGCAATCGCCTTGTGATGGCACCATTAACTCGTAATCGTGCAAGAGCAGGAAACGTCCCAGGAGCGCTGAATGCTAATTATTATGCTCAACGCGCATCGGCTGGATTGATTATCACCGAAGCCTCTCAAGTCTCACCGCAAGGTTTGGGATATCCTAGCACTCCAGGAATTTACTCACAAGAACAAGTGGAAGGCTGGCGATTAGTGACTAACGCCGTGCATGAGCGTGGAGGACGAATTTTCCTGCAACTATGGCACGTTGGGCGGATTTCGCACCCTTCGTTACAACCGGATGGTGCGCTACCCGTTGCACCAAGTGCGATCGCACCTGAGGGTGAAGCATCAACGTATGAAGGGCAACAACCTTTTGTAACACCCCGTGCATTGGAGACAGATGAGATTCCGGGAATTGTTGAACAATACCGTCAAGGAGCAGAAAACGCTCTAGCCGCTGGGTTTGACGGCGTAGAGATTCACAGTGCCAACGGTTATTTATTGGATCAGTTTCTCCAAGATGGCTCGAATCAGCGCACCGATCAATATGGCGGTTCCATTGAAAATCGCGCTCGACTCCTGTTGGAAGTCACTGAAGCCGTGACAAGCGTTTGGGGAGCGGAACGTGTGGGAGTGCGCCTCTCGCCCACGGGTACATTTAATAGTATGTATGACTCGAATCCAGCCGCATTATTTAGCTATGTAGCATCTGCCCTTAATCGCTTCGGACTAGCTTATCTTCATCTCGTAGAACCAAGAGCTGATGCAGATGCTCTCAAGCGGTGGGCTAAAGATATTGGTAACCTCAATGACAAAGAAGTCGGTTTAGCGGCGCGGTACTTCCGTCCAATCTTTACAGGAACTATCATCTCCGCTGGTGGCTATGATCGTGAACAAGGAAATGCAGTTATAGCGGCTGGGGATGCAGATTTAGTGGCTTATGGCAGACTGTTCATCGCCAATCCTGACTTGCCAGAACGCTTTGCGCTCAATGCTCCATTGAACACCCCAGATCGCTCAACCTTCTACGGTGGGGATGAGCGGGGTTACATTGATTACCCATCACTTGAACTTCAGAGCGCTTAAGGTGATTTCCACTAAAGAACTTACCCATCAGGCGGGGCGAATGAGGATGTCCCATTTAGGCAACAACAGTATTTCAATGCTATTTCCGCCTGAAAGTGGCGTCGTTGTGCTCCACGCATTTTGGAGGCAGCTAACCGCAGAACCTCTATTTGAGATGGACTAAGGCGATTCTCCTGCATCGATAGCTCCAAAGACTTGCTCCTTAACTCGCCATTGTATAGGAGCATCTTCGCTTATCTGGTAATTTGTTTTTCAGAAATCACCTAAATATCAGAAGCGGGTAACGCCAGGATAGAGATGCCTGCGTCATGGACTGAATTTACTCCCTTTCCACTGTAAGATTCTATTGCCAGTCTTCTCCACTCCCCTGTACAAGAGGTAATAGCGTGATTGAATATATTACTTTGCCAAATAACGCCCTTCCTCCTGCTGGTCCTTTTCCCCATGCGGTGAGAGCGGGTGATTTTTTGTTTGTTACGGGGCAATTGTCAGAAGATCCCGAATCGGGTGAAATAGTAGCGGGTCTAATAGACCAACAAGTGAGGCGGGTGATGGACAACTTGAAGTTAGTCTTGGAACACGCTGGAGCTACGTTGAATCAGGTAGTTATGGCACGGATTTTTATTACTGACTTGCGCTATATAGAGACAGTTAATGAAATTTATCCAACTTACTTTGAAGCAGGTCACTTGCCCAGTCGGACAACAATTGGCGTTGTCGGTCTTGCTGGTTTGGGTGATGTGGAAATTGACTTAATTGTTTACTGTGGTTCGTGACAATTGGGAATTGGGAATGGGGAATTGGCAAGAGTCGTCAATCTTAGGGTTCTTCGATATCCTACAAACGCCTACTTTTTACTCTTAATGATGACCAACTTCTGTATTAGCTGCGTCGGCGATTGCTAAAAGGCGATCGCGTAACTTCCCCTTCGGCAGTTTCGCAAAAATCCGATACTTAAGCTTAAATGGCGTAAAGAGATTAGTGTAGGTTAGTAGCATCTCCGCTTTGCCTACAAAGAGAAAACCAGTGTCATTGAGGGCAAAGTGGAAGCGGGCGAGGACTCGTGCCTGTGTTTCTGCATTGAAATACATTAGAGTATTGCGGCAGATCAGCAAATCCAGACGACTAATCGGAGGGTCTTGAACCAAATTGTGGCGACCAAAAATCACATCGCGCCGCAAGTCACTACGGAAGGTACAAACAGTTTTCGATTGGTCGAAGTACTTATTGATCAGTTCGTCGGGAACATCTCGCAATTCTCGACTACTATAGGTAGCAAGACGACCATGGGCAACCGCTTCTTCATCTAAATCGGTCGCGTAGATTTTCACCCGTCTTCGGAATTCCTCTTCTCCTAACGCTTCGGCAAGGATAATTGCGATCGTGTAGGCTTCTTCACCAGAGGCGCAGCCAGCACTCCAGACTCGGATTAGTTCATTGTTTGGCTTAGCTTCAAGAATCCGTGGGACTATCTCATTGGCTATGTATTCCCAAGCCTGCGGATCGCGAAAGAAAGTCGTCACATTGAGTAACAGTGCATCGAGTAGGTAATCGACTTCAACGCTATTAGCTTCCAGATAGTCTTGGTAATCGCTATACGAGCCAATCTCAACTCGCTGCATCCGCTTTTTCATCAGGCGCATCAGTGTCGGACGTTTATAACCTGTAAAATCGATCCTCCAAGACTGCTTGAGATAGTTGAGTAACGTCTCAAATGCCAAATCTTGCTCATCACTCACAACACTCTCCTGAAATCTTCCCCTGCACGACTCAATTGGCAACCCAGGTAATTAATAAACAATTAAAAGTTTTCTCCCTGCCTCACCTGCTATTTTCAGATTAGGATAACGTTAATCCGACTTAGACTTAACAAATACCGACAAGCAACAGTTCGCTGACGCTTAGGCAGAAGCTCAAAAAAAGGTTTCTAAGTTACTAACAGCATCTACTACACTCTCAAAAGAATCTGAGGCGTTCTACCTATGACCAATAAGATTTTTGACGAACAGATTACTCTGTCCTTGCGGCGCCTTGAAGAACTGTGGCAACGGGCAGATAATTTGCCAAAATCCCCCCCGGAGGGATGGCGACAAACAGATGACCTGCCAACTCAGCCACAAGAACTACTTTGGGAGAGTTTAGAAGAACTTACCTTTTCTCTAGAAGAGTTGCGAGTTGTTGTTGAGGAACTCCAGCAACAAAATGATGAATTAGCTCAAATTAACAGGGAAATAGAAGCTGAACGTCAGCGCTATCAACAACTATTTGAACTTGTTCCAGATGGCTATCTAATAACGACCAAAGAAGGGGTAATTCTTGAAGCCAATCAAGCCGCTGTAGAGTTGCTCAAAGTTCCTTCTGTTAGTCTTGTTGGCAAACCCCTTGCTGTTTTTGTGGCGGCTGAAGAACGTCATAACTTCTACTCGCAGTTAAATCAGCTTTCTAGAGGCGAGTCAATCAAAAATTGGCTTGTTCCCATTCAGCATAGGCACCAAGCTGACTTTATCGCCTCATTCACAGTTACACCTGTACAGGATTTGCAAAATCAAGTAGTAAGCTTGCTCTGGCGGATGCAAGACTTTACGGATGAAAACCGAGGAGCAACAACGGTTTGTGTTCCGTCTGCGGTTGAGTCAAGGGGAAGAAGCGACATCACCTCTTCTGCTGTGTCACTGAGTGAACCCTTGTTCCGCGCCATGTTCGAGAACGCTGCGGTTGGTATGGCACTTCTAGATAAGCACGGTCACGTCATCAAGAGCAACTGTACACTACAAACTATTCTGGGTTGTACTGCCCAAGAATTGCCAGTGGTTTTGCGGGAATTGATGGGTTTAGATCAATCCGGTGTAGAGTTAGTGACATTCCAACAACTGATAGCTGGACAGCGCCACTCTTACCAGCTAGAAAAGCGCTTTCTCAATCAAGATGGAGCATTGTATTGGGGGCGGTTTACGGTTTCTTTGGTGCAAGGAATTGGGGAAGAACCGACTTTTGCAACATATATGCTAACGGATGTCACAGAGTACAAACACTCAGTCTTGACAACGACTGAGGCACAAGCAAAAGGCGAGGAATTTAGTAAGCTTAAATCTAGATTTTTCTATGTCACTACCCATGAACTACGCAACCCACTCAATACTATTTTTGCTTGTGCTGACTTAATCGAAAATAATACTCGCAAAGGAACTGAAGAGAAAAAGCGTACTTATCTCCAGCATATAAAAGTAAACGTCAGACGGATAAATCAACTATTGGATGACCTCCTTTTGATGGGGAAAATAGAAGCTGGAACAATAGGGGTGAATCCATCTTTAGTTGATTTAAATGAATTTTGCCGTAGGTTGATTGCTGAGTTACAAGAGGATGAGGGAAAAGAACACAAAGTTACTTTGATTAATGAGTATCAAGCCTCAGGTATCTGGGATGAAAAATTGCTACGGCGCATCCTCAAAAATTTACTACTCAATGCGATTAAGTATTCACCTAAAGGTAGTGAGATAAGCCTAAGCATAACTTGTGAAAAAGGACAAGTAGTTTTTCACATTCAAGATTCAGGAATTGGCATTCCTCAACAAGATCAAAAGTTTTTGTTTCAAGCGTTTCACCGGGGTAGTAATGTAGGCAAAGTTCCAGGAAGCGGTTTGGGATTGTTGATTGCAAAAGAGTGTGCGATCGCGCAGGGAGGAGAAATCGCTGTAGAGAGTGAAGAGAACCTTGGCACAACGTTTATAGTTACTTTGCCACTGAATCACCGACCAGGGAAGAGTAAGAAGGTGAACTTACTCCCTTCCCGGCAGAAGAATACCAATAACGACGGGGGACTGGGGACGGGTGATTGAGGAAGGGGACAGGATTTGCAATAGGTAATCTTACAGAGGGAAGGGAGTAGACGTTGAACAACGCAATTGAATCGATAACCTAACCTGCCACCTTTTTGCTCAAGACAAACTTCTACAAGAACGGTGCAGGCTTAAAATCTCATTGCACTGGCTCAATCACCATCCTAAAAAAGAACGAGAGGGCAACCAAGCAAAATGGACGTTTCCATCATTGGCGCTAGTGGAGGCTGTGGGCGTGAAATCGTTGCCCAGTTACTGGACTTTCGAGTGCTTTCTCCCACTGAACGACTACAGTTAGTTGGGAGAGCAGAAGGAAAAAGTTCTCAAATTCTGTATGGACTGCGTAGTGACTTAACTGACGCCTACGCTGAGATTGCACCGGAACTGGATGTCGCTTTGCACCCAGAAGAGGTTGTGGGTGATGTGATTGTGATGAGTGCTGGTGTCACGATGACAAGCAGTAAAGCAAGTTCACGAGACGACTTAGCACAAAGCAACTTACCTCTATTTCATAGCTACGCCAAGGCGATTAAGCAATATGGTCATGGTCATGAAATTATCTTGGTTGTAACGAATCCGGTAGAGTTAGCCGTGGAAGTTTTCAGTCACTACTTGGGACGACATCGGGTAATTGGCATCGGTGCATACTCGGATAGCTTGCGCTTTCGGCGGGAAATTGCGAATGATATCGGTGTACGACGGCAGTTGGTACAAGGGTTCGTTGTGGGAGAACACGGTGAAGGCTTGGTGCCACTCTGGAGTAGTGTGCAGATTCATGGCATGGATGAGGAGGAGTTGCAAGCTACCCTCAAACGTCTGCAAAGAGAACGTCAGATTTCTCAATTTGCCGATGAAGTGAGCAAGGAAAAGCAAATTCTCCTTGATTATCTCCACTCAGAACAGATCCGTGAAGCGTTTGAGTATGTTGACCGTTTGCCACCCGATTTGCGTGTAGTGCTTAAACCTTATGTCACACAGATGTCTGGCGCAAGAACCCTCGCTGCTACAGCTAACGCTACGGTGGACTTGGTGCGTAGCCTCCTAGATGGACGGGAAATTGTCGTGTCGGGACAGGTGCGCGTTGATGGCGAGTTTTACGATATCCATACTTCTATTGGAGTCCCAATTATCGTCACACCGATGGGGTGGACTCAGGTTGTGCCAATCGAGTTGTGGGAGGATGAAGCCTTGCTGCTCAAACAAACAAGCGATCGCATAAAATCCAAAATTCAGGAGTGGAGTAAGAATGGCTGAAGAGCGCTGGGTATTTGTAATCAAAGCTCAAGATAAACCAGGCGCACTAACAGCAGCGGCGGGAGTCTTCTCGAATCGGGGTGTCTCACTAGAGACAATTTTGGGGAGTGGGATAACGTTAGCAGGCACAGATGGAGGTCGGATTGTCCTGAGCTTTCGGGCAACCGAGTACAAGAAGGATATGCTGTTGCGGGTTTTGGAACGCTTGTCAGCCGTGCAGCAAGTGAACTGCTATGATTATTCATCTCCAGAACTCCGTGCGATCGCAGTAGTCCGAGTCTCAGGTACAGATACTGCTTGGGAAGCCTCTGATGTGCAAACAGAAATCGTCTCTACGGGAGAGGATAGTCAGACGATATTGCTGACTGGAATTACACCAGCAGTAGAACGACTAATTGAGACGCTACGCGAACACAATGCCTTGCTGGATGTAGCCATGTCGGTGATGGCAGTGTGACAAAAAGAAGTTGATGGGGACTGACTCAATTCCAACAATGAAATTTGAAGATACATTCGCTTATCACCGCGAGGCAAATCGACGCACGGCAAACAAACTTCCCATTAAACCGACTGAACCACCAAGACTGAGAAGCAACAATGGCAGGAGGAGTAGTTGGATTGGGTTGGGTTGTACGCCTCCAGCGAGAAATTGGATGAAATCGGGGCTAGTGGCAAGCAACTTGGCAATAAACTGCAAGACACTAGTAATTAAAAACCAAGCGATCAGAGCGCCAACAACACCAAAGGTAATCCCTTGCAAAATAAACGGCAGATAAATCCAAGCTGTGGTTGCGCCAACGAGTTGCATAATCTCAATTTCGCGCCGCCGTGCCATTACAATTAGGCGAATCGTTGTTGTAATTACGCCAATCGCTGTCAGGCTCAAGAGGCTGGTAATTGTTAGACTCACCCAACCTAAACCCTGATTGAGTTCTTGCATTCGCTTCAGAGCATCATCCATATATTGAACATCATCAATTCCTGGTATCTTGGCGAGTTGTTGGGCAAGAGTCGGGACATCCTTTTGGTTCCTTGCCTTCACCTTCAATTCATCCACCAGTGGATTACCTTCTAACTGTGCAGTTGCACCTGCAATATCAGATATTCCCAGTTCCTGAACTAAAGATGCCCAAGCTTGTTCTTTAGAAATTATTTTGACTTCAGTCACTTGGGGCAGTTCCTGCACGATGGGTATTACTTTTTCTAACCGTTCTCCAGGATCGAGATACACAGAAACCTCTACCTGACTGCCGAACTGATTGAGCAACCCCTCTAACCTCCAAGACGCTTGCACACTCATCCCAAAGAGAAACAATAAAACCGTGACGGTACTCACAGCCGCCCAATTCATCCAACCCCCACGCTGCAAGCCGATGAGTGTCTCGCGCAAGAGATAATCGAGTTTAGTTAGAAATTGGAACATCCTCTACGTCTATGCCCAGAAGCGCGTCAATAATTGCTCATTCATAATCGCATCAAGCGCTCTGTTTTGGTGGGGAATCCCCCGAATTTCAAACGGATGGAACTGTTAAAATAGTAATTAGGAACTCAATTGTCAAAAACCTAGCTTATTCACGAGTCTTCAGCCATGACTGCTCAAGTTGTTGTCGAAAAGAAAAAATTAGAAAACCCTCCTTTAGAGCTTCATTATCTAGGCGATCGCGTTTTGCGTCAGCCTGCCAAGCGCGTTGCCAAGGTTGACCAAAGCATCCGTCAGTTGGCACAAGAAATGTTACAAACTATGTACAGTGCTGATGGTATTGGTCTTGCTGCGCCACAGGTGGGAGTTAATAAGCAAGTCATTGTGATTGACTGTGAGCCTGACAAGCCAGAAAAACACCCATTAGTCTTAATTAACCCAGTGATTAAGCGCTTTGGTCGCGCTCTGTGTGATGCTCAGGAAGGTTGTCTGAGTATTCCAGGTGTTTACCTGGATGTCACCCGTCCCGATGAAGTTGAAGTGGCATACAAAGACGAAAACGGACGCCCTCAAACGCTGAAGGCGACTGGGCTATTATCCCGTGCCATACAACATGAAATGGATCACCTCAACGGGGTAATGTTCGTAGATCGTGTGCAAAATGGCTTAGTTTTGGCACAGGAACTGAAAAAGCACGGCTTCTCTGCACAAGCTGTTAAACCCTTCACTGAATAAGGCAACCAGGAACTATGATGACTCCGAAAAGCGGTCTGTTTTTGATGAGTTCCTGTGTAGCCGCGATCGCAGCCGTTGGTTCGATTTTTGAGCTGTCTTCGGGAAACCCGCAGTTGGGGACGCTAACGACTGGGATTATCCTAGCCGCTAGCATCCCTTTGACTGGATTAATGTTCTACGCGGCAGTCCGTGATGCTAGAGCAAATCAGTAGTTTGTATTTGGTTGGCGAGTTAACTGTTGTTGGTTGGCGAGTTAACAAATAACCCACAACTAAAACCAAATAACAGATAACCAACAACCAATTATGACAGGTCAGGTTTATCGTGGATTTCTGCGACAGCTATCTACTGGTAATGTAGTAGGGTTGCTCCTGCCGCCATATGCCCTATCCGATGAGCAAGAAATGGTGATTGGACGCGACCCTAGCTGTCAAATTATCTTAGAGCCAAATCAGTACACGATTGTCTCGCGGCGTCATGCTGTGATTCGCCCACTCCATTCTTTGAGAAATGGCTTAGCTCATTGGGAAATTTGCGACCTCAGTAGTGCGAATGGCACCTATATTAATGGGCACTACTTAAAAGGTTGTCATAAATTACAACCGGGCGATCGCATTGAGTTAGGTCAGGGTGGACCCCAATTTGTCTTCGAGTGCCCACACTACAATCCTGTACCACTCACACCTCCACCAACCCCTTCTAATCTCACGGCAGCGAAGAAAACTCCTCTAATCTCGGCTGCTGCGGCTAGTTATCAAAAACCTGATTCTGTCACCTTTACCCAACTATTTCCTCTCGCTTCAACCGGACGTGACTTAACTCAGAAAGCGTTCTTGATACCAGGCATCCTCACGGTAGTGTTTGTGGTGTTGATGTTTGCTGCCGTTGGTCAATCGGCTGTGTTTAATCTGCTGCTGGCAACCTATCTGTCAGGAGCGGCTTTTTTCTTTGTCTACCAACTCTGCGGCAAGTCTAAACCGTTGTGGGTGTTACTTGCTTGTGCGTTGTGTACCAGTCTCATTCTTGTTGGTCCAATCCTGCCGCTATTTATCCTCATTTTCCGGGATATTTTGCCTGGAAAGCTGCCAAATGAAGGAGAAGTAGTTAGCGCTGCCTCATTATTTGTGCGGATGTTTTTTGGGGCAGGGTTGATGGAAGAGTTGCTCAAGGCATTGCCAGTGTTAGGGGCATATTTCCTGGGAATGCTTTTCTCTTCCCCTTGGCGAGAACGGATTGGTGTCTGGGAACCCCTGGATGGAATATTGTTAGGGGCAGCATCGGCTGTTGGGTTTACGCTGTTGGAAACGCTAGGGCAATACGTCCCGGAAATTATGAATAATGTCACCCTGCAAGCAGGTGAGGGGCAACTGTTGGGACTACAGTTGTTGATTCCTCGGATTCTTGGCTCAGTGGTGGGGCACATGGCATACAGTGGCTATTTGGGATATTTCATTGGGTTGAGCATCCTCAAGCCGAGTAAGCGTTGGCGAATTCTGAGTGTCGGCTATCTCTGTGCAGCAACACTTCATGCTCTATGGAATGCAACGGGATATGTTAGTCCTTTGCTCTTAGCTGTCGTTGGTGTTTTGTCCTATGCCTTCCTCGCCTCTGCAATCCTCAAGGCAAGGGCACTTTCCCCAACGCGATCGCAAAACTTTGCTACCCGCTTTTCTGGAAATTAGCGATCGCACACCCAACCTTGTTGGTTCAGAGTAAGCTTAAATCCCATGACAGCTAAAAGCGATGTCTAATTGCTGAACGAACCCTATCGAAGCTGAGCGTAGACTCCCAGCATCGCCTGATTTTGAAGCGATAGCGAATGATGAACAGTCTGGGAAGGAATCGTTGATAGAATTGAGGCTCAATCAAATTTTTGCACAGTGACAGAAATGAAGTTTGCGCCAACTAATTTTTGCGTAGCAAAAATTAGTTGGCGCAAAAAATTTAGTTACTCGTGTACGAGTTCAAGACTTTTCCGCATGACTACTGGGAACCGCCTACTTACCCTTCTACCCCGTGAGCTATACAAGAAGCTTGCCCCCAACCTGAAGCGAGTTTCGCTGGAACAGGGCATAATACTCCACCATCCTGGTGAGACTATCGAGTCTCTCTATTTCCCTACTGATTGCCTTCTCTCGATCACCGTCACGATGAATGATGGCTCCACGTCTGAGGCGGGTCTGATCGGCAACAGGGAGGTACTCGGTGTCAATGCCTTCATGGGCGGAAGGGAGACCACGCAGACAGAATATATCGTGCAGATGGCTGGCAGCGCGATCAAGGTGGATGCACAACTGCTGCTGGAGGAGTTTGACTGCAACAAGGAGCTGCGTGACGTGATGCTGCGCTGCACCCAAGCCCTGATCGCCCAGATCTCGCAAACAACAGGCTGCAACAGCCTCCATAATCTAGACCAACGCTTAGCACGCTGGCTGCTCGAAGCCCAAGACCGCACTGACAAGAAAGAGCTTAAGCTTACGCATGAGTTCATCTCCCACATGCTGGGTGTGCGCCGTGCTGGTGTCACCCAAGCTGCCCAAAAGCTTCAGGAGAGGGGTCTGATCCGGTACCAGCGAGGTAACGTCACAATCCTGAACCAGCGAGCGCTGGAAGCGTCTTCGTGCGAATGTTTTAGAGTTCTCAGAGAGGAATATGATCGCTTGCTCGGACCAAAGGACAGAGATGGCTAATCAGATCGTTCTTCCCTTGTGTCGTGCGGCAGAAAGTGAAGCACTTTCGCTGAGCCTGCCCGTCTAATGGCTTAGGTCTGTTCAGGCTGTAATACTTCTCTTCTCCTCAGTCTGCGAGTCACATTTTTGGAGAGGAGCAAATGGAGAGCAAATGGAGAACAAATGAACGAGAAAAAAGATACGCCACCGACAATCTTGATGATCGAACTGGATGACGACACACGCCCACTCCTGAAGCAAAACCTCTACAACTGGGGCTACCGTGTGATTATGGCGCTAGAGGAAGAAGACGCGATCGCCATAGCGCGTGGTGTACGCGATCATCCTGACCTGATTTTGCTCAACCAAGTCAAGCTGCCGATAGACGAGTTTTGTAACATGGGGCGGCGCATACGTCAAGGCGCGGAACTCCCCAGCAGCACACCGATTGTCGTCATGGCTGAGCGGTACGGCGAGGATATGGAAGGGAAGGATATTAAGGTGGGTGAAAGCGAGTACGTGACTTATTTAGAAGATGGAGAACAGTTGATGAATCTTCTACACCGTCTTTGCCCAATCTAGAACCAACTTATTGCTCGGTTTTCACGAATTAATTCATGCCATGAATCAATTTCAACCTTTTTTTCCTGATGGATAGTTTGGCTTTCTTGTTGCTTCGTATTTCGGAGAGTGACAGAAGAGGGATATACGGTAGCCTTGTAGGAGAAATCACTCGATACTGCCTCGAATTGAGAACCGCTATAAGTTCCAACAACAAAATTTAAATGCCTGTAATCTTATGAATGACAGCTTTGTCAAGGTACTAACCATGCCAAAATACCCTTGGCAATCTTTTTGTCTAAGAGCGATTGTGAGAGCAAACGGGCAAGGAGTTGACGCAAAGCCCAGCGACCAACACTTGGTAATAACAACATCAGTAGCCGCTTTAAACCTACTTGCAAGAACCAAGACATCACTACAGGTGCCAACAGCATCCAAGGACTACTCTGCATTAGTTGCTGTATATAAGGAATCACCGTTCCCGCAGTAATCAGTATAGATAGCGCCCAAGATAACAGATTGACCTTTAGTAATACCCTCAATCGCAATTGACTTAGTAATTGATCAATTAGCCAATAGTGAGCTGAGGCAATCGTATAGCAAAATTTGGGACGTTCTAGACAGTCGCTCTTAATCTGATGAATAATATCGCCATCAGTTGAGATAACACTTCGCATCAGTGCCTCCTCGACACCTCCTCGCAGATAGTAGGTACAGAAGGTCAGTCCAGACTGTAAACGGCTTTCGCCATCAATCAGGGCGTAGTAGCGCAAATCTGCTAGAAGTTGGTGGGAAATCTCAAGGGGGCGACCTGTTTCTTGAGCTTGTTGAATGCTTGTGAGAATGTCTTTATCTAGATGAAAGTGAATGCCGTGGAACAGCACACGCTTACGAGTGATTTGTTCTTTATCAACTTGAATGTACGGATCTAAATTCAGACCGTTGTTGTTAGGAACCTTTTGGGAATGTTTTTGGCGGAGAGGATGCGGCACGGGAGGAAAACTCTATCCTTACCCTTTTTGTTTTGATGAATTCCAAGGAAGAAATTCTCTGCTAGAAGCTCGTTGAAGCGAACCTTGCACGAGATTGATGATAAATTCTAATAGTCCGCGCCACTGCCTTTCACCAGCGAGGACACCTTCTTTGTGGATTAGTAAGATTGTGTCTCGATGAGGATGGTCAAAAATTTCTTGAGAGTAACGGTTGATGATATCTCCATCTAGCTGAATTACCGTTTGGGCGTAAATCATATCAGTTGTCACTGCCTTTTGCAGAACTTCTGATTTGATATAGCCTTCTTGCTCAGCTTGCTTTTTCAGGAGCGCTTTGTTGCGATTATCCAGTGCGGCTTTTAGTTCACTAATCTTCCGCAAGCTGCGTAAGAAATGACTATCAGCCAAAACTTTTTGCGCCTTTAGAATATCTTCAGGGCTAGTGGGTTGAACAGGGTCTGGCAGTCGTGTTTGGATGTCATGCATTTCTACCGTTGGGTCGGTAAGAATTTGACCATTTCCTCGTGCTGAATCCAGGACGCTTGGGTCATAAAATTCAGAGGTTGGGTTAGTCAGGAGTAAGGTGTACTCTAGTTCCAGATTTTTGCGTAACTCAAGATAGCGATCGCACAATGACTCATGAATTTCCTGTTGTTCAAGATAATCCTCAGATATTGCATAAATATCCCGATAAGCTTCCCAAGCAATAAACTTGTCCCCAGTAATTTGCGCCACAACCATTGTGTTGACTTCTAACGCTGTGATGTCAACAAGAACTTCACCCAAGGACTGCAAAAATTCATTCAGGGTTCTACCTAAACTAGGAGGAACAGACCTGCTGCTTGGTGCTGATAAGTCTGACAATTCTTTTCTGTTGCGGTTTCTGGTATTGGTCAAAGCTGTCATGCTCCTTAGTGTTTAATTGTTCTGGTTTGGAAAGCGATGGGGTGGTGGCACTCTTTTTTCTACAGACTTCGGCTCATCGTCTTCAAACAACGCATCTATGGGGTCGATAGCTGAATCCTCTTGCGGTTCAGTTATTCCCTGGAGAAAGTCATCTGACTCTTCAAACACACTTTGTTCTGTAGAGGAATCTGTATCGAGGCTTTCGCTTAAATCAATGTCCTCAGTTGCAGAGGAAGCCGACTCTTCAAGAGTTAGATCATCTAACGACTGAGACAAGTCAAACTCACTATCTGGATCTGGATTGGCTGAATAGGGTTCTAGCTCTTGTGCCGAAAACTCATCCCAGTCTTCATTAATGTCCACGTCCGGTAGCAACTCATCCAACGCTGAAGGCGCAGCAAACGGATCGGTGTCTTCCTCTAAATCACCCCAATCTTCATCCTCTCCCAAATCCAATGACTCTATATCAGCCACGGGTACATCAGGTATAGACTCTGGTTCTTCTACAACCCACTCATCCCACGCCTCATCCTCTTCCAGATTTAACGAATCCAAGCTAGGAATAGGCTGATCTGGTTCTGGCGTAGGTTCGGGTTCAACCAAGTCACCCCAATCCTCATCATCAATTTCCGCGTCTGAAGCCTCAATGTTTGTTGCTGGTGAATTTGATGGCTCAAAATCCTCAAAGGAGACAACTTCTACCTCCTGAGTTGCTGAGGCTTCTGAGGTAGTTGGTTCAGACTCAGGTTCAACTAAGTCTCCCCAGTCTTCATCATCACTTTCTTCGTCTGGTGCCTCAATATTGGGTGTTGGTGAAGTTGGCGGCGAGTCGAAATCATTAAATGCGAGAACTTCTACCTCCTGGGTTGCTGGGGCTTCTGAGGTAGCTGGTTCAGACTCAGGTTCAACTAAGTCTCCCCAATCTTCATCATCGATTTCCTCGTCTGGTGCCTCAATATTGGGTGTTGGTGAAGTTGGCGGCGAGTCGAAATCATTAAATGCGAGAACTTCTACCGCCTGGGTTGCTGGGGCTTCTGAGGTAGCTGGTTCAGGCTCAATTTCAACTAAGTCTCCCCAGTCTTCTTCATCAATTTCCGCGTCTGGAGCCTCAACATTTGGTACTGATGAAGTTGATGGCTCAAAATCCTCAAAGGAGGGAACTTCTACTTCCTGGGTTGCTGGTGCTTCTAAGGTAGCTGGTTCAGACTCAGGTTCAACTAAGTCTCCCCAATCTTCATCGATTTCCTCGTCTGGTGCCTCAATATTGGGTGTTGGTGAAGTTGGCGGCGGCTCAGAATCATTAAATGCGAGAACTTCTACCGCCTGGGTTGCTGGGGCTTCTGAGGTAGCTGGTTCAGGCTCAATTTCAACTAAGTCTCCCCAGTCTTCTTCATCAATTTCCGCGTCTGGAGCCTCAATATTTAGTACGGGGGAAGTTGGAGGTGACTCAAAATCATCAAGACTGAAAACTTCTACCTCCTGGCTTACTGAGGCTTCTAAGGTAACTGGTTCAGCCTCAAGTTCAACTAAGTCTCCCCAATCTTCATCAGTTTTTGAGTCTGAGGCTTCGATATTTGCGGCTGGTGAGGTTGGGGGTAACTCTAAATCTTCTAAAGTGAAAATTCCCCAGTCCGGGTTCTCTTGAGAATCTAAGGCGGTAGGTTCTGACTCTAGCTCTTGTTCAACAAAGCTTTCCCAGTCATCACCCAGCCCTGTATTTGATGATTGTTCATCAGATAGCGACACTACACGCAACGACTCTAGTAAATCTAAGACAGAGTCATCCCAATTATCCTCATCTGTTTCTGATTCTGATTCGGTTGTGCTGTCTACTGATGTTGTTGAGGAGGAACTTTGTTCTTCAAAAGGTAAGGGTGGTGCTTTAGCGGCTTCCTCTTCAGTTGCTGTATCTGCAATAACAGCCGAATCCTCAACTACTAATGGCAGTTCAATGTCCACATCTGCATCAGTAGCGCCTTCGGTTTCGATTAGTGTATTGGGAAAAACAGTATCCTCAACAACCGACTCTGGAGGATTGATGACCACACCCGTGTCAATAATCGCTTCATCCGTTACCGTGTGAGGAATCACCATAGAATCCTCAACTACTGATTCTGGAGGTTCGATAACCACACTCGTATCAGTAACAGCATCGAAAGGTGCTAAAAGCTCGTTCTCAAAAGGATGTGAGTCCAGTTCAATGCTAGGAGGAGCTTCTTGTTGGTAACGCAGGGCAACCAAAGCCTCAAAAAGCTTTTGTAGGCTCTTCAGGTTGTTGTGAATAATCTTGTTACCTTCAGCAACCTGCTCAAGATGAAACTGGTGTAGTTCTTTATATCGACCATCATTGAGGAACTGATCTCCAATCTCATTTTCGATATCACCCTCAATCAGGTTGATACGAGTCCGTAGGCGATGACCGGGTTTTGCCTTATCTGCCTCATCATCCTCTGCTGAAGCAACCCAAGTGGTAATTTTTAACTCAACAGCTTCACTAAGTGCTAAGGCAAGAGCCTCAGTAATGTTGCCTGCCTTGAGTTGTTCTCTGAAGTCATCGCTCAACGCCATAATAGTAGTTCCACCGAAGTCAGGCAGTTTACTGACAAAGACACTGCAAAGATGATAATCTCACTTACTTCAATTTTTACGGCAAGTTGTCCTGTGTTGAGGGTGGGAGGACAGAATTTCCTGGCTCAATACGGCGTGAGTTTGAGGGTAGCTTGTTAATGGTGTTTGTCAAAACCGTAAACAGTTGTTGGATGTTTTCTAGATTGTTCTGAATAATTTTGCGTCCTTCTAGAACCTGCTCCATGTGAAATTGCCGCAGTTCTGTATAGGGGCCATTACCAATAAACTGGCTGCCAACTTCGTTTTCGATGTCACCATCAACGATATTAATACGAGTACGCATTCGGCAATTGGCTGTTGGCTGGTCTGTCTCGCTTGAAGTCTCTGTATCTGTAGATACCCAGGTAGTAATTTCTAACTCAACGGCTTCACCTAATGCCAGGGTGAGGGCATCAATAATTTGTCCTGCCTTGAGTTTCTCTTTGAAGTCGTCACTGATTGCCATAAGGTTACGCTTGCCTCAAGCTGTACAGTTAGCTCGAATATTAGCTCAGAAGTCTCTTGAATATACCAAAGCTCAGCTTAACCTTCACAAATTTAATGTAAGCACTACTGGACTGAGTTCATTGCCAAAAGTCAGTGACATCGTATCCTAGCTCACCAAGCATCTGACGCAAAAGCGGTAGGCTAAGACCAATGACATTGCTGTGGCAGCCTTCTAGTTTTTCAACGAAAAGTCCACCTCGACCTTCTAGAGCAAAGCAGCCAGCACAATTGAGGGGTTCTCTGGTAGCAACGTAAGCCGCGATCGCATGATCACTGACATCGGCAAAGTACACTTTTGTAATCCCACAGCGTACTAGGGTTTTGTCCTGAGACCGATCAATCAAAGCATGACCTGTGTAGAGAACGCCAACAGTCCCTCGCATCTGCTGCCAACGTGCGATCGCTTCTTCTGGATTAGCGGGTTTCCCATGAATTTCACCCCCTACGCTCAAAACTGAATCACAGCCTAACACCAAAGCGTCACTAAGTTGGTTTGCAACAGTTTGGGCTTTGCGTAGTGCTAAAGTCTCTACCAAAGGTACTGGGTCACTTAACTGAATTTGAGATTCATCAAAGTCACTCTGGCGAACGACTGGCTCAATTCCTGCATTTTGCAACAAGCGTCTACGCGCTGGTGAAGCCGAGGCTAATACAAATGTTGGAACACCCATGCCATTTTTGTTTTATTATCTACGTGCAGAGCTTCAATACACGGAAAATGATTTAACGACTTGATTAATCACTTTCTGCATCTTACCCCAGCGTTGTTCGGTTGTAGACGCATTGAACGTGTAGAGTTTGCCACGACTGACGGCTACACTGGCGAGGTTGTGTCGTCTTTGATTGGGAAGTTTAACGGTGTACTCCAGAAGATAATACGTCTTGTCACCCGACTCACGGGCTTCGGCGTTGACTAATTCTGCTTCACGACCTGAATCGGGTGGCGCGATCGCATTTTTTTGCAATTTGTAACCGACTTCTCCTGGTGTTCCTAAATCTGCTAGAGTTTGACCTTCAGGAATTGAGCCGACTACAACACTGACATTTTCAGAAGTCTCAATGATGTCATGGAATACAACATCCGGGCCGTCACTCACTTTTACGGGTAACCAGCCGTTGGGGTACAGAAACTCATAGCCATCAATGCTGTCTACATAGCTTTTTAGCCCGCTGATACCTGTATTGCAGCCATAAAGACTCAGGCTTACTACCAGCATTAGGAGTACAGCGATTCTTTTGAGCATCTCCCTCTTCCTTCAATCCAATGGCTTTATTGTCTCATCTTTAGGTTACTAAAGAGGGGAAGCCGATCGATATTACTTTTTCATAGCAGTTGAAAGGAGTTCATCTAAACTCCTGGAACTTCTGCAACTCCTGCAACTCCTGTATTCTTCTTGTTCACACGCCTCCCCTAACCAAGGATTTATCGAGTAAAACAAGAGATTGAACAATCAAACTCTTCTTGGAGTACTTGCTTCCGATTCAAATCTTCATCTAAATCATCTACCCATTACCCCCGATCAGGACGCTAATTTAGGAAGAGAAGGACTGATAATTCTTTCACGTTTCCGGTCTAATTATTGAGCTACTACTCGGTTTCTACGCTGCCTTGGAGGAAAATTATGAACCAGACTTATCGAATGATCGCTATTGTGGGGTTTACTACGGTACTGGCTGGACTTGTCTCTCCTGTCCACGCTCAACTACCCGATGGACGTACCGCACCACGTTCTTCTTGGCTAGTGACGGCTCAAGCTGAGAATAACCAAGCAAGGGCTGTGGAGTTGTATAACCAAGGGGTCGATAAATTAGATTCTGGGGACTATCGAGGTGCGATCGCAAGCTTTGAACAGGCGATACAACTCGACGCTAATGACGCAGACACCTACTACAATCGCGGCTATGCCTACCACAGTTTAGGCAATTATGATAAAGCAATCTCTGATTACAGCGCCGCCATTCGGATTAAAGCTGACTTTGACCAAGCTTACAGTAATCGAGGCTATGCTCAGTATGTCTTGAAGAATTACCGAGAAGCGATCGCAGATTGTACTAAAGCACTTGAACTGAATCCTAAGAATGACACAGCTTATGTTAGCCGAGGCAATGCTCACGATGAACTCGGAGAGCATCAAAAAGCGATCGCAGACTATGAGCAAGCCTTGAAGATTAACCCGGACAACGCCATGGCTTATTACAATCGGGGGCTAACTCGTAATCGGCTCAAAGAGCATCAAGCCGCTATCGCAGATTACACAGAAGCCATTCGGATTCAACCGACGTTTGGAGAGGCATTTTACAACCGAGGCTTATCCCACTTTAATCTTGAACAGACTGAGCCAGCTATAAAAGACTTGCAGCAAGCCGCTGCGCTTTTCCAAGAACAAGGTAGAACAACAAACTACCAGAGTGTCCAGAATGCGATTAGAACAATTCAACAATAACTGACACTCTGGCTCAATCTAGTTTTTCCTTGTCAGGATTGCTCGTAGTTGGGAAACTTAAGCGATCGCACGTACTCACTTAGCTAACGCTAGATGCTGAGTAAGCCACGAACAGCAAGCTGCCAATCAATACCAGCGCTGCCATACCCAGCAAAATGTAGTTTCGCTGTTGGGCTTTCGTTGGAGGCTCGGCATGATAAGTCTTGGTCTCTGGGGCGAAGTTATTGATCAGCCCGCCTTCTTCTTCAGTAAATGGCATGAATGAAAACCTTTTTGCTATTTAAAGTAAATGTTACAAAAACGTTGCATAACACTCTCTCCTTATCGTAATAAATTGTTGCATTTTTTCATACCCCCCTCTGCGATCATTTGAAGTTTGCCCAATTCTTTGCTGTCAAACTGGCAGCTTACTTAGCATTTAGGTGGGACATAGAATTTTTCTAAAGACAATAATGACCAAAGCCAACGCGATCGCAGTAACAAAACTCCAATGACAAGAAGTGATGCGATCGCACTCATCACTTTATTGTCCCATCCACCTTCTAACTGACCCAGGTAGTGAGAACCAATCAGCACCGTATGAATCGCTGCAAGGACTAAAGCGGGAACAGATAGCAGGTGAATGTATCGCCAACGTTTGCCTAAACTCTTCTGAAGGCGGTCAAAACTAGTGAACGCGGCTGGTGTCATGAGTACTAGTGCCAATATGCCAGATGCGATCGCCCATTGCTGCATTGGCACCATGAAGAAAAACGCATCCACATTCCACTGCAATGTATGGTCTAGCATATGACCTGTATGAGCCAAAGCTAGGACATAGGCACCAACTCCCAAAGCACGGCGATAGCGTGATGGTTGTACCCAGAAGCGACTAATCGGACGCGCAATCAGCGCCAGCATCAACAAAATCAAGGCGGCGTGACCTGTATAATCCACCATGTCACCTGTTCGCAGCAGCGTTAGGATACCGATGCTGAGTGTTACCCAGCCTCCTAAGCGAAACAACTGACTGCGTTTATCCGCACTGAGTTTAGATGCCGACACCCCCACACCCAACATCATTGGCATCGTACCCAAGCCAAACGCCAGCATCGTTGCAGTTCCCATCCAGAGATTTCCTGTTTCCGCTGCCTTAATTTGAGCGGCATACAGAAAACCACACGGAATCAAGCCCCAAACGCTACCCAAAAGCGCAGGTGTCCACCAGTGGGGTTTGGCGGAAAGCTTGCTCATCGCTGTACTGAGGCGTTGATGTAAGTTACTTTGGGTTAGTGGGTGCAATATTGGGACACGCGGGAGGAACTCTGGCTTAATCTGTACTAAGCCAAACCAAATCAGCATGATGCCAGTCAGAATTACCATCCCCTGACGTAAGGCACTACCTATCCCTGCTAATTGTCCCCCAGCTAGTACGACAGAACCCAATGCACCAATCCCTGCACCTACTAAGGCATAGCTAAGGATTCGCCCTAGGTTTAGCAAAACGTGAAAACGAAAGGCTAACCATTTTTGGTTGTCTTGCGGCTGGGATAAGGAAAAAGCGACAGTGAGTGGGCCACACATTCCAACACAGTGACCAAAACTCCCTAGGAATCCTAGAGCCGTTATGAGTAGAAGGTCTAGTAACATAGTGCTTGGTTTATCCCAGGTGATGCCTGAAGCAGACAACTTGAAGGGGATTGCTTCTGAATTTCTTCGGGGATTGTAGAAAATGCGATCGCGTTTGTCAAAAGACAAGCTGTCAAACTTTCTTTGGGAATGGGGAATGGGGAATGGGAAATTGGTGATTGGGGGGTTTCTCACCTAGGGCTTGAACTGCTTTTGATGCTGAAGAAGTTTTCCTTATCGTTGCTTGTGCCTGGACATTAGTACAGCTTTCACGTCTCTGACAAAGGCGATCAATTTAGCTTCGGCAACATCTGTAAGCCCATAAACTCCAGCTAAATACCTGATCGTTGCAATATCCCTTTGAGTTAAGTCGTTCGGAACTGATTGGCGGCTATTTTTCCGACCATCTATCACCTGCTCAATCAGGTTCTCAATTTCTTTGGCAGCTTTCAGATTGTAAAGCTGATCCTCAATCTCTTGGTTTGAGGTTCCCAGTTTCCTTTCAGTTTCCTCTCGAACTTGAGCGACTGACTTGGTGAATAACCCTTGAGGAGTAGCTTTACGCTTATGCTGTAGCTTCCCTTTCTTATTGCTGATGTTCCTGAGCATGGCGTCAACCTTATGTCACTTGTCAAGAACTGAAAGTAGCGATCGCACTCTCTCGCCTGTTAGTTGTTAGCCCTTACAAACATGAACCAGCTTTCCTGATTCTAAGCAAAAGCTCTTGCCATAGCGTATTACCACTTGTTTACGTTTTCCTCACTCTATAGATAGTTAATCAATAGGAGACATACAAAATTACTATTCGTTGTTAGTAGCTAAAAAACAACTGATATCAATTCCCTTTGATATTGCATTAAATTTTAAATTTTACCTAGAGTGTCTATGCCACAAGAGCAAACCACTTAGGATAACCGTAAGAATTTTCAGCGACTAGCTTGGGACCTCGGTAGGTTTGGCTTACTAAGCGAACAACATTCTCAAAATGCTTGATTTGGTTAGCGTCTTTCTGTGCAACCTCAAAAGCAACACTCCACCAGTCATTGTTATTCACCCTAAGCTGAGTAAGTTCATAACTAATACCTTGATATAGGCGTTGCGATCGCGTTTTCTTCACCGCAATCCACGCTTTTGTCCCAACGACATCCACTGGCATAATACTTTCTTGCTCTGGGTCGTCACAAATCCACTTCAGCCATTTTTCAACGTTCCCTTGCCAGGTAGCACTGGAAGCCTCACCAAATTCCCGGCTACCCAACTGGGCTTTCCGCCACTTCACTTCTAAACGCCCCTGCCGCAGTTTGATGTTGAGATAGTCGCACTCTGGCGTGTAGAGATATAAGTCTTCCCGTTCTTCTGGTGAACCTAGTAATTCACCCGGACTATCAGCAAGAAACCAGTGTTCCACCTCTGTTGGTAGTGTGCCCTGAGAAAACCAGCGTAGTTCTAGAGTCGTCAACATCAATTTATCAATTCACCCGAATGGGCTAGAGCCAAGTCAGCTTCTGTCTGATACTATGATGATATCATTTTGGTTCAAAAACTTAGCCTTGTAGGAGTAAATTATGGAACGGATTAAAGAAGTTCCCGCGTCTAAAGTTAATGGCTTCGTCGCTCTTATCGTCATACTAGCCATAGCCGTTTTTGGCGGATGGTTGGCTTGGTCAACCATACAAGGGTTGGAAGCCGTATTAGGAAGAGGCATCAGAGTAGCAGATTTTTTCTTAGGGGATGAATTAGCAGCAGAGTTGGGTGCCTGGTTAGGAGCAATACTGCTAGTGGTGGTAATTCCGTCTGTGTCGGGGTTCTTTACCGTTGAGCCAAATGAATCAGTTGTGCTTGTGTTTTTGGGACGTTATGTTGGCAGTGTTAATGAGGCGGGATTCTGGTGGACTAATCCCTTTACCAGTAAATGTAGGGTTTCTCTGCGGGTTCGCAACTTTAATAGCAAGCTACTAAAAGTTAATGATGCTCAAGGCAGTCCGATTGAGATTGCTGCCGTGGTGGTATGGCAGGTAGTAGACTCAGCCAAGTCTAAATTTGATGTCGATGATTACGAAGAGTTTATTGCTATCCAAAGCGAGACAGCAATTCGAGCCTTAGCAATCCGCTATCCTTATGATGCTCCTGATGAATCTTCTATGTCTTCCCTAAGAGGAATTCCTGACGAGATTGCGTTGTTTCTTCAGAAAGAATTGCAAGCGCGACTCGAAGTTGCAGGAGTCGAAGTATTAGAGGCGAGACTCTCCCATCTTGCTTATGCGCCTGAAATTGCCCAAGTAATGTTGCGTCGTCAGCAAGCACGGGCAATCATTGATGCACGGCGGCAGATTGTTGAGGGTGCAGTCGGGATGGTAGATGAAGCACTCAAGCGCTTAAGTGAACAGCAAATCATTGAGTTGGATGAGGAACGCAAAGCGGCTATGATTAACAACCTGCTGGTGGTTTTAACGTCTGAACAGAACACACAGCCTGTGGTGAATACGGGTAGCCTATATACATGAGCCAGAAGAAACGGTTCTTGCTGCGTCTAGACCCGAAGCTATATGAAACACTAGAGAGATGGTCGGCTGATGAGTTGAGGAGTGTGAATGCTCAGATTGAGTATCTCTTAACAGAAGCAGCGCGTAAGGCAGGGAGGTTGAAAGAGAATAAGCAAAATAAGCGATCGCAACTTCCCACTCAGTCAAAATTTACCCCAGAACAGGAAGAACCCCTAGAAGACGATACACACCCCAACTCAGTGCAACCCCCTCTCTCAGAGTAGATTGCAAGTCAGTATGCGCCGAGTGTTCTAGACAAAGTTGAAGCCCGTAAAGGTGAAGTCTAGCTGCAAGCTGAGATTAGTTGCATTTTCCACAACAGCGATTATATTATCTTGGTAGCCAATGATTGTCCTTCCAAAAAGGTCTAGCTCCAGAGTGTAGTCACTGACGCTGCCAAAGACTTGAATCTTATCGCCTTCTGCCCGACTAAAGTCTAGAATCCTAGCAAATTCATCTGTCTCCGGACTTGCATAAAAAGCAACCCCCTCACCGAGAACAAAAGTATCTGCTCCTGTACCCCCTTCTAGAGTGTCAAACTCAAACTCTGGCTCGGTACCAAAATTGACACTATAACCAATCAGGACATCATTGCCAGCACCGCCACTTAGATAATCAGCACCAGCACCACCACTCAGATAATCAGCGCCGTACCCTCCAAAAAGAGAATCAGCGCCACCATTGCCAAACAAGCTATCATTTCCTCTGTTGCCGTACAGGGTATCCTCGCTGCCACCACTGCCGTACAACGTATCATTCCCAGCACGACCATACGCTAAGGGGGTATCAGTACCTAGCTGCCAGAAATCGTCTCCAAGTGTTCCATAGTAGATTGACATTGCAAGTTTTTCTTTTGGTATTGTTAGTTACATTTTATAGTTATGTACATTCTGTAGTTATGGCTTCAGCAGCAGAAAATAAAGACCAGCAACATCCTCAAGAAAAGCGTGATCAGGAAGTCATTGAGCGTCTTTTAAGAGAAGGGCAAAATGATTACAATCAAGCAGAACTGGCCCGACTGCGGATTCGCTATTGTGGCTTTCCAGGTGCTAGAGAAATTCAACTAAGCTTGGATAGAGTCCTCCAGCAGTGGCAACTGACGGAAGAACAACTTTTTGAGTTGACTCGTCGCTTGCATGAAGTGGGTCAAGTTTACCGACGTGGCGACTCTCAAGGACAAGATGATTGGAGTTAATCGTTTTTAACAGGTGTTTCGGCCGGATGCTTCTTGGGTGCTGGAGGTAAAAGCTTTGATGTTTGCCTGTGTGTAGGTAGCTGGCTCAAGGAAGTGGCTTGCTGAGGCTTTGATTGGGCTGTTTGAGTAGTAACAGGTTGACGCGCAGCCCTAGACACAGCGGTGAGAATTTCTGCCCTAACTGGTTCTACCGTCTGAGCAACTTGCACTTGATTTTCCAGTTGCTGGGCTGAAGACACTAGCGTACCCAGTCCATCCACTAACCGTTTCACATTACTGCGAAACTCAGGATCACCCGTTAGCTCATCTAAATCTGCTGTAATTTTTTGAGCATTCTCAAATGTTGCCCGTGCTGAGTCGAGAGTTTGTTGCAGCACGAGTACATTGGTTGGGCTATTCAGGGCAGTGGAGATGTCGCGCAAGTTGGCAGAAGCGGTTGCGGCATTGGTAGAGAGCGTTTCTAAGTTCCCCAGCAAAACTCCGACATTTGCCCGACCAACGCTAGAGTTGACCTGACCAACAGTAGAGTTAAGCTGCGCTATGGTTGGGGAGAAGCCGCCAACTAGCAACCGCAGTTGATCGCTGGTTTGCCTGACACTATCCAATGTTTCGACTAAGTTACCCCGATTACTCGTGACTAAATCATTAGCAGAAGCAACAAGTTGATTGAGCTGAGCTGCTGTTAAGCTGTATTGGTCGGCAGTATTGGCAATGCGATTGGCTGCTATACCAGCTTGAACCGCTGTCTGATTGGCAGCGGCGGTAACAGAATTGGCGGCTGTCGAGAAGCCTCCTACCTCTTGACGGACTGAGCGAGATAAGAGAGATAACTCACCAGTAAGCTGCGAGACTCCAATCGCAGCAACCGAGGCATTTTTGGTCAGTGCATTGACATTGTTGAAGAACGCTGGATCGCCGTAGAGTTGGGCAAGGCGAGTACCACTACGCAGTAGTTCAACAAAACTGACTCCAATTTGACCATTTACCCGATCTTGGTCACAAATGACTAGCTGAGAGTTACAGCGTGAACTCTGGGGATTGATTGATAGTGCGTCTTTGGGAAGCTGTCTTGTGGGTGTGATGTCAATTGTGGTTTCGCCAACTAAACCGGATTGATTCGCTTCAATTACGGCATTGCGAGGAATTAATAAGTCAGCGGAGCCAATTTCAATAACGGCATTGACGCCATTGGTACCCGGTGTAATCTCAACGATTTTTCCGACATCAACGCCGCGATAACGGACTGTTGCCCCTGTTTTCATACCAGCGATATCCGTGAAGCTGACGCTGAATCTGTAGGTACGGCTACCTGGGCTAAAACCCCGTAGCCACAGCACTAACCAAATAAATGCAGCCAGTCCTACAAGGATTAATAACCCAACGGAGCCTTCTCGAATCGTTCGCGATCGCATAATATATCCTCCCTTAGCTAGTAGCTATTCACCCTTGGCGGTTTATCTTTATCCCGTTTGGCACTAAGCATTACTAATTGACAAATGACAGTTAATTGCTTGTTCTGTTGGATCATCCGTCAGTGTGATCCTATCCAATTACCTGAATCGGCCCGCTGGTACTAGCACTGAAGAACTGTCGAACTAGAGGATTATCTGTCGTATCGATTTCGCTAACCTTGCCTTGCCACTGTACCTTGCCGTTGTAGAGAAACACAACTCGGTCAGCCGTGCGGCGAATTGTACTGTCCTGGTGAGTCACCATCACGTAGGAACCGCAACCCCCATTTGCCTGTTGTAGCTGACGGACTAAATCCTCAATGACAGTTGAGGCGATCGGGTCAAGTCCTGCTGTTGGTTCATCGTACAGTAAAACTTCTGGGCTGTCTTTGGGATTGTCAGGATTGGACATAATTGCACGGGCAAAACTCACGCGCTTACGCATCCCTCCTGACAACTCAGCCGGATAGCGATCGCCAATGCCAGACAACCCTACCATCTCCAGCCGTTTACGCACCAGTTCTCGAATCCGTTTATGGGATAGCCTTGAGTGCTGGTAAAGCAAGAAACCAACATTCTCTTCTACCGTCAGCGAGTCGAACAATGCCGCTTGTTGAAATACCATTCCGATGCCAATTGGGTCTCTAGCATCCTCGATCAGACCAATACGCCGTTGTCCCTGCACATAAATCTCACCAGCATCAGCCACAAGCAAGCCAGCAATAATCCGCAAAATTGTTGACTTACCAGTTCCGGAGGGACCAATAACCGCCAGCGCCTCACCTCGATAAATTGTTAGATCGACCTGATCGAGAATTACATTACCACCAAACGACTTAGAGACTCCCTTTAATTCAATTAGTGGTGTCATAAGGAGATAGGCGACTAAAAAGCTAACCCTACCCTATTGCAGGCAGATATTAAGCATATGTCTGCTATTCTACCCTCTGGGGTAAGTGGGATTAGGAATTGGGGAGATGGGGAGGTAAGAAGCTAATATACATAAACTTTGGGAGTTTTCCACTTATCACCTCATCACCCAACCAGTCCCTTATTGAGGGCATTTATGTTGCTAGGTCAACGGATGCCATTGCTTGCAGCTACTGTACTCTCCTCTGAAGAGGGTTCCAAACCAAAGATGCGGCTGAAGGTTTTTTCTACCTTGTAGCCTGAGTCAATGGACTCTAAGGGGTCTTTGCGTAGGCGATGACGCAGACATAAGGTGATGACGCGGCGGATATCATCAACGGTGACTTCGTTGCGTCCTTCAAACGCAGCTAGTGCTTTCGCAGCGCGGTTGGTGACAATATCACCTCGCAGTCCATCAACATCGAGTTCTGAACAGACTTGAGAGATTTTCACTCGTTGCTCATAGTCCATTTCGACAGAAGGAAGTTTCTCTTGCGCCATTACTAGCTGTTTTTGCATGGCTTCTTGAGCAGTTTGGTGGTTTTCGAGGAATTCTTGAGGGTTTTGGTCGAAAGCGGCTCGTTGCTCGACGATTTCTACACGCATTGCTGGCTCTTTTACCGTGCGGATTTCTGCGTGCATTCCGAAACGGTCAAGGAGTTGCGGTCGCAGTTCGCCTTCTTCCGGGTTGCCGGAACCGACTAGAACAAAGCGTGCGGGGTGGCGAATCGAAATTCCTTCTCGTTCAACGGTATTCCAACCACTAGCGGCGGAGTCGAGGAGGACATCGACTAGGTGGTCATCGAGTAGGTTAACTTCGTCTACATAGAGGATGCCACGATTTGCTTTGGCAAGGAGTCCGGGTTCAAAGGCTTTTACGCCTTCGGATAACGCTTTTTCGATGTCAATCGTGCCGCAAACTCGGTCTTCGGTTGCCCCCAAGGGTAGGTCAACCATCGGGACTTTTTTCTGGACGGTCAATCGTACCGCCTGCGCTGACCCATCATTATCCATCCAGTCAGGGTCATGGGGGTCACTGTTGAAGGGGTCATCGGCAACGACATCAATTTCTGGCAACAAGTCAGCTAAGGCGCGAATAGTGGTAGATTTGCCTGTACCGCGATCGCCCATTATCATCACCCCACCAATTTTTGGGTCAATCACATTCAAGAGCAGAGCCAGTTTCATTTCTTCCTGACCCACAATTGCAGTGAAAGGAAAAACCAGGCGTCGGGTAGGGGTTTGGGCAGTCGAACTCACTTCAATTACCTGATAAATAATCTTTGATCACGACTTTCATTTTGCCATACGGCGACGGTTGAGCTTGAGTTTTCAGGGAATGAGTGTGTTGGGGTTAAGTAGGTCAACTTACAAAAGCGCAACCTAAGACCTAACTCCCCAGCCTCTTTCCCTGTGCTGGAAGGGAGAGAATTGCTCCCCTCTGTTAGATATTTTTCTAGCCGGAAGGAAGTAAAGTTACTTCTGAACTGACCAAACTGGCAGTTGGTTAACTTCTTGGACTGTCAACTCGACATACGTTACACCCTTGGCTGCCAGATTCTCACCAAAATAGCCTCTAGCACCGTCATGCTCGTGTGAGCCTGTAGTAACCACTGTATAATCACCCTGACGACGGGCTTGATTAATTGGAGAACCAACAGTCCAAAGCCAGCGTGAGGGGAAGACAATTTTACCAATATCCTCAATCCAGTCTCGACGACCATGGAGGTGGTAGATATGATCAGCCGCATTAAACCCATCGCTACCAGCAAAGACACCTCCAACAGAAATGACAATGATTTGAGTATCTAACCACCGATCAAGATAAGGCGTAGCACCAAGGGCAACTTGTGCGCCACCACTGGTACCAATCAGAATAATTTTCAAGGGTTGCTCTGGAGAAAGTGGAATAGGATGCGCGGCGTTCATCCGGTCGATAATCGCAGTAGCAATCCCCTGGTTGTAAATCGAACCATAGCGTTCGTCCACGGAAATTGCAAATCGCCAAAGATTGCGGATTTTAATCAAGACATCTGCCATTTCTAGCCACCCCTCTGCCTGATTCGCAAAACGCCACAGAGGAGCTAAAACCCGCCGTCCCCCTAAACTCTCGTTCGCGGCTGAGTAGGGAAAAACATCCGAGACGGCTGCACAGTTAGGGTGAAGCTGAACTAAACGATCTAGAAAAAATTCTTCTCCAGGTGTTAACTGGTTTCCAGAAAAATCACCGACTCCAGGCAGGAAGACGATGTAACAATTAATTGAGCTAGCTTCGGGCTTGGAGCTATTTTTTGTAGGCAATGGCTTCGGACGTTTTTTCTGGAAACCTAAACTCTCTACCTCTTGCTCTAGCCACCACACTAATGTTCCTACAGGCGATAGGGTGCCCCAAATTAGAAGTAATACTCCTCCGAAAGTCAACAATTTTAAACTGCCGCTTCGCAGCCAGAGAAATATTTGCCTAATTAACGTAAGCATTCAATTGTTGAACGTTTGGTTGTCGTTTGCTGGATGAAGTCGTATTCTATCTAGGTTGTGAGTTAATTGTGAGCAGTGGGTAGAGCGTGAGTGGCACAGAGCTAAATGGGAATTTAGGTAAAACACTCTGGAAAGCCCTCATTCTGGATGGAGATTTTTACGAAAAAGCGCCCAATACGCCAAAAAATCAGGGAATTGCGCTAACGATTGTGATTTTAGCAGCAATATCCCATGCTCTAGGGACTGCGCTGATCTTATTGATTAATCGAGCGTCTCTTGGGATACTCGCGATCGCATTGCTGATTGATGGATTGAGTGTGGTAGGAGGATACTACTTTTGGACGTTCAGTATTTGGAAAATTGGGCAGTGGCTCAAACGCCATTCTTTAACCTATAAAGATTTGCTGATTCCGATTGGTTTTGCCTATGCGCCCCAAGTCCTGAATTTTTTAACGTTGATTCCCATGCTAGGACAACCGATTCAGCGAGTATTAGCCGTATGGAGTCTGTTAGCTGTGATTGTGGCAGTCCGCCAAGGGTTAGATATCAGTACCCGCTGGGCGGCGATAATCTGTTTACTGGGTTGGCCGGTTGTTCAGGTAGCGACGGGTTTTGCTCAAGTGTTTGAACGGTTTTTATCCCAATGATGATCATTTGCGGGTTAAATGCGATCGCTACTTCTATAGCGTGTTCAGTTGGATGAGGTACAGCGGGAGGTGTGTGAAACTGGCGTAGACAGCAAGGAAAACAAAAAAGCTGATAGCCGATAGCTGACGACTTTCTGCTATATCCCTTGATAAAAATCATCTCGTAAGAGTTATCGCTCATACTGAAAAAGAGTCAAGCCTGTTGAATATACCCGTGAATCCTCTTTCTACACCCCATAGCGAATATCACTGGGACGGCACTGATGTTCGTTTCTTTGAAGGTTGGTACTACCGCGTTACCTTGCCAGAATGTGGTCAAACCTTTGCCTTCATGTACTCCATTGATGACCCTATTGGTGGTAAATCCTGTAGCGGTGGTGCTGCCCAAATTCTTGGTCCCAATGACGAATACCTCTGGCGTACCTTTCCGAATGTTAACCAGTTCTGGGCATCATCAAAATCCCTAGCGTTGGGACATTGGGGTAAAACTAACTTGACATCTCCACCCCAATACCTTGAGCCAACCAAGTTTGAACAATACATACTCGAAGGCTACCAAGCAACGACGACTTTAAATCAAGGGTGTATTCATGATCCCGCCAGCAATTCGTACTGTCGTTGGCAGTATGAAATCAAGCCTATCTATGGTTGGGCTGATACAGCCGCACCCCAGCAATCAACAGCAGGTTGGCTTTCATATTTACCAATCTTTGAACCCGGATGGCAGATTCTGATGGCGCACGGCTTAGCAACAGGATGGATTGATTGGAATGGCAAGCGCTACGAATTCACCAATGCCCCAGCTTATGGCGAAAAAAATTGGGGTCGTGCCTTTCCTCAAAAGTGGTTCTGGCTCAATTGCAACAGCTTCACTGATGAACCCGATTTAGCCCTCACGGCTGGCGGTGGTAGACGGCAGCTACTCTGGTGGATGGAATCAGCGGCATTAATTGGCATCCATTACCAGGGCAAGTTCTATGAATTCGTCCCCTGGAACTCACAAGTCAGTTGGCAAATACAGCCTTGGGGCAGGTGGCAGATGCAAGCCCAAAATCATGAGTATGAGGTTGAATTGAGTGGAACTACAGACAAACCCGGAATGCCTTTAAGGGCACCAACTGAACAAGGCTTAATTTTCTTTTGCCGCGACACGATGCAAGGACAGTTGAGTTTAGAACTACGACGACGCAACGGCAAATCTAAAACTATCCTGAAGGCACACAGCGATGTCTGTGGGCTAGAAACAGGCGGTAGTCCTTGGCATGAAACCTGGCACGATAGTGCAAAATTTCCTTGGGTTGAATAGGAGTAGGGAGTTATTTAGAGAGAGAAGGATGTCTCTATCTGAGATGCTGGAGAAAACTCTCCCTCTGCACCCCCTGCTACTCTTCTTCCCCTGCTCTGCAAGTTATCAATCTCCACTCTCTATTCCCTCTTGTTGGCTATAATAAGTTGCGTGCATTGGGGCTGTGGCTCAGATGGATAGAGCAAGCGCCTCCTGAAGAATTGGGCACCTTGGAGGAAACTCTAGGAGTGAATGTGGTCAAATTCGGTGAAACCTAAAGAGTGATGAGTAACCCATGACTCAAAGGCAATACCGAGCCAAGCCAGAGTCAGAATGCGATCGCTTGATCGTAAACGTCTGAATCAGGAAGGTTGAGAGACTAGACGGCCACCACCTAAAGGCGACAAGTCTATGGTGAAGGTATAGTCCAGAGAGTGGGGAAACTCACACAAATCTGAAGCGCTAGGTCGCCGGTTCAAATCCGGCCAGTCCCGTTCTTTCACTAATTTAATCAGGATTATCCTGAATAACTCACTCTTCAAGGCTTTTTATCAAGTCCCGAAGGGTGAGTTTCAAGTTTCTACAAATTTATACGGACTGCCAGGGGGTTAAAGAGGAAAGTGTTGAGTACAGAAATTTGACATCTCCTGCATTCATTTGGTGGCAACTGGCAGTACCCTTAGACTGGTATCTTCACTCTAGTAAATGCGATCGCTTTTTCAGCGCTAGCCATAGCGTCCTTACTCAATCCATTTCTCTTTTTTGCTGCTAAACATCGCTGGCAAGATAGAGAAACGGATAGATGAAGCAAAGCTCATGTCTAGCTTATAAGTATAGAAATGGCATCACTCCAACCTTGACTTATCTGTTGATTCATGCTCTTGAGGATTTCTTGCCGTCAGCGGCGATACGTGTTTGCTAAAAATCCACGCTCTAAAGTTAGATTACTGCCCTGGCTGCTGCCTGTAGTAGCGATGTCGCTCATGTGTGGTTACAAGCAAATTGAAAGCTATTTTGTCAGACCCGATGCAATCTTCGTCTTAGGAGGAGCAGAGGAGCGTGAGTTGTATGCTGCTAAATTTGCCCGGACGCACCCAAATCTACCCATCTGGGTATCTTCTGGTAGCCCGGAAGGATATGCCAAGCGAGTGTTTGCCAAGGCAGGAATTGATAAACATCGTGTCCACTTAGACTATCAGGCTGTAGATACGGTAACTAACTTCACCGAATTAGTTGATACATTGCAAGCCGAGGGGATTGATAGCGTCTATTTAATTACCTCTGACGACCACATGCTCCGTGCTCGCGTTATTGGTGAAATTGTCTTCGGTAGTCGAGGAATTGTACTCAAACCGGTGGCGATTCCCTCAGAACGTGAACCTGAACCCATTGAAAAATCGCTACGAGATGGCGCAAGAGCGATTTTATGGCTAACTACGGGTTATACAGGCGCAACGCTCCGAGACGCTTCAGACTTAATTAAGTGAGTGGTTCTGTATCGAGAAGCAATTTGTGGTTGGGTCTGATAGAGTCTAGACACAACCATAAATTAGAGCCTCCTCACAAGCGATTATCAGGAAGAGGTTACTCCTCAACCCTTAAAGCTTCGCCATTCTTAACTCACGGGACTGTTGCTTAACACGACCTTCTATGACGGCTTGCTGCAAGTTAAAAAAAGCGTTTAAGTCATCAATACCGTACTTAGCTTGAAGAAGCTGCCGCAATTTCTCTTCCTCTTCAACCGTCAAGTAACCATTCGAGAGAGCTTGTTGGACAACTTCATAGATCATGGTGTTGCCATAGATAAGTGGACAAAAACTAACAGTAGACGTATCAAGAAAGGCGACGGGAGAGTTCTACATTAGCGACATTAAGGTAAATTATCCGCTCATCTTCTGATTTTGCTCTATCTAAAGGATGACTAAAATCTTGCAATGCTGTATACCAGTCTTGTTTATATTTACCAAGAGCATCTGCCAAGACTTTAACTTCATTGCTAGAGTGGCGATTTCTTTACTAATTTTCAAGCTAAATATGGGTTTTTAGCTACATTTCAGATACCTTTAGTTTGAAAGAAATAATGTTGTATGGCGCTATACACTCCGCTGTCTTTAGGCGATCATTTTACACAATTTTCATTGTCGAAAATTATATGGGTCTGCCTATTGCTTTTCAGGGAATACATTTCCGGCGAGACTTTGCGAATAAAAGTCCTGTAACGACAGAATTTTGGCATCAAGATTTGGAAGATCGCCGAATATTGAAGGTAATTATTTACTTGAGTGATGTTAGCGAGGAGCATGGTCTTTTTGAATATATTCCGAAACCTAGAGTTTCACCTCTATTATCTTGGCTGATCCACTACAAGATTAGGAGGGCTGACAGTAGAATCAGGGTCTAGAACTCCAGCCGTTTCGGTCTAAGCTTTGGGGCAAGGTGGTGGAGAGTATAGACAATGGCGAGGGTTATAGGTTAAACAGGTTCATAGGCAAATGGCTTTCTTTGGTTGCGATCGCTCTACCTAGGAAGCTATTGCAAGATTGATTGGCAACATGAATTCATTGGGAAAAGGTAAAGGGGAAGGATAAGAATCATTTCACCTTTACCCCTTCCCCTAAAATCAATTGAGGATTAGCGATCGCTTTTAGCTCTCCTATACTCACCTTTGATAATGTTTACTATTCAGCCTTCGCAACCTCAAACCTTGCAATTACCCACCGCTTACTGCAACCCCCTTCATCTAGTTACAGACACAGGGCAGGCAGTTGAAATCTCTACTCATCGTCCCAGTCTCTTTATCACTGAAAACTTAGAGCGTGTCTTACCGGGTTGGAATTTACCAGTATTGTGGGTAGTGATTGTTTTGCAGCAAGCTCGATATGAACTGCTGACAACGACTCCTCAAGTGGAGCAAGAGAAAGAGCGGTTGCGAGAACAGTTTATGCGCTTCGGTTTTGATGTGGTATTCAATTTGCGCGATCGCGGCTTTTTGAGTAATTTGATCGATCCTCGGACTGGCTATCCCTTGCTCTCACCCCCAGGAGAAATTCGCCATGATGACACAGCGGCTGTCAAAGCACTCTTAGGCTTACCAGTAATTCGCAATCGCTGCCGTGTTCTAAAACATCCCAGTTGGGGTACAGCCGTTTACCCCAGTACCTTACTAACCTCGGCACCGCCAAAGGTAATAAAGCCTGTACTAAGAAAAGTTGGGTTGCAGCATTGCTGGAAAGAGCTGAAAGCTGATTTGTAATAGACTCAAGAAAGTGACTGGTTTAAAAGGTCACTTAGCTACTATTCTTGTTTAACCGATCAAGGTAAATCTGATGTTAAGGGCGCTCTCTAGTGCAGCGCGGCGGAAATAAATATCCAGTTGGACATTAGCTAAAAGGCTTACTGTACGAGCAATATTGCTTCTGGCTTCTGGCTTCTGCCTCCTGCCTCCTGCCTTCTGCCTTCTTGGATTAGTTCTCTTCCCTTTCATTTAGTAAAAGGTGTGCTGAGTCGGTGATTAGCGGACAAAAAATCTCAGATTCTTACCAAAGTTCTAATGAGCTAACGAGCCTCTTTAAGTTCTACCCGACTTGCTACCTCAGCTATTAACTCATCGGGATTAATCGGCTTGGAGATGTGTAGCTGGAAGCCAGCACCTAGTATCCGAGCCAGCTTCAGTCCCCTCTTAGAATGGGTTACTGCTACGGCAACTAAATGGCGACCTCGTTGTGCCTCATACGCCCGCACCCGCTTGACAAGCTCGTAGCCATCTAGGTCAGGTAGGTTAAGATTGCTCACCAGCACATTGGGCTTATAACGGTCTTGTATGGCTAGTGCTTCTCCAGCCGAAGCGGCTGTTATTACCCTAGCTCCGACATCTTCAAATATAAATTTGAATAACTCCGCACAAGCTCGGTTGTTTTCAACAACAAGTATCCACAAACCTTTGAGACTTTCCATATTTCCAGACTCGGCTAACCGTTAATACTAGGTCTTCAACAAATTTTCACGAGTGCGAATCTCCTCAACATCTCTTGTGAGGAAATAGGCTTCGAGTAATAAGTTTGAATTATTTGTAGTAGTTTTATTTTGATAGGGAGTCAAATAAATGAATTCTTTACAAAGAATTTATAATCTATGGGTAAAAATCTAGATATTGTGAAGAAAGTGAAAAGTTTGCTATGAACCATGAACCAGGCGCTCCTAGTTAGGAAAATAAGAAGCTGATGGCTGATAGCTGAGGGCTAACTGCTATATTTATTCATTGTTCGACGCAAGCTAAATAATCCCTTTAGGAGTACGGGGATGCTTGGAGTATAGGGGACTAAGGATGCGGTTCAGTTCACGTATCTGCTCTGCTGTACCCATGCAGATTAATAAATCTCCTGGCAGAAGTGGGGTGTCACCTGTTGGTCCTGCAATAAGGGTACCCTCAGCACGACGAATCGCGAGTACCAGTGCCCCAGTTTGCGATCGCAATCGTGCCTCTCTTAGGGTTTGTCCCACTATCGGGCAAGCTTGGGGTTCAATAAGAACTTCTTCTAAATAAAACGCTCGATCAGTTCCTGTGAGAATCCCATCCACAAAGTCCATCACTTGAGGTCTAAGCGCTGCTGCTGCCATGCGCCTACCACCAGTGATATAGGGTGAGACAACGGCATCGGCGCCTGCCCGTTGCAGCTTTTTTACAGCTTCTTCGTTACTGGCACGGGCAATTGCCCGGATTTTGGGATTGAGAGTTTTCGCTGAAAGCACGGTGTAGAGATTTTCGGCATCCGAGGGAAGTGCGGCGACGAGACAAATCGATCGCTCAATTCCGACTTTCAGGAGGGTGTCATCCAAAGTGGCATCCCCTTGTACTGCCATATACCCCATTTGCAGAGCTTCCTCAATTTGATCGACTTCGGAGTCGATCGCTATAAACAAGATCCCTTCAGCTTTAAATTCCAAGGCAATCTGCCGCCCTGTACGCCCAAAGCCGCAAAGAATGTAGTGTTCCGTTAAAGTGTCTACCAAGCGTTTGCGTTGCCTCAGTCGCATTCCTTCTTGAAAGTAGCCCTGAATGACCGCTTCTGTAAACCGATTGACGATATAGCCGATGCTGACAACACCCATCAAAATCAGGGAGATTGTAAAAATGCGTCCGCGATCGCCTAGAGGGTTCGTTTCTCCATAGCCAACGGTTGCAAGCGTAATCACCGTCATATATGCCGCGTCTGACCATGACCATCCCTCAACCAACCTGTACCACAAGGTACCAATCAGAGCGACCACAAAAAGCGCGATCGCTCCAGCAATTAGCTCTTTTCGCAAGCGTCGATATTTCTGCTCAAGTGTTGACAGCACCGCTTGTTCTCACTGTGTATCATGGTGGCTCCTGAGAAGTTTCAAGCATACACAATGATCAAATACTTGTGATTTCAGCCTGTAGCGGTAACTACTCAAGAGAGGAGTACTGTGGACATCTTTAACGCTTTTTTGAGACTAGAGCTTCATATTGTCAAGATTTGCTGGAAAAACAATTTCGCAAAGAGGTCTAGGGCTGCCTTTTCCCTAGATAAGATAAAAGACATATGACTCAGGCTGTTAATGAATGTTAAGTAGTAGGACAGACAGACAAGCATTGCATTATCGGCTCTGCTGTTAAGTAGAGCGAAGCTTGAGCCAAACTCATCGAATCCGTTCTCAAAAAAATCATCGTCCAATACTGCAATTAAGGATTAAGTTAGTGAGTCTAGAAACTCTCGTTCAAGATCCCTCCATCCCAGCCGAGTCAACATCAGGTGCGTCTGCTCCCTATGATTTCGCAGACTTTGACGCTAGTGTGATGACGACCTACGGGCGCTTTCCGATCGCTTTAGAACGGGGAGAAGGCTGCCGTGTCTGGGATACCGAGGGACGTGAATATCTCGACTTTGTGGCAGGTATTGCCACTTGTACTTTAGGGCACGCCCACCCTGCTTTGGTCGAAACAGTGACGCAGCAAATCAAAAAACTGCATCATGTCTCTAATCTCTACTACATCCCAGAGCAAGGAAAATTAGCTAAGTGGATTATTGACCATTCTTGTGCCGAGCGAGTATTTTTCTGCAACTCTGGGGCAGAGGCAAACGAAGGAGCAATTAAGCTTGCCCGGAAGTATGCTCACAAGGTATTAGAAATTGACTATCCAGTGATAGTGACGGCTAAAGCTAGTTTCCACGGACGGACACTAGCAACGATTACAGCAACAGGACAGCCGAAGTATCAGAAGGACTTTAACCCCTTGGTGCCTGGGTTCCACTACGTCCCCTACAACGACCTTCGGGCAGTGGAAAATGCGATCGCTGACCTCGACGAGGGCAACCAACGAGTAGCAGCAATTATGTTGGAAGCCTTGCAGGGAGAAGGTGGCGTTCGGCCCGGCGAGTTAGAGTACTTCCAGCAGCTGCGGAAAATCTGTGATGACAATAATATCCTGCTGATTTTAGATGAAGTGCAGGTTGGGATGGGTCGCACTGGCAAGTACTGGGGTTATGAAAATCTGGGAATTGAGCCGGATATCTTTACTAGTGCTAAGGGACTCGCTGGTGGCATTCCAATTGGCGCGATGATGTGTAAAAAGTTCTGTGATGTTTTCCAGGCAGGTGACCATGCCAGCACCTTCGGCGGAAATCCGTTTGCTTGTGCGGCAGCGCTTACTGTTGGTGAGACGCTGGAACGGGAGAACATTCTGCAAAATGTGCAGGAACGTGGTGAACAGTTACGGGCAAGCTTAAGTGCGATCGCATCGAAGTACCCGCAAATCATTTCCGAAGTGCGGGGTTGGGGTCTAATCAATGGGATGGAACTAAATAGCGACATCGAGCTAACTTCAGCAGATATCGTTAAAGCTGTAATGGCAAAAGGCTTGCTGCTGGTACCCGCAGGACCAAAAGTGCTTCGCTTTGTACCACCGCTGATTGTCTCGGCTCAGGAAGTCGATCAAGCTACTCAAGCAGTTGAAAGTGCGATCGCAGAATTAACCTCATAAACACCCAACGCTCTAGAGTACCCTCACGGGTGCCCACTCACTACCGAGGAATCGACTGGGAGCATGTCACCGATGGGAAGCTCTCACCCTAAATCCCTCTCCCCGTGGGAGAGGGACGCATGAAATCTTACTCCCCTTGCTTTCCTTGACATGCTCCCAATCGACTTCCCCCTCTTTTTCCCCTGCCTTCCCTGCTTTCTTGTTCAGCCTCAACTAAAAAGCATCAGCGAGTGAGAAGAAAGTCTGAAACACTAGCGGCAAGCAAATCCCGGCCCAACATTTCCAGTAGGAGAGGCGCCAAATCCAGTAGAAATCCACCCAGTTCTAGGCGATACGATCCTGACCCAGACGCGATTTCCTTCTGCACTGTTGGTCTGACTTTGTATAGGATTTGCCAGCCTGATTGTTGCTCCAGAAGCAACACCGCCACTAGGGTTTGAAGAAGAGGACAGGCTTGGACTTTGACGGACGCTCAAAGCTGTCCTAGTTACGTGGCAGGTGCTTGACGTTGTTGGTGGTGGTGTTGGTTGCGGTGTTGGTTGCGGTGTTGGTTGCGGTGTTGGTTGCGGTGACGGTTGCGTTCCAGTGCAGGCTTTGAGGACTGATGTCTGTACAAATCCTACAGCCGGGGCGCTGACAGCTATCCATCCTTGGCTGTTGCCATTGTCAGCAAGTGTAACCTGTTCATTCGGCGCTAGCGCTCTAACGGCTTGGCTGCCGATTGAAGGCTGACTCCGGATAAAGGTTGACGTATTAACAGCGCGGCATTGTCCCACAAGCCCTTGTGCAAGTTGAACGTTGCCCTCAGGTTGCAACGACAGTGATTCTGATTCTTGAATACTATTAGCGGCTAGGGTACTGGGAACAGCGGTGATGGGTGTATTTACCCCTCCCACAACGCCGAATACCAAAGCCAATAAAGCGGAAGACTTAGCCCAGTGGCTTAGCTTTTTCATGTTGTTCACTCCTCATCTAACCAAAACGTTTTGAGTAGAGACTTCTAGATTAAAAGTCTTACAAGCACTAGGGTCAGGTTGTGCAAGACCTCTAACCAAGTAGCCAAGGCTCATAAATGAACGATTGATACTTGGATAATTAATCTCTACCAAGCCTCATAGTCCCATAGCATACGAAAAAAAGTCAGCACAAATTTAAGAGAAAGCTTGATAGGCACAGAAAGTGCTACTGCACTAAGAGCAAGAAAATCTTGAACCAAGATTTCCTTCAGGGAAGCCACTGGAAACCCAGCCACTTAGGGGCGTGACGATTCTGACCCAGGTACGTCCTGTGCTGTCTACTTGTGACTGTTCAGGATTCGTAAGCTTGACGACTCCCCCAGCAGCGACGCTGCCAATTGGACTTCCTTGAGTCGTGTTAGGGTTGGGACGAATAGACAACGTGACATCTGCTCTACGGCAAGTGTTTGACCCAACGGGAGGATTCCCAGAGCAAGCTTTCAGGTATCTGGCGATTACATATCCATTTGTGGGAGAACTGACTCCTATCCAACCAGCATTGCCACTATCAGCAAGGGTAACGCGAGCGTTTGTTTGTAGAGTTGCAAGCGCTTCACTTCCAGGCGCAACTGAAGCTTGTGAGAAGATATCTATCGTTCGGTTAGCCGCGCGGCATTGTCCTATAAGGTTTTGTGCAAGCTGAACATCACCCTGTGCCTGCAAGGAGAGTGCTTCTGTTTCTTGAACACTATTGGCGGCTAAGTTGCTAGGAACAGCGATAACAGGCGCACTGATTCCCCCGATCAGGCTTAATGTCACAGCCAATATAGTGGGAGACTTACCCCAGGTTCTTATCTTGTTCATACTGTCAACTCCTCATCTAACCAAATGTTTTTTAAGTTGAGACTTCCAGATTCAAAGTCCTACAAGTAGTAGGGTCGAGTTTTCCAAGACCTTTAGCTAAGTAGCCAAGGGTTTTAGATATCTGCCCCTAATCACCTGGCGTTAGTAGGATAATTAATCTCTCGTCAGCCTCTTCGTCCAATAGCATACAAAAAAAAGGTCAGTGCGAATTATGGGAATGATGGGGTTGATACCAAAGGGTTCGCGGATGACCTGAATCGCCTTTTCCTCCTGATCGGAATTAGGTTCGCTTTGTTGTATCTAAACCGTCGTGAATAAACCCGTTGCTTACAGCGCAGTGATTAGGCGATCGCTTTTTGCTAGCTTGAACAATTTCACTTTTTATTTGCAAGGTATATTTTAACGTTTAGCTAGCTTACAGTTTCTCTCAATAAGCTGTGAAGGTAAGAGGGGAGAGCGATACCTGAAGAGTCTTGCCCTTCTCCTCAAAGGGTTAACCAGTCAGGAGTTTATCGCTCAATCCGGACTAGAGATACTAGTTTTCTAAAGTAATATTAAGTTAATAGATGACAGAGATTATCATTTAGGGTTATTTTTAGAGAAAGGTTTAGGAGGTAAGCGTGGGTAACTTAAACAAAGAAGTAGGAGTCTCAAGCTTCAAAATTGAGGGTCGGTTCGTCGGTTTTGTTGGCAATCTTGAAGAAAAGCCAAAACGTCTGCGTGTAGCGACAGCAGAGGGTGAGTGCTATATCAAGCTCTCTAAAGAACTGCGTAGTTCCCTAGGTGACGTTCTCCAACCAGGAGATTGGGTGGAGATTTCTGGAGAACAGAAGCGCAAGTACAAAACTGATGAACTGAAGCTGAAAGCTTATCAGGTAAAAACAACCGATCCTACCAAGCAAGAGAAAGTTTTCCAACCACCCGTCGCTGCACCTAAAACCAAAGCCTGTGTAATGGTTTGCCAAAAGTCTTCTTGCCGTAAGCGAGGCGCTGGGGAAGTTTGTCAGGCGGTAAGTGAATCTATACGCGATCGCGGTTTAGAAGATCAAGTTGCCATTAAAGGTACTGGCTGCATGAAAGAGTGTAAGAAAGGCCCTTGTGTAGTCTTCATGCCCGACAAATCCCGTTACACCGGAGTTGCTCCAAAAGAAGTTTCCACGCTCATTGAAAAGCATTTTGCTGCTAAGCTCACGCCAGAAGCGAGTCAACGACAACTCTCACCTGTAACTTGATACACTAATGCCTATTTAATTAGTGGGTTTTACGGAAAGGAAAAAGGCTATTCCCAGCATATCTTTCACCTTTTTCCTTCTGCCAATAGCTTTATCTTACGAATTCAATATATGGTATTTCAGTGTTCCTTTGACTTAGAAAAAAGCCCCAAAAGGGGCTAACTCTCTAGTCACCGTAATGACTAATTCTCAAAAAAAGCCGATAAGTTCTGCATCTACCTAGCGGCTGTATTTGATTATGTGATTAACTTTCTTTCCTTGAAAGCATCAATAGGTAGCAGCGGACTGCGTGGTGATTGTATCAGTCCGCCCTATTAAGTGATAAATGAAGACATTTGAAGCAAGCACTTGCTTCGTTGAGAAATCGCTCAGGGTTTTAAGAGTATTAGCTCTTAGAGTCCGAGCCGATTACTTCTCCTTTGAGAGATTGAAACTGTGATGATAGCTCTTTGCGTGTTTCAACTTTGAGGAGGTAGCGGTAGACAAACCAGGCTGTGTAGCCAATGCCTACAATCTCAAACATCGGTGATAAGAGTGGAATGTCATTAATGGCATCCAGTACCGCGAGTGTGACTTTAACCGTGATGACTCCTGAGAATAGTAGCGCCAGGGTAATCAGGGGTTGCTGGTAACTGGAAAAGAATCCACCAACATAATCAGGCAGTTTTGATAAAAAATCAGTAACAGGTTGTACCCATTCCTGCCAAACCTGATCTGTTGATGGAGCGGGAGGAGTGTTTATTGTTAGTGCCCCAGGCTGGTCAACACTTACGTCTACTTTAAGCTCTTGGGCTTCTTTATAGGGTTGAGCTTCTGTGGTTGTAGCCTCTTGGGAAGCACTATCGGTATATTCAGATTGTTGCAAGTTGGTTTCCATAGTTCCTCTACTGTTACCTCAGGTAGCACATTTGTTGTTTGAGTTAAGACAGCTTAGTACAATTCATGCTGACTAACTTCTGCCCATATTACCAAAAGTTTTTTAAAGGCTTAATGAAGGCAGAAGGCGAGTGTCGCTAGTCACTAATATGAACAGAGATGATTGTCAAACATCCTCCTAAGGCAGTACATAACTTTAGAGAGTTTAAACATTTAATCCTCGTCCCATCTTACTATTCACCTGCAACCGCTACATGATTCTATGGTGTAGTATCTTAGAACCAGCACGAGTTGCAGGGAAGAGGTAGAGAATAGATGAAAGTGACTCTGTGATCACTACTACAGAGGAATAGATGCCCATCCGCATAACGGAACGGAAGTTCGCCATTATTCCATCACATTATCTGTCGCAGGTTCACCTGGATAAAAGCCATCCCTAAATATTTCTGTCAAAGTATACGAGCAATTCTCTGGGAAGCTTTTTAGCGGCAGGTTTGTTTCTCCTACAGCCAAATCTCTACCACTCTCATATATCTTTTGCAATGCTTCCTCAAGATAGGGCTTAAGGCTAGGATTTTCTTCCAGCAATTCTTGAGTATCGCGACGCTGAACGCGAATCGTCATCAACCAGCTACGGCTTCGTCGTTCTGGTTGATATTCCCATTTTAAAAGATGTCCAATTAAAACCTTTAAGCGATTTCTCAATTCTGCACGTTGTTGTTTTCCCAGCGACTCAATCTCCTCAATTAAATTAGGTAGATCAAGTTTGCTCCATTGCTGATGTCTGAGGAGTTTTGCTTGTTCCTGTATCCAGGCATAGAAGTCAGTCTCATAAAGATTTGGCGTTAAGGCTCCAGGTGTATGGGCGGTTTGTGGCGTTTGCATAAAAAGGTTAAAACCTGGCGATCTTTGCTTTATTCTAAAAAATTAGATCCACCTGTGATGAAATCGCCTTATCCCAAAAACAGTTTGTAGGCTGGATTCTGGTTTTCGTCCCAATAGCGATAGCCAAGCGTATCGAGAAAGGCTTGCCACTCTTCCATTTCGTGAGGCGGTACTTGCATCCCGACAACAATTCGCCCGTAGTCTGCCCCATTATTGCGGTAGTGAAACAAGCTGATATTCCAGTTAGGACTCATGGAACGGACGAACTTCATTAATGCACCGGGACGTTCGGGAAACTCAAAACGGTAGAGCAATTCATTGTGTGCTAGGGGAGAACGTCCACCTACCATGTGCCGCAAATGCAACTTCGTCAGTTCATCATCAGTTAAGTCAAGGGTTTTGAACCCACAGACTTCAAAAGATTCAGCCATCTTTGCTGCGTCGGCACGGTTTTGAATTTGCACTCCGACAAAAATATGGGCTTCTTTTTCGTCGGCAATGCGGTAGTTAAACTCGGTAAGGTTGCGTTTGCCCATACAGTCACAAAACTTGCGGAGACTGCCTGGTTCTTCAGGAATCGTGACGGCAAAGATGGCTTCGCGGCGTTCGCCTAACTCTGCTCGTTCTGCGACAAAGCGGAGGCGATCAAAGTTCATGTTAGCACCGCAGGCAACGGCGATTAAGGTTTGGTCTTGGATTTGTTCCCGTTCTGCGTAGGCTTTGGCGGCTGCGATCGCAAGTGCTCCGGCGGGTTCTAGAATCGATCGCGTATCCTCAAACACGTCTTTTATCGCGGCACAGGTGTCATCGGTGTCAACCAAAATGATTTCATCGACATATTCCTGGCACAGACGGAAGGTTTCTTCCCCGACTTCTCGCACTGCAACCCCGTCGGCAAATAAACCCACGTTCGATAAGCGCACCCGTTTCCCTGCTTTGAGGGATTGATGCATAGCATCGGCATCGACAGGTTCAACACCAATAATCTTGATTTCGGGGCGCAACCGTTTCACATACGCCCCAATCCCGGAAATCAATCCCCCACCGCCAATTGCAACAAAAATGGCATGGATGGGTTGCTGGTATTGCCGCAGAATTTCCATCCCGATGGTTCCCTGTCCGGCAATCACATGAGGATCGTCAAAGGGATGAATGAAGGTTAACCCTTTTTCTGCCTCCAGTTGACGGGCATAGGCATAAGCATCATCATAGGTATCCCCATGCAACACCACTTCTCCCCCACGGGCTTTGACGGCATCTATCTTAACCTGGGGTGTGGTAACTGGCATGACGATAATCGCTTGCGTTCCTAGCTGACGGGCAGCAAGGGCAACTCCTTGGGCATGGTTTCCGGCAGATGCAGCAATTACGCCTTGTGCCAGCATATCCGGCGGCAGTTGCGCCATCTTGTTGTAAGCACCCCGCAGTTTGAAGGAAAACACTGATTGCATATCTTCCCGTTTGAGCAGGAGTTTGTTATTCAGTCGTGCGGATAGGTTTGGGGCGTATTCTAGGGGGGTTTCTTGGGCGACATCGTAGACACGAGCCGTCAGGATTTGTACCAGGTAGTCGCAAAGCATGGGGTCAACAGGTGAGCAGATGCGGGGTGTAAAGAAAATTTTACTTTACTGGTGGCTCTGAGGTGTGGGAGTGAGAGTGCGATCGCTTCACCATGTAACAAGTCAGCGTGTTGGTTGCTCAGGTTGCTGGTGAGAGTTGTAGATGAAGCATGATTGTGAGTAGCACAAGATCAAGATACAGATCTCAACTATGATCCACTCAGATCGCCAGTGTTAAGATAGTTTTATGAAGTTTGAGTGGGACGAAAACAAAGCTGGAAAGAACTTATTGAAACATCAAGTTTCCTTCGATGAAGCCAAAACAGTTTTCGACGATCCCCTGTATATCGACTTCTATGATCCAGACCATTCTGTAGACGAAGATCGTTACCTAATTGTTGGTCAATCGAATCAAGAGCGCATATTAATTGTTTCGTACACAGAAAGAGGTAGTTCAATTCGTCTGATTAGTGCAAGAGAAGTGACCCGTCAGGAACGAAGAGTCTATGAAGAAGGTTGAGTCTGAAATGGAAGATAATCTGCGTTCAGAATATGACTTGCGGAGCCTACGAGTTAGACGGGTTGGCTCTGGACGTAAAACTTTCGTAGATATAAACGTGAATAACGTTCTTATTGAAGTGAAAGAGGATGTAACTCAGGGATTAGAGTACTGGAGACACAACGAAGAGCTATCTAGCCAGGTTAAGAAGGAGATAGTGGATGCAAATGTTCTATTTGTCCCTCTAGAGGGTGATCTATACAGGGGCGACAGCTCTAGCTCTGGAAAAGTATTTGCTTCTGGAGCAGAGAGCTTTTTTAAGTATTTACTTGACTCTAGCAAGAAAGAGATCAAAGCAGATATTTGCGTCAATGATGGTGAATACCGAAAATCAGCCTTATACTCTGAGCCAATTACTTTAACTGTGATAGGGACAATCGTTATATCAGCAATTATTGCACCAGTTATTAAAGATTTAATTCTTGACTATATTCGAGCAAATAGGGCTAGAGCGGGTAAGGATTCAGAGTTTCGCATTACCCTCGTTATTGACAATGAAAATGGATTCATTCGTGAAATTCAATGTTCTGGTTCTTCAACCGAGATTGAAAAATTTCTTCCTAAAGTGATGGATAAAGTTTTAAATCAAGCAGGATTTGCTGATGTTTCTACGACGAAAAAACTTGAGGAGAGCCAAATTATTTCAGATAGAGACACTCTTAAGGAATAAACTCTTTAAGTGAAAAAAATGATTGCTGCATGAAGAATACTTTAATGAGTAGTAATAGCCTTTCACTTGAGGGAATTGTCAATCACATTTCCAGAGTTGCTGAGCATAGGTATGAAGAGAATCAAATAAAAGAATTACTTATAATTTTTAAAGAAAAAGCATTACAACGTCAACAACAAGAACTGGCTGCTCATCTTTGGTGCTTACAAGAAGCTGTTTTGGTTCACAGTAGTTATCTCGCCGCATTTTCACTACTGAAGCAAGGTGAATTCTATGAGGCTTGGTGTGAACTTGAAAAAGCTGAAAAGGGACTATGGTCTATCAAACCACCTCAAAAGTATTTGCCAGATTACTGGGAAGAATTTTGGATATCTGGGAAATATGGCTTTATTGAGAAGCACGTATCAAAGTGGCAAGGATTATTTCCTTATAAGTTATTCATAAGTCCTGGGTTGACTTATAAGGAATATTGCAGTGTTTGTAATAGTGAAATTAACCCGCGTAAACCATGTGGTCATAATGATGGTCAGATATACAACGGTGAAATGCGTGCGCGAGTGACTAGAGATATTAGATGTGATCATGTTGCACTCGTAGAAAATCCTGCAAATAAGTTTGCTGTCCTGTTTCTAGTAGATCCTAAAACTGGAGAACCAGTTGATCAATATGATTACAGACTTGTAGGAGGGTTAGCTTCGGTTTTAACTGACCCTTTTCAAGAATGGGATTACGTTATTCAACAAGCCGAAAGAGATTATGCTTACTTTAAGGAACGTGGGGTTAAAGAGCAAGATCTCTGCCCATGCGGTTCTGAGAAAAAATATGGCAATTGTTGCATTAACTCAACTATACCCATGCCACATTATCAATTCACCTATGCTGCACTTTCGACTATAACTGCCTGAAATTCAAAGTATCAACAGAGTGATACATGGACAGAGCAAGAGCAACTCGATCTAGTTGCCTTTTCCTTGCAATATGCTGCAACAGGCGACTTGTGTCAAGGTGGCTCTTGCAGAATTGGACAATTGAGAACCCTCGTGCCCGTCTTGCCACTCGTAGGGAGCGTGAAGATTATGAACAAAATGCCTTTTGATCGACCTTCAAACTCTGAAGATGAGCTTTTGCCAGAGTACCAGTTTGATTATAAAAAGGCAAAGCCCAACCACTTTGCAAATCGAAGTGGAAAGCCAAAGTTAACAGTTGTTGTTTTGGATGAGGATGTTGCCCAGGTTTTCTCAAGACCGGAGTCAGTAAATAAGGTGCTTCGGGCACTTATTGAAGCGATGCCTCAAGCAAGTAGTGGTGGTACAGTCTAACACAAGTGCGGGTCACAATACTCTGCACATTACTAAAGCTTGTGCTAAAAGTTTGCTCTTTACAATTAGTTTAGTTGAACAGGGGGTAATACCCCCTGTTCGCCAGCAGTATCCTCTAAGAAGTCGGGAATCTTTGCTTCAATCCTTAAACGCTATTTTCCAAATCCTTTGCCGCGCTTGGGGGTAGGAAGACAGATGCAGCTTTCTATTTGCGATCGCAACGTGTCGTGATCTAAATTCTGACCAATTAGCACTAACTGCGTTTTAGGCTCACCTTTCCACTCATCATCCTCAATCGTGAAACGCTTACCACTCAAGTGAAAGACGTGACGGTTTGGACTTTCATTAAACCAGAGAATTCCCTTTGCTCGAAAGACATTTTCCGGAAGCTGATTGTCGAGGAAATACTGAAACTGCCTGATTGCAAATGGCTTATCACTCTCGAAGGAAAGCGAGGTAAAACCATCATTTTCTAAGTGGTGAGAGTGATGATGATGCTCGTGGTCGTGGTGGTGATGATCATGGTCATGGTTGCAATGCTCATCATGGACGTGTTCATGGTCATGATGCTCATGCTTGTGTTCCGACACCTCTTCAAAATATTTGTCTGTTTCAAACAGACCAACACTGAGAATCAACGGCAATGGCACCTGGGATTTTGTCGTTCTGAGAACTCTTGCCCCCGCTTTAATATCGCGAATCCTAATTTCTAAGGCATCTACATCGCCTTCGTCTACTAGGTCTACCTTATTAAGCAGGATGATATCGCCGTAGGCTATCTGGCTATAAGCTGCCTCACTGTTAAATAGATCCAGACTGAAGTTTTCGCAGTCTACCACTGTAACGATAGAATCTAGGCGAGTCATGTCTCGCAGTTCTGTCCCCAAAAAGGTGAGCGCAACTGGCAGGGGGTCAGCAAGACCTGTGGTTTCTACCACTAGATAATCTACCTTGTCTTCGCGTTCCAGGACTTTGTATACGGCTTCAACCAAATCGTTGTTAATCGTGCAGCAGACACAACCATTGTTCAGTTCCACCATGTCCTCGCCAGTGGTTACAATCAGCTCATTGTCGATGCCGATTTCACCAAACTCATTCACCAGTACAGCCGTCTTGAGTCCCTGCTGATTGGTCAAAATGTGGTTGAGGAGAGTGGTTTTGCCGCTACCGAGAAAACCTGTGATGATGGTGACGGGTAAACCTTGTTTCGGAGCGTCTATTGACTGAGATTGTTCGGAAGGAGCTGCTGATTTCATAGCGTAACTGCCTTGAAAAGTCAGAATATAAAAGGATAGCTTTATTGTGCTATTCACACAGGCATGACGGATGTTTACTAGACATCCTTGCCTTCCCCATTATTGCGTATCTGTTCCTTAGTGATTTCAATCCCTACTGTGTTATGACCTTAACGCTTTTTGATACACTGACCCGCCGCAAAGAACCCTTTGAACCGTTGGAAGCTGGGAAAGTACGGATGTATTGCTGCGGCATTACGGTGTATGACTATTGCCACTTGGGTCATGCCAGAACTTGCATTGTTTGGGATACAGTCCGTCGATATCTGCAATTTGTCGGGCTAGAGGTTCACTATGTACAGAACTTCACCGATATTGACGACAAGATTCTCAAGCGAGCTGTAAACGAGGGAACCTCAATGGAGGATGTCTCGGAACGCTTCATCAAAGCCTACTTTGAGGATATGGCGCGGCTAAATGTCAAAGAAGCAGATGCCTATCCCCGTGCGACGCATACGATTAACGGCATACAAAAGCTAATTTACGAGTTGGAACAAAAAGGCTTTGCCTACCCAGCATCGGGTGATGTCTACTATGCCGTGCGCCAGTTTCCAGAGTATGGCAAGCTTTCGGGACGCAAGTTGGACGATTTACAAGCAGGGGCAAGTGGACGGGTGGATGTAGAAGATCCAGAAGCATCCAAGAAGAAAGACCCGTTTGATTTTGCCCTATGGAAGGCGGCAAAACCTGGGGAACCTTCCTGGGAATCACGCTGGGGTGCAGGTCGTCCGGGTTGGCATATTGAATGCTCTGCGATGGTTCGAGATGTTTTGGGTGAAACAATTGATATTCATACGGGTGGGGATGACTTGAAGTTTCCTCACCACGAGAATGAAATTGCCCAATCGGAAGCTGTCACAGGTAAGCCACTCTCTCGCTACTGGCTACACAATGGCATGGTGAAGGTGGAAGGAGAGAAGATGTCCAAGTCTCTGGGCAACTTTATCACTATCCGCGAACTACTAGATCGTCCGGTTGACCCAATGGCAGTGCGGCTATTTGTACTGATGGCTCACTACCGCAAGCCAATTGATTTTACTGATGAAGCGATCGCATCCGCAACCAACGGTTGGCACACCCTTAAAGAAGGGTTGCTCTTCGGTTATGAGTGGGGCGAAAAGCTGGGTTGGCAACCATCCACCCCAATTCCCAATTCCCAATTCCCCAATCCCAATTCCCAATTCCCCAATCCCAATTCCCAAATCGAGCGATTTAATGAAGCGGTGAATGATGACTTCAACTTCGCGGGGGGTTTACCTGTGTTGTTTGAACTCGCAAAGGATTTGCAACGCGAGGGAAATATCCTTGTGCATGAGGGGAAGACGGAAACACCACCATCAGAGTTAGAAAAGCAGTGGCATACGCTAGTAACGCTGGCAAATGTGTTGGGTTTGGAGGCACAACCAGAAGTAAGTGAGGAACCGACTGATGGTTTGAGTGATGCGGACATCGAAGCGATGATTCAGCAGCGTGCAGAGGCGCGGAGTCGGAGAGATTTTGCAGAAGGCGATCGCATTCGCAATGAACTCTCCCGCAAAGGTATCACCCTAATTGATCAGTCAGGTGGTGTCACCCGTTGGCATCGCAATTAGGGTGTTGCTGAATCAAAGTATGTGGCTTTGCCAGTGTTCAAACGGCGATCGCAGCACCTGTATTCTCTAGCTTTTCCAAAAAATCAACTTTTATATCTGGTAGGTTTGCAGGTACGCTGCAATCAATGTTTTCGTTTCTGCTACAAGTTGTTCCCGGAAGATTTGATCGCGGGTCAGAGAGAGCCATAGCAACTCATTGGCAGCTTTCACAACGGTTGTGGCAATTAATTCACATTTTGCTTTATCTAAAGATGGGTTTCGCTGTTCCAGAAAACGGGCGAGTTCTGTAAGAATCTTTTGGTCGTACTCATCTAGGGTACTGATATCGGCTGCCGTCATCAGATCAATTAATTGTTCTAGTACAGCACGATAGCCGGGATGGTTGGTTGCAAACTGATCAAATGCATCAATCATGCGATCGACATAGACCACAATTGGAGCCTCTGCCAGTTCAGCGTCAAGTTTCATAAACAGGTGATACTCCTGCTCAAAGTACCGATTCGCCAAAGCTTTGACGATCGCTTCTTTGTCCGGAAAGAACTGGTAGAGCGACCCAACGGGAACTTCCGCACGAGACGCGATCGCCCGTGTCGTGGTCTGGTTGTAGCCCAGTTCAATGAATAGTTGCTCGGCAACATCAAGGATGTGATGCACCCGCTCCTGGCTGCGTGCCTGCTTTGGTTGCCGTCGCATGGTTGAGGGTTGTTGAGGGTCAGCCGTCATTTACAGAAATCATCTTTGACAAAATATGAACGTTGTTCGTATTATTTAAGATGTGAACAATGTTCATATATTACTTCAATTCTACTTGTCGGAGGTACTCCTATGCAGTCTCTGAATTCCCAAGTTTTTCAACCAGCCAAACAAAATCCGGGTGTGCAAGCGCATTCTAACGGACAGATATTGACGAGCGTCAAAGACTTCTTTCGGACATTAAGAGGAACAAAAGCATTCTTGACGCTGCTGTTCGACGACAGCGGAAATCTGGCTCCAGTTCTAGAGTTGAGTACGACGCTGGTTGACAGCCATGCCTTCCAACTTGCCGTTGAAGCAATGAAGGCAGCGCCAGAAGTGGCTGAAATTATTGAAGAACGCTATATGGCTCCCTCCCACGATCTGGAAGCTTTGTTGCAGTATCCCAAGGACTCGTTGGGTTATGCCTATGCCAGCAGCATTAAACAGGCAGGTTTTCAACCGTTAGCAGCCCAAGTCAAAATTGACTCGGATACCAGCTATGTTGAAAATCGTTGGCTACAAACCCACGACATTTGGCACATTATTACCGGATTTGATACCAGTGAAATTGGCGAAATTGGTTTGCAAGCCTTCTACCTAGCTCAGTTTCAGCTACCGCTTGCCAGTATGCTCATCGCCAATGCTCTGATTGCCACCACGCTGTTGCAACCTGAGGTGCTATCTCCACTTGTAAATGCGATCACATATGGATGGCAAATGGGACAAACTGCCAAACCGTTAATAGCTCAGAAATGGGAAGAAGCTTGGGAAAAACCCGTTGCGGTGTGGCAGACACAACTGAATGTGCAACCCTTTGCACAACTCGAACTTGCGCTGGACAAAATCTCTTTGAGCTAGTGTTGCTGCAAGATTTTGTCTAACCGGGAACCGAGTACTCGATAAAAGAAACAATCATGATGTCATGCAGGCTCTACTGGCGCACCGTTCGTCTCACCTATCCCTGGTTGCCGTTGGCGATCGCGCTCTGGCGTATGGCTAGTTCAACAGGCGTTCAGCGCAGCCGTAGCCAGGTTCGTTTCTGGATGCTATTGACCCGAATTGATTTTGCAAACTTGTTTGCGATCGCTATTGAGATAAGTCAACCCGAATATTGGGCGTGAGGTCTAACCGGGCAATAGGGTTTCGTAATTTGCTTCCTGAGTGGTTCGGTATCAAGGAACCAATTGCACAATCTGTTTGTGATAACCTTCATAATCACACCCTGACAGCTTAGAGCCACCAACGTCTAGTCGGGGAAGGCAAGTCCTGTTCGAGGATCGCGGATATAAAGCCCTAGAACTAACGATTCCATAACTGTGTCCCATACGGGAATCAAACGCTGTGTATCGTCCGCCCAGTAGTCAAAAGTAATCAGGCACTGGACTCCAGAACCCAACCCAATGCAGATTCGGGAGTAGGCTTCGCGGTTTTCCTGAGGGTCAATAAATTTGATTTCGCTCCAAACGACGCGGGCTGTTTGACGCTTGAATTGAATAATTTTCCCTCGCTCAACTACATTCCGCTCATCATCTTGAACTGTCTGCTTTAACAGCCTAACCAGCGGAAAATCTGCCCAGTTGCCAGGGGGTAGTAAATTAAACGAAGCTTCTAAGCGGCAATCATCGTTCGGCGGCTTTCTGTCTAGAAACCGGAACGACTTTGTATCCGGTTCAAAATGCCAATCGTCGGGGACATCGAAGCGCAATGCCCCTCGCCCTGCCACAAAAATCTGAGTTCCTGGCTTTGATTTCCAGTTGTGGTCTTCTTTTAAGCCTTGGGTTTCCTTGAGCCATTGGAGATTATGCTTTTTGCGCTTAGACATAGCCACAAAGCCTGTTGACCTTTCTCTTATTTTGCCGTAGGTTTGGCTACACAGCATATATTGTTAGGGGCTTGACCACGGCATTAATGGCTGTAAAAACTTCTGCAACCCTGCACTCAGCGAGACTTGCTTTACTCTCAAAAATCCATAACATCATGAAAGCGAGTGTAATCAATCATGCGCCGTCCGTCCGGTTTCCTGGCAATAATATCAACGAAACGCTTGTCCCAGAGAATTTCCTCTGCTAAGTAGTAATGACGAGCATGAACAGTTTGCGAAACCGTTTCATCCAGACCAGTTAGCGTAACGGCAATATCCGCTTGCGCCTGAGCCATTGACTCTGGTGTCTCCCCATAGAGGGGGCTACTCTCATCAACAGGATGCATCACTGTCCAAGTCAGTGCAAAACTGCGTGACTGGCTACGAAGCAGTTTGAGGTCATAGAAACGACGTGTATATTCCCCTTCCGCCGTGGTTTCATCGCGTAGTAAGCTCACTCCTATTTGGGCTTCAAGAATCTGGTTACGTCGTTCGTTCGCAACCCGAAACATCAGGGTAGGTGTACCGTTAAACGGAGTAATGACTCCCACTCGGCTGAAGAGAACTCTTGCTGTGGGACGCGAGAAGCGGGCAAACATCAGTCCAGTACCCATAGCTACTCCCATCAAACCTACCAACGCTTCGAGCGCGACTAGCACATTCGCATAGGCGGTTTGTGGATACATTGCGCCATATCCAATAGTTGCCATTGTTTGAACGCTGAAAGCAAAAGCATCCAAGAAAGAACCAGGACGAGCGTTCTTAATAGAGTCTCCTCCTGCCATGTACAAAAGCGCAAATATAGCATTTGTGATGACATAGCAAACCACAGTCAACCCAATGAACTTGAACCAGTTCATCGTGAGTATCCAATGATAAGGGTCGCGCCAATCAAAGTACGCAATCCCTTTCCTCACAATGTCAAACCGTCTATTAATACTGGCAGTGTCAAACCCCTTACGTTGGTTTACCCTGCGTCTCACGAAGGGTGTGCGATACGTTTTATCCATCTGAGTGTAGCTTGTTGGTTTGTAAGGGTTAATAGTGGACTATGCCTACAGATTGAGTATCAGGCACTGATGCAACATAGCGATTGCCTATAGGAGCGCAATTATTAGAGGTGTAGAAATCAAGCGGATTAGGGTACAAGCCTAAACCTCACTAAACTGCTCGTGATTAATTGTTTTCTCAGGGCTGCTATTAGAAGAGGGAATTGTCTGAGTCATGGTGATTCCTCTTTTGACTAAAGTCGAACTCGTCTAAAGGCTTGTTGCAGTTTGCTTTGGCTTTGGGTGATGCTGCGCTGGCGATCGCGTAAAGCTTGTTCGTCTGCAAACATCTGTTTACTGGCGAACGCACATCAGTCCAATACACATGGCTAAACTCATTCAACCTGCTAGGGCTTTGATTGCTACTAGCAAATTTGCAGGGTCAGGGGGGAGACATCGCATGAGTGTACTATGCATGTTACCGATTGTCTATGCCTATTCCGTTTTGACACTCCGCCCTTTAAAAAGACGCGGTAGACTATTAGGCTATCGCTATCTTGAGTAAGACACATAGAGGAAAAAGGAGGGGGAAACTATAATATGTTTCCTCCTCCTTTTTCCTCCGTCTTCTTCCAACTACTAACAAGAAAGTGAAATAGTATAATTACCAACGTGCCTGGGGACCCGCCCAAACTTGGTTTACGACTTGACCATAAACCATCGGTTCGTCTTCATAAGCGAGGGCGGTTTGACCCATGAAATCAACTGCCCATACAGGTGGGTGTTCATCTCCCAATTCTCCAGCACGAAAGAGAACTTGATCGGGATTGGTTTGACTCCAACCCAACAAGACGGCGTTAGAGTATTGAATTTGTTCCGGTGCGATGGTACTGGTACGATTTTGCCGTCGATCCCAAATTACGGCGTAATCAGAGGCATCCGATGTACTAAACATGCCTTCAAACTGTCGCGCTAAGATGCGATCGCTTTCTTGTGACCAGGAGACTGGAATTAAAATTGCGATCGTCCCTGGCATATCCGCCTCTTGATTACTGACTAAGGGATTATCAGCCAAGGGAGAAGAAGCCGTGATAGTTCGCAAGTCTCCCGTCTCTAAATTTTCCAGAAACATCACACTCGTCACGCGGCTGCGGTAGAGTTCCGGCTGCGCGTACATCTGAATGCGACTATAGGCAGCATACTGACCGTCGGGAGAAATTAATGATTGGCTGCGATAGTAACGTGGTCCAAAATTTTCTGAAGTACCCACTTCAGCCTGGGTAGCGAGTACCCAATTCCAAGGTACGGGATGGGGACTATCCAGAGGGTCAAGCTGTACTCCAAGTTCAAGCATGTCGGGGGCGATTTCTTCAGGCACTTCAACAGGTACTTCAATTGAGGGCGGGGAAGAGGGCACCGATGACGGGTCTACGACCATAGGTAGATTTAGTGATGATGGGTCTACGACCATAGGCACATTCACAGAGTCTGCCTGAGCAGGTAGGTTATGTGCCATAAGTACTAGAGCGGCTAAAAGCATTCGGCATGGTTGATCACGAAACCATCCTACTAAACAGACTATTCTTTTAAGCATTGATGGGGGGTGAGGTTGCTAAACGGCGCGTCTTGTGTGAGGAGCAACGCCCAAGGAATGCTGCCGCAGTTCCTTATGTTATTTATGTATAACAACTTAAGAATCCATCAACTCACTCATTTACGAAAGTTTTCACTTCGTGTTTACGAATTTTGATGTTATCCTCCCCTATTTTAGTGATGGGCTTCGACTTTTTACCCTAAATAGGGCATGATCAAATTCTCCATTTTCTTTATTATTCTTCTGTGGTCTGAATAAAATTCAGGAAAATCGGTGACCCAATCCGCTAATTCAGCAGCTAAGACTTCCCCTGACAAACCGAGCAGTCGGCAACCGTGGTTACTCGTCCTAATTTTCCGACTGCTACTCCTAGGTGTTGGTGGGGGGTTAGCCCTAATCTTGGGCATTCTCTTTGCGAACATCTATCCCAATCCGAGTCCAGAGAAACCTCTACTCATTAAGCTACTAGAGCGTCTTGAAAATAAGGCACTAGTAACCGCGCCCGATACCAGCCCAACTGTTGAGCCAAATTCTAGCAATTCGTCACTACAGTTAACACCTGTACAACGACAACAGGCACAAGCCGAGTTGACACAATTACAAAATCAGTTTAGAGCATTAAGCAATGCTGTTGCGGCTCTGGAAAGTCAACTCGGTATCCGTCGCTCCAATGAATTTCTCGACACACGACTAGAAGCGATCGCTTTACAAATCCAAGACGTACCTGCTACCAGTACAAATGCTACGTCGTTAGGAAGCGTCAGCGCTAACCAAATTGGGGCATCCTCTGTGTCTATCGTTCAATCTGACAAATTGAAGGTAACATTGCCCAGCGACCTTTTATTTGAAGAGAGCAACAGTATTTTACGTTCCGAGGCGGGTCTAATTTTAGACAAAATCGTCGCGGATTTACGAAAATATCCTTCCAGTACCATCCGCATTGGTGCCCATACTGACTCGAATGGGGAAGCCGAAGACAATCGAGAATTGTCATTTCGCCGAGCTAAAGCCGTTGAGCAATATTTTGCCAATGCCTTAGATGGTGAATACCGATGGTTAGTAGTCGGCTACGGCGCAACTTATCCCCTTGTCACCGACCATACTGCACCTAATCAACAACGCAACCGCCGAGTTGAGATTGCGATTAATTAGAAGTTAGGCACCATGAGTTGTCGCTCACAACGTTCGCGTAGCGTTCTCCGCAGGAGTAGGAATGAAAATTTTTCTTACTGCTTCTGCCCTCTGCCTCCCCAACCTCCCCTGCTCCCTCTCCCAATTCCCTAATGAGAGTTGTTTTCTTCGGTACTCCTCAATTCGCCGTACCTAGCTTAGAACGCTTAGTTAACCATCCTGAATTTGAAGTGTTGGGTGTCGTTACCCAACCAGACAAGCGTCGAGGGCGCGGTAACCAATTGACTCCCTCACCTGTAAAAACCGTTGCTCTAACGCATCAACTACCAGTCTGGCAACCGAAGCGGGTGAAGAAAAATGCCGATACTCTGACTCAGTTACGGCAGACAGAAGCCGATGTCTTTGTTGTCGTTGCTTATGGACAGATTCTCTCTCAAGAGATTCTCGGTATGCCAAAGCTGGGTTGTATTAATGTTCATGGCTCAATTCTGCCGAAGTATCGGGGGGCGGCTCCGATTCAGTGGTGTCTGTATCATGGTGAGACAGAAACTGGTATCACAACGATGCTGATGGATGTGGGGATGGACACGGGGGCAATGCTACTGAAGGCTTACACCCCGATTCAGCTATTGGATAATGCTCACCAGTTAGCCCAAACGCTGGCAAGTTCCGGAGCTGATTTGTTAGTTGAAACGCTCCTGAAACTGGGAAAACAGGAGATTCAAGCGATCGCACAAGATGAATCCCAAGCTACCTATGCGCCATTGATTCAAAAGTCTGATTATTGCCTGGATTGGTCACGCCCTGCAATTGATTTACATAATCAGGTGAGGGGATTTATCCCAAACTGCATTGCCTCATTTCGAGACAAAGCTCTAAAAATTATTGCCACTGCTCCCCTTGACTCGGCTTACTTATCCCAACTCCCTCCGGAGTTAACAGTGCTGGAGGAGGAGTTGTCTTCTCTTGCTGGAAAGTCAGAGCGTACAGGAGAAGTGATGAAAATTGTCAAGGGGATTGGTCCAATTATTCAAACGGGAGAGGGGCTATTGCTGTTGTGGGAAGTGCAGCTAGCTGGCAAGCGCCCTCAGTCTGGCTGGGATTTTGCCAATGGAATGCGTTTAATGGTGGGTGAGGTTCTAGGTAATGGCTACGTTTAAAGTTCTGGTTTTGAGGGTTTATAGAAGCCGCAAGAGTCGCAGAACCCCTCTGGGTTGACCAAGAAGAATACAGGAGTTCAGAAGTTCAGAAGTTCAGAAGTCCCGACCTCGGCATGTTAAAGGCGACCCAGAAGAAACTGAAAATTTACTGTCTTGCGGAAGTATATTCTCCTTGAGGAGACTGGGCATAGTAATGGTGATAGTAGTCTGGGGAACTAGTTGTATAACCTTTGACACCATTGGCAACGAGTCCCAAGACACGGGCGTGAGAGGTTCTTAACCCATACAGAACTTGGGTCAATACGGCGCGATCGGTTCTGCCGAGTCCTACAACCATAACGATTCCATCGGTATGAGCGGCGAGAAGTCGAGCGTCAGCTAGACCCAACAGAGGGGGTGTATCAAAAATTACTAGGTCGAAAGCCTCTTGGAAGCGTTCCACTAAATTTTGCATCTTTTTGGAACACAGAAGCCGAGTTGGGTCAGGGGGGATTTGACCGGCCGTTAGGACAAAGAGATTGTCTTCCAAAGGCGATCGCTGAATTACATCATCAACATTGATTTCGCTGGAGATGACATTACTGAGTCCCCAGACGTTTGGTAAATCGGTTCGTACATGAACCTGAGGACGGCGCAAATCGGCATCTACGAGTAATACCCGTTGTCCCATTGCGGCGGCGGCTTGTGCTAGGTAGGTGGCTACGGTGGATTTACCATCGGCAGGAACCGATGAACTGAGGACTAATGAGCGAATCGGTTGATCGGGGCTGAGAAACTGGAGGTTGGCGTTGAGTGAGCGAAATGCTTCTAATAAAGGAGAGGCACTATAACCACCATAAGACCGACCTTGAAATTCTATTGGATCGGGTGTAGCCTCACCAGGCTTGGTGCGGCGTGCCTTGAGTTCTTTTGTAAAGGGAATGGTTCCTAATACAGGTAAGCCAGTGCTGTCTTTGAGTTCGTCGGGAGAGTGAAACACCTTATCGAGCTTTTCGGCTAGCAACCCAGCACCAGCGCCAGCGAGTAATCCTGCGATCGCGCTGAGGACAAGACCGCGTGGTACGTTGGGTGAGATTGGCGCTTCGGGTTGTTTTGGCTCGGAAAGCTTCTGCCAGGGAGGGGTTTTTTGGGATTCTTCTATTTGTAGTGTCTCTCGAACGGCGAGAAAGCGACCTAGGCTTTCTGTTGCTACCTTTAAATCCCGTTGGTAATCCGTGTAACGACGGGCAATGGCTGGCAAATTTGTGATTTGCTGATTTAGCAGGTTTTCCGCAGCGGCAATCTCTCTTGTGCGGATTTCTAGAAGCTCGATTTGATTGGTTGTCTCGACCAGCTTTTGAGTTAGGTCTTGGCGAATGGAACTAGGGGATGCTAAGGATGGGGCATCGCTAGGGACACCGGAAGTACTATTGCCGATTACTGTTGAGGCTTCCTTCTCAATCAGAGGTAGTAATCTTTCTCTTTCTTCGACCAGTCTTTGAACGATTGGGTTTTCTTCTGTGAATCGTGCTGACTCAGTGGCAATCTTCGTGTCTAGTTCAGTCAGTTTGTCGAGTAACTCTTGGTAGCGGGGGCCTTCTGAGAGGGCTGTTGCTGCGATCGCTTGGTCGGGTGTTACTCCCAACTGACCTAATTGACTCTGTAGCTCTACATAGAGTTGTTTCGATTCATCTAGCTGAGTTTGGGCTTCTTGGCGTTGTTGGACAACTTCGCTAATCCGATTGGTTAACAGTGTACCCTGTGTTTCTGGATCGACAATTCGGTAATTTTCGCGCAGCTCCTGGATTTTCTGCTGAAGGCTTTTGACTCGGTCTTGGAGTTCCTTTGTCTGGGTATTAACAAATTCGAGTCCTTGTTTTACGCTGTTGCGCTGCTCAACTTGAGAGTACTTGACATAGCCCTCAGCAAGCTCCTTCAAGATAAACTGAATTTTTTCGGGGTCTGAGTCCTGGTAGCGAACTTCTAAGATTTTGGTTTCTGCTAGTCGGGAGATAGCCAGCTTGCTTCTGAGGGTGTCGTAGTCAATTTCTGGATATCGAGCTTGGATGTTCTTCAGGATGGGAGAGATAACCTGGGGACTCCACAAGACTTGGATTTGAGTCTCGTAGTCGGGTCCCTGGACTTTGATACCAGCGTTTTGGCTGAGGGATTGAGTGAGTTTATCAACCTGGTCTTCACCAGACACGGGTCCCACTAAAAGCTGAAACTTGCCTTCATAGTTGGGAACCTGCTTCAAGACTTTGGAGGCGACTCCAGAGCTAACTGCGATCGCAACTCCGGCAATAATGATTAGCCGACGACGTGCAACTGCCAGTATCTTGCGTAGATCGAATTTGTCTTCATCTTCAGATAACCCAGTTGTGTAGAGTGAAGACAAGTGGGGTGCCTGATTACCGCTACCGTAAGGCGGCATCGGCTGATAATCTCCATCTGGACCCATAGTTCAAAAACACTGAAGTTTGCGCGAGGAAGGTAAGGTTGATTCTCTCGATGCTAGAAAAAGCGATCGCGAGGATTATCCCTCTCCTCAAGCGTTACCAATTACTGATACAGGACTTGTGGCGTCTATCAGGACAAACTTTTTTGTCTTTGAAGGGATTAAAGATTAGTGAAAAAATCACCCACATTAAAATTTCACAAATCTGAACTTAGCGGACAGCTAAAGCTTTGATCTGTTGGAGTTCTTTTGGAGGTGTGTATTCCTTTTGGTGTTATCCGGATTTTGATACTGGTGAGAGAGTATCCGAGACTCTTGCAAGAGACGACCATGAGCCTTCGCTCACAACCAAGGATGAAAATAGGAATAGAAACGATTTAGCTTTGTTTCAGCCTTCATTTTCAAGCTAGTCTTGAATACTGGTGAGAGCAGTCTACAGGCAGCGATCACAATCTGTTATAGATGAAAGAAACTCTTGCTACTCTGTGATCGCACTTGCACAAGATTGGACTCTACTGCCGTAGGGGTACGAAATGTTGTACCCCTACTCTGGGATTACGCAACACGTTCTATCAATTTTCTACATCCAGAAGCATCTGCCTTTTGCATCCTAAAACTTACAGAGTCACAGCTTATATAGATGGGACTATAAGTTTAAAAAGCATAGCCAGCTTTGCTTCTCACTTGCTTAAGATTTACTTTATAAACTAGCCGCAAAATTTTCGGTTGGAACCTTTTATGTATAGGAGTATAAGGTAAAAAAAGGTTATTAGCTAACCGCTCTACTGAAGATTTTAACTAAAATATTCCTGTATGAAGAATCAATTAAGTTCAGAGACAATACTGGCAATCCTCTGTGAAAGGATGCAATGATTTCATATAGGTTTACAAAAAAACACTGAACCAAGCGCAGGAAAACTCGTTAAATGCTAACACTTTCTGGTTGGTAGGGCTGTTGTTAGCCAGTAAGTGTCAGAGGTGCTGTCTCAACGGAGTTTTACGAGCGCAAAGTTTTTAGACAATCAGGTCGCTACCACAGGGGCAGTTCAACTGAAATCTCCTAACACGGCTTAGGTATGCTGCCGAAGCCATAAGGGGGTTGCTGTTGAAATGCAGGAACGCCCTGTTCCTAATGTTCCAATGTCATCCATTTCATTTATTCATTTCTACTTGGAGAATCCAATGGCAGTTATTGAAGGAACTACTGGAAACGATTCCCTTACTGGCACAATATCAAACGATACAATACGAGGTCTAGCTGGCAATGATCGCCTTGTTGGTCGCCAGGGCAATGACTTCCTCATTGGTGGAGAGGGCAACGATACCCTTGAAGGTGGTGCTGGTAATGACCGCCTCGATGGTGGCACGGGCGATGACAGCATGATCGGCGGTATTGGCGATGATATCTACGTTGTCGATAGTATCGGTGACATAGTTGTGGAAGCTCCTGGAGAAGGTATCGATACCGTTTTAGCTAGTGTCACTTGGGAACTGATCGGCAATAAGGGTGACAATGTAGAACATCTAGAACTACTGGGAAGTGAGGCAATTAACGGTACTGGTAACGCCCTCGACAACACTATCAGGGGAAATGGAGGAAATAACATCTTAGATGGTCGAGGTGGCAATGATTTCCTCATTGGTGGAGGTGGTAATGACCAACTCATTGGAGGTGCTGGTAATGACCGCCTCGATGGTGGCACGGGCGATGACAGCATGATCGGCGGTATTGGCAATGATACTTATGTTGTTGATAGTGTCGGTGATACAGTTGTGGAAGCTCTTGAGGCAGGCATCGATACTGTTTTGGCTAGTGTCAGTTGGGAACTGATCGGCAATAAGGGCGACAATGTAGAAAATCTAGAGCTACTGGGAAGCAATGCGATTAACGGCACTGGTAACGCCCTCAACAACACTATCAGGGGAAATGGAGGAAATAACATCTTAGATGGTCAAGATGGCAATGACTTCCTCATTGGTGGAGGTGGTAATGACCAACTCTTTGGAGGGGCTGGTAATGACCGCCTCGATGGTGGCACGGGCGATGACAGCATGATCGGCGGTGTTGGCAATGATACTTATGTTGTTGATAGTGTCGGTGATACAGTTGTGGAAGCTCTTGGGGCAGGCATCGATACTGTTTTAGCCAGTGTCAGTTGGGAACTAATCGGCAATAAGGGCGACAATGTAGAAAATCTAGAGCTACTGGGAAGCAATGCGATTAACGGTGCTGGTAACGCCATTGGTAATACTATCAGGGGAAATGGGGGGAGCAACATCCTGGATGGACAAGGTGGCAATGATTTCCTTTTTGGTGGAAATGGTGACGATCAACTTCGCGGTGGTATAGGCAATGATCGTCTCGACGGTGGTACCGGCAGTGATGGCTTTTTGTTTGAAAGAGACAGTTTTGGTGTGAATACTTTTGCAGATTTAGGCATCGATCTCATCACTAACTTTGTCAGTGGTCAGGATTACATTGGCTTGGATAAATCGCTATTCTCTGAGGTTCCACTGATACAGCCTTTGGACAGCCAATTTGCGACAGTAATGAGTGATGCTGATGCTGCTATCAGTAGTGGGTTGATCGTTTATAATTCTGCCAACGGCAATCTGTTCTACAACCAAGATGGTGTTGCAGGGGGATTTGGTAGTGGGGGTCATTTTGCTACACTGGCTAGTACTCCCACAATTACAGTAAGTGACTTCTTCGTCTACTCTGCCTAGTCTCATTTAGTTCTACAAGAGTTTTAGGAGTCTCAGCTCACAAATAAACCACTCAGTGTTCTATTGAGAGTAATAGCAAATCTTCTCAATTGACCGTAATACGATTAGCGTGCCTGGGTAGGCTTTATTAGACCTCTTGCAACAATCTTTGAAAGACCCCTCTCCTAACCCTCTCCTTGACAAGGGGAGGGGGCAAAATTTCAAGTCTCCCTTGGGGATTAAGGGGAGTCTATTCGACTTATGCAAGAGGTCTACTTTTGTAGCCGCAGGCTCAGTCTGGTGGAATTACACGTATTCGGCTCAGTTTCTCTCTCTCAAGTGGTTTGTACAACGAGTGATAACCAAATCCACTTTTATAGCTCCCCTTGAGAAGTAGATTACAGATATAGCAAGCTTTTTTGAAGCAGTGATAGTTGCAAGTGCTTAGGAATTCATCCTGATACCGTCAACCGGAGTTGAATAAAGCAAGAGAGTTAGGTAAGCGCGACATTCACGCTAATTAGTTCTTGCAATATACTGCATCACGGTCAGATGACGTAGTTATGGTATTCCCACAAGACAATATTTTCCTAGCCATGTTGTGTGGTGGCAAAAGAACTCTAGTTCGAGAAGAAACTGAATTTCTACTACAGCCAATCATTATGAAATGCGATCGCATCGTCCAAAACCCAAAGCGGAATTTACGCAGCATAGCTAAAAGACTTTCGTATTTTCAGCCCCTTCAGACAGGAGAGTATGTCAGCATCTAGACGAATTACCCTAGCAGTTGCCTTCTCTTGGCTGAGTCGGGCGGTAACAATTCTGGCAAACCTATTTTTGCTCCCCATCTTGTTTCGCTTCATGGGGAAGGAGGCATTGGGACTTTGGTTTTTACTAGGGAATAGTCAAGCGTTTTTGGGTTTGCTGGACATGGGGATTGCACCAACCCTAATGCGGCACATTGCACTGGCGAAGGGGAAAAGTGGTGCTGACCCAGGAGTGGAGTTGACCGAGGAGAGTAAGCAGCAGATTGGGGATTTGGTCGTTACGGGTCGAATCATCCTGCAATGGCTGGCAGTGGCATTGTTTTTTATTGCTTGGGCATCAGGTTATGGCTTGATTGGTCAACTGGAGTTGAAGGACGTATCCCCGCAAACGGTGTTCTGGGCGTGGACGTTGATGTGTCTCGGTTACGCCGTAGGGGTTTGGGTATCTTACCTCGACTGCTGGCTGGCAGGGATTGGGTATGTAGGTTGGAATAGTCTGATTATGACAGTAGTATCATTGCTGACCATCCTGACAAGTCTTGGAGCAGTGCTATTGGGAGGTGGGCTGCTAATGTTGGCTGTCATTTCGGTTGTTAGCGGCTTGAGCCAACGGTTTGCAATTTTGGGATTTATTCGCTGGCGTACACCTGAAGTGCTTTCTCTTCCAGGTAAATGGAATGCTGAATTGGCTAAGGCAATGGTCAAACCATCCCTATACTGTTGGTTGACTTCTCTTGGAATGTTTTTAATTTTGAAAACCGACCAATACTTCATTGCTTTAGTATCTGGCACTCAGGCAATACCCTCATATAATGCTGCTTATCAATTAGTTTCAAACTTAAGAAATATTGCAATTTCATTTACTCTAGCATCTTCTACTTTTTTAAGTCAAATGTGGCAAGCAGGTGAGTTAAACAAAATTAACCGATTAGTCATAAGAAACTGTAATTTGGGTCTAATAATAATGGGTTGTGGCGTGAGTTTTCTTTTAGTTGCAGGCAAAGAAGTAACAGATTTGTGGTTAGGAGAAGATGTTTTTATTGGTTATCAAGTTCTATTGACATTCTGCATCATGTTCACCTTTGAGGTTCAAAACGTTTGTCTCATGTATAGTGCCAGGGCAACTGAAAATGAGGAGTATGCACTTCCATCTTTAGGAGCTGGTGTACTTAATATTATCTTTACCATGATACTAATAAAACCTTTGGGATTGTGGGGGGTCGCAATGGGGACGCTACTCGGTCAGATGTTAACGATTAATTGGTACGCAGTCTACAAGCCTTTATTACGTTTAAAATTATACTTTATAGATTATATAGAGCAGGTTTTATTGGTATGGTTATCATCTCTAATATTCAGCTTATTAACATCGTTAATGATTAAATATTATTTGTTAACAAGTCAGTATAATAACCCTTGGATTATCGTGATAACAACAGCCACAAACTGTGGTCTTATTTTTTGTATAACTCTCTGGTCAATGGTTTTATCAAAAGAACAAAAAGACAAAATTTCCCGGAGAATAAAGCAATTCTTCAGAATGATATAAAAAGCGAATCTGTAGCTCAATTCTTCAGGATATTAGTCAGTAATCTAAGCAACAATTAATTACCCCCTAAACTAAGCTCATGAATCAATTCAATAAAATTTCAGGCTTGATTGCAATTAGAGGTCATCACTTTTACGCTAACTTAATTAATTCTGATTCAATAGTTCTTGATCTGGGTGCCCACTTAGGTCAGTTTTCCTCTGAAGTAAGCGATATTTTCGGTTGTTGCTGCTATGCGGTGGAAGCACTACCTTCTTTGTATAACAAAATTGTTGAAACGTCTCTAGTAAAAAAGTTTAACTATGCAATATCTATCACAGATGAACTCGTAGAATTTTGTATCACTGATAATCCAGAGTTCAATCATATTAATAAAGGGTCTACCTATTCTGTCAAGGAAACCATTAAAATTGAAGGTCTTTCAATCGAAAGTTTTATGAAGCGAAACACTTTGCAAAGTGTAGATTTACTGAAAGTTGACATTGAAGGCGCAGAAATTGATTTATTTAAATCAATGAGTGACACAACCCTATGTAAGATTAAGCAAATCACTATTGAATTTCATGATTTTGTATTTAATTCTAACAGAGAAGTTGAAGCAATTATAAATCGGCTGAAGTTACTTGGTTTTGCTTGTGTCATTTTTTCAAGATCGAACAATGGTGATGTTTTATTTATAAATTTAAAACAATGTCAACTGCCGTTTTTTGATTATATTTATATTCAATTTTTAGCAAGGTATTTTAGGGGATTGTCAAGGATTATTACTAGATTATTGAGTAAAGAAACACTTACCCAAGGTAAAGAATGAAAATCCTATTTTACTTCGGTGGCTTTGCACCAGTAGGAGGAATTGAAACATTCGGAAAAAATCTTCTCAGTCACCTTCAGTCTAGAGATCATAGCTGCACCTTACTATGTTGGGGGCAGATGTCGCCCCTACTTGAATCCATTAAGCAAGCTACGGTTCCAATCCTTCGCAGCCCATGGCGGTGGGGGTGTCGATTTAATTTACCAGATTGGGTACTTTTACTTATAGGTATTCAACAGATTAAACAGGCTGATCTAGTCCTGTTTGGCAAACTTTTTCCCCTCGATATTTTAAAACGACTCCGGTTACAAGCTGGTGAAACTACGCGCTTTGTCTACATTACCCCTTACAAACCCTTGCAGCCAACGATTAGCATAGATAAAAGGTATATTCTAGAAGCGCTTAATCTCTTTGATATGATTTTAGTGCAATCATCTTCATTTATAGATGATTTACACAATATTGGCTACCTAGGCCGAAGTGAAGTTATCCCTTATATTCCACACAATCCTGGCAATCTAAAACCTTTACCTTCACAAGAAAAATTAAAAATCGGCTTTCTTGGAAGGCTGGTTGAAGATAAGAATGTTCCGTTGCTAATAGAATCATTCCGATGCTTTTTGGATATCTATTTAAGGGAATTGAATCGGGAAGGTAAGAAAAATTTTGAGCCAAGCCTACATCTATTTGGTGATGGTCATCTACGCCAGGAACTCGAACAACTTACTCAAAACTTGGGGATCGCTTCCTCCATTATTTTTCATGGCAGTGTTCCCCACAGTCAGGTTGAGGAAGCAATCGCATCCTGTCATCTGTTTGCTTTCACCTCTCGCTGGGAAGGGCAATGCCTCGCTGCACTGGAAATTTTAGCCTGCGGTCGTCCGATTGTTGCTACAGATGCCGGAGCGTTACCGGAAATTTTATCGGATTCACGTCTGGGTAAGCTGGTGCCATCTGCTAATCCAGAAAACTTTGCTAGTTCTCTTACAGATCTAGTGAAGTTAATTCATCAGCACTCTATTTCACCAGAGACAGTCCGAAGTGCCTATCTAGAGCGATATGAACCTACACAAATTGGCGATCGCTATAGAAACTTACTCATTTCTCTGTGCAATTAAATTTTAGCTATTTTGGATGGAAGCTAATGACATTCAGTCGATTCATTAAACTTAAAGGATATGCATCAACCGAGGGATTGGTTGAGGCAAGCAAAGATTTGAAGTACCTACTTCGCCGCAGTTTTTTAGGATTGCCTCGCATTGAAGTTTTAGAACTTTTCGATCTAGAATCCGATGACTTCAATCTCAACATTCCTAATTATTCTCACGGTTCTACTCGAAATGCTTCTCTGACCCTGAGTGAAAAGGTAGTGATAGCGGTTCTCTGCAACCTATTGAAGCCAAAAACTGTCATTGAAATTGGAACGTTTCGAGGAGAAACTAGCGATCTAATGGCTCGGAATCTGGTTGATGCCGATATCTACACGCTCGACCTACCACCAGAGTTTACCAATCACCTTTACCGACCTGATGATGACGATCTAGACGTTCTTAAACTTCGTAATCCCAATTCCTACATTCAGCCTTCATATGCTACGAATAGCCGCATTCATCAAATTTATGGAGATAGTGCCAGCTTTGACTTTACCAATCTTAATAGAACGTTTGATTTAGCATTTGTTGATGGCGCTCACTCCTATGATTACGTCAAAAATGATACTGAAAAACTGTTGCCACTCATGAATAAGGGGGGATGGATAATCTGGGATGACTACTGTTTCAGTTTTCCAGAAATTATTCAATACGCCAACAGGTTACGAAATAAAGGGGCATTTCACATCTACGCGACTCGGTTTGCTGCTCTCAAAGTTTAACTTTCATTAATTGTCTAAAAATGAAGCGTTTCATTGCTATTCAAACTGGTGCGAGGCGCAATTATGCAGTGCCGAGTATTTTAGAGAAAGCTGGGATGTTAGAAGCTTTCTATACAGACCTTTGTGCCAATACTGGATTAGGAGCGCTTCTCGATCACTTTTGCCCTCACCCTCTAAAGCGTGGTGCTTTAAGCCGACTATTAAATCGTCGCGTTCCTTCCCATATCCAGCGAAACGTCCATACATTCGACTGGGTTGCACTTGGCTATTTAATTAGGCAGCAAATAGCTGGAGACGACGCGCTCGCTCAGCACCAGGCTCTTGCAATTTTCAACGAAGAGTTTGCTCGGGCAATGCGTTCTACAGGCTTAGGTCAGGCAACTCACATTTTTTCTATGTTTGGAGAAGGAACTAACTTTTTGGCGTTTGCTAAAAAACAAAATTTGCAAGTTATTACAGAAATTTATATTTCTCCTTTAACGCATAAAATTGTTCAAGCAGAAAGAAAGAGTTTCCCGGATATCGAGCCTATTCTATCTCAAGAGATTATCCAAGCCGATTATGCGTCATTTGATCGGGTCTGTGAGTCAACTGATGTATTTATCGTACCATCAGAGTTTGTGGCGAGGGGGCTAGAAGAGTTTGGTATCGAGCGGAGTAAGTGTTATACAGTACCTTATGTCGTAGGGGATTCTTGGTTGAAACTCAATAATCAACCCACGAAAGGACGCATTTTATTTGTAGGAACGGCAGAACTTAGAAAGGGAATTCATAGTTTGGGAATGGCAGCCGGGAAACTCAGCCACCGCAATTATGAATTCAGGGTAGCTGGCGGCGTTTCTAGTACCATTGGTCACCATCGACTGACTCAAAACTTAAACTTTTTAGGTCGAGTTCCTAGAGCTGATATTCAACACGAGTATGCCGGATCAGACATTTTTGTACTGCCCAGTTTAGCAGAAGGGTCAGCAGAGGTAACCTATGAGGCTCTAGCAGCAGGATTACCCGTCATTACTACTCAGGCAGCAGGATCAGTGGTTCGGGATGGCATTGAAGGATTCATTATCCCAGAGAGAGACTCAGAGGCACTAGCGAATCGAATTGAAGAACTCGTGGAAAATCGAGAATTGCGTGATCGCATGGCTGCTGCTGCTAGAGAACGCGCCAAAGATTATACCTGGGACAAGTATGCAGAGCGATTATTAGGGGTGCTGCAAGCTGTTTAGGTTGACAACTTGAGGAAATCAATGAAAACCGATCCATTTGTTATCAAAAAATATCCAAAGTGGCATCCAATAAGGCTAGCTTTTACAGCAAGAGCAAGACTCATCGAACAGGAAGCTAGATGGAACTTTCCGAAATACGCATTAGCGGAAAAAATTATTCCCAATCTTCCACCTGCTCCTGATGCTGATTACTCGAACACAGCCGTTACACCCGTTCAGATGCAGCATCTTTTATATGCTCTATCGGCAACTGAGCATTTGACAGATACGGTAGTTGTTGAAGTAGGTTCCTATCGCGGTGTGACAACTCAAGTTCTGGCGAGAGCCACCGCCCGTAAGGTGATTGCCGTTGATCCTTATATTGGTTATGGCGGTAGCGATGAAGACTACCGGCTGTTTCAAAGCAACACGGCTGGTTTACTCAATCTCATTCACGAGCGGGTGAGTTCAGGGGAAGCCGTAAGAACGTGGAAGCATGAGCCTGTGAGTCTCGTTTTCATTGATGCTCTACATGATTATGTGAATACCGGGTTTGACATTGAAGCGTGGTCATCACTAATGGTAGATGGCGGTATTTTAGCGATGCATGACACCGATCAAAAAAGCTTCGCAGGAACCAGAAAAGCAGTTTTTGATGCTTGCCATAATGCTAAACAGTTTGCTCATCCAAATAATCTAACGTTAATTTATTTGGAGAAGAGCAATTAATGTATCCCGAACAACTTTTAACTCCCCTCTATCAAAACCTTTTGCGTCTCTTTGCAGGTAGAGGAGAACACACTCTTGCTAAACTCGATGCATTGCTTTTCAGGTTCCAGCGGCAAGTTACCATTTGCCGGAATGAGAATATTTCCGTTGTTCTACCTCCAGATCCGCACTTTTTCAGATACTTAATTAAATCCCACGAGCCACATATTAGTAATGCGATTACAAAGCTACTCAAAAAGGGTGATGTAGTTATTGATGTTGGGGCTAATATTGGTTACATCTCTGCCTATGCAGCAGCAGCAGTAGGAAAGCAGGGACAGGTTTTCTGTTTTGAGCCAGAAACTAAAAATTTTGAGTACCTCAAATTCAATTGTCACCTTATCCAGGAACAGGGATTCAACTGTTCAGCTTATAAGTTAGCGGCTAGTTCAGCGAATGGAAAAGCCATCTTAAATGTGCATCGGTACAGTACCTACCATGCTATAGAAGATGAATTTCATCATCTCGACAAGGTTGAAGGCAATGAAGAAATCGATACAGTAACTCTTGATGAGTGGACAGAATCACAGGGAATAAAGAAAATTTCCTTGCTCAAACTAGATACAGAAGGACACGAAGCCAAGGTTTTAGAAGGAGCAAGAAACTTATTTGAAGCAAAAGCCATTGACTTTGTAATTTTAGAGTGCCGCTCCGAGCAATTAACAAGCTTTATCGATAACTTTTGCCAAGAGTTTAACTTGCATCAGTTAGTGTGGGACGGGCATCGATGGCATAAGGCTACCCTAAAATCCCTCAGCTATAAAACTGAATGCTTGCTCTCCATACAACCGCTTTCACCGACATCACTATGCTGAACACTTCTAAGGAGAATCAACTCCTGTACTCGGCAGCAGAACAAGCACCTGATTTCGATAGTGATCGCGCTGCTTTACTGGGCAAATGGCTACAAAACCTTGCTTCAGTTTCGCGATCGCTAGATATCGGCTGTGCCAGTGGGGGTTTTTCAGCCCTACTGCCTGAACATGTTGAAAAATGGGGGCTTGATTTTGAGCGCCACCCAACCTTACCGAATAATTTTAACTTTCATGCCTGTGATTTTTCTCAGTCGTGGCCTGTCCCGCCAAATTACTTTGATGTTGTCTTAGCGGGAGAAGTAATCGAACATGTCCTAGATACAGACTTATTTTTGCATCGATCTTTTGATGCACTGCGTCATGGAGGTTACCTCCTCTTGACCACACCTAACTTATCCTCTTTCGCCAATTTACGTTACTGGTTGCAAACCGATCAGTTTATGTGGGTTGATTCAGGAGCTAATCAGTTAGGACATGTTCGTTACCTCGCTCCTAAACGGATGGAGAGCGCTCTAAAAAATGCTGGTTTTGACAACATTGTGATGAAATCTGTCTCCGGCTTAGAGAGTCTGGAATTCTTTCCACCGTTACGCCGTCTGACACAACAGCTTTTTCCTCTGAGAGGGAATCGCCTTTGTGTGATGGCTCGTAAACCTTAGTCTTTCAATAAATTGTCTTGATGAAAACGACTAATGCTACATCAGGACGTTGCAAATTAGTTGTTCTAGATGCCAATTTCTACTGGACAGAACAACTCTTTTCTGCTTGTCATGATTTTGCCGATATTCTCCTGTTGTACCCCCTAGATTTCCGTGCCTTCCGCAAACAGTACGGTCGTTACTATATTGAGCTTCAACCCCAGCTTGTATCTGAAGGGATTTGGAACCAGCGAATTTGTTGTCCTCCGGGTTGGCTCTTTCATTACTGGCCTTTAACTCGACGCTTCTTTACTCACCTGATTCGCCAATTTCAGGGTACTAATCCTTTGATTTTTGCATTTAGCTACCCTTACTACTACAGCTTAGTGCGAGAACTAAAAGCGCACTCAATTTATTACAACATTGATGATTATCGCCAGTATTGGCCAGGTCGTGAGTCTCAGACGCCAGCAGTGGAGCAGCAGGCAGTTATCCATGCAGATCTTACTTTGTGTGTGGCTCACCATCGAACTAATTACTTAAGACAGGAATGTTCATCGCAGGCTCATAAAATTGTCCACATTCCTCATGGTTGTTCGCCAGAATTTATGGTTGAGCGTCCACTGACACAATCTAAGTCGCTACCAGCACAACTGCAAACCTACTCTCGTCCAATTGCAGGATATGTTGGTGCCTTAAATTATCGCTTTGACTTTCATTACTTAGCGAGGGTAGCTGAACAAATACCCGATATCACAATCATTCTGGGAGGTTCTATTCCTCAGCCAAGTGAAGATTCTCCGGAATGGTGGCAGGGAGTAGAACAGGTTCGTCGTTTGCCGAACGTTCACTTTATTGGTCGGGTTCCCCATAATCGGCTGGGTGAATACTTGCAATCCTTTGATGTCCTTTTAATGCTGTATTCTTCATGCAATTTTAATCTGAATGCCTGTCCGACAAAACTTTGGGACTACATGGGAACTTCACTGCCCATTGTGGCAAACAATGTAGTGCCAGAGGTGAACTTGTGGCATCATCTGATACTCGTTTCAGAAAATCCAGAAGAGTTTGCCAAAAATATTAGATTCGGGTTGGCAAATTCAAATTGGCGATCGCAAGAGCGATTGGAGGTGGCACAAGCTCATACTTGGAAAATGCAAGCTCACAAACTCTATCATCTGCTGGAGGAAAAAGGATGGATATCCCAACAAAGCAGTTGAGAGTATTACACATTTGCCAAAGAGATGACCCGGCTACAGGCGGTGCTGTCCGTGTAGCTGCTGAGTATGTGAAACACTTACCCAACTATGAGGTAGATGCTCACTGTCTCTTCCTTTATGGTTCTCCAGGTTGTTTCCAAACCGAACTGGGCGAACATCGCACTCATTACTTAAGGATTCAGAATTCACGGGAATTTCTCAAATTTAGGCGCTTACTCCACTTTCTCCACAAGTTTCAGCCCCAGATTATCCATCATCACGATGGCTTACTCTGGTCGCATCTGCTGACCTTCTCTCATCGAGGTGTCGTTAAGATCGCTCATGCTCATCTAGGTGCAGAGAGTGGAGGATTGCTTTCACGCAGCGCTTTAGCAGCTTGGTTACAACGTCAATCCACAGACCTCTTAATTGGCATCACTGAAGATACCCGCAAAAGCCATATTGAGCAGGGAAGATATATCGCCAATCGCACTCAAGTTCTCTACAACGGTGTTGATCGCGATCGCTTCTACCCGCCTACTGATACTGAACGTGCGATCGCACGTCGTCAGTTTGGATTGCCTACTGATATTCCTGTGATTGGATTTGTCGGTCGCCTGCACTGTCAAATGAAAGGAACCGATGATTTTTTAAAAGCGATCGCGCTTTTACCCTCTCATTTCTGGGCTTTAGTCGTTGGTGCTGGTCCGGATGCTGATAATCTCAAGCAGTTAGCGACGACGTTGGGGATTGCTGAACGAGTTGTCTTTACTGGAATAGTAGAAAACCCCACACCTGCGTATCACTCAATGGATGTCTTCTGTCTCACCTCTCATTGGGAACCGTTTGGTCTGGTAGTCGCTGAAGCTATGGCTTGTCGAGTTCCTGTCGTTGGGCTTCCTTGTCAAGGGGGAGTTAATGAGTTGCTTACTCCGGAGACAGGTTGTGTTCTCCCGTATAGAGATTTAGAAGCAATGGCTCAGGCTGTTATTGAGGCGATTAAGTATCCAGAACGCTGGTATCAGCGTCACACCAAAGCTGCCTCAGTGCTGGAACACAACCACAACTGGGAAAAAAACACCTCGCGCTTGGCTCAGCTCTACAAAGAGGTACTCAACAAAGCGACCGATATTTAACGTAAATGGTTGACCTATACCTTTACTTACTAATAGTGATCTGTCTTGGTCTATTAGGTTGGGGTCTGATTCGACCTGAGAGAGTTTACCAATATCCCTTCTTTATGGGTGGTATTTTCGTCTCCTTTATCTTGCCGCAGGCGATCGCGCTAATCAATAAACCTGGCCCAGTCAGTCAAGAGGCACTAGAAAGGGTTTTCTTGATGTCATGCCTTTGTGCTGCCATGTGCTGGTTTGGCTATCAGTTACCGCCAAGTCGGAATTTGATCAAAAAACTCGACCTAGCAATTGACACCAAGAAGCTTTTTCAGGGGGGTATCGTCTTTGTTTTAATTGGCTATGTGTCCTACTTTTTAATAATGCGGCAACCTGAAGCTGCCAGAGAAAATACTCAGTGGACTGGCATTATCACAATTTATGCATTCTTTAGTACGCTTATTTATCCAGGTCTTACGATTCTTCTGTCATCTACTTTGCGGCATCCAACTATCAGCAAATTAATCTTAACCGCTTTTGCAGCCGCACTTCCTCTTCACACTATTATTTTATATGGGCGTCGTGAACCTACTGCTACCTTTATTCTGACCATAGGACTTTCCCTTTATTTCATTCGTAAATTAGTTCCTCCTAGATGGTTAGTTATAAGTTTTGTAGTCATTGCTTTATTTGCAATTCCTTTGACAGGTACTTATCGTGCGATAGCAAAAACGGGAGATTGGAGTCAACTTCAAGAAATCCAACCCTTAGAAACACTTGAGAATTTTGTCAAAAATCAGGAAATATTAGAATTAAAAAATGCCGCGCTCCTCATGGATGCCGCTGTTAGAACAAATCAATATGGTTATGGAATAGAGTATTGGAATTCATTAATATTCCGTTTTGTTCCAGCTCAGTTAGTTGGAGCAAATTTTAAAAAACTCCTGCAAATCGAGTTAGCTAATTATGATTTAGAAACTCTGTATAGATACAAAATGACGACTGGAATAACTATAACGGGAATTGGCGATGCATTTACTCAATTCGACTACATGGGGTGTCTCTTCTTTTTCTGTTTAGCATGGTTTTTTAAAACCTTGTGGTTTTCAGCAAATTACAAAAATAGTATTACGAGCCAAATCTTTTATGTCAGCTTATTCAGTCCATCTATGCTATCTGTTACTCATGGGACTGTAGGATTTATTCCTGACTTTGTATTTAATTTAATTTTTCTATCTTTGGTAATTATATATGCTTCCCGTAAGCCTATGTACAAAGGTTTGAATGTCAGCGTCGATAATATGCTCGAAAAGCAAATCAAGTATTAAAGTGATCCATGTTTTGGATATTAGATTTATACATTGAGTCATGAAAATAGTTATATGTTGGCCAAGTTTTGGACCATATCACCTCGCAAGGCTCCAGGCTTCATTTGATTTTTTGAGTAGTAAAGGTATAGAACTTATTGGTCTAGCAACGGCTAGTAGTAGTGAAACTTATAAGTGGAAAACAGTAAATAAAGATACAGAAATTGAGCTGCGAGTGGCTTTCCCAAATTGTTCTTACTTCAAAATCTTGCCGGGTGAAATGAAACGGGCTATCCATTCTATTCTGGATGAGATTAATCCCAACGCAGTAGTAATCTCAGGCTATAGCCTTAAGGATTCGCAAGCTGCGATGGCTTGGTGCTTGTCGCGCAGACGATTGGCAATCCTGATGTCCGAAAGCAAGGCTGATGATTCTCCACGTCATCCAATCAAGGAGTTGTTTAAGCGATATCTGATCTCGAAGTTTGATGCTGCCATTTGCGGTGGTACACCTCATCTGGGCTATTTGGAGCAGTTGGGGATGCCGTCAGAGCGCATTTTCCAGAAATATGATGTAGTGGACAATAAGTACTTTGAACTAGAGTCAGCTCTACATAGGGCAGATAAAAGCTTATCTATAGGGTTGCCTGGACTCGATGATAGGCGGACTTATTTCTTGGCATCGAGTCGCTTTATTAAAAGAAAGAATCTTCCGCGATTGTTTCAGGCTTATAAGATTTATCGAAATCGCCAACCAGATGGATGGCGTCTAATTGTGATGGGTAGTGGAGAGGAAGAAACCAAGTTGAAGCGAATGATTTCAGAAGAGGCGATTCCTGATGTTGTCTTTCCAGGTTTCCGACAGATTAATGAGCTGCCTGCTTACTATGCCCATGCTGGTGCGTTCGTCCATCCAGCGCTCAATGAGCAGTGGGGATTAGTTGTGAACGAAGCGATGGCCTGTGGTCTCCCTATCTTGAGTGCCGCTTCGGTGGGGTGTGCTTACGACCTTATAAAAGAAGGAGAGAACGGCTTTAAGTTCAACCCAGAAAATGTAACTGAGATGGCACAGGCAATGGAACGGACAGCTTCTAATTCAACAGCTCGTGATGTCATGGGACATCGGTCGAGAGAGATTATTTCTGATTGGACTCCCCAACACTTTGCTAAGAATCTTTGGAAAGCCATTCTAGCGGGACAGAACAGGGGTAACCCTCAAAAGGAAATTTTCACATGAGTACATCTGTGTCATCTCATTACCCTAGTGGCACTGCACTATCAAACGGCTATCGTCTGGTTCGCCTTGCCGAGTGTCCTATTATTGCACTGCCAGCCAATGCTAGACAGATGAAGCTTGCAGGCTTACGATGCTACCAAGCCAGCACCATCAGACGAATAATTTTCAGTTGGGGCATGCGTCTAGCTATAGTAACAGGAGCCGATATGCTGCTGTCTAAGTATGTCGATTCCTCCTTAGAGCGATTACTGCCATTCGACTTTGCCAGTTGGCTCGATTCGATCTGTGAATTCCTCGGCGAACCATTGGCTAAGGCGGTCGTCGTGTGGCCACCACAACGCAATCGCGGGCGGGTATACGTTCACCTACTCGGCCCTGACACCAAGCCCCTTGCGTTTATCAAGCTCTCGCTGAACGCTTATAATGACCAGCTTCTGCTCGCCGAAGCCAATGCGCTGGTCGAGCTTGAAGCGATTGGGTTACACAAGTTCCGCATACCATCCGTCCTACAAGTAGGGAGCTTTGAGAATCATTCATATCTGATTTTCCAACCTCTACCAGTTGATGCAAAACCCGTCAATGCCTCATGGGACACCTTCCCATACCAGTGCATAAGAGAATATGCCGGACCCGATCAGCTTTTGTATGGTGAGCAATTGAGGGAACTCGTCTGGTGGCAAAGATTCTGGGAAGTTACACAAGCAGAGTCGGCGTTCGCTCAGGAGGTTCGACATCTTCAGGAGCTTCCACTGCGGGTTTGTCGCGTTCATGGGGATCTTACAGGCGCAAACATAGCCTGGGTAGACGGTCAACTCTGGATATTCGATTGGGAGGAGAGCTGTACTCAGGCACCGCACATGACAGATGAGATTGCTTTTTTCTTCGGACTTAATCAGCGCCAGTTCCTTTCCAATCCGCTTTTGGGGCTGCGTGCATTGACCGCACGATATCTGTCTCAATCAAGCCAGGAGCATCGCTGGAATGTTGTGATGGCGTTGGCATTTCTTCATGGTGCCAAGATGAGCGTGGCTACCGCTTTGGTAAGCCACTGGGATAAGTTGGAATAATTTTTAGGAGAAAAACCAATGGATAAAACGTATCGCGAACAATTCGTGTGCCAATCAGATGCTCTCACCTATGAGACGCAATACGCGCCGATGTCTGCCTGGGAATTGTTGTGGCAGGTCGAGAAAATGTATCTAACACAAATCGTCGAAAACCTTCGGCAATCCTCTGCAAAAATCGACTATCTCGACTTTGCTTGTGGTACTGGCCGCATCATCACCTTTCTAGAAGATAAGGTCGATACTGCTACAGGCATCGAGATTTCACCGGAAATGATGGCTTTAGCAAAGCAGAAGTTGAGGCGGGGAACGCTGCTGTGCAAAGACATCACCGCGCCTAGTGCTGAGGTTGAGGGTGCATACGACCTGATAACAACCTTCCGCTTCATTCTCAATGCTGAACCAAGCCTGCGCGTGACCGCGTTTAAAGCACTTGCGGTCCGCCTGAAAGACGAGTCCAGCCTGCTGGTGTTCAACAATCATGGAAACCCTTGGAGCTACAAGGGCTTGCTCTGGCCATACCATCAAGTTTGTCAGGCAATCTTCGGCGATAGGCGAGAAGGCAACTACATGACTAATCAGCAAGTTCGGGCATTGCTCGACGAGGCTGGTATGGAGGTTGTACAGGTTATTGGAATGGGGTTTATTAGCCCAAAAATTATGCAGTTACTACCCTATGCGCTATGCGAAAAAATTGAACGACTACTCGCAGGTAAGCCAGTTATTCAGGCTTTCGGAGTTAATCAGTTATTCGTCGCTCGGCTGAAGCGTTCCAAAAGCTTCTAGGGATGACCGAAGGGTTGAATATGGTTTTTGTGAAAACACTCTATGAAGATTCTGGTAGTTGTCCCCTATTTGGGGTCTATTTACGGTGGAACTTCCAAAGTCGTCATAGATCTAGCCAAAAGTTTAGCTAATCTTGGCGTTACGGTGGATCTAATCACAACAATGCTAATGGGTCTGATAATTTAGACGTTCCTCTCAATGTCTGGATTACTGACAAAATTTACTAGGTGCATTATTTTCTTGCGCTCATCGAAATGACTTCATTTTGAAAAGGACAATATTGGAGCATAAATGATATTCTTATAAACTTTTTAACTTTTAGACTTACTTTTAAAACTAACACTATGTAAATCATACTTTAATACTCCAAATCATGGCTTTATTACTTTAATTATTCTCTTTTTAAATTAAATTATTAAGACGTTAATTACTTGTACCTTTAAAAGCAAAGTAAGAGATAGTCCGGATAAACTCAACTTCAGTGGTAGGGAGTAATATCTCTATACAAAAGTGAGGTTAACCCTGAATATTTTAATGGTCACCCCTTATATGGGGTCAATTTACGGCGGAACTTCTAAGGTTGTTAGAGAATTATCTCAAGGTTTTAATAATCTTGGTATTACCGTTGATATCATCACCACAAATGCTAATGGCTCAGGAAAGTTAGACGTTCCTCTTAATTTTTGGATTCAAGAAAAATATTACCGAGTGCAGTACTTCCCTTGCTGGCATCGGTATGATTTCATTTTCAGTCCATCTCTAATTAGCTGGCTGTTTAAGCATGTATCTGATTACGACTTGATTCATACCAATACAGTTTTCGCACCGCTTGTTTTCCTCACTCACTGGATATGCAACTTACACAAAGTGCCTTATATAATAACTCCACACGGCATGTTAGAGCCTTGGGCACTATCCTATAAGTCTTGGAAGAAACAATTCTACTATGCTCTGTTCGAGAAATCGGCTCTCCAACAGTCTAGTGCTATCCATGTTTTGGCGAATTCTGAAGCCGATAATTTAAAGTCTCTAGGCTTTCAGCATACGATTGTTATTCCTAATGGTATTCACCGCCAAGAATTTGATAATTTACCCGAACCAGAGCTTTTCTACCAACAATTTCCAGCTACTAGAAACAAAACTATAATTCTGTTTCTCGGTCGTATTGACCCTAAAAAAGGGCTGGATTTACTCGCTCCTGCCTTTGCCAAAGTTCATCAGAAATTTCCTCACACCCATTTAGTTGTCGCAGGACCAGATAGTATCGGCTTTCTTCCTACGGCTCAGCATTACTTTGCACAAGAAGGTGTCCTAGAGTCTGTGACCTTCACCGGTATGCTCAAAGGGGCTTTTAAACATGCTGCTCTTGCCGCTGCAAGTTTATACGTTTCCCCTTCCTATTCGGAAGGCTTTAGTATGTCTGTACTAGAAGGTTTGGCTTCTGGAGTACCCTGTGTGATTACCACGGGTTGCAATTTTCCTGAAGCAGCAGCAGCTAAAGCCGCACATGTTGTCAAGATCGATGCTGATGCGATCGCCGATGCCTTAATCGAATGTTTGAGTAATCCCCAACAAGCCAAAACAATGGGCGATCGCGCCAGACAGTTCATTTTCGAGAACTACACTTGGGAACAATCCGCCAAACGGCTGATGCAAGTTTATAAAGCTATTATTGGTGGGCAATCTATTCCTGAAGCACTTATGAGTTCTGTCAGTTAGCCCAGCAAGCAGATAACTCCTGCGAAAAGGAATAAAGCTGTTGTCCTCTAAGAAACTCAGTCGTTAAACACAATCCATCTGCGGTAAGTTCTGCTATATCCAGTTCTTGAGTTATTGCGGGATCGCAAGCGCTGAAGTTCAGCTAACACGTCAGCTAACATAGCAGTAAAAAACTATGCTGATGAAGACTTTCCGTCGCAACCGCTGGGGATACCGTTTTTTCGGTATAGCAAGCTGTACCCTAATCCTGCTGCTGTTGAGCATCATTCCTCTTCAACTGGCGATCGCATCCTACCAAGCTCCCCACCCTGAAGCCATCCTCACGCTCGGTGGCGGCATTGATCGAGAAAAGTTTACCGCCCAATTTGCTCAAACTCATCCATCTCTAGAAATCTGGGTTTCTACTGGCACAAAACCTGTAAAAGCGCGTACCATTTTTCGCAATGCTGGCATTCCAGACACACGAGTACATCTCGATCGCCGTGCCATTGATACCGTAACTAACTTTACTTCACTAGTCGCTGACTTCAAAAGTCAGGATATTCAGCACATCTACCTAATTACCTCAGACTTTCATATGCCAAGAGCAAAAGCGATCGCAACTGTTGTTTTAGGCAGTTGGGGCATCGCCTTCACTCCTATTTCCATCCCCTCCAATTACCCACCTGAATCCTGGCTGCGTATCCTCCGTGATACTGGTCGCGCCCTCTTCTGGGTCATTACAGGACACACTGGAGCTAGTCTTAAGCCTGAACGCTAATCTGTGCATTACATAGCTTCTCTATTTCAACAGGAACGCAACTTAAAAACACGCTAATACTTCATATACAACCAAATTAATTCATAAAAACTTTATGTAGTTGTGAAATAAGTGTCCTATTACTAGATAATTTAAAAGTATTAAATTATGGCTTGACAAAAATAAACTTTTAAGTTTCTAACCTATTCCTGATTCTTAGCAGAACCTCTGTAAAGCTGTATAGGAAAACACAGAAAAGTTACTAACAGAGGTAAGAAATGTTCTGGCTGTTCAAAATTCAACTCCCAAACTTCAGCCAAAAAAGTTTTAGATTCATAGGAGAAAAGAGTAGCAGTCAGGCAACAACAAACCTCCCCAAAAAACTATCCATCATTACTCAGTTTTATCCCCCTGACTATGCTGCAACAGGTCAATTAATTGAGGAACTAGCCACTCAACTTGCAGCCTTAGGAATGCAGATTCATATCTTTACAGGGCAACCTGGATATGCGTTTCAAGAAACGGCTGCCCCAGCAAAGGAGACTTCAGAAGGAATTTCAATTCAGCGATCGCGTACTTCCCGAATTTGGTCTCGACGGATACGTGGCAGAGCTTTAAATGGCTTATTTTTTTGCCTACGGGCGGCACTGCATTTACTCAAAAGCGCCAGTCGCGGTGAGGTTCTGCTGCTCACAACCGAGCCTCCCTACTTACTGATTGTGGGATACCTCGCCCACTTATGCTTCCGCGTTCCCTATGTTTGTCTCCTCTACGATCTCTACCCCGATATCGCCGTACAGTTAAATGTCGTCCCCGCGCATCACTGGATTGTGCGTTTCTGGAATTGGCTCAATCTCTTGATTTGGAAAAACGCTTCTAAGGTGATTGTCCTCAGCTCAACGATGAAAGAGAACCTCACCAGCAAATGCCCAGAGCTTGAAGAAAAAATTGTCGTAATCCACAGTTGGGCTGACCCCAATTGGGTCAAACCCATGGATAAGCAGGATAATTGGTTTGCCCATAAATTTAACCTGGTAGACAAATTCACCGTCCTCTATTCAGGCAACATGGGTCGCTGTCATGATATGGACACAATCCTAGCCGCCGCTGAACAACTAAAAGATGAACCCATTCAGTTTGTTTTCATTGGTAATGGTGCAAAGCGTCAAGCTTGTATCGACAAAGTTAATAGCTTGAAGCTAGAGAACTGCCATTTTTTACCCTATCAAAAGAAGTCACTCCTTCCCTACTCTCTCACCGCTTGTGACTTATCCTTAGTCAGCGTTAGTAATGGAATGGAAGGATTGGTCGCTCCTAGCAAACTCTACGGCATTTTGGCATCTGGGCGCCCAGTTGCAGTAATCTGTAACACAAATTCCTATTTACGTCAGTTAGTGACTGAAGCCAAGTGTGGTGAAGCCTTTGATAATGGCGACGGAGTAGGTTTAGCCGCATTTATTCGTCGCTTGGCTACCAACTCTCAAGTAGCCCAGACTCTAGGTAATGCCGGACGTCACTACCTTTCAGCAAACTTCACCCCTAAAATTATTGCTAAGCAATATCTAGAAACTTTGTATTCTACAAGAGTTGATAACTCTTCCACTATGCCTTCTCCATCTAATTTGTGAGAAGTCACACTAGGGCGTGTTTTCTTACCTTCCCTGTTAAATCAGATCCCCCCCAGCCCCCCTTAACAAGGGGGGAGAATTCACTCAAAGTCCCCCTTGTTAAGGGGGATTTAGGGGGATCTTCCATTTGTAGTATTCTTTTTTCTATTTGGTATTGTTTGTGCCAAGCTGGTCTAGGGGGATCGAATATCTGTAGCAAACATTGAGGTAATTGATATAACCCACCAGCAAAAACTCTCCCCTACTTCCCTTGTCAGAACTGCTAGGAAACTTTCACTGCGAACGTCTACTTTCTGTTTGACGCCAGCTTGTCTGCCCAACGGGTTGTTTCTGGTAAGCGATACTTAGTAGTGCATCGCAGCACATAATCAATCGCTGTCGGTAAACTGATGCGATGACCTGGGGAGACATAAAGAGGCTTGACACCAGTACGCGATCGCAAAACTGCCCCAACAACTTCTCCTCGATAGCGCAGTGGTTGCCAACTCCCTTTCTCCACTGGCACCTCGTCATGCTTACCCACAAGTAGAGACTTCGCCGCACCAATCGTTGGAATGTCTATCAATACTCCCAGATGGCAAGCAATCCCTAAGCGGCGAGGATGAGCAATACCCTGACCATCACAGACGATTAGGTCAGGTGTTATGCTGACCATTTCCAGAGCATCGAGTATAGCCGGAATTTCTCGAAACGAGAGGAATCCGGGAATGTAAGGAAAAGTAGTTGGGCGTTTGGCGATCGCTTTTTCCTGTAGCTGCAAGTCAGGAAAACTTAACACAGCCACCGCTGCCCGTGAAATCGCACCATCTTCCTCAAAACCCAGATCAACACCCGCAACATACTGCACATCTCCCAACTGGTCTTCAGTAATCACCTGAGAACGCAGTTGGTTTTGGATTGCGATCGCTTCCTCAACGTTTAAGGGCCATTCGTGACGTTGGTGAATTTTCATCTGTTTGTTAGTAGTCAGTTGCTGAGGCGAGGAATCATGCATCTCAAAGTAGTTCACGGAGATGGAAGCACCGTTTTGAGAGCAGCAAACCAACGATTGGCAATCTTCTTCTCACCAGATTCATTGGGATGACAACCATCGTGAGTGTCCTTACCCATCGCTGGATTGAAACCGCTGAACTGATTCACCGCAATGACAGGTGACTCCTGGGTGTTAGTTTCCTGTGCCAGATTCACGATCAGCCTGTTAAGCTGCCGAACTTGCGCTTCTTCCCCACAAGGGATAGTTTCGGCGATTAGCATCTTTAAGCGTGGATTAACCTTACGCAGTGTTTGAATCAGTTGTCGAAGCTCCTCGATTGTACTCTCCAGGCTTTGCCCTTGAACAATATCGTTAGACCCAAGATGAATCAGTACAATGTCTGGTTGGCTGGTGCGAACCCAGGCATCAATTTGCTTTAATATCTCATCTACCCGCCAACCCCAGTGTCCCTCGTGATCTTGGTCAAAGTCTGACAGAGGAGCAGAACCCTGAAAATGCTCTCGGTTTGACCCAACAAAATCAACGTTGTAACCAGCTTGACGCAACTGTATCCAGAGCGGACGGCGATAGCTGTTATGATTGCTGTCCGCTTGCGTAATTGAATCACCAATTGGCATGATGCGGGTTAGATTTTGAGATTGCGCGGCTTGTGGTGTCCGAGTGGGAGCACACCCGATACTCAAGAGCATTCCGGCAAAACAAGTTGGCAGGATGAATCTGCGAATGAAGAGGTTCAAGTTCGACTTGAGCCATATCATAGTGAGATCACGACGAGTCTGTAGCTTAATCGTACTCTGGACAGGATTTAGTACCATTTGCGACGGGTTGACAGGGTAGATTTTCAAAGTAGTTACAAGCCGAGGCGTTGGCGGAGGATGAATTCTGCGATCGCTAAATCCACGGGTGTCGTTACCTTGAGATTCGTCTCCTCTCCCTCCACAATTCGCACAGGTAGCCCACATCGTTCAAACAACGCGGCATCATCCGTAACTTCCCAACCCCCGTTACGTCCTTGCTCATGACACTGCTTTAATTGTTTCACCTCAAACCCCTGCGGAGTTTGGGCTGCCCATAACTGCCTTCGGTCAGGTGTATCTTGTATAATTCCTGCCTCATTCACCACTTTAATTGTGTCCTTTACAGGCACAGCAGCAATTAAACCCGGACAATCTAAAAGGACAGTGGCACATCGGTCAAATAGCTGAGGTGTCGCTAAACATCTTGCCCCATCGTGAATTAACACTCGTTCGGCTGTGGCTGGCAAGGCTTGCAAGCCGTTATAGACTGATTCTTGGCGTGTTTCCCCACCCACAATTAGCTCCACTGGCTTGGTTAGCGATACGTCAGCAAGAATCTTTTTAAAATCTGGATAGTCTGTAGGTTGTCCGATAATGCCAATCCAGTTAATAGTTTTGGCTGTCTCAGCGGCTTGAAGAGTCCACGTAAGTAGGGGTTTACCTAATAGTGTAAGGAGAAGCTTATTGCGATCGCTTCCCATTCGTCGCCCCATTCCTGCCGCTGGAATTAATAAATGCACAATATTCCTCTGTTTAGCTAGTATATGTTCCCTTAAAATTAAGCTGATAAATACGCTCAATCAATTGAGATGCGAATACTAGCCCTTGTCCCCGGTGGAATTGGCGACCAAATTCTGTTCTTTCCTACCCTCGATGACCTAAAACGGTACTACCCCGAATCCGACATCGATGTCATTGTGGAACCGCGAGCTAAAGGGGCGTATCGGGTTTCAGGCTCTGTTAATGAAGTTCTGACGTTTGATTTTAAAGACCGCAACGGCCCTGCGGACTTTGGTAACTTGCTGGGGATCATCCGCGATCGCGAATACGATGCGGCACTAACCCTAGGACGCCGCAGGTCAACCGGACTGTTGCTCTGGATGAGTGGCATTCCTACCCGTATTGGCTACAGTGCCAATGCTGGGAAGTGGTTTTTTACCAGCACGGTGCCGCTAAAAACTCAGCAATATGCCGCCTGTATGTACCATGACCTCATCCGAGGTTTTGGACTCGACTCCCCCTGCCCAGAACTATCCCTCTCGCTTCCTAAGTCAGACATTGACTGGGCAGAGGGGGAACAGAAACGTTTAGGTTTTACAGAAACGGGTTACATTCTCATTCATGGCGGTTCGAGCCAACTCGCTCAGTCGAAAGGCATCGACAAGATTTACCCAGTGCAGCAATGGCAACGAATCATTGACGACATTCAACAAAAACAACCAGAACTACCCATCGTGCTGCTTAAAGGTCCCGAAGATGCCAAATTGATTGCCGCCATGATGCAATCCCGCTCCGATTTGAAAGTTACCTCACCAGCAGATATTGGTAAATTGGCAGCAATGATTGCTGGGGCGAATTTGATGCTGTGTACAGATAGTGCGCCTATGCATCTAGCCGTTGCTGTTGGAACTTACACAATTGCCCTATTTGGTCCAACAGATGCGAAAAAACTCCTCCCAGAAAGTGATAAATGTGTTGCCGTGCAATCCCCAACCGGAGCGATCAAAGATATCAAACCCGAAGCTGTCTTAGAGCAAATTTGGCGTGGCTAAACCAGCAGTATTCCTTGATCGAGATGGTGTCCTGAACATTGAAGCAGGTTATCTGTACCGAGTTGAGGACTTACAGTTAATTCCCGGTGCTGCCCAGGCTGTGCGGCAACTGAATGAGCGGCAGGTGTTTTGTACGCTGGTCTCCAATCAATCGGGACCAGCGAGAGGGTATTATGCCGTTGAGCATGTCGATGCCCTCCACCACCGCCTTTGCCAACTCCTAAAAGTGGAAGCGGACGCTCACTTAGACGCGCTCTACTACTGTCCCTACCTGAGTCCCCAGGCAGGAGGTACTAACCCAGACTTTACGCGCTGGAGTACCTGGCGCAAGCCCAACACTGGGATGCTCGTTGCTGCGGCTTGGGAGCATGATTTGGACTTAAGCCGGAGTTTTATGGTTGGGGATAAGGCGACTGATGTCGATATGGCGCACAATGCTGGTTGTACCGGAATCCTAGTGCAAACTGGTTTTGGTGAAGATGTACTCAGTGGCAAGTACCAGCACCATACTCGTCCGGATTATATTGCCGCTGACTTACCAGCCGCTGTGGAATGGATTTGTCAACAAATGGAAACACAACAAGCTTTCGCCTAGAGCTGCAAAGGAGGAGTATTGAGGATTATTAGTGTTAGTTGTTGAAACACAAGTGATACAACCCAGTTGGATTTTGAGGGAGGGGAATAGCCCTCTTGTTGCTGTAGCACTTCATGATGGTCATGATATCCGAGCGGAAGTGGCTCCACTCCTAGCTGTGAGTGAAAGCGATCGCACTCGTGAAGAAGACCCCTTTACGGCAATGTGGACAACGGTTGTTGATACGCAGATTGTTGTTAAGCGATCGCGTTTTGAGTTTGACCTCAATCGACCGAGAGAGCAAGCTGTCTACCTGAGTCTCGAAGATTCTTGGGGTCTATCCGTTTGGCGCGACTTCTTGCACTAGTTACTCATTGGAGTAAACTTTTGGATCGAAGCAGCAGTCTCTTCGGGTTTTCCCGATGTGGGAAACACTAAAATACTCTTGATTTTGGGATTATTAACCAGTTCTTTTAAGCGATACAATTGCTGTTCTGAAATGGCTACTCCTGCATAGTTTTCGGCATAACCTAGCTCTTGGTTAAAGTTAGCATCGTTATAAATTTGGATGAAAACTCGATCAGCATCCCAATTTTGCCAATCCGCCGCAAAATAACGTTTACCCCAATAAGGATTATGATGGCAAAGGTCGAAACTTACCCTTGGATTAGCTTTCTTTATATCAGCTCTCATTTGCCGCACAAAATTAGTCAAATGGGTCGTGCGAGCAACTTTGCCGGGTAAATCAGCATGATAACCTAAGTAATCATCCCACTGAACCGCATCGATAGTTGGATACTTTTTGACGAACTCTACTGAGATTTTTTTGAATAAATTAGCAACCTCTGGGTTCTCCACATCCAGTACATAATGCTCAATGCCAGCGTAGGTTTTATCGACCCCAGGCACAAGCCATCGTTTAGAAATTGCTTCGTCAAAGATTGGGCTATTTTTATCGATTTTAATCCCCTTCTCGAAATAGGCGTGAACTTGCATTCCCTGCTTGTGCGCCTCATCAATCAACCAATCTAACCATTGTTCTTGGAATTGGTTGGGACAGCTTTTGTATCCAAATGTTTGCTGCATAACATCACTGTTATACATCGTGCAACCATTGCCCCACACTCCATGAATAATTGTATTTATTCCTTGACGGCGATAATAACGAACTCGTTCGCGAATCATTTGTTGGCTAGCATTATTAGTTGCTTGATACCGACTTAAATAAATTCCCCTGATTTCCTTTTTCTCCCAAGGAGTTTGAGGTGATGGTGATTTCTTCGGGGTTACGGCTAATGATGGAACTTGTGGTTTGGTTGTTGGTGTCCCAGTTGGAATAACTGGTGACAGGGGAGAATTGGCAACAGGTACACGCGGTGTCGGCACCGGAGTCAAATTGGGAGTGGTTGGTTGTTGATTATTTGGTAAAAATTGGCTGATACCTAAATTACCTAGATTACCTAGATTATCTAGATGCCTAAAGCCCCAATAACCAACACCTAACAAAACTAGGACTAATGAAAGTGGAATACTCGCACATCCACATCCCTTGTTTTCTTTTTTAGGTGGCATGGCAACTCTCGCGTGATTGTTCAACTCGGACAGCAACCACTCCTCGCAGGAGTAGAAAGCTTCTCTTTGAACTTCAACGGGAAAATCATTGTTTCCGCTTCTTGCGGCTGCACTGTCGATTGCAAAGGGGTGAGGGTTAGAGTAATTGGTGCGATCGCATTTTCTGAAACAGGCAACCCCCATTGTCGTGCTACGAGTTGGGCGAAGCGGGGTAATCTAGCGTTTGAGGTGGTGGATGAGCGGCAAGTTCCCTATCGTTACGGCAAGGGGTGATCTGACTCAATTATCAGCCGTCTCAGTTGTCATCGAACATGATCTCGAACTCTGCCGCTGGCATCCACTTTGCCAGAAAGCGCTTATGATTTTCAGCCTCGGCGCGGCTATAGAAGCGAGCTACTGTATAGTGTTGAGCGTTTGGCAAGAGCCTCACGAGTGTCCAAGGGTAATTCTGCTGATTCCAAATGCGATTGCCTTCGGCACAGCAAAGCTGAACGCCTTTAGCCGGAAAATCTTCTAGAGGTGTGCCAGGGTGCGTCTCTACACTCCGACCACAGCCCCGATGCTCCAATATAGAGTGAATCTGTGATAGAAGTTGCGATCGCTCTGGTGTGCCATCGCTGGGTAATAAACTCCATTCACCCACTGGCGCTGGTAGCCAAGCCAGGGTATAGGAAACTGTATCTTTGCGAAAATGCCAAGACAAGCCGTGTGTGTGCTTACGGCACTGGAAACCGTCAGCTCTTAAAGCCGCAACAATCCTGTCCGCATCAGCTTTGAGGCGAAGCCATTGTGAATGTTTCATTGCTATGATTCTTGTAATTACTAATTACAGAGGGGCGATAAGCCTAAGGGCATGGCTTTGCTTACCGCCTACACTTTGCCAAAGGCGCGATAGCGAAGCGCTGCTGCGAAAGCGCAGATCGCCCTTTATTCATGGAAGACTTGAAACAGTACGAGCTAGTAATTTCCTGATAATCGTCTAGGCATCACCTCCTTACTCCACACATCCACCAGAATTTCAGCCCACTTGAGTGGACTTGAGCTATGAGCCAAGAGTTAAAACTCTTGGCGGACTTGCCTGGTATGAGAAACTACCGATAGAGAAACAGGGAAACTTCCTCTAGGCGTTTCCCCATTATTTTTATGTTCCAATGGGTAAACTTTACCCATCGCTAGGTAAGATGGTAGACGATAGAAACTCAAATAGCAACCCCAATTTACCCAGTCTCAAGCAAGTGCGTGAGCGTTTAGGGATGACTCAAGAAGAATTCGCTAGCGACTTGGGAATAACCCGCAAGACGCTTGGCAATCATGAAAGAGGCGCACACCAACTGAAGCTTTCTCTAGGGCAAATCAAACGATTGAAAGAACTTCTCGAACAAGCTGGAATGTCGATTGACGACTTACCTGATGACATCGACTGAAAAGTCATTAAGCGTCAAACTTTGCCATAGTTGTAAAGCCTTTAGCACAGCTAATTAGAGGAGATTTGGGAAAAGGTTGTGCGATCGCACTTGATGATAGCTCAACGAGTTACGATCAGACCAAGATTCAGCAAGCAGATTATGCAAACCCTGACTGACATTGGTACGCTGATTCTTCGTACACCGGGAACCTGTGGGGGGCGTCCCCGGATTGCTGGTACTCGTATCACGATTCAGTACATAGTAAATGAGATTAGGGCAGGTGTGACTCCCGAAGAAATTCTGGAAAATAAACCACACCTAACTCTTGGTGGAATCTATGCAGCTATAGCTTACTACTACGCCAATAAAGAATTGCTAGATGCGGAATTTGCCGCTTATGAAGAGGAATGCGATCGCCTCGAAGCAGAATATCTTGCTGAAATTAGCTGCCGATAATTCATCCGAAGAGATGGTTAATCAACTAATGATGTCTCGCATACCCGCAACATCATCCCAAGGCACTTCTAGATGTTGCTCTCGAAACTCGCGAGATAACCGTTTCGTTGCCTCTCCCATAATCGAGATTTGGTAGAGAATTGCTGATTGCCTCAGTACATCTGATGCTAACTGTTCTCGATTGAGTCCTTGAGCAAACTGCAATACTAATTGCCCAGCTCTGACAATATCAAGTAGGGATGCACTATCGCGAGACATAGACAACCTGAGCTGTGCCTAAAATTTCTTGGCGACGAATCCAATTGTGGCTTTGCTCAATCGACTTCTTTGTAACTAAGTCAACCTCACGCCGTAAAAGGGTTTCTAGTTCGCGTTTCATCCGAACGAACTCTAGCAAACCCCAAGGAGCATCTGCCTCAAAATTCACCATGATATCAATGTCGCTGTTAGGGCGAAAATCTTCTCGTAATACCGAACCAAATAAGTAAAATTCCTTGATTTGCCACCGTTGGCAAAACTCTGCGATCGCGAAGCGGGACACTATCGCGTCCATCGCTTGCTGAGGTAGTTGGCTCTGTAGTTGTTGTTCCAATTTTATCCGTCCTCGCTAGCTTTCAATGGGGTGAGGCTTCGTTCAATAACCCCATACCATCAACATTGGGATGCTAATCTCTAATTCGATAGTATCGTCTGTCGTAGACGAGAAGCGATCGCTCTGACTGTTCATTCTCTACATCCAGAGTGTGCGATCGCCCCTACGTTAAGATGTCAGTGAGCGGTAGCCAATCATGGTTGTTATGAGCCAACTACAAGCGAAACTACCAACCGATACCTGGGTGAATGCTACCTGGGACGAGTACATAAAGGCGATTGGCGATCCAGCCTTTGAAAAAGCCAGAGGCTACTACTATAACGGACGCATGAGGTTGGAGATGTCGGCGCTTGGTAACCCCCATTCTCGCGACCATTTTATTGTTATTGCTGCGATCGCACTCTTTGCAAGTACTCGAAACATTGATTTGGACGGTCACGACAACTGCACTTACCGCAAGACAGGCTATGAGGAAGCGCAACCGGATGTCTCGTTTTATCTAGGTGCTAACGCGGAAACGGTGCCTTGGGATGCAACCATCATCGATCTCGATACCTACCCACCCCCTGACCTCGTAATTGAAGTTGCCTATTCTTCCCTGGCAGATGATAAAGGTGAGAAACGTCTACTCTACGAATCACTCGGAGTCCGTGAGTATTGGATTATTGATGTTCAAAATGTTCAGGTACTTGCATTTGAGATCCATAATCGAGGCAGTCGCAGAATTGACCAGTCCCAGGTGCTTCCAGGTTTGGATATTGCGCTATTGGAAGAAGCCTTCCGGCGTAGTCGGCAAATGAATCATGGCAAAGTGAGTGCTTGGTTGTTGTCGCAGTTTCAATCTTGAGCGTTCCTATCGTTAATACGAATAGGCAGGGAACTTAGAAGTTTTCGTTTTGGCGGGAGGGTTAGACCATGAGTGAGTTACAAACCAGACCACGCACAGATACATGGGTAGCAGCCTCATGGGAGGAGTATGCCCGCACCATTGAAGACCCGATTTACGAGAAGGCGAAGGGCTACTACTACAAGGGTCACATGAGGATTGAGATGTCAGCAGTCAGTTTTGATCATGGACAGGATCATGTTGTAATTATCCTGGCAGTTAATCTGTTTGCAACAATTAAAGGTATTCCGTTAAGAGGTTTAGACACCACTACTTTTCGTAAACCAGGTGTCCGGGAATGTCAGCCGGATGTGTCTTATTACATTGGTAATAGCGCTCAGGCTATTCCATCAGGTACGGGGATTGTTAATCTTGATGAGTATCCGGCACCAAATTTAGTGATTGAGGTTGCCAAAACTTCATTGTTAGATGATGTGGGAACGAAACGGGCACTGTATGAAGAGTTAGGTGTGGCTGAATATTGGGTGGTAGATGTGCAAAATACCCAAATTCTCGCCTATGCGGTTGCCGATCAGGGAAGTAAACGCATTCAGGTATCTCAGGAATTACCAGGACTAACAATCGCCATTTTAGAAGAAGCCCTCCGCCGTAGTCGAGAAACGGATCAATCTCAGGTGGGAGCCTGGTTACTGACTCAATTTCGCGTTTGAGATCCAGAATCGAGACCGTCGCAGAATTATCCAGCCCTAGGGCGTGTTTTCAAACTTCCCCGTCAGATTTCACCAATCGGTTCGCTGAAAATCCCGTCAAAGGTTGTGTCTGCAACAGGCATGACTTAGTGGGTCATAAGCCGAATAACTAGCTTATGGTACGCTATTCGATCGCCTCCAGTACCAGTAAAGTTGATCGCAAGCAAAAATGAACAGAGCGATCGCGCTTTCCTCACGGTGCATCAATTTCATGCCACCATACCAGATAGATTCGAGTGGTTGAGCCGCATGAAGTACAAATGGATGAAAATTCTTCGATGGGTTCTGATTGGGGTTCTCATTGCTTTAGCGATTTGGCTGCTCAACAAATATGGCATTGAGCAAGTTCGAGAACAGGTTGAGCGCTTTGGCATCTGGGCACCTGTGATCGTGTTCGGACTGCGGTTTACCAGCATCATTTTGCCAGTCCTTCCAGGAACAGCTTATGCAATTTTAGCAGGCGGTTTGTTTGGGTTTGTTCAGGGATTACTGGTGGTTGCTCTAGCCGATTTATTGTCCTGTACATTCAACTTCTACATTGCTCGTCGCTACGGACGTAGTTTAGTTGAACGGTTTGTCGGTCAGCAATTTATGGAAAAAGTCGATCGCCTCGCTCAACGACATTTGGAAGGCAACTTTTTCCTAATGACGGGCTTTTTAATGACAGGACTATTTGATTTTGCAGCTTATGCCGTAGGACTCACCCAAACCCGTTGGCAAAGCTATTTGATAGCCCTAATTGCCAGCATTCTTATTGCCAAGCCACTTTGGGTCGCAGCAGGAGCAGGAATATTTGAAGGCAGCCAGTTATTCTTAGGCTTTGCCCTACTCGGAGCCTTCGGCATCGGCATAGTGACAGCCGTTGTCCAACGCAAGCCAAATCAATGACCAGCAATCAGGATTCAAGAGTAACAAACTTAAAACCAGTGTTGAGGATAACTGCGATCTTCCGCCAAATTATTGAACACCACAGCACACGAAACCAAGATAATTGAACCTTCAAGTGCCGGAGTTAGCAAGAACTCCAGCGAGTTGAATGAAACAAAGCAGCACAAAGATGGTGAACCATCAGAAGAACAACTCAGGGCTTAATTGCAGTGATACGATGAAGGCGATTGTCTGCGGTACGTTACGCGATCGCACTAAGAGTGGATATGCATAGAACCTTCATCCCTGGCATTACTCACCCGGCACTACAGTCTGAACCTGCTTGGTGGTTCGCGTTTGTCGGCAATAAGTTGCTAGTTCGCCCTGAAGGAACACTCAGCACGATTCCCAACCTAATCAGCTTGTCAGAGATTGGCTTGGTGCCCGTGCGGACTCAATTTCTCGGTACCCTGGATAATCAGCCTTGTTATTCGGCGGAATTACCCAAGGATGCGATCGCACCTGATGGCTTGACCTTCCGGGGACTGCGAGAATTGTATGGAATGTTAGACGAAGACTTGTTTGTGCTGAGTGGTCGGGCTATTCAGATTGTGGAATGGGATCGTACTCATCAGTACTGCGGACACTGTGCAACTCCAACAACGCAATTACCCCATGAACGTACCAAGCGTTGTCCTAAATGCGGATTAGTTAATTATCCTCGTCTCTCGCCTGCGGTCATTATGCTCATCTCTCGTGGTGAAGAACTATTATTAGCTCGTGCCCCTCGATTTCCAGCCGGAATGTACAGTGTACTCGCTGGATTCGTGGAACCGGGAGAATCCTTGGAAGAGACAGTGGTGCGGGAAGTTCGCGAGGAAGTCGGGATCGAGGTCAAAGACATTCGCTATTTTGGTTCACAACCCTGGCCGTTTCCGAACTCGCTGATGATTGGATTCACAGCCACCTATGCCAGTGGTGATATTGTGATTGAACCAGAAGAACTGGCAGATGCCGCTTGGTTTAGCAAGCACAACTTGCCGCAGATTCCTCCTAAACTGAGCATTGCCCGAAAACTCATCGACTGGTTTGTCTCGACGCACTAAAGTGATTTGCCATAGTTTTTTACAACACTCTCTGAGGCGGCATAGCTACAGCAATCAAGTCTTCAATCTTTTTAAGATTTGAATCGCCTGCCAAATAGCCAATACCTCGATGCAGGTGGAGGCGAAATTGGGTAGCCAGGGTATCTTTATCAAGAGGCAAGCCATCATTATGACAGCGTTGTTTAAGGGCAATGAGTAGAATATCGGCGATGTCTCCTCCGAAGACACGCCAACTCATTTCTACATTGCTGTCTTGAGGAATGGGGACAGGTGAGGGGATGCTGGGTTCAGCGAGGGAACGACAGAATGCCCAACGGCAGAGGATGTTCCATTGGTCAATTTTGGTGTTGCGTTTGAGTTTGGTGAGTTGGTCTTTAGCGCTTTGAGAAAGCTTAATGCGATCGATTGGGGGTTCCACTTAAATTTTGAAGTACGAGAAATAACGAGCCACTTTGGCTGTGGCGTGAGTCGTATTTTAGGATATATCCCTGTGCGATCGCATCTTGCTTCCATAACCTTCCCACTTCGACTTTACCAATATGAATCAGTACCACAGAGTTGACCAAGTTGGTACAACGAGCGATCGTGAAACTCTGCAAACTTGCCTCCAACTGTTTTGGAGATGAACAAGCGGCAATGGAAGCACAGGAGCAAAAACAATCAAACTTTGAAAATTTGCTAAAACGAGGGCTGACTTCACAATTCTCATATAATTACCCAGGTAATTATGAAATTTCAGTAAAGATGCCTGTTTTTTGGCGTAAAAGAAAGCTTTTCCTCATTCTGTTGACGCTTCTTCAGTAAAATCTTAGGTGTCTCTCTCGTGAGAGTATGGAATTACAGGCTGGCAAATCTAGATTGTGATTGAGTTTTCCGTGATAGTACGGAACAAACAACCTGTTAATTCAGCAAGGCTTTGCCTAGAGTGCTGCGATCGCTATCAAGACGCAGCACAATTAGGGTGCAACTGGGGTAACTACACTCAAAAAAACCAAAGCGTACCACTGTTGTCGATGAACGTATCAAAAAAGAAGAAAACTCAGGCTAGTGAAAGCACAAGCCTTGCTTTAACCACTAGTGGATTTGTAGGGGGCAGATTAACTCGCTCTCCATTCTTCCTATAGATGCCTATGTCACTTGCTGAAATCATCGGCACAGCCGGGGATAATGAGTCGAGTATTACGGCGAATGGCAGTATCCTCACAGGTGTTTATGAAATTTGCCATCAGGGTGCTGATCAAATTGTCAATAGCTATCTGCAATTACTGTAGGATAGCTCGGATATTAGTGTTCAAATTGATTCCAATGGTATTGAATGATGCTTTTGCCTTAGAACGATGGCTATTCCAGAAAAGCTAATAGCAACAGATTTAAACGTGGTTGTACAAAATGTAGTTATCAGCATAGCTGAGGTGACAAGATGACGGTTAGTACGAATAGCACTATCCTCACCCTCATAGGGTCTAATGGTCGAGATACGCTCATAGGTACTAGTGGTCACGATATTATCATCGGTGGTCTTGGCGGTGACACCTTGACAGGTGGGGCGGGTTTTGACCAGTTCGTTTACGAAAGCTTTAGTGACCGGACTGACAAAATCACTGACTTTAACCCCAACCAAGATATGGTTGTCTTGACGGATGTGTTTGCAGAGATTGGCTATCAGGGGATTGACCCCATTGCCGACGGCTATCTGCAATTTGTGCAGACTGGCTCAGATGCCAGAGTGCAAATCGATCCTGATGGAGTCGATGGTTTCCACGCATTCAGAACAATGGCTATCTTAGAAAATGTGACAATAGAGTCTTTATCTGTTGGTAGCAACGTGATTGTCTAGGCTTTAACAATTAGAGTTCGGAGCGTTCTTCAAAACCGCCTCTCCTCCTTCCTAGTTCTGTCTACCCTCTTCGCTCTATCTAAGACATGAGGAGTGGGTAGTAGGGAGTGGAGGAGAGGCGTTTTTTTGCTTCTTTATGCGCTAAGCGTATGTAGTGGATGAGGTACAAATTTCTAGGTTTTCGGGAATTGGGAATGGGGAATAGGCAAGAAACTTAGATGTACCTCACTGATACGAGAAGTGCTATGTAAAGGAATGATGAAGAGAATTGTTTGGGCTTTATAAGGATTTCATAAATAGCTTTATAAAAAACTCACAAAATATTCATGAGAACTTTATGAAATCCTTCAAAATTTTTATCACAATCTAATAGATGCAATTCCCTGAATGTTTAGGATTAAAGTCTAACAAAAATTTAGTATGTTTGCTAACAACCATGAAATGATTACCCGTACTCGAACCCCTAATTATATTGAATTGGTGAAGATTACGTAGTTTCACTAGCAGAGCAATCTCAAGTAGGTCAGTATTTACTTATAAACAAAGCACAGGATTTTTGAAAGCAGGGATGTTACGAGAGATTGGCAGCCTCTACTAGGAGAAATTTTCTTGCATTGGGATATTACGATCGCAATCGGAAATCTTCTTATTGTCAATCTCCAGCTCTAAGCATGAAAGAAATCTATGTTTTTCTCCACATCCTCCATGCATTTCTCTATAAAAGCTGGTATCGTTAGCCTCCTGAGTCTGGCAAGTCTATTTAGTGCTGGTTCATCCTCAGCTGCAGTTCTCAATGGTAGTTTTGAGACGGGCGACTTTAGCGGTTGGCAAACGTTTGGTCAAACTTCTATAGAAACGGTTGAATTTGGTACTAGCCCAACGGAAGGAACTCAGCAAGCTCTGTTAGATACCTTCTGCCCAGGTTCTGAAGAAAGCTGTCAGGACAATGCCGCTGGACTAGCAGCCTTTCTTGGTCTAGAAATGACTGACTTAGATGAGATCGGACAAGGGGAAGTATTTGAAGGTTCAGCGATAAAAACCACCTTGACGGTAGAATCTGGAGATACTTTGACATTTGATTGGAATTTCTTCACGGAGTTCAAGGAGGCAGAAGAAGAATATAACGACTTCGCCTTTGTCACACTCTCGGCGACAGTCCTTGCCGATACATACTCAACATTTCCAGAGTCTCTAATAGACCTAACCAAGTTTCGCTACCAAACGGGATATCAAACTTTCAGCTATACCTTCACGACAGCGGGAACATACACCCTAGGCATTGGCGTCGCTGAGTTGGGTGATGGGTTGGACGAAGCAGGATTATTAGTCGATGATGTGGTGATAGCTAGCACGCCTCCTGCTACCGATGTTCCTGAACCGACTTCTGTCCTGGGTGTACTAGCACTTGGTGTTTTGGGCTTTGCTTCGCGGCGATGGCAGCAATATAGCAAGGATGAGCGTAGCCATTAGGCAAACGAGATAAGTATAGCGGCTATCCACTTAAGACGGGACAGCTTGATAGGGCGATGGGGTGATGGGGGGAGTCTCTATGTACATTTTCCCTACCTCCTCATCACCCTGATTGTCCCACTTTAATTTGGTAGCTATATTGCTTAAGAACGCTTCATCTGTAGTTAAGTTTTCGCCTAAATTCTTAACAAGGCGGTGAACTTCTCGTGGAGTTGACACAATATAGCGGTTTTCCTTTCTTTCTAGATACAGCTCAGGTGTGTGAAACCTAGGCAGAGCAAGGAAAACACCAAAGCTGATAGCTGACGGCTTCCTGCTATAAAATAATGAAGTGGTACTTCCTGGGTTCCACAAACGATTCATAAAGGAAGATAATTGTTCTGGAATGACCACAGTTTTACGAGTTGGCGATCGCACAATTACAGTAGAAGAAATTATTCCCTTATTAGCTGGCTACCAGCTACTACCGCCCTTACTACGGGAAATTATTATTGATCAAGCGATCGCATCAGTAGAGTGTACACCTGAAGAAAAGACAAAAGCCTCTGGGCAGTTCTTTGAGCAAAATCAAATTACTGATGAAGCCGCTCAACAAGCGTGGGCAGCACGGCAGGGAATGACTTTAGTACAGCTTGAAGCCCTAGCGACACGCGGGCTGAGAATTGAAAAATTTAAACAAGCCACTTGGGGGCATAAATTAGAATCCTATTTTCTGAGCCGCAAAGCTCAGTTAGACCGAGTTATCTACTCCCTGCTTCGCACTCAAGACCCAGGAATTGCCCAGGAACTCTACTTCCGAATTGAGGAAGGAGAACACTCGTTTGCTGATTTGGCACGAGAGTATTCCCAAGGACCAGAAGCGCAAACTGGTGGGTTAATTGGTCCCGTTGAGCTGAGTACACCTCACCCCACACTTGCCCAAATGCTGCGGATAACCAAACCCGGTCAACTATGCCCTCCAACACGGTTAGGGGAATGGCTTGTTATTGTCCGCCTAGAAAAATTTATACCTGCTCAGCTTGATGCACCAATGTGTCAACGACTGCTGAATGAGTGCTTCAATACCTGGCTTTCTGAACAACTAAATCAACAATTAGCTGTAGGTCATTAATTGATTTAGTTGCGAGTAACCGCTACTTGTCCCATCACATTCTCCAGCAAAATCCCTTCAACAGCAGAATTTGCGATCGCTTACAGTATTAATGTTGCTACCAACAATACCGGAACCTGTGCCAGAGGCGATCACAAAAACGCTGTAGTAGTTGAAGCATTTTCTTGTGCCAGTTGGTGGTTGTCTCCAACGGGGATAATTTTTTAAGAAATAAAATTATTGACAAAGCTCCAAAAACAATACAACTTTAATACCCTTGTGGCAAAAAAGCCTTCATTGAAATTCATGCCTTTTGACTAATCTTTTCTTCAAAATATTCAAGAAATGACATCAATCCTTCTGTGAAACGACTTGCCTTTAGCATTGAATGAAACCACTTCTTCCGTGAAACTACTGGCTTTTAACCTTTAAAGTTGTGGAAGCGCTCTGTATACATAACAAAATAATTAAACAGAGCTTCAACAAGCGTCACACTTGTTATCCTAGGGTTAAAGGTGACGTGCTAATCCTGCTCTGGCCCAATGACCTATACGACAACTATTTAAGAATTTTTAGCTAGCCTACATTTGATTGCTTGTCATCGGCAGCACGAACAAAACTGTTAACACAATGCCAGTTGCTTGGCTAGGGCATGGGATAAGTAATTGTGATTAGGGAGAAATACCCAATCGAGTTGCTATTCTCTAGGTAAGAGTACGCTCGTTTATTGGCTCATAAACTCCGTCGTTCTACCCCGAACACGCTGAAATTACTGCAACCTGGAGAAAATCATTGGCTAGATGAGCTTGGTGCGGGTAGTACCTTGTGAACAGCGATCGCATCTACACAAGCCTTGTGCATTACCTTCAGTGCGACTGACTTCTTTGCCCTACTGGATTCAGAACCCGAATTTGCTAATGCCTTGTGATCGCAAAGCAGGAGACAGAATCTCCAGTAGCGATTCCCTTCCGAGGAAAACAATAGATCGTCTTGAACGTGGGAACTGGCGACGGGTAATTGGGGAAAAGAGACTTTCATATTGACAGTTCTGTATGACAGTTCATGAAGTCTCTTGCATAAATAGCAAAGAAAAGAGTGATAAATATTACAGCTACATCCCAAAAGTTGACGTTTGCAAGAACTGTAATACCTATCATCTGCTTACCAGTAGATAGTTAGCAGACGAAGGATTTTTCCCAATCCTCGATTTAAACTTTTTGTTAAGAAGTACACGGAGGAAAGCTTTATTTAAAGTTAATAGAGATCGAAGAACGTCTGAATCCTATATATCCTAATCTTAAAGCTAAGGGCTAAATGCTATCTGACCAATGACCTATACGACAACCATTCAAGAATTTTTAGCTAGCCTGCCTCCGTTTGATTGCTTGTCATCGGCAGCACGAGCAAAACTGTCAACACAATGCCAGTTGCTTCGCTACCGCATGGGTCAGGCGATTGTGATGAAGGAAAAAATGCCCAATCAGGTCGCCATTCTCTATGAAGGGCAAGCTCGTTTGTTGGCTTACGAACCCCGTCGTCCTGCCCCAATCACGCTGAAGTTGCTGCAACCTGGAGAAATCCTTGGCTGGGTGAGTTTGCTTCGGGGAGTCCCTTGCGAAACAGCGATCGCTTCTACAGAAGTCATATGTCTCACCATCAATGCGACTGACTTCTTTGCCCTACTGGACTCAGAAGCCGAATTTGCCAACGCCTTCCGATCACATTGCGCCCTAATAGAACTATTCGACCTCTTAAGTGCAGAACTAGAGCGACGAGCCACTGGTGATGCCAATCTCAAAGAATTAACCCTCGAAGCTTGGTCAGAGGCAGTAATCTGCAATTTGTCACGCGGTAGGAGGTATGACCAACTCGATCGCAATCGGCTATGGTTCGTTAGTGGTGGGGGGTCAACCAATTTACCCGTTGGTTCCTGTCTCAATGCTGAAGCCGTTGCTGCGCTAGAAGTGAAAGGGTCAGGAAACACTCGTCTAGTCGGCATTCCAGCTAACCTGCTTTCCCCAAACACCGAAACATCCTTACCTGAATCGCTGGCAACTAGCCTCACTCTCGAAGAAATCCCTTACGCCGAGGCATCCACTGGTCAGAACTTTGTTGATGATGAGCCGCAAGGGAAGCGAAACTATCCTGTTTTTCGCGGTAGAGGCCCAGTTGATTCAACCTTAGCTTGCTTCCAAATGCTCTGTCAGCATTTTGGGATGCCCTTCCGGCGCGATACAATCCGCCGCGTCATTGCCAACCAGCAGTCACGCCACGGCAAACTTTCCCTCCAGCACTGTGGTGCGATCTCTGACATGATGGGATTGAGTGCCCAACTGGTAAACGTACCTGGGGTTGCAGTCAGTCGCCTACCTACGCCAGCCTTGATCTACTGGCAAGATAGCTTTGCTGTTCTTTATGAAAGTAGCGAACGGGAAATAGTGTTAGCTGATCCCACCAGTGGGATTAAGCGCATCAAACCCGGCAAGTTCATCAGCAATTGGGGTGATGAAGGGCAAGTTCTACTACTCAAACCCACTAAAGACACACCGAAGCAGCGGTTTGGACTGAACTGGTTTATCCCTTCCCTGATTCGTTACCGCAAAGTCTTAGGGGAAGTGTTGATTGCTTCCATTTTTGTGCAACTGTTTGGTCTAGCGAATCCGTTGATGATTCAGGTCATCATCGATAAGGTTATTGTTCAAAACAGCATCGATACCCTGCATGTCTTGGGAGTTTTCCTGGTTGTCGTCGCGATTTTTGAGGCAGTTTTAACGAGTCTACGCACCTACTTGTTTGTTGATACGACAAACCGGATTGACCTCGCGTTGGGTTCAGAAATTATAGATCACTTGTTGCGCTTGCCTTTGCGGTATTTTGAAAGCCGTCCGGTTGGAGAATTAGCAACTCGTATTAATGAGTTAGAAAATATCCGCCAGTTTCTCACCGGGACAGCCTTAACCGTTGTGTTAGATGCTGTCTTTTCGATTGTCTACATCGTCGTCATGTTCATCTACAGTTGGGTGCTGACGTTGGTGACATTGGCAGTGATTCCCTTATTTGTGTTTCTTACCTTTGTTGTTTCGCCAATTGTGCGGCAACAGCTACGCACCAAAGCGGAACGTCAGGCAGAAACGCAATCCTATTTAGTAGAGGTTTTATCGGGGATTTCCACGGTTAAGGCACAAAATATTGAATTGCGATCGCGTTGGAAGTGGCAAGAGCGCTATGCTCGTTATGTCAGCGAAGGCTTCCAAAATGTTTTAACCTCTACAGCCGCAAGTTCAGCCAGCAACTTTCTGAATAAACTCTCTGGCTTGCTGGTTCTGTGGGTCGGAGCCTATCTGGTACTTGCAGGGGAATTAACCTTAGGACAGTTGATTGCTTTTCGTATCATTGCAGGCTATGTAACGGGACCCTTGCTACGCTTAGCTCAAATCTGGCAAAACTTCCAGAGTACAGCCCTATCCTTAGAACGCCTCAGTGATATCGTTGATTCGCAGCAAGAAGCAGATGAAGAAGACCGTAACAATATTCCCTTACCCGCTGTTCAGGGTGCAGTGAAGTACGAAAATGTCTCATTTCGTTTCGCGACTACTGGCCCTTTACAGTTGAACAATATCAACCTAGAAATCCCAGCCGGTAAATTTGTGGGTATTGTTGGTCAGAGTGGATCTGGTAAGAGTACTCTCACAAAGCTGTTACCCCGGCTTTATGACGCGGATTCAGGGCGAATCCTCGTTGATGGTTATGACATTGGTAAGGTAGAACTGTATTCACTGCGGCGTCAGATTGGGATTGTTCCTCAAGAAACACTCCTATTTGATGGCACAGTGCAGGAGAATATTGCCCTGACAAATCCCGATGCGAGTTCCGAGGAAATCATCGAAGCGGCTAGGATAGCGGTGGCGCATGAATTTATTATGAGCTTGCCTAACGGTTACAACACTCGTGTTGGGGAGCGGGGTTCCTCACTATCTGGGGGACAACGACAACGAATTGCGATCGCTCGAACCGTTCTGCACTCACCCCAGCTCTTGATTTTAGACGAAGCCACCAGTGCGCTGGATTACGACTCGGAACGACAAGTGTGTCTCAATCTGGCTCAAGCCTATCAAGGACGCACCGTCTTTTTCATCACCCATCGCCTCAGCACCATTCGCAACTCTGACCTGATTTTACTGATGGATAAAGGAGCAATCGTTGAGCAAGGTACTCATGAAGACTTAATGGCTCAAAAAGGTCGCTACTATTGCCTCTATCGGCAACAAGAAGCTGCCGTTTAAGGGAAGAAACTTTGCCTATTATCCTCCCCCCTGCCTCCCCTACTCCACACTCCCCTACTACCTCACACTATCTTGACCGCTATGAACCAGCAAAATGGGTTAAAACTCAACCAAAAACTTGCTTTAGGAACACCATCTGTTTCTAATCCCAGTGTTCAAGTCAGTACAGCAGAACAAAATGTTCGTCCCCAAAGCCACACCAATGGGAACGGCAAATTTGACCAATCTGTAATTTTACGACAGTCCAAAAACTGGTCACGGGCAATTCTTTGGACAATTGTTGGTGTCACAACCTTCGGGATTATTTGGGCAAGCATTGCCAAAATTGAGCAAGCCGTTCCTGCCCAAGGTAAGCTAGAGCCACAAGGTACGGTGAAGGAAATTCAAGCCCCAGTTGGTGGAGTCGTTACAGAAATTCATGTCGAGGAGGGACAGCACGTTGAGAAAGGCGATTTGCTCCTCAGCCTTGACCCTACAGCTACTCAAGCTCAAGTCACGTCTCTGAGCAAAATTCGGGCATCTTTAATTAAAGAAAATCAGTTCTATCGCAGTCAACTGAATGATTCCGCTGCTCCCACAATTACAGAGCAAGAGCTATCAGAACTACAAATTCCACCAGAACTCGCTTCTCTTACGAAGAGTCGCAAAGCAATAATTGCTGAGAACGAACTGTATCGCATCGAACTTAATGGTGATACTAGGGGGGCTAATCTCACTCCAGGACAACGGGAGCGTTTGCGATTTTCTTCAGCAGAACTCAATTCCCGTGTCGCTGCCAGTCGATTAGAAATTGGACAACTAGAAAGACAACTCAACCAGAATCAAGTTCAGCTAGCCAATTCAAGAAGTCGCTATGAGGTTGAGCGGGGCATCCTGAATGAGATTACGCCCTTAGCAGAGCAAGGGGCCGTTCCCCGAATCCAGTTTCTCAAGCAGGAACAAGAGGTAAAAACCCGTCAAGCCGAGGTAGATCAGCTTCTTCAGGAACAAGCACGGCTGGACTTAGATATTTCCCAAGCTAAGCAACAGCTAGAAAATACCGTTGCTCTTTCTCAGAAAGACTTAACAACTCAAATTGCCACAAATGAAAAACAACTTGCTGAAATTGACAGCCAGATCAATAAATTCATTGTTGGCAATCAGCAGAAGATTACGGAAATTGATAGCCAGTTGAGTCAAGCTAAGGTGAATTTGGGCTATCAGGAGCTACGTTCTCCAGTCTCCGGAAAAGTCTTTGATATGAAACCTTCCGCTCCTGGTTTTGTTACGAATACAACTGAGCCGATTCTCAAAATTGTTCCTGAAGATGCTCTAGTTGCTAAAGTTTATCTTACTAATAAAGATATTGGTTTTGTGAGAGAAGGTATGCCAACCGATATCAGGATTGATTCATTTCCTTTTAGTGAATTTGGGGATGTAAAAGGAGAATTAGTTTGGATTGGTTCTGATGCGTTACCACCTGATCAAATTCGTCCGTACTATACTTTTCCTGCCAAAGTTCGGTTAAACCAGCAGTCACTACTCATTAATAACCGTAAGATTGCCCTACAATCGGGGATGTCTGTTAGCACGAATATTCGAGTACGCGATCGCACTGTGTTGAGTATTTTTACCGACCTATTTGCTGATAAAACTGATAGTTTGAAAAATGTGCGGTAAATCATTTCGCTTTAAGCTGTTGCGTCTGTGGCATTGTCTAAGCAGTTAGCTGAGTTTAGGGGAAGAGGAATCAATTATCTTTCCCCTTGATTTTTTTTATTAAACCCGCCGAGAAGACTGCGTACCCTTGTGGTCGCAGATGAAAGGCGGGGCAATCGGAGCTACGGAGATTTGGAAATGCTGTCGATTATATTCAGATCGTTCAAGAACATTGGTTGTCTCTCAAACAAAGCGGATGGAGTGACGATGAATGCGTCATTCTTATGCTTGGAGGAACTTCATCAGAAAGCCTATTACGGACTTCCTGATGAAGCGAACTGTTAGCATCCCAGTCAATCTCCCAAGTGAACGTTTCCTGCCACTCATGAACGAGTGTTCAGAAATATTCAATGCACACATTGACTGGGCATTAGCTAACAGGACATACAACAAAAACAAGGCACACAAGGAGTTGTATCACCTATTAAGGTTGCAGCATCCTTGTGTGCCTTCTGCTTTGGTACAGACCATCCGGGATAATGCACTTGAGGCTATCAAAGCTACCAAGTTCAAGCGCATTCCTAGAAAGAAGCCAACCTCAGCCCTGAGATACGACAAGCGAACAATGACGCTCAGGGGACAGCAGCTAACGCTTAGTTGCATCGGTAAGCGAGTTGCAATTATTCTCAATGTTCCTGATTATTTCAAGGAAATATTTGAGACTTGGGATTTCTGTGCAGCAACTCTTACTTATTCCAAGCCCTCAAAACAATTTTGGGTGAGGTTGGTATTTGAAACCGACGACCCACCCAAACAAGAGGAAGGGAAAGTTTTAGGAATTGACCGAGGCTTATATCACATCGTCTCAACCTCAAATGGTCAATTCTTCTCTGGCTCAAATGTGAGAGCTAACCAACGACGCTACTTATACAATCGCAAAAAACTCCAGCAAAAAGGCACTCGAAGCGCTAAACGTCGATTAAAAGCGATGTCGGGACGCGAGAAGCGGTTCATGCGGGATTGCAACCACTGTATAAGTAAAAAACTGGCTGCACTTAATGACGTAAAAACTTACGTTCTAGAAGACTTGTCAGGCATCCGTAATCAACGCAGAAACAAGAAGGTAAACAAGTGGATATCTTCTTGGAGTTTCTATCAGCTTGAGCAATTTTTGACCTATAAAGCTGAAGCTAAAGGCAAGCAAGTTGGTTACGTGGATGCTCGGTACACTTCCCAGAAGTGCAGCCGTTGCAAACAGCGTCACAGCACGAATCGGCACAAATCTCGATTCCACTGTAAAACGTGTGGATTCAAGGCTCATGCCGATATTAATGCTGCGACGAACATCAAAGATGATTACATTCTCTCTACTGCTCCGAGTGAGTCGGTAGAGCAGGCGACGGTCAATTCGCCGTATGTTTCGACCAGTTTTTCTGGTTAGTTACAAGCTGCGTGGGCTTGTCCCCGCAGCAGTTGACCTATCTGTAGCAGCAATACACTCAAGGGCGCACTGCTGTGCAATCCTATAATCAATTTGTACTTCATTGATTTGAAAAACCTATAAGTCAGAAAAGCGATCGCTTTTCACAAGAGGATAATTTGTCTCAGCCTGAATCGAGTGGCTTAACAATGAGTAAAAATACTATTGACAATATTTATTCAGCTTTGCGGAATTGAGTGATTAGCCTGTGAATCTAAGGATGAGTGAATAAATAGTAGCCATGCATCTACTCTCTTTCTAGAGAATTTCACTGAGGTAAATTTACTGAAAGCTTCGTAACTTCCGCATTATCGCGGATACCCTATATAACGGCTCGAAGTAAGGTTTACTAAAGAAGTTAAATTTTTGCTAAGCAAGGTAGATGACTAATGAGCAAAGTCAAAATATTGAATGTAGACATTGACAATCTGTCAGAGTCCGAGGTTCTGAATCGGCTAGAACATGGTGTAGTTTTTACTCCCAACGTCGATCATATTATCTTGCTGCACAACGACCCAGACTTTGCTAATATTTATGCAGATGCTGACTATAAATTATGTGACAGCAAAATTCTTTACTTTGTCTCTAGATTTTTGGGTTCACCCATAAAGGAAAAAATTTCTGGTTCTGACTTTTTCCCAGCTTTTTGTGAACATCACAAAAACAATGAGGATATTAAAATCTTCCTCTTAGGGGCAAAAGAGGGAGTGGCAGCACAAGCTCAGGAAAAGGTAAATGCGAAAATTGGTCGAGCGATTGTTGTTGGTTCGCACTCGCCTTCATTTGGGTTTGAAAAGAATGAAGCAGAATGCTTGAAAATCATTGAAATAATCAAGAACTCAGGCGCAACAGTCCTAGCCGTAGGAGTCGGTGCGCCAAAGCAAGAAAAGTGGATACAAAAGTACAAAGACCAGTTACCCAATATCAAGATATTTTTAGCGATCGGGGCAACAATTGACTTTGAAGCAGGCAATAAAAAACGCGCCCCGAAATGGATAACTGAGCTGGGGCTGGAATGGTTGCATCGTTTGATATCAGAACCTCGCAGGTTATGGAAAAGGTATCTGATTGGGGGCCCACTTTTCTGCTGGTTAATTGTCAAACAGAAGCTTAAAGTTCCAAGCTTTATCAGTGTTCGCTTGCTGAAGTCGCTCCCTGACCTCTAGAGTCTTGGGTCTTTCCTCCAGGCTTCACTCTTCTCTCTGTTTCCTTAACAGGAAAAATGATTAAACGGTAACCAACTTCGTCAAAAGTCTTCTAATGGAAAACCCTACAATTTTGGTAACAGGCGGCGCAGGCTATATCGGTTCCCATGCCGTTCTGGCGCTGCGAGATGCAGGCTATGAGGTGGTAATCTTAGACAATTTGGTCTATGGTCATCGAGATCTAGTAGAGACAGCCCTCAAAGTAGAAATTATTCAGGGAGATATAGGAGACCGGGTACTGCTAGACCAGCTCTTTAAAACACGGGAATTTGCTGCTGTCATGCACTTTGCTGCCTATGCGTATGTGGGCGAGTCGGTAAGCCACCCAGCCAAGTACTACCGCAACAATGTGGTAGGCACACTCACGCTGCTGGAGGCAATGTGTGAGGCGGGAATCAAGAACTTTGTTTTTTCTTCGACCTGTGCCACCTATGGGGTACCCCAACAGATTCCTATTTCCGAAAACCAGCCTCAGCAGCCAATCAATCCCTACGGCATGACTAAACTGATGGTGGAGCAAATACTCAGCGATTTTGACCATGCCTATGGCTTGCGCTCCGTGCGTTTTCGATACTTCAACGCTGCTGGTGCTGACCCCCAAGGTCGTTTAGGAGAAGATCATGAACCCGAAACCCATCTTATCCCTCTAGTGCTGTTGACAGCGATGGGCAAGCGGGAAAGTATTTCGGTTTTTGGCACTGATTATGACACCCCAGATGGCACCTGTATTCGGGACTACATCCATGTCACTGACTTAGCACAAGCTCACATTCTGGGCTTGGAACACTTGCTTAAAGGGGGAAGTACAGAAGTCTTCAATTTGGGAAATGGAAAGGGGTTCTCAATTCAGCAGGTGATTGAAGCCGCTCGCGTTGTTACGGGTCGTCCTATCCCCGTGACCCTAGCTGACCGTCGCCCTGGAGATCCACCGAGTCTAGTAGGCAGTGGTGAGAAGGCACAGCGTATTTTGGGTTGGCAACCTCAGTACGCAGACTTGGAAACTATCCTAAAACACGCTTGGCAATGGCATCAGAAGCGACATGAGAGTGTTTGAGGTGACTCTATGTAAGCATTTTTAGGAATTAGAAACTTGCAACTCAAAGTGTCTTTTGACACAGACATAGGTACCCTCTCAATAAGAAGCATCATGCCTTCTTGAAGTTGAGAGGGATTGCTATCAAAGGACGGTTTGGGACTTGTACAGACCGTCCCTTAAACCATAGGTGTGTTTTCCAATTAGTTAGCTTGAAGCGAGGAGAGACGAAAAAGCCTCTTCGTCGATTTTATTTTTCTTGATAAACACCCTCCTCTTGAAGATGCCGCTGCTGACCGTATTGTTCAGCGTTCTGTCTTATATTCTCGATATCGCGACTGTTCGATTCAGGTGAGCGCTGCGGATGAAACCGCCCTTGTAAACCATAGGCGACTAGCCCCAGGTATTCTCTAAATGTCAGAAAAGCTGTTGCCTTAAAGCCAAAGTTAGGGGGTAATGGGGTTGTATGAGGAATGACTGTAAAACCATGAGCGCGGAACACAAGTAGTGAGCGCAACATGTGCAGTTTATCAGTAACCAGCAGAATCCGACGAATCCCCTGTGGGTGTAGTACGGCTGCTGTGAAAACGGCATTTTGCCATGTAGTTAAAGAACAGTTTTCACCATCTAGCACTTGAATAGGAATGCCTTTTGCCTTCAGTTGCTCAATCATGCTGGCGGCATCACCCCTACCACTAGTAAAAATCCTCGACGCTTGTCTAGCTTCCAAAAGCTCACGAGCAACATCGACCCGCTGTCTCCTAAATTCTTCGCTTCGACCCAGCACTACAATAGCCTCTGCTACTGCACCAGAATCACTTGGAAGAAAAATAACCAGCCCTTTAGCTGCCAAAGCAAACACTATCGATACAGTGGCAATGATACTAAATAGCAAAAAAAGTATTCTTGGGCTACTTAACCAACCTTTGCCTCGTTTATACTGCCTAATCCAGCGAAGTCCAAGAAAAGTTAAAATAACTATTACTACTAGCAGGAGTTGCTTGCGCCATCCAAACTGCAACCCATCTGTGACGAGAGGCAATCTTGTAAATGTGTTTGGAAGCCAGCGATCGCACAGTTTTGAATCAAACATTTAGGTCATTATCTATTATTTTAGAGAAACAATAATAGATTAATTCCTGCTTGAAATTGTCATTTTATTCCATCAGCAAATAGAGGAGCCAAAGGCGCTCGATGCCTACCACCTCCACCTACACTGTTGGGACTATTATTAGTAATAATGTTTAAAGTTTGAAAGAGCTTCATAAAGTCTTCGTAAAATGGGTTATTACTATTGGCACTAGCAGAGAAATCATAACCATAGGCGGCTTTAAATTCGTCTTCAACTCCCTGTTCCACTGCTATTGCATAATTGTCTGCGCCTGTGGCATCCACTTGATAACCACCATAGTCTTGGAGCGCATGAAAAAGCTTTTTCCCGGCTGGCGTAGTCAAACCAAGGCTATCTTCAGTTACATTAGGCGGGATAGCCAGCAGTGACCCCATTACTAGTTGAGGATTTTTGCCCTTATAGATAGATGAAGCGTGGCTATCTGCTCTATCAGCAGGCCAGCGATATCCAGGTGTAGGACTGGTAGGCTTGTAGTTTAAATATTTTTCCCAAAGTTCTATTTTTAGAACGTGACGAATAGGGTCGGAACCTGTCAACTCTCCCTTGCGTATCGTTCCGCCTATAGCAGACAATCCGGAACCAAGATGACTTCCGTAAATACCTTGACCGTATATATCTATGTCTGGTTTCGGATGATGATAGCCATATACAGAACCGCCTTTGACACAGCGAGCCATAGGTTCTAACTGCATTACGGTTCGACCGTCAGGCTGAAGCAATGCGGCAGCATTATTAGGAGTATAATATTTAGTTTCAGTGTTAATAGCATCAGGAACAATCAAATCATCTGGAATTGGGATAGATTCGTAGGTTGTAGTACCGCTACATCGATTTGTCCAGCTTCCAGGATTGTACAAGGGCCGTAGAGGACTATTGGCTGGAATAATAAATAATAGATCGTTATCTACAGAAGCATAGGTTGCTTTAGGTAGATTAGCTGGAACATACTGAGCATCACTTCCGATTGGCAAGTTCCAGATTGAGTCTTGAGAAAAAGGCCAGAGCCATTTATCACGAATAGTAGGAGTGCTTGCGTTAACAGTAATTAAACTGTTTGGTTGTAAATAGTTAGCTAAACCGATACTTAGAGTTATCGTCAAGAGCAGCAGGAATACTACTAAATACGGTCTGAACTTAGAAGATTTTAAAAACATATATTCTAGCTAATTCAGCATTTTCAGAGTGACTGCATAACTTGAGCCGATAGAAAGAACTCAACTGTTTTCGGGCAGTATTTGCAATACAACCAAACTCCTGAAGGAGGTTAGCGGTTGGTTAATAGTTCTGGCTGTCTAAGTATTTGTGCCAAGCTGCACTAGTACCCATCTCTTAATGAACCACCGAATTAAGCCTTGAGTATGTTTGCTAAATAAATTCAGTGGATGCAGGTGAATTGCTTTCCATATCCTCGGAGCAGCTTGATTAACTTCGCTCACATTTTTGCCATAACGCAAGTATTGCTGGGCACAATACTGGTAAAAATCTCCTAGAGTTTGACCTTTAAGGGATTGAAGTTCTGGTGGAACCAAGCTGTACACTTTCTCAATAGTAAATAAACCATCCTTTTCGATAGCCTGCACTTTAGCCGAGCTTGAATAGGGAGATAGACGATAACGAATTTGGTATTTAGGAACGACAACAAAGGGCCAGTGAAGCGCTAACCGCAAGTAGAAGTCCCAGTCTGCACAAAGCGTACAGGCAGGATCGAACTCTCCTACAGACTCAAGAGCTTTTCTATGAATCAAAGGGTTTGAACCACTATTTAAGAAGTTTCTTATCAACAATTCTGGAAGAACATTGCCTTCAAATAACACTGGGTCATAGGCGCAAGAAATCTCTTCCTGCCCATCTAGAAAATCTGAAGTCCAGCTATAAGCAACTCCTGCAGCGGGATGTTTCTGCAAGGCAGCTAATTGCAGTTCTAGCTTGTCAGGTGTCCACAGGTCATCAGAATCAAGGAGTGCAATAAACTCCCCAGTGGCATGAGAGATGCCGCGATTCCGAGCAACACACATCCCGCCATTTGGATAAGAAAATACTTTTATTCTTTCGTCTGCAATACCTTCAGCTAATTCACAAGTTCGATCAGTTGAACCGTCATCAATGACAATGATTTCAAAATCTGAAAATGTTTGCTTCTGAACTGATTCAATGGTTTCTAGGATAGTACGCTCGGCATTGTAAGCAGGGATTACAACAGATATAACAGGCATAGTAGTAAGTTTATGTTAAATAGACTAGGAAGAACTTTTTGCAAAATGTTCATTGTTTAACTAGATAACTAGGCTCAATCTTACGTTATTTGTACCATTATCCACCTCTTAATAAACCACAAAATCAATGCTTGAGCGCCTCTCCGAAATAAGATTTTTGGATACAAACGAATTGCTTTCCATATCCTCTTGCCAGCCTGATTAACTTCACTTAAATTGGTAGCATAACGTAGATATTGTTGTGCACAATAATGGAAAGCCCAGGCAAAGCTCTGAGGTTTGAGATACTGATATTCCATTGAAATTGCTTGAAATGCTCTCTCAAGGACTGTCAAAGCCGCTGTTTCCATAATCTCAACCTTCGATGACATGGAAGTTGAGGAGCGGCGATACAAAATTTGCCATTTAGGAACTACAACAAACTGCCATTTGGCTGCTAACCGTAAATAGAAGTCCCAATCTTCACATGACTTAAGTGTGGGATCAAACTCTCCTACAGACTCAATAGCTTCTTTACGAATTAAAGGATTGGAGCCGCTAGCTAAAAAATTTTTAACTAATAAGTGTGGGAGAACATTACCTTCAAAAAATATTGGTTCATAAGAATATAAAGTTTCTTTCTGTTCATCCACAAAATCCGAAGTCCAGCTATAGGCAACTCCTGCCTCTGGATGTTGCTGTAAAGCCGCTAATTGTAGTTCTAATTTATCTAGTGTCCATAGATCATCAGCATCAAGAAATGCAATAAACTCTCCGGTGGCATGAGTGATACCGCGATTACGAGCTACCGGAAGCCCTCCATTCTCATAGGAAAAAATCCTCAGCCGCTTATCTTTGATACCCTGAAGTAACTCTAATGTTCCGTCTGTCGAACCATCGTTAATGACAATCAGCTCAAAATCGGAAAAGGTTTGTTGCTGAACTGAGGCGATTGTCTCTAAAATAGTGCCTTCAGCATTGTATGCAGGAATTACAACGGATATAGCTGGCATAAGAAACCTTACTTATTTTATGTGTGCTAATGATTCCGTGAAAAATCAGAGAATATCGGCTACTGAGCTGAAAAAGACTTCAAGAGTTCTTGTGCAGCAGATGGAACTTGCAAAGGATCTTTAACAAATCTACAAAATGGAATTGAGTAAGTCCAAGTTTGATAAAAGCCCTCATTCTTATAGTAAGAATTAGGTAAAAATACATGAGGAATATTCATGAGAGTACAGAGAATATGTCCATGTAATCGATTGGTGATTATTAGACGATGTGGCTTAAATTGATAAACGCCATTATGCATATAACTCCATGATTCCCGATGTATAGAAGGGTTGTAAATTGTATTAAATTTAGTGGAATATGAATGGGAATTTTTCCAAATCTGTCGGGAGATCCATTCTCTAGGAATAACTTTCCCTTGTCTCAAGCCTTCCAAAATCCTAGCTAGACGCCACATTTTTACGGCATTTTTATAGTAATGACTTTGGTATTTAGAAGAACTCCAGTCTTCTATAACTAAATCAGACAAATTAATAGAATCACGAGAGAAGGCTTGATTTAACTCTGCGTCTTCTCTACAGTGGTAGAGGACAGACTTTCCTCTGTCCTGCTTGAATGACAATCCAGGAATATTTACTAACTGAAAAGCCATATCTGGCGCTTTGATTACTTGGCAGTTATGAAAGTGGTCTTGAGCAATTTCATAGCTGTAGTTATCGCGAACAAATATAGTCAAATTAGGATGGGAGTTAAAAATATTTGCCGTTTCCAGCAAATTAGCTTGATTAGCGAAATAAATACTCTGTGGTAAAATAATAATTGGACGATCTTTGTACTTAGAAATAATCTGTTCTCGGAAGTTTTGAAATTTAGGCCAAAGATCGCCCAAATTACCACCACCATGCAGTAAAATAGGACTTTTACCGACTTGTTTCTCCATTTCTGATGCAGAGAAATTTTCAACACTTGAAGCATAGTTGATTTGTGTTTTTAGAACATCAGTTAAGTAAAAGACTTCACCTAACCAGATAAGATGATCGCCAATATTGGGATGATCTGGATGATCCAATAGGGCACACTGTTCCAAGTTATTCAGCACTTCTAAAGATTTGTGTAAAGTTGCTTTTATTTTTTCTGGCTCTGATTGGTTCATCATTTTTATTTCTTTATCTGACATAATTTACCTTCCTTGGTTGAATACAAAAACCGTCTATTGCCCCTTTTATGCAAATGTTCTTAAAGAACATTTTTCTACTCTCTTCCCCCTATCCTCATAGGGAATCATAAGCCCCACAACTGCCAAGAGAAATCTTTTAGTCTCCCGCTCCCACTCTGTCCGTCTTCCCTGCATCCTATGAACGAAAGAGACATTATTTTTTTGCTAAGGCATATTTAATAGCCCAGATATGATAAATAGGTGTCAGTCCTTGACAAATGAGGACTGATACCGCTACCCAAAAGATTCCCCACTTCACACTAGCTAATACGAAAAGCCCGAAGATCATAGTGTAAGTTAAAATCCAGTAAAGATTGATATGGGTTTTACCCACAGCGTTCAGCAGTACGTAAGTAGCATTACCAACGGGAAGCGGCAGAGCAGAGAGACAGATCACTACAAGGATTGGAATTGCTGTCACCCACTTTTGCCCGAAAACAATTGGTACATAGAACGGTGCTAAACTTGCCTGTAGCAGAATAAGTGGGATTGCAATCAGGGAAGTCTTTTTAAGAGTACTAAAAAATCGTTCCCTAAGCTGGTTGGTATTACTACGTACTTCACAAAGATAAGGAAATAAAGCTGAAGTAAATGTATTTATAACATTCAGACTGATTCCTAATCCAGCATTAAAAGCGAAATAGTATACTCCTAGTGCATCAATTCCTAGGAACTTTCCAACTATTAAGTAATCTATGTTCGCTCTTAACTTTCCTACTAGCTCAATAGCGAGTAAATTGCCTCCAAATGTAGTAACTTCTTGCCACATATCAAGACTGAAAGTTTTAGGAGGTCGCCAAGAATGATTCATCCAACTGATTACAATCCAAACGGGAGTTGTGAAAACCATAGCAAAAACTATTGCCCAAACGCCCATGTCTAGAACTGCCAGAATTATAATGATAGTATTGCTGAAAAATGACTGTGTTGCATTGCAAATAGCCGTAACTTTTAGTCGATTTTCCCGCTCTAATAAGGCAGTGTTAACTAGGAAAAGCGGAATCATTAAGTACGTTAAAGCAGCAGTACAAAGAGGCAAAATAAGTTGTGTGTTCTTATAGAAATGAGCGATAGGAAAGGCAGCAATACACTGAATAATAAAAATTGCTACACATAGAATCCAATTCAGCCAATAAGCTGTGTTAGCAATAGCTTTGACATTCTCTTCGTCAGCCTGAACAATTTTTGCCCCAATTCCACCTCTAAGGGTGAAAACATTGGCAAATTCAAAGGTGATATAAATAACAGCCATTAGCCCGTAGTCTTCGCTGCTGAACATACGAGCAAGCGTAACCGTTGTTGCCAAGCGAAAGACACGATTGGCTAACTCCGCTCCGCCTAACCAACCAACATTACGAATAAAGGGGTTGGACAGTAATGATTTTAACTTGCTAACTAGCATTGAAATTAAAGTTATAGAGTATAGAGTACTAGATGCCAGTAGCTAGCCTTAGTTGGCGGCGTAGAGTACGAGTTAATTCCCGTAGATTGGCGTAGCCGCCAGGTCCAAACCAGCGAGTTATTGCTATTGCTAAACTGAGGCGTAAATAGATGGGTGTATAGCGTATTTGAGGATAGTGTAAAACCGCTTGATGACGGTAATCCATCGCTTCTCTATAGTTCATGTCACTCTCTAGAGAACCCCAAGCAGCAAAAAGATTCATCCAGCCGTAAGTTTGATTCCTTAGATACAAAAGTTCTAGAGGAACGGATTGAAAAGTTTTCTCGATAACCTGGCGTAACTCCTGAAGCGTCTTGTTCTGATTTTTGCTCATGCTACTAGAATGACGCCGATAGAGTGTTAGAGGTTCTTTAACTGCTGCAAAAGGATAGCGAGCAGCAATGCGAACCCACATATCTCGGTCTGCACAATAGCTTAAATTTTGATCAAATCCTCCAACTGTCTCAAAGCAACTACGGCGAACCATTGCTGAACTACAGTTGGACATCATGTCTTGCACAAGAAGCTGCTCCCAAACATTGCCTTCAGCATGGGAAGCAACTAACACCTCTGTAGGCTCACCCTTTTCAGTAACTAAGATTGTCCAAGTGTAAACTAGACCGACTTCAGGTTTTTCCTCCAGGCGGCAAACTTGCTTTTCTAGCTTGGTTGAATCCCAAAGATCGTCGGCATCTAGAAATGCCACATATTCACCTTGTGCTTGAGCAATGCCAGTATTGCGAGCTACACAAACCCCCTGATTGGGCTGTGAAATCAGTTTGACTCGTGGATCTGTTACTTGAGTTGCCCATTGCTCGATGTGATCTTTGCTGCCGTCATTAATGATGAGTACTTCAAAATCTGTGAATGTTTGCTTAAGAACACTCTCCACTGTCTCTGGCAGGTAAGCCATGGCATTGTAAGCCGGGATGATGACAGAAACTTTTGGCATACTGAAACTCCTTTAACACCAACAATCAGTTCCAAAATTTATTACACAAAAGCCATCTGTTATGGAAGGAGGATGAGCAAGGCTCATCAACTATTTTGCTGTCTTAGAAGAAAGTCACGTAGCTGAGAACCAACAGCTTCAGGAGAAAAGTATTCCTCTATTCGGCGGCGAGCGCGTTTGCTCAGTTCCTGACGCCAAGGTTCATCGTCCAGTACACGCTTCAGCGCTAATGCCAACGCAGTGCTATCTTCCCGTGGTACAACTAGTCCGCCAGAAAATTCACCATTCTCCAGAATGTCAGGTACACCAGGTGCATCTGCTGCGACAACTGGTAAACCACTAGCCATTGCCTCAATCGGCGCAATTGGAAAACCTTCCTGACGCGAAGGGAGCGTATAAACATCAGCCGCAGAGAGATGCTGTTGAATAATAGTGCGATCGCTAACAAACTGATTGCGCCACATAACTCCCCGTAGCTGCATATCTGCGATACGCTGGCTCAACGTATCTGCATCGGGACCACTTCCCAAAAGTAGAAGTCGTAAGTCAGTATCGGGGCGATCGCGGCAAATCTGATCCCAAGCATCCAGCAGAATATCTAATCCCTTGCGATGCATATCGATCCGCCCGTGATAAACCACGACTTGGGCATCTTGGGGAATGCCAAGAGCTGCTCTAGCTTGGTTTCGCTCAAAAGTAGGCCAATCTGCCACATCCAATGGGTTGAAAATGCGGGCGATTTTGTTGTCAGGCACTCCATAACAACTCTGTACCCGCCCAATCTCAGTCTGGGGTCCAATAATTAGACCAGTACAACCCCAAAATGCCAGTCGTCGAAACGGATATTCAAGCCAGCTATGGATTTCATCCCCTCCCTGAAACGTTGCAAAGACTGGCAAACCTGTAAGCCGTCCCAAAAGCACAGAAGTATCAAAGCGAGGATACTCATATTCCTGACATAGTATAGCGCTACAGCCTTCACGCTTTAGCTCTTGAGCAAGCAGTCCTAAGGGTGTAGCTTGATAAGAGCCTACACTTTGAGCCAAATTTTTCAATCCTGTGAGCAGGGAACGGCGAGTAGGACTGGCGTCGGAAATATCTTTAAATGACTGGTCTTTGCTGCCACCATACAAACTGAGTGCTCTACGCCGTAAAGCACGGTAAGCCAAATAACTTTTGGAGGCAGGTATTACACAGATTGTGGAACCAGTTGGTACATGTTTGAACCGTGAGGGTTCACTCACTCTCGCTGAAATGCAGAAGATGACTGTGCGAACACCCACTCGCTGTAGAGCTTGGGTGTAGCCATACATCCAATTGGCAGTAAATTCATTACAAAAAGTTTCTAAAGACCAATTGATGTGATCCAAAAAATCATCAATCAGGTCCATACAATGCAGGAGTGCAACTGTTGGCTCAGCCTGGGGAGGTTGGAGCTGATGTTCCTGCTTATTTGAATTGCGCTGTTCGGTAAGTTGATAGTCCAGCATGAATTGAGTTCTTACAATTGAACAATTATTAGTCGCTAAGTTGTTGAGAAGAAGTCGATGTAAGCGAATAGATCTATGAGAATTTGTAATTGACGCATCGGTACTAAATTCCTCCAACCTCTAAATAAGTTGGTTGAGCAGCCTCAAACTTATCTAGGCAGAAGATAATTTGGCAAATTTCAACATCTGGCGGCGTAGAGCGTGAATGACTGCTAGTGCTTTTCCATAACCCTCAGTTCCAAAGCATTGCACCAGAACAATCGCCGCACTCAGAGATAGATAGTCGCGGGAGAAGCGCAGTTTAGGGTAGTGAGCCATGGCTTGCTGGCAAAAATGAATCGCTTGTTGAGAGTTCCGATCTCGACTCTGTAGAGCTTTCCAGGCAAGACAAAGATAGGCATAGCCGTAGCTGCGCTGCTTTAGGTGCAGAAATTCCGGTGGTGCCGAGCAGAATGCTTTTTCAATCACTATTTGAAAAGCCTGCTCCATTACCTGACAATTCTTCGACATGCTATTAGGTAACTGCCGATAATAAGCAAGCGGTTCTCTAATGACCGCAAAGGGATAATAGACTGCGATTCTAAGCCACATATCCCAGTCTTCAATTGAGCGCAAGGTACGATCGAATTCACCGACCCGCTCGAAACAACAGCGACGCACCATTACCGAGGGACAAGCAATAACATTGCGCTCAACCAGTTGCGTCCACACCTTGCCTGCTGCATCAGAAGTCATCACTCTGCCTGTAGACTGGCTTTGCTCATCCACCAAAAGCATCCAAGTATGGACTAAGCCTACTTCCGGATTATCTTCCAGACAGCGTACTTGTTTTTCTAATTTGGTCGCCTCCCAGAGATCGTCCGCGTCCAAGAATGCTATATATTCCCCTTGAGCTTGAGCGATGCCTGTATTGCGTGCCCCAGGCAACCCCTGGTTTTCTTGCGAAATCAATTTAACACGCGGATCAACTAGCCCAGAAGCCCATTGCTTAATATGATCCGAGCTACCATCATCAACGATTAGCACTTCAAAGTCAGTAAAGGTTTGCCTTAGAGCGCTCTCCACTGTTTCTGGGAGATAGGTCATGGCATTATAGGCTGGAATAACAACAGAAACCTTCGGCATTTTTAGTCTTACCTAATACTTGGGCTAATAGCAATTTCTGACTGATAGGTACGCAATGGCTGCAACTTAGTGTTAAAGATTATCTACTTTTGATTTACTTGATACTGAAGCTAGACCCAAGATCTTTAATTCTTCCTTATAGATAGAAGATGAATCCATGCTTGCTGTACGAATGACTCGTGCTGGATTTCCAACAACTACAGCCCCTTCAGGAACATCTTTAACAACAACAGAACCAGCTCCAATAACAGCATTGTTACCAACTGTAATTGAACCAATAATCACAACGTTTGCCCCAATATCTACATTATCCCCAATTTTTGGTGAAGCGCTGTATGAACCGTCTTGTAGTCTTTTGTTGCCAATAGTTGTGGAATTTCTCAAAATGCAATTACCGCCAATTATGGTTTCATGATTAACAACCAAACCCTGACCATGTTGAAGCTTTAAATTGGGTCCAGCTTGGGTATCCCAAGGCAATTCGATACCTAATACCCACTCTACTACTATTTGATAGAAGAAACGATAAAGAATGAAAATCCAAATAAAAATACTTGGTAAAGTTTTGAGAGATTGTGCAAAACGAAACATCAATAATATCAAGCGAGACTTAAAGCTAGTATCTTTATTAATTTGCCAATCTTGCAAAATGTAATTGATAAAGTTAATCATTTTTATACTTCCTCTCTGATTTCAATACTTACTCAGCCCAATACATTCATTGGGAAAGGTTAGTTCTCAACATCGACTACTTATTCATGACCGAAGCGGCAACTCATGGAACGCTCCGTCACGGCTCTCATCGTGGGTTGTTGAGCACAGAATTTTCCACCGTTTGCGGCTCGTTCCAGTTCCAACCAGCTACCGAAAACAGAGTCCACCAGTAGAAAAAGAGAGTGGTATGACTCCAGATGTTTTCGGTAATCATCCCCACAGGAATAGCCAGAAGAATCGCCAACAGAACCAAACACAGCTCGCGCTGTCCACTGCCGGGAGGTGCCTGCCGAAATAATCGGATAAGGTGTACAGCCTGAGCACCGAGAAAGAGCAAAAAAGTTACTAGCCCCACAATTCCTCCTTCTACCAAAGCACGGACGTAATCATTATGGGCATAAAGTCCATTGGCACTTACCTGGGCGCTTATCCCCAGACCGTAACCGAGGATGGGAAAGTGTTGCCATTGTTGTAGTAGGTCAGTCCACTGAGCAATCCGCCAGTTGAAACTGTTGCCATCTCCTTTTGAAAGCAAAATGGCACGCCATATATCGATGTCCGGGTTACCAAGTGGTGTTTCAGCAATCGAGCCTAGGCGTTCCTGACCAAACTCCGTACTGCCAAACAGGAATATAACTATGGCAAACAGAAGTATTCCACCAATCAAATTGATCGGACTCAATGTTGGAGCTATTAAAACCACAATAAAGGTGGCAAGCATCATCAAACCAAATAGAGATTTGGTACTCACATATAAAAATGCAAGTAAGCCTAGCAAAATGAGCCAGAGCCAGCGTTGCTTTGACTGGTTTAGCCTCCAATAGGTCAAGCCCATAAACATCAATAGAAAAGTAACAAAGGTATTAGGGTGACCGAGTGTCCCTCTGATTCGAGATGATCCTTCAGCTCCTGAGCCGGAGAAATCTCCTGCAGCAGGGGCGAACATGGGAGGTAAGAGCGAAGGCACGACCATCTGCAACAACGCTAATGCAATTGGTAAGACGAGAGCCCAGAACAGCGTATAAACAACGTTCTTAGGTGAGATTCGACCTTTGAGCTGCATCACCAGCAAGTAGCTCATTAGCCACGAAAAAATACGAACCCATTCACGGATGCTGTCTGGCAAAACCGAACCATCCAGCCCCAAACCTCCCAGAGGCAAGAGTATTACCCATAAGCCTTGTAGTAATACCCAGCCAGCAAAGAACCACCAGAATCCATCAGTACGTACTCTATGACCTGTCAGTAACATAACAGTTACATAAAGCAAAGTCAGAGCATCCAGTCCAAGGGCGAACGCAGCTGGTAGCTGTTGAGCGGAGAAAATATCCAGAGAGCTACGCAGGATTAATAGTCCCAGTACGGCTTGTTCAAAGCTGGTAAAGAAATAGACAACCGCCGCTACCGCGACTACAGCTAAGACGGGTAACAAGGGCTTACTACCGGCGAGTAACCCGACAACTAGACCAACCCCCACACCTGCCACTCCAACCCAAAGCGACAAACGAGAGGAACGACTTTTGGGGTCATTAGTTAGCATTGTCTTAAAGCCTTCAATAAAACAGACATCTAACGTCTTGCAGAATTGTTAACAGGACTTCCCAGATGGGTAAAATACTTCAGGGGCTTGGATACGGGTTGGTAACCTTTAACGGGATCGCGGTAGTGCTTTTGGAAACGATTCGTCATCCCATTAACAACGACCCCCAGTATAGGTACGCCATTCCCTGTCAATTCTGATACTGTCTGAAGCAGCGTCTCTTTTGGCGTGAAGTTGGGACGTATAATCATCACTAAACTGTCGCTATAGTGACTTAACGTATTTGCATCTGCACAACTGCTAACTGGTGGAGTGTCTACGATGACCAGATCGTAATGATTTGCTGCTTCTTCCAGAAGAGACTTCATGGACGGTGACTCCAACAATGATGCAGGGCGATCGCACAGTTCACCACAGGTCAATATCGAAAGATTGTCGATGCCTGTCGGTTGCACGGCATGAAGAAGAGTTATTTCTTTGTCAATTACATCTGTAAGACCGGGTTCTTTGGGTAAGCCCAACAAGCTGTGCTGCCTAGGTCGATGCAAGTCTGCATCAATAATTAACGTCCGCCGAGACAACATGGCTGACACGGCAGCTAAGTGCGAAACGACCAGTGACTTACCTTCTCCAGAGACAGTACTGCTGACAACAATAAGCCGCAACTTATCTTGAGTGCGAAAATTCAGCGTCTTGAGGAGTCGGCGGTACGGTTCAACCAACCCAACATTATCCAGAAATTGTTCAGGTTGCTCAAGGTTGAGCGCAGTTGCAGGGATGTCAGGCAATACTCCCAGCTTTGGCAGTTTCAGCAGTTCCTCCACTTCGGAGTCATCACGCAACTTGTTATCCATCACCTCTAGAAGCAGGATAATACCAACGGCTAAGATGCTTCCAAATGCGATCGCAACCACCAGCACGACTTTACTATTTGGTCCAGCAGGTGACGAGGGGGGTTGAGCCTGCTCAATAACTCGGACATTACTAACCAGTTGGGCTTCAGCAATCCGCGCTTCCTCCAGTTTGCTTTGTAGCAACTTCAAAGAGGCGGCAGTTTCTTCTCGTTGACGGACTAATGCACTAAGCGGTTGTTGCTTGAGTGGTAATTGAGCAAGGCGTTGCTGGAGCTGGGTTCGATCAGCTCGCAAAACTCCTAGCTTTTCTTCAAGTGCCGAGCGTTCAGTTTCAGCAGCAATATATTGAGAGGTGAGAGTCTGGCTCAACTCATCAGACGCTATATTCGCGGGAGGGACGGTTTGATTGCTGGGCAACACACGAGAAACTTTGTCATTGTATAGAGTCCGCAGAGAATCTCGCTCGTTAAGTAGCGATATGACGGCTGGATTATTCTCTGTAAAGCGTGAACGAGTGTTGCTCAACTTTGCATCCAACTCTGAGAGCTTAGCCCGTAACTCCTTAAGTTCTTCATCTTGACCAATGCGTCCAGCAACATAAGCATTCTGCGCCGTACTATTGTCTGTTACTCGCTGAAGTTCATTGACCCGTGCTTTTGTCTCTTGAAGTTGGGCAGACAGAACACGCTCTTGGTCTTCTAGCGTGGCTAAACTCTCCACTAAGCTTACCGTTTGCTCCTCAAAAGAGATAATGCCACTGGCTTGCCTGTATCTATTTTCAGTAGCTTCAGCCGCTTCAACCTCTGTACGCTTTTTAGGTACCTCACTCTCCAAAAATTCCCGCACGGCTTTAGCCTCAGAACGGATTGCTTGAGTACTCTCGTCAACCATCACTTCTGAAACGGCATTAAGTAACTTTGTTGCCAATACAGGGTCTTTACCTTGATAGCTCAGTTCAAGAATATTCGTAGCAGGAACAATTTTTACTTTCAAACCCTCACCAAGCTCTTCCATTGCTTGTTTGCCCTGTGGACTCTCTGCGCCTTGTGGAAAAACTTTGTTAACAGCTCCCTTGAGAACACGTTGCGATCGCACGAGTTCTGCTTGATTAGCGATTGGACTGGGACCCCCTGGTGTCCCAGAAGACACTTGGCTGAGGTCACGACCCAATTCGGAAACACTCACCTTTTTATCGTCAAGCATTAGCCGTGCTGTCACTTGGTACACAGGTGGGGCGACGGACAGATAGGCAATTGATGCCCCAATTACGGAAGCAAAGGTAGCTAGGGCGGGCCAACGATGCCGCTTCAAGACTGATGGTAAGGATGAAATGCTTTTGCCCATTGGATATACTTCTCTTGCTTAGGGAGGCAACATAGAGGCTTTACTGAAACATGGAATGAATAGTTAAGGTACAGGCAAGATACCTGTCTTAGCATCTGGACTAAATCATCCCTTTATTCAACAACGCCCCTTTAATCTAGAAGGTTCCCTCCTCTACTTACTCTTGATTGAGGATAAACATGAGTGACATCCTTCAGACCGCATCGCCAAGTTTCAGTTGCTTACCAACTGCTACAGTGGTCTGCACAGTACCTGCACTTGAAGTCTATTTTCTTCCAAAAATTTCAGTAGGTCTGCTTGAAATATTGTTCGACGTACTGAGCGAAGTAGACGAGTTGGTGAGTGTTGTATAGAGTTTCAAGTTTTCAGCAGTAATATGATCCCAGTTGTAGTAAGTCTTGACATACTTTTGGGCACTCTGGGCCATTAGCGCAACCTCTTGAGGGTTATTGATCGCCCAGTCCAAGGAATGGACACAAGAGTCTACGTCTCCAGCTTTGAAGAGAATCCCCCGTTGTTCATTGAGCAATTGCTGATGCGGAGGAATATCGCTGGCAAGCACTGGGACACCTTCCTGCATCGCCTCCAGCATTGCCAGAGGTAGTCCCTCCAAATCAGAAGGGAGGGTAAATAATCCTGCCCCTCGGACAATCTCTGCCAGACGAGATCCCCGCAGTTCACCTGCAAATACCACGTCTGGATTCTTTGCAACCTTGTCTAATAGCTTTGAGACGTACACCTTGGTATCGCTAACGCCACCAGCAAAGACAAGTTTCCATCCATCTGGTTTAAGAGCTTCAAAGGCTTCGATAAGCAAGTCGGGACGCTTTTCAGGTACAAGTCTGCCCAGGAAGAGCATGTAGCGTCCCTGTTGCAAACCTAGCGAGGTGCCGTAAGAAAAAGTTGGATCTGACTCAGCATAGCTTGCTGGAGCGTTAGGAATGTACAGCGTCTCCCTGCCATAAGTGTTTGAAAAGTAGGATTGGAGGTCTTTTGATACTACAGTTATCCCGTCGGCAAATCGCACTGCAGCTTTCTCCCCCAGACGAATCATGCGAGTAGAAGTAGATCCCCATTTAGCACGTTGCCAGTCTAAACCTTGGCAGGTAACAACAACTTTTGCGGAGGAGGCAATTTTGGGCAACCAGGTAAATAGAGATGGACCCAAGGCATGGAAATGAACGATATCGTAACGTGTTCCACTAGAAGCGATCGCTCCGAATGCCGAGCTAAAAAAGGCATCCAACCCTCTTAAAGGCAAAGAGGGTAGGGAGATAACTCGGACACCTTGAAAGTCATGACGGTCAAGCCAGGAACAGTCCGTGTAAGAGGAGCGGGCGAACAGATCCACCGAGTGACCCTGTGCAACCATGCGGGGATAAACTTCTGCACAGTAATGCTCGATGCCTCCCTGTTTAGGGGGTAAACCTTTTACACCAATTACGGCTATTTTCATATTCCTAGGGGATATCTTCTAGAAGGTCAAGTACTAAGTGGTATCTCAGAATCAGGCACGTTAACCAGAACTGTTAGCTCACAGATGCTAATCAGTTCCACCCACCCCAATTGATAGGGAGTAGGAGTAAACGAGCTACTTCCACAACATCGTGATTCGTCTGCACAGCAACCTCGCGCAGTGTATTGCTCGTTTAGGAGTTTGGTCAAAGTTCAGTAACCCTTTTGTGTCCTGCTTTTTTGAGTTGCTCTGGTTATTTGATGAGAGAAGAGTGTTAAAAGAATTTTTGGCAAGCAGAAGATTTTGTCAATCTTGCTAAAACTCCTAAAATCCTACACTTGCTTGCCCCACATCAATCAAACAAGTTGTGTAGATACCCAATGACATAGATGATGCTACCCAGGTGGAGATAAAAGTGCCATTGTTGTCCCTTGGGGGTTGTTAATACGAGTTCACCGCTAAATCGAATTGGCTTCACGGCAGTCAACTAGCTAAGAGATAAAGTAAAAGTTTCTCATGACAGTTAAAAACCGTGTTTTCTTTCCTCCAAATTCAGGGTTTATATTCTGACAGATTTACAAGCGTTTGGGGACATTCCTCTACGCTCCATATTACGTGATTTCCTCTTATTATTACTAACACTCTTCTTTCTTAATGTCACTTAAAAATAACTAAGTTTACATTGTCTTCATTTTTAAGTGATATCTTTTTATTGAGAGAATTTTCACTTCATCTCTGGATTGATTGTAAAAAGTTTTATCCTCAATGATTATCAATTTAATCTCTGAACAAATAAATATATTAACTATAAATTTAGACTCTAAAAGCTGCGAAGGCAGCAGTTATTTTATTAACTGCTTACCGCAATAGTTAAACAGCAGTAAGGTTTAACTTTCAATATAAATTACTCCGTTTTAGCAATCAACCATTGGGATGCACCCAAAGCAACTAGTACAGCGCGGTGGAAATAAAGCTACTATTTACGCATCAATGAAACACTTGCAATGTAAGCATTTTGAATGCGAGAATTCCAAGGCAGCGGTACTAGCTTTATAGAGGACTGACCACTGATTGCTCATGACTGAGTACTAAGTGTTCTTTGCTCTCCAGCTACTTCCTGGAAATATGTAAGTTAAATCTGTGACAGCTTACAGCTTATACAGATGCGAGGGAGCGCTGCTCCCAACGGAGCCACATTTCGCTGTAGACATCTCTCACGACAGTGCGGGCATTATACGGCTGAGCAGCCTGTACACAGGATTCAATTGGATAATCCTCTGGATGTAGCAGTACCTTGCGTAAGGCGTCTGCGATCGCATCTGGAGTACGTTCTTCACAGACAATCCCACTGTCAGCAGAAAGCAGTTTCGGGGTTTCACCACATCGCGTAGTCACGACAGGTGTCCCGCAGGCGAGAGCCTCAAGGACAACCAAGGGTAAGCCTTCGTAGGCGCTAGTCAGAACAAAGGCATTGCAGATGCGATGCAAGTCTGCAAGTTCCGCTTGCTTGACTCCTCCGAGCATTGTTACCCGTTTAGACAACCCAAGTTGATTAATCTCAGAACGTATTTCATCAGCCAACTCTCCCTCGCCTGCTATGAGGAGGTGAATATTCGGCTCATTCAAAGCAGCAATAGAGCGGACTAGTAAAATGGGATCTTTCTGGGGATGTAGGCGACCAGCAAACAGGACGAAATGTGTATCCTTCGCTAAACCTAGCCGCTGTATAAGTTTATACCTCCCCTCCTCACGCTCCTCCAAAGCAAATGGGTAAAAAATCTCGTTGTCAACAGTGTTTTTGACGTAGGCAACACGCTCAGCAATCGTTGGATAACGCTGCCGATAAAGTTCTAGCGACTCAGTATTGCACGAGAAGACTTGAGTAAACTGATTAACTAGCATACCTTCGAGGGCAAAATAGGCGGCTGGAAATCGTCGCCAAAGGATCGCATTTTTATTACCCACAGATTTCATCTGCGTCTGAATATCATTGTGGATAAAAAGAGTTTTATCTCCCTGCCAATGAAGGGCTGCTACGGTTGGCTCTAGTCTATGAAAGTGCATGAAGTCGGAGGCAAAGGAACGCCCTAGTAGGGCAGCCGTATACTTTATTGTGGTCGGAACCAAGCTCCTGACGTTATCGTCTTGCAAGGTCAATACAGGAAGAAATTGAACGGCTCTCCCCGCTAATTCTGCTTCTTGCCACTTACCTATAGGTTGGGTTGAATCTTTTCCTGTTCCTACAAGCCGCACCTCAAACTCACTAGGAGCGTACTTGATAAAAAGGCTGATGATTGTCTGAATTCCGCCTATAGTACTGTGCCAAGGATTGAACTGGTAGAAAATAGTTAGAACAGGTTTACGCATAAACAATGATTCGGGGCAAATTTTGTGTAACTACCTATATAAAGTTCCCTAAGATGCAGCTAATAAAGAAACAATTCAGAGTAAGGCGAAGCATATCAGTCGTGTAGATAGCTTTTATGAGCTTTCCCACGTTTTTTGCTAAGAATGCTTCACGTTTACTTTCATCAATACCTACGAATATTCTCTGGTGGTATTGACACAAGAGAATTAAGCTGTCGTTCATTTAAATTGCATAAATCAAACGGGCATAGTGCCTATCCCTCAAGAAATATCTTTTCTTGAAGTATGCAATTAGATGATGGTCAGCTTATCAAAACTAACTTCGTGAGTAGCGCTAAGACGTTCAGCTTTAGGTAGACGTTTTACCCAAAGAGAAGGAGTCTCATGCGATCGCTAGCAGAACGGTAGCACCCAGTTAGTAGACGACGAAATATCTTAGATAAAGTTTCAAGGTGTTTTACGACTCAAGAGCGAAGAAAAGACCTTTGAGATTTTTTCCATCTTTGAAAGTGTCAGGCTAGGACATATGAATCAAATACATGCTGCGTCAAAAACGATACCATGCACCCTCTACCTGCACCCCTACTAGCTTGCTTCAGTAAAAAAATCCTTTACTTTCTGCAAATGTAGTTTTTCTTCATTTAACTATAACGTCCTTAGTACTGAATGATGATAAAGATTTGATAAATACCTCTAATAAAGTCTGCTCCAGAATTTATGTAACCTAGTGGATGAACCCCCACCTCTGATAAATTTTCGCTCTAGTGACTGTTGGGTTGGCTCATGGCAGATGTCAGCACGTTACCAAGTACCTTGATTAATGTTTCATTCTGCTCAGGAGTGCCAATCGTGATGCGTAACTTATCGTCTAACCGAGGTTGGTTGAAGTATCGGACTAAGATTCCACGTTGCTTAAGGGTTTCGTAGAGGTGTTGAGCGTTGCCTGATGGTGACTGCGCTAAGAGAAAGTTAGCTTGTGATGGTAAGACATAAAAGCCCAATTTCTCAAGCTCTCTAGCCATCTGGCTTCTGGAAGCCTTAATCTTCTCAGCATTAGCATTTTTGTGACTTTGATCTGCGATCGCAGCTGCTCCAACAGCAGAAGCAACAGCATCCACGTTATAGCTATCTTTAACCTTAATCAATCCTTCCAGCAGCAATGGGTTTGCCACACCGAAACCTAACCTCAACCCAGCCATTGAGTAGCCCTTAGACAAGGTTCTCAAAATGATCACATTGTCGTGCTGTTTTACCAATTCCAGTGCATCTGACTCGGCGAAATCTACATAGGCTTCGTCCACAACCAACACACCAGATAACTGTCTAGCTAGCTTATCCAGCAGTTCTACTGGCACAATAGTTCCAGATGGACTATTCGGAGAAGCGATAAACGTTACGGCTCCTTGAGCGGCAATTAATTGCTCAACTGGTAAGCTGTAGTCCTCGTGATAGGGGACTTCCACAAATTCTGCTCCTTGAATTTGTGACAAGGTGCGGTATAAGACGTAAGTGGGCATCGGATAAACCACTTGTCGCCGTGGCTCAGTGCAAGCACGAACAATCATCGTCAAAAGGTCATCACTACCATTACCGACAAGAATCCAATCAGCAGGTACTCCCAAGACTTGACTCGCAGCTTGGCAAAACGCTTTTGCCATGGGATCAGGGTAGCGCCGCAGAAGCTCTCCCGGCAATTCCTGTAGTACCTTCAATGCCTCAGGAGAGGGGGGATAGGGATTCTCATTCGTGTTTAACTTGATGACTTTTGCCTCTGGTGGTGGCTGCTCACCAGGCGCGTAACCGGACATATCATTAATATTTGGGCGAAAGTAAGTCATGAGATGACAAGCTAATGGTTGAGGTTTTTACTCAGATCTTGGTTTTACCTCAGAACTTACACCATTCTCGGTAAGCTACCAATCCCGCCCGGAACTTCCCTGGCGGATGATGCGAACGGTGCAAGCTCTCAGTTTACTGACAGGTTAGCGGACTTTACTTTACCCCATCTTGATTAGCGGGACTTAAACAAAAATAAAGATTAAAGCAAGTTATAATGTTTACGAAGCAAGCACTTCACGCTGAGGTTTCTCCCAATGAAAGAGACAACTCCTGCCGCCATGCCCCATGCTTTGACAGATGGTGTAAACGCTTTGATGATTTGTTGACGCATCAAGCGCAAAAACGGGAGTTTAGAAACTATATTGGGGGATTATTAGGGGAAAGCGAACGAAAAAACCTATCTCAAATGGCGGATAACGCGGTGGGAGTGACGTACCACCGATTGCACCCTTGGTGCGCCTGATTTCGGAGGAAACCTCCGAGGCGGCGCATCCGCTTTTTGACGGAAGCGCCCTGGAAGGCTCAAGAGGTAAATGAGCGCCGTTTAGAGGTGATGAAGAGGATATCGACCTGGCATTGTGCTGATTGATGCAGGCTATGGCAATAACACAACGTTTCTGAGCGAACTAGAAAAGAGGAGACTAAAATATTTAGGGGGATTAGCCAAAAACCGCAACGTGATAATTGAAATACAGGCAAATAAGCGAGAAGAGATCCGATTAGATGATTTAGCTGAATCATTACATATGGAAGCTTTCACTCCGATTCAACTCAATCTAGATAAACCCAAAACCGTTTGGGTGGCTCCTGTTGAAGTTGAACTCTCACAGCTAGAAGGAACGAGAACAATTGCTATCGTCATGAATGCTTGCTCCTTCCAACAAGCCAGTGATCTTGATTATTTTATTACGAATGTTGATGGCTCAACGGCGACAGCCGAATCGATAGTAACCACCTATTCTCAAAGAAACTGGGTAGACGGTTTCTATCGGGAAGCTCTCGTGCTGGTTGGGGCTATCCGAATATCAAATTAGAGACTCTCCGCAGTCTGCTAAGACATTTTATTCTTGTATTTTGTGCTTACACTTTCATTGTATGGCACACCTTAACAGGAGGATTAAGACGAAGGTGGGCATCCAAACCTTTAAACACTTTTGTTGATGCATGTTTAGGCGTTTCGCACAGCCATGTCTTTCCGTTTTGTTGAGTGGTTGAACCACAATCGTGACGTATTCGCCGCGAACATCGCTTCTTTAGGCTTTGTTTGGTCTTGAAATTTGTTTAAGTCCCGATAACAAACAACAAACAACAAACGACAAAAAGACCCATGGCTTTACACTTAATCTCTAAACAACACCGTGATGATTTTCGCCGTCGCTTCTTCCGGCTAGCGAGTGTCAATGTCCTCTCCAATCTCATGGTTCCCATCGCGGGTTTAGTGGATGTGGCGTTTCTGGGACACTTGGCAGAAATTCGTCACTTGGCTGGAGTTGCCTTAGCCACTGTTCTGTTCAACTACATCTACTGGACGTTTGGTTTCCTACGCATGGCTACCACTGGGACGACAGCGCAAGCGGTGGGACGTTCTGATGAAGATGCAGTGTTACTGGCTCTTTTGCGTAACGGTGTACTTGCGTTGGGCTTAGGGTTCATCATCCTAGTCTTGCAGTACCCGTTACGAGAACTTGGCTTTGCCTTGTTGAGTGCAACACCAGAAGTCAAGGCTTCGGGAATTGCCTACTACAATGCTTTGATTTGGGGCGCACCTGCAACATTGCTCAACTTTGTCTTGATTGGTTGGTTTTTGGGGCGTGAACAAGGTGGTAGGGTTTTGCTGTTGTCGGTAGTCGGGAATGGCACAAATATTGTGCTGGACTACCTGTTTATTGTCCGGTTGGGGTGGGAAAGTGCAGGCGCAGCTATTGGTACAGCGGCGAGTCAGTACTTGATGTTGATTGTTGGGGTAATTCTTATCTATCGGGAACACTGGTTTGGGAAGGTAAAGGCAGTAGTTGGACAAATTCTCGATCCATCTGCTCTGAAAGCTGGCTTTGCTCTCAATGGTGATATCTTAGTGCGTACTTTTGTCCTTGTTTCGACCTTTGCGTTGTTCACCAATCTCAGTTCGGGTTTCGGAACTGTTGTGCTAGCCACTAACACGTTACTTTTACAGGTAGTGACTTTAGCTGCTTACTTTATTGATGGACTAGCTTTTGCGACTGAAAGTTTTGCCGGAATCTTTCGCGGCAAAGGTGCGAGTGAGCAACTAGTTCCTTTAGTACGAATCTCTGGGGGAAGTAGTTTAATCATGGGACTCCTCTTCGCCCTTGTCTTTAACCTGTTTCCAATTTCTCTATTTGGGCTTTTGACGAACCATAAAGAGGTAATTGAGCCGATTCGCAATTATGTCGGGTGGTTAGTTCCTATTCTCGGCTTCGGATCGATCGCATATATGTTAGATGGGTACTTCTTGGGCTTAATGGAAGGGCGTATCCTCCGAACTTCAACAGTCATAGCAGCTTTAGTCGGGTTTGCTCCAGTCGCACTGCTGGCTTGGTGGTTCCACAGTAGTCAGTTGTTGTGGTTGGCTCTATCGTTGTTCATGGTAGGAAGAGTCGTTACCCTTGCGGTGAAAGTACCGAGGACGTTCAATAATTAGGTTCAGGAATTAGATCAGGAGGCATCAATGCAGCGAGTTACTGAACCGGAAGTTATGGATACTCAGGAAGAAGCGATCGCCTATGATGCGATGGACTTCACTGAGGTTAATACTGCCTTTGCTAAACGGGCGATTGAACTCGGTTCACTATCAGGCTTAATGCTTGATGCTGGGACTGGGACTGCACGCATTCCTATCCTTATTTGTCAAGAGCGTCCACAATGGCAAATTATCGGCATCGATCTTGCTGAATCTATGCTGCAAGTAGGTAGAAAGAATGTTGAGCAAGCTGGCTTACAACAACAAATTACCCTAGAATCCGTTGATGCCAAGCAGTTGCCTTATGCCGATGCTCACTTTGATATGGTGATTTCCAATAGCTTGATTCATCACCTACCCGATCCATTACCCTTCTTAAAAGAACTGAAGCGTGTTTTGAAACCCAACGGGGGAATCCTCATTCGTGATTTACTTCGACCAATGAATGAGGACATTATGAATGGCTTAGTGGATAGTATCGGGACTGAGTACGATGAGCATCAAAAAATGCTGTTTCGCGATTCTCTCCACGCCGCTTTTACCTTAGATGAAGTGAACCAGCTTGTTTCAGATGCGGGTTTGGAGGGTGCTAAGCTTTATCAATCTTCAGATCGCCACTGGACACTAGACCAGCTCGGCAGAAATAACCCACCAGCCTAGCCCGCATCTGGGAAACCCTCAAACTTCCATTGAAAGGGTTTAGCAAATGTGTGATTGTAATAAGCAATAAAGTTAATAATTTTTTGCTTGAGGTCTTGGGTTGAGGTAAAGTTACCTCGCTTAAGCAAGCGCCGCATCAAAATGCTAAACCAACATTCAATCTGATTGAGCCAAGATGTATGTTTGGGAATATAAACAAAGTGAATTCGATGCTTGGAGTCAGATAAGAAAGCTTTTCGAGTTTTCAACGAACAAGAGGATACCTGTTTTTTGCTTGACTCCCAAATCAGTCACAATACGGCAGCGTTCTGCTACCAGACGTACCAAGGATTCGGACTCTTCGGAATGCCCTGCGTCAATAATTCCAAGGCTTTTCGGTGTAGCTGACAGATATAAGTTACTTGTTGTCTAAATTCAACAGGGTCGTCAGGATTAGCATTGAGCCAATACCGATGACGATAGCGAAGCGTTAGCGAGTCTTCGAGCGTCTGGGGTTGTAGAGTAGCTTCATGCGTAAAAAACGACCGACACTTCGGGGTGAAATTTTCTCCACAATCCCTCGTTTTATTGCTTCAGCGGCTAACTCAGTTGGAGTCCAATGACTGACAGGATAGCCCGATGCTTGAGGACTTTCACTTTTCTAAGCTACAATTTGAACGACCTGCTCTGTACTGAAGTAGTTAGTAGTCCCAGTCCGGTCGCGATCGCTTAAAACTCTGCTAATTAACGCCATCAACTCTCGGTCACTGCCATTTTCTGCTTCTACAGTTGCCAGTTGAGGAGTCGCCGCTAGCCATCTTTCTCGCCATAAGCGCACTTGACCCCACACGAAAAAGCAACTCTTGAGCGAGCTGGTTGTTACTCGCTCCAGTGGCAGCCAACAAGATCAACTGCGAGCGCCTCACCAGGCGATAAGGGAACGCGAGAGCGACGCACTATCTGTTTGAGTAGGGTTTGTTGTCTTGAGGAGAGGATAATTTTTTCCGCTTGGGGGTTGGGCATGGACTCTAGTTGTCAACTTGCTTGTCTTTTGAGCATTTGGTTATTGGCAGTTTACCTCAATTTTCACCCCTGTCTAGGCTGGTGGGTTACTTCTGCCGAGCTGGTCTAGTAGTCATCTGCCCTAGTCTGACAATTTACAAGAGATTGCATAAGCGATCCGAAACAATCCACAATCGCTTCCAAGAAACTGTAGACGTTAAACATACCCGCTTCCAGCTTTCTTTCCCCAAATCTCTAAGGGCTTTTTATGAGCATGAAATTAGCTGTGAGGATTAACGTAACCTTGTTACAGTATCCAGTATTCAAATGCGAACAAAGCAGACATTAGCTATTGAGGATAGGGTTAAACCAACAGCAAGCCACAAGATAAATTTGTTTCTAATTATAAAAAATGCCCTAATCTATACGATTAAGGCTAAAGCTTACACATGTTTTTTTGAGTGATGTTTACGCTGAGGCAAGGCTGATATCAAGTTGCATTCAAACACTGCACCTGAATATATAGCATTTCTCTGTTACGCGCTTGTACAGCAGAGAAACCTAACCCCCAACCCCTTCCCTGCAAGGGAAGGGGAGTAAGAATCAAAGCCTTTCTCCTTGTAGGAGAGAGGTCAAAGTGTACCGCATCTAACCGAGAACCTCTATAATGCAATGCCTCAGCTACTAGCTGAATGCCGATGGCTGACCGCTACAACGTGACAACCCTACACTACACGAAAGATAAACGGGTAGCGATAAGACTGGTTAGGATTGCCTAAAGACTGGAGGATTGCCAGAATTGGCGGTACCCAATGGAAAAGGAAAAATATTGGTATTAAGATTATCCCCAGCAATCCTAAGGTCAGGAAAACTAACACGCCAACAATCACTTCATATACCCACACATTGAGGTGGAAATTGATAGCTTCTTTAGCGCTTTCTTTGACAACTGGGTCATCTGATGTGAACAGTATTCCTATTGGTATCGCAATAGACAAAACCAAAGAACTAAAAAAGATTGACCCATGACTTAGCGCTGATAATAGCTTTCGCTTGTCTTGGTCGTATTCCATAAAAATGACTCCCTAATCCCATCAAAGCTTACTTAGCCTCTACCCACGACTGTATCACGCACCCTTATAAAGATAGGTCGTAAATGCCGTCCAGAATTGGGGAGGCTAACGCGAAAGAGTCAGAATCTAATTTATTAGACTTTTTAAACTAAGGGAGATCGAGGCGTCTTGCTACTGAACGGGAATCTCAATCACAAATATAATGATTCTTGAGAGTTCCCTAACGATGCTTTTTGGATGTCCACTGAAATTGAAGCTGAACTGCAAACTGCTGTTGAACATCGACGCAACTTTGCAATTATTTCCCACCCGGACGCGGGTAAGACAACGCTAACAGAAAAGCTCTTACTCTATGGAGGTGCGATTCACGAAGCGGGTGCCGTCAAGGCACGTAAATCCCAGCGCAAGGCTACTTCTGACTGGATGGAAATGGAGCAACAACGGGGAATTTCAATTACCTCGACGGTGTTGCAGTTTGAATATCAGGATTGTCAGATCAATTTATTGGACACGCCTGGTCACCAAGATTTTAGTGAAGACACCTATCGGACACTTGCTGCCGCCGATAATGCGGTGATGCTGATTGATGCGGCTAAAGGTCTGGAGACACAAACGCGGAAGTTGTTTGAAGTCTGTCGGCTGCGGAGTCTCCCGATTTTCACGTTCGTGAATAAACTTGATCGTCCCGGACGCGAACCGTTGGAACTGCTAGATGAGATTGAGCAGGAACTAGGGTTGCAGACGTATGCGGTAAACTGGCCGATTGGGATAGGCGATCGCTTTAAGGGTGTTTTTGACCGACGCAGCCAACAAATTCACCTATTTGAGCGGAGTGCCCACGGTAGCCGCGAGGCAAAAGATACGGTCATCGATTTAGGTGACCCTCGGCTTGAAGAGCTTTTGGCTCAAGACCTCTATTATCAGCTAAAGGAAGATTTAGAACTGATTGAAGGTATTGGTCCGGAACTGGATTTAGAACTGGTTCATCAAGGCAAAATGACACCAGTATTCTTTGGGAGTGCGATGACAAATTTTGGTGTCCAACTGTTTTTGGATGGCTTTCTGAACTATGCGCTTAAACCAGAAGGTCGCCTTTCCTCATTAGGTGAGATTCCCCCAACTTATCCAGAGTTCACAGGGTTTGTCTTCAAGCTACAAGCCAACATGGACCCGAAGCACCGGGATAGAGTCGCTTTTGTTCGGGTTTGTACGGGTAAGTTTGAGAAAGACATGACGGTGAATCATGCCCGCACTGGTAAGATAGTGCGTCTGTCAAGACCTCAAAAACTCTTTGCTCAAGACCGGGAATCGATTGATGTTGCCTATCCAGGTGATGTAATTGGATTGAACAATCCTGGAGTTTTTGCGATCGGTGACACGATTTATAACGGCAAGAAATTGGAGTATGAAGGGATTCCCTGCTTTTCTCCAGAACTATTTGCTTATCTGAGAAATCCCAACCCTTCCAAGTTCAAGCAATTCCAAAAAGGGGTTACTGAATTGCGGGAAGAAGGGGCAGTGCAAATTATGTACTCCGTGGATGAAGCGAAGCGTGACCCAATTCTTGCGGCTGTTGGCCAGTTGCAATTTGAGGTGGTGCAATTTCGCTTACAGAATGAGTACGGTGTTGAAACTCGGCTGGAGATGCTACCTTACAGTGTTGCCCGTTGGGTAGCGGGTGGCTGGGAAGCACTGCAAAAAGTGGGGCGTTTGTTTAACACGGTAACGGTGAAAGATAACTGGGGACGCCCTGTGCTGCTGTTTAAAAATGAGTGGAATTTGCAGCAGGTAGAATCTGACCATCCAGATTTGAAGTTAAAGTCCTCAGCACCTGTTTCGGCAGGGCAAGAACCTGTGTCTTTGTGATGAGTGAAGAAGAGCGATCGCGTTTTTGTATGAGATGCGATCGCTCGTGAACATCCCCACTAATATTTCATCTGGTTATGGTTTCTCAATTACAATCCCAAACGGAACAAGCACAGGTCATCTACCCAGATAGCGATGGAAAGCCAATGGCAAATAATACCAAGCAATTTCGCTGGATTGTAGTGATTCAGCAAAATTTGGATTGGCTGTATGCAAATGACCCAAATGTGTTTGTTGCAGGGGATTTGTTTTGGTATCCAGTAGAAGGAAAGCCAAAGATTGTGAATGCCCCAGATGTGATGGTTGTGTTGGGGAGACCTAAAGGCAATCGCGGTTCCTATCAGCAGTGGAATGAGGACAATGTCGCGCCGCAAGTAGTGTTTGAAATTCTCTCTCCTGGCAATACCCAAGAAGAAATGGAGAGAAAGCTACTGTTTTATGATCGCTACGGAGTCCAGGAGTATTACATTTATAATCCTGACAACAACCAGCTAAGGGGTTGGATACAGGATGAAGAGGGGTTAGATACGATTGCCTCACTCTCGGACTGGATAAGTCCACAGTTGGGAATTCGCTTTGATTTGTCTGGAGAGGAGTTACAGATTTATCATCCAGATGGAACGAGGTTCTTATCTTACACGGAGATTAATCAGCAGTTAGAGCAAGAACGACAACGGGTACAACAGGCAGAAGAACAGCTAGAGCAAGAACGACAACGCGCTGAGGCAGAACGACAACGTGCTGAAGCAATGGAAGAGTTGTTAAGGCAGTATCGCGATCGCTTTGGTGAATTACCTGAGTAAGTGAAAGTGCGATCATTATCTTCTTAACCTATCCGCGCAGGTGTTTCCAGCCAAAAATTCATGTAACTCTTTGACAGGAACCGGAGCATTGTAGATGTTCTCTTGTGATTCATAAACATCTTGGAACGATTCAATCGCCTCTTTGAGCTTCGTGATCGCATCGTCTTGTGTATTTCCTTGACCTACTAATCCGTTCTCCAAGCACAACGCCACCCAGTAGCCCGCACTTCGTCTTAAAACAACTGTGTAAAAGTCCATTTGCGTCTACTCCCTTTAATCGGCGGCATCAATTGGGGTTTCTCTAGTCTAGGGTGTAAACCCTTTAACTTACGATAGCAAGGGCGATCACAGCTTATCCAAGAAGTGCGCTCGCTTCCGTGAATTACCGGAGTAAACTAAACTGAGAGCGCACTCCTTCATCTTTTTTCTGCCACCAATGGTGTCAGTTTTTTATTAGCTTGATAGGTCAGGTTGAGTTTCAAAGCAGTTAATCAATTTCTGGATGTTGCGGGGAGATGTATGCAGCGTTCCCACTTCGTCACTCGCTAAGTCTAGATAACTGGTGTTTGAACTGAGGACGTTGTGACTGCCTACATAGGCGAATTTGTGATCGCAAACAGGACTTACGCAACTGTCACAAGCACGGACGCTGCTACGCCGCGCCGTGTACCAAAAAACTAGACAAAACGCCTGAAAATATTCGGTCGTTTCAATTGTTGAATTAAATAGTCTGACAAAAGTGCG